>Ga0335085_10002252_pt1 | contig 36745 bp, 22 predicted proteins | sample Lox_Sample_45_FD_206712 | JGI IMG/M metagenome (GOLD analysis project Ga0335085, IMG submission 206712) | Soil microbial communities from Loxahatchee National Wildlife Refuge, Florida, United States - Lox_Sample_4.5 | ecosystem: Environmental > Terrestrial > Soil > Wetlands | place: USA...
ATAGGAGGAACCGTTCCGGCCGTCGCTCGAATTAGTCCGGTTCTTTTCCTCTCGCGCCAGGCGGTCGAATAGCGCTTTCTCCGCTTTTTCCTGAGACCAATTGCCGTCGGCCGCAGGCAGCTCTTCCGGCGCTTCGCTGGCAGCAATAGCGGGAATCACATTTCTGACGATGGATTTGTACTGTCGCAGCGTTTCGCGGCAGGAGGCACAAACAGCAAGGTGCTGCTCCAGCCTTTTCTGCTCGTCATCGGATAGCTCGCCGGTAGTCGAAGCAGCGCAGAGTTCTAGGAACTCGTCATGGGGTTCGCTCGGAGACAATGCCCCTGCTCCTAGATTGGACGATCCCGGTATCATACTGCTCTTCCGTCCCGCAATTTGCCAGCGAAAATCAGTTTTCGCAGCCGTTCCAGACCCCGGAACGAATGATGCCGGACATTCCCCTTGGTCTGGCCGAGCATTTTCGCAATCTCATCCAGTGTGTAGCCTTCGATGAAGTGCAACCGAAGGGTTTTCTGCTGGTCTTCCGACAAGGTCCCAAACAACTTTTGCAGGTCAATTCCGGCTAGGAGGCGATTCACTAAATCGTCCGATCGTTCAGAACCTTCCTCGGCGAAGTCCAGTCGCGTGTAGAAATGTCGGGAGTCTAGATAACGACGCCGTGAGATAGCGCGTCGATAGGTCAGTTGCATCATCCAGAACCGTGCTGAGCCTTTGGAGCTGTCAAAGGTTCTGCAGAATCGATGAATCAGAACGAAAACGTCCTGAACAAGATCCTCTGCTTCGGACGCGTCTTTTAGGACTCCTATTGCGATGTGACGGACTAATCGCGCGTGTCTTCTAAAGAGGTTCGCCAACGCCTCCTTGCTTCCAAGGCAGACCTGAGAAATGAGGCTCTCGTCGGATACTGCGATCTCAATTGAATGAAGGTGGAATGAAGATGAGCTATTGTCAGCCTCTTTGGCTGGCCTGGTCAGATTTGGGATACGGATTGGGATTGAAGCGTCCACCTGCAAATCCCCAGTTTGTGAAAGGGATTAAACAGCGAGCGCTCGTTGTTTGTCAATAAGGCTTTAAGAAGGTTTCTTGGACTTGGGTGGACGGCCGCCTCTACGGTGCTTACGTTTGGCTTGTAGCTGTTTGAAGTATTCGGAGCCCCGTTTCGCGATCTTCCTCCCACCCTTCCGCCCAAGCGCTACAGCGGCGGGATCCTTCTTTTTCTTCAATCCCGAAAGGGGTGGAAATTTTTAGACTTCGACTACCATTATGCCCGATACCCACCTTCGGATTAAATCTGTCACGTCAAGTTTTGGGTCTGAGCCAGTATTGATCCCGGAATCCTAGAGCTGATTTAGGAACTTCGACCCACATCTGGCACACAAAGCGCTCCGAAGTTGGATCAAAAACTCATTGATTTGGAGGACCGACAGTCAGCCAACATTCGACTGCGGGAGAATGGTTGAGGGCTCTGGACGTCCCAACCAGACCTGTAAGCCGAATTCGCCGGGCTGCATTGCAAACAGACAAGTTATTTGAAATCAGTCGCGGTGAAGTGTCAATGACGTCAACTTTGGCAGTGTTGGCAGGTTTTGCGTCACACGGGCGTCACAATTCTAGTTTGGCCCTAGTTCACGCTGGTCGAGACAGAATGAATTTCATTATCTCGAACGAGCCGTCATCTCTGGGGTGGCATCTCCAATAGCGAAAAAAGCGGTACAATTCCGTCCTACTCCTGACGAAAACGAAATGGGTAGTGCCACCTCAACTGCGATATCAGAGGACGGAAAAGAGCTCGTTCACTTCTGTCGCACTGGCAGACTGTACGACATCGAAAAGTGGATCGCGGGCGGCAAGCCGCTGGAAGTTCGTGCCGCGAAGAATAGAAAGAACAAGACCCTCCTTCAAATTGCGGTCGAGACAGGCTTTCACAGCATGGTGGAGTTGATCGCCAAGCACGAGACCAGCCAGTCATCGAAAAAAGCTGCACTGGCGGACTCGGTCTCACAGCGTCGGTTGGATTTCGTTGAGCTGCTTGTCGAGAATGGTGCTGAGATAACGTCGGTTCCACTGGCCGACGTGCTGCTCACGTGGGAACCCAGGCTAATGCGCTTTTTCTTGGACCGCGGGGCTGATCCGATCAAGGACTTTCCGTTTTCTACTGCTTTCGGCGCCAAGATACGGACTGCGATCCGCGCCTTCGTCGAGTACAAGCAAGCACGCCCGGACCTCGCTCCTGCGTTGTTGGAGCAAGCCAATATTGCACTCCGACATTTCTGCTCGAAAGGCGAAATAAAGTGGATCAGTTTGATGCTCTGGGCCGGGGCCGATGCAAGAGCTATGGGTGCGAGCTTAGACGAAAAAGACCCAACTGATCCTGATTGCTATGTTTCCGCGATGCAGGAGGCGTGCTACGCCGGCAACGTAGAGGTGCTGAAGAAGCTCAAACCGGAAGCCGGACGCGACGACCTCGAAGATCTACTGCACTCAGTCGCCATATCCGGCCGCCGGGATGCGATTCGCTATTTGTTGGAGCTTGGGGCAAAGCCTAATGACAAAGAAAATGGTGGCTCATCGGCGTTAGACACGTGCATTCGGCACCTGGGCTTCCCATCGTTCAATCCTTACGGCTTCAAACGCCTTAAAGCTACATACCAAGTCTCAAACGATATAGACAACATCCGTGAACTCGCTGAGCGGGGAGCAGTTTGGAAACCGGATCGCTCCTCGATGAATTCACTGCGCCGGAATCTCTATGAATGCGAACCTCGGGTGACAATCGACTTGCTGCGGGTACTGTTGAAGCACAACGCCTGTTCAATGGATCAAGCTCTGGAACTCTTGAAGCATCCACGGATGCGGCAGCACCTCGCTTCAGAAGCTTGGCACTTGACCCGACTCAAACTGACCTTTGAAGAGAAACGGTCCAAGAACGCTGAACCCCCACCCGCTCACTTGCTCGCACAATATGACCGCGAAGAATTGTATGAAAGAGTCTGGTCCCTGCCGACATGCGAAGTTGCAAAACACTATGGGTTCTCGGATGTACGGTTGGGGAAATTGTGCAAGATCCTCAAAGTCCCCAAGCCCGGTCGCGGCTACTGGGCTAAGCAGGAAGCCGGAAAATCGACGCCAAAACGTCCTTCCCTACCGTCATTGGAAACACTAAAAGCAGGGTAGTATCACGACTACGTACGAAGGGTGTATATTGCGCGACGTGGAGTGAAGATAGTGGCTTGCCTGCTCCTGATCCAAAACTCAAAGCTTCACTGGGCGTCGCACAGGAGTGGCAAGCCGATATTCACTCCTCTCTATGCAATCATGCTATAGTAATTCTGAGAATGACAATAAAGGCCAAATCCATTATGAGACGGCGCGTCAATCGCGCTCGGCCCTCGGGATTGGTCTGATCATTCGCTAGATTTCCAAGTTCAGATTCGATTTCCGAGGCTCCGACAAAAGTCGGGGCCTTTTGGTTTTTTGCGATGTTTTTTGGCCGGTAGCCAAGCTGGAAAGGCACGTGACTGTTACTCACGCCATGCGCAGGTTCGAATCCTGCCCGGCCAGCCAAATTTTGTCGTGGCTCGCTAGTTCAGTAGGAAGAACGCGGCTCTCATAAAGCCGTCGCGGATGGTTCGAATCCATCGCGAGCCACCAGTGGAGGGGCCTCCGGGAGGAGCAGTGGCTTATACCCACTTCGGCGCCAGATTAGCGCGGCTAGACAGGTTCGACTCCTGTACCCTCTACCAATTTTTTCGCGCCGGTAGTTCAACGGACCAGAACAGTTGGCCTACACCCAACAGATGCGGGTTCAACTCCCGAACGGCGCACCATGCAGGATTAGCTCGAAGGTCGAGCCCGCGATCGATAATCGCGAGGTGTTGGTTCGATTCCAACATCCTGCACCAATTTTGATTTGAGTACGGGTGACTGGCAGAGATGGCTGATGCACTCGCCTCTTAAGCGAGACCAGGCTGGTTCGATTCCAGCGTCACCCACCAGATTGTGCGGGATTGGCAGATATGGATATGCACTCGCCTTTTAAGCGAGACGAAGTGGGTTCGATTCCCACATCCCGCACCAAGAGCAACAAAGAGGCGGCATAGCATAACGGATCAATGCTCCGAGCTTCTACCTCGGACGATGAGAGTTCAAATCTCTCTGCCGCTTCCAATTTGGGGATGTGGTCCAACGGATGAGGGCGCAAGGCTACGAACCTTGAGATCAGAGTTCAATTCTCTGCATCCCCTCCACATTAGTTAGGCTCGCGGGGTCTAAGGCATGATGACGCTTCGGTCCTAACGAAGAGATCCGGGTTGGATTCCCGGCGCGAGTTCCAGATGGGTGGGTAGTGTAACTGAACAACACGGTAGCGTCCGAAGCTGCAAATCCGGGTTTGACTCCCGGCCCGCCCACCATAGTTTATTTTTGGCGCGGTCCGGCTCGTGCGCCTCGACTAATACACTTAGACGAACAAGATGTAAGCAACGGCAGTAACAGTCACTTTTGGGTATTGACGAATTTCTAAAATCATGTGAGAGTGAAAAGTGAGATACACGCAATGATGCGCAAACCCCATACCGATTGCTTCCCGACACCGGCCACGTTTACGTGGCAAGGGGCGGGGGAAGGTACGTTCATGTAACGGGGGCGATCCATAGCGCGTAGTTTTTCTGAGCCTCCGATACAAATCGGGGGCTTTTGGTTTTTACGGCGCATTTGTACCGATGCGCAGAGAGGAGGCAGCGTCGTCTAACTGCCAGGATACGGCTCTTTCAAGGCTGGGATGGGAGTTCGATTCTCCTCGCTGCTACCAAAGTTATGAGTACGCAAACGATTGAACTCGAACGCTTTGAGATCGAGCTTGCATCGGACCTTTACTGTGATCGCGGCGGCGATCATCAGGAATTGGTTGATCGTGCGCGTGCTGATCGCCGGAGACTTGGCCATAACGTCGATGATTCGGCGGTGTTGTGTGTGCGCAGCATGAAAGCAATTTCGCTAAGAGCGTGATGCCGGGTCGTCTAGTGGCAGGACCCTGGACTTTGAATCCGGGTACGGGCGTTCGAATCGCTCCCCGGCAGCCAGTTTGAGAGTCAGCAAAGGAGGATGCTCATTGAGGAGCAATCGACAGAAATTCGAGGAGTGGTGAAGGCTACGGTTATTTCTCTTGGAAAGAAACATACCGTACCCGCAGGTTCCTCCTCAAAATTGCGGGGTCATCCAATTGGCTAGGATAACCGGCTCTGACCCGGTTCATGCACGTTCGAATCGTGCCCTCGCAGCCAAGTTTTAAAAGTGGTCGCAGAGTCTAGCGGCAGGATGCCTGACTGTCTATCAGGAGGGACGGGTTCAACTCCCGTTGCGACCGCCATAGGGGTGAGGACCCGACGGGAAGGGCGCTCGTCTCCAAAACGAGTTCAAGCAGGTTCGAATCCTGTCACCCCTGCCAGTTTGAAGAGTGAGCATGGTATAGCGGCTGGTGCCTCGGGCCTCCAACCCGATGACGCGAGTTCAACTCTCGCTGCTCGCTCCAAGATTTTGTGAGGGCGGAAGTCGTCTAGTGGCCAAGACACGACGTGGCCAACGTCGAGAGCGCGGGTTCGAGTCCCGCCTTCCGCTCCAATGTTGTGAGGTGGTGTAGCCAAGACAGCAAGGCGTCTGCCTGCAAAGCAGATCATCGGGAGTGCAATTCTCCCCGCCACCTCCAGAGTTTTTCGCTGGTGTAGCTCAGTAGGAAGAGCGCGGGCCTCGTAAGTCCGTGATCGGCGTTCGAATCGCCGCGCCAGCTCCGCTGGTATAGCTCAACGGGAAGAGCAGGCGCACGGTAAGCGCCCGACCGCAGTTCGAGGCTGCGTGCCAGCTCCAAAGGTTTGCTGGTCTAGCACAGTGGGAGTGCAGAGAGCTTGTACCTCTCCGACGAGTGTTCGATTCACTCGACCAGCTCCATGTGTGGCCGAACCCAAACGGTGCGGGGCGTGTCTGTGGAACACGTTTTAGTCGGTTCGACTCCGACCGGTCACCCCAATAAGGGCGGTTCGTATAAGGGAATTACCCACGGCCTGCAACCGTGAAATGCGAATTCAAGTCTCGCACCGTCCACCAAAGTTTGGCTCGGGAACTCGACGGCAGAGTGCTGGTCTGAAAAGCCAGTGGATACGGTTCAATTCCGTGCCGAGCCACCAAGTATCGGGAAGGGGTCCGGCCGGTTGAAGGCGCACAGATACAGATAATTCGGGGGAAAGGAGGTCGCAAATGCCATTTTTTGTTCTGGTCATGTTCTTGAAAGTTATTTATGAAGCCATTCGTGTCTTTCATGAGAAAAACCGTGCTGCGAAACCCGAACCACTGTGTGTGGGTTGCCTGCACGCACACGTGCAGTATGCCGCAAATGCGCGGCGTGCGATCTCCTGTGCATACGGCGGTGCGGTGCGTTCTATGAAATTGGATGTGCTGTACTGCACCGACTATCAGACACGGAACGTTTCAGCACGTAGTCGTGTGGTTGGTTTCGTGCGCGAGATAGTCCCCGCTGAATAATGCAGGAGTCTGAATTTGAGATAGCGAGAAAAATTATGACTGAAAACACTTACAACGTAATCAAGCCGGACAACGGCGTACTAATCAAGGCCTGGACCAAGGGTGTTCCGCTTGAGGACGCCGCACGCCAGCAGTTGGTGAACGTCGCGCAGTTGCCATTCATCTACAAGTGGGTGGCGGCGATGCCGGACGTGCATTGGGGCATCGGTGCGACCGTCGGAAGCGTAATTCCAACTCGCGGCGCAATCATTCCCGCGGCGGTCGGTGTGGATATTGGCTGCGGCATGATGGCCGTGCAGACTTCTCTGCACGCCAACCGTCTGCCGGACAATCTGCACGGTATCCGAACGGCGATTGAGAAGGCGGTGCCGCACGGGCGTACCGATAACGGACGCGCGAACGACCGCGGTGCGTGGTCGGATGCTCCGTCGCATCACGCGGAAGTGTGGGCGAAGATGGAGCCGGCGTACAAGGCGATCGTCGACAAGTATCCCAAGTTGGATCACAAGCAGCGCGTGAACCACTTGGGAACGCTCGGCACCGGGAACCACTTCATCGAGGTCTGCCTTGATGAGAGTGAGAATGTCTGGTTCCTGTTGCACTCGGGATCGCGTGGCGTGGGCAACCGCTTTGGCACGTTTTTCATCGAGCTGGCCAAGAACGATATGCGCCAGTGGATGATCAACCTGCCAGACCAAGACCTCGCTTACTTGCCCCAGGGGACAGAGCACTTCGAGGACTACGTCCGCGCGGTGCACTGGGCGCAGGACTACGCGCTGGCTAACCGCGACTTGATGATGCAGAACATGATCGCGGCGGTTAAGGGCTCGGGAGAAGTCCCGGCGTTCGAAGCCAATGTGGAGGTCGTGAGCTGCCATCACAACTACGTGACCTGGGAACACCACTATGGCGAGAACGTGCTCATCACGCGCAAGGGCGCAGTACGTGCGCGTGAAGGCGATATGGGAATCATTCCCGGCAGCATGGGAGCGCGTTCGTACATCGTGCGCGGCAAGGGCAATCCGGAAAGCTTCATGAGCTGCAGTCATGGAGCCGGACGTGCCATGTCGCGTACAGAAGCGAAGCGCCGCTTTACGCTGGACGACCACGCCAAGGCGACGGCGGGCGTCGAGTGCCGTAAGGACGCCGACGTCATCGACGAAACACCGATGGCATACAAGTCCATTGATGCAGTAATGGAAGCGCAGCGCGATCTGGTAGACGTGGTGCACATGTTGCGCCAGGTGGTCTGCGTGAAGGGGTAGACAGAAGAGGGCTGCAAAGCCCTCTCTTCAGATCCGGGTGTAGGGTAGCGGCCACCCACATGTCTTGGGCACATGTCCACGCAGGTTCAACTCCTGCCACCCGGACCATTGTTAGTTTGAGGTCGTGGCGCGGTAGTAGCGTAGGACAATACGAGAGGCTCATAACCTCTAAACGCAGGTGCAAATCCTGCCCGCGCAACCAACATCCACCGGATTCTTATAGATCGTTCATTGCTCACCAGTTTGAGCGTTACTTCCGACATGCTGATTTGCGGTTGCTAATTCCTTTCATCAAAGACCTGCAGTTTAATGAGCACACAGGATCATGGGGCTCAGACGCGTGCAAGAGACGAAGGCTTCTAAATATGTACAACGAAGAAAAGATGAACAAAGCTCTGAGAGCTTTTGATTGGGCAAATGTCATATCGTTGCTACCCGAGCAAACTCTTGAGAGCCTTCGCGAACTTCTGGGCGACATCTCACGGAGCGGCTGTCTGATTCGACTGTACCCCCTTAGCTCGGAACAGGATGAGCTCAGAGCCAACATGATCGACAAGCTGAAGGTCCTAAGTGCGCAACTCGGGGGCACTAAGGGTACGAAATACGTAGAGTTTCTGCTTCAACAAGTCGAGATCACGGAACTGGCGCTTGCCGAGATTGAGAGCAGCCTAAAAGAGGACCCCTATACGACACAGCCGCCTGACCAGCAGGCTTGGTCGGCTTTAATATGGGCGGCACGTGAGATGCTCGACGTACATCGCCAGATGCAGGCCGGCCTTGCTAACCACCGAGAAGGCGAAGTCGTGATACTCGATCCACTAAAACTGCGAGTGGACAAGGAACATGGGTCCGGATTGGCCGCGGGGCGGCTGCATCAGCTCTCTGATACCGTTGCCAACACCCTTCGAATGCTCGGCCACAGAAATGGCTGGATGGCTTCTCGCAAGTTCACCTTTCCGGCCAGAGTCGAACCGGATGCGGACAATTTGTCAGCTGCTGCTCGTATCTCACGCCTCGGAGATGCCTGGCAACGTGTTGTCGACGAAAGCAAGTATCACCGTTTCTGGGGCGGTCATTATGAGATCCGGAAACCTGACGAGGAGCAGAAAAGCATACAGCCAAGCCTCGAATACGTCTTCGTAAGTGTCAAGAGCGAGCGTGATCGCAGGGATGACATCCGGATCGCCGAGTACATCGCGTTCAATCGAATTCAGCGCAAGCTGATTGTCGTTTCCGGGGACGTGGCGCGATCCAATGCTAAGGACCGGATGAAAAACCCGCGAGTGGAAGTGGTGGCTCTCGCGCCAGACGAACTAGTATCCGAATTAGAGTTGGCGACCCTGTCCATGCTCGACAATGCCATGTACTTCAATCCCGTAAAGAACACCAACACGTTCGGAGGCCTCAGGATTTTGGAATGGCTCCGTGGGTACTGTGTTCTGGAAGAATGCTACGCTGGCGGCTCGTTGGGGCTTTCCGATGAAATCATCCAGATTGACGCCAAGGAGTTTGTTGCTACGTTGCAGCGCGCCGGTCTCAGCCCTGCAAAGGCCGAAACGTTTCTCGAACGTGTAATTTTTCAGACAGGGCGTCGAGACCTATATGACGCTCCGCTGCTACACACGAGCGATGGGCAGCTATTCTTTCTAGCGGCCCTCTATCGTGGAATCGATATTGCCCTCATCATCTCATCACAAATCGGCTCCCAGAAGCTTAACGTGGATTCCAAAGGAAAGGCCTTTGAAAAAGCCGTGCTCAAGATATTCGCTGACGCGGGGCTAATTGCTAGGACCTTCAAATTCAGCATAGGGAGTACTCAATACGATTGTGACGCTGCCGTCCTCTGGGATAAACACTTGTTCATTTTCGAATGCAAGAACTACGCACTCCCTACCGACGATCCCGCAGACCGTCTTTTCTTCTGGAACAGACAGGCCGAGGCAATGCAACAGGTTGAAAGGATCGCGAAGGATTTGGACGAGCATCCCGAAGTCGTACGGCAGCACTTCGGAGACGATGCAACTTGGGACAAAATCCATGCAGTGGTGCTGAACGCATCTTTCTTTTCATTTTTTCCGAAGAGTCGCACAGGAACGTTCTCTTATGACGTCTCCGCGCTAGGCCGTTTTCTCAAGGAGGGCACGCTCAACGAAATTCACTCGGTGCCGGTAGACGGTAAGCGAGTGCACGTGTCGGTGGAGGTTAAGCGGCTATGGAACGGGACCCGGCCTACTCCTATTGATCTCCTACGGGAGATGAGACGACCAAGCCAAGTGACGATGGAGCAGGGCAAATATTATATCGGCCGCTGGCTTCTGCCACTTTCGGCGACGTCTGCGGTGATGATCCAAGAAGTTGCAAGCAAACCACCTGATTTTGAGCCTTTACTTACTTCCAATGAGATGAAAAGAACGCGGGTGAAAACCTCAAAGGTACCCTCCCGGCGGAAGCAAAAACCGACTGTATCCTAACGTCATTTGGGAGGAACTAGAATCGAAGTGAATCAAGGAATCAAGCTTCCTAAACAAAAGCGTTTGTGGTCTGCCGGTACTTAATTGCGGATAAAAGCAAGAACTAAGACTATTTTCTAAGAGAAATGGTGCCAGCGGAGAGATTCGAACTCTCAAACACCTGTTTCTAAGACAGGCCGCTATTCCAATTCGCGCACGCTGGCACATGGTGCACAGGGGAGGATTTGAACCTCCGCGTCCCACTAGGGGAGACCGGGTTACAGCCGGTCCGTTTCGGCCGGGCTCACGCACCTGTGCAAAGCTGGCGGAAGGTAGACGAATCGAACGCCCATCGCTCATCACGACGCTCTGGTTTTCAGGACCAGTTGCCGACCATTCAGCAGTACCTTCCGCGATGGCGGAGAGTGCGGGAGTCGAACCCGCTAGCCTCTTGCGAGAACCCTTGTTTAGCAGACAAGTGCCTTACCGTCCGGCCCACTCTCCGTTAAATTGTCAAAGAACGACAGAATTCTGGTAGGCCCGGTGGTGGGATTTGAACCCACAGAAAGGCTGCTCTTGAGGCAGCTGCGTATGCCAGTTCCGCCACGGGCCTGGTTAACTAAATTGAAATTAGACGGAGGTTCAGTAACTCAGTCGGGATCGACTGAGGAGTCGTAATGACGATCGAAATTGAAGCTGGCGCTTCACAACTTCAATGTAGCATGAAAAGCTTGTACTGACCATCATTGTTCCAGGAAGCTTTTTTGTGCAGACGCGAAACTATCGGAACAAATTACGTGTATTGAAAGAGAAGAAAAATGCACCTGATCCCTCGCCCGGTCGCGGGTTAGGGTTTCGGGAATATCCAATTGTGAAACTGGCGGTGCTCACGAGTGAGAATCGAATCCCCCCTCCGATTCCGTACCGCGTGCCTTCGTAGGCAGCTTTGCCCCCCGGACTAAGGTGTGCGACATCAAAGGCGAGAACCGGACTGAGGGATGCAATGTTCATTTCCTTCAGAATGGTGTCAAGGGTGCGCCGCACGTACGACATATCTGAGGATGCCTTGTTAGTGGCAGTCTGTTGATCAATGGACGCCATCTCAGTCTGCAGATTGCCCGCCGCCGCACTCAGAGCAGCGGCTGCGGATTCGATCGTTGAGTCGTTGAGACTCCCATTCAAGTCAGTCCCACAAGCCGATACAGCGTCCGCCAATGCACCGTCCCCATGGGGCAGCAATTCTTGAACCGAACCATACGCCTGGACAGGCTTGTCCGCGATGGCATGCTGGACGTACTGTTTCGACGAGCCGAGCGCATCAAGACAAGAATCAAAGGCCGGTTGTAGTGACGATGGCGCACCGTTCCTCGCGGCTGCGACTCTGTTCGTGAGAAGTTCGACGCCGCTTGACACGTTCGGAAGTAGCGAGAGCGCCGTCCGAAAATGCTTGTCGTCGCTGGCGTATGCAACTTGGAGAATACTGGTAGAAGATACCAAGGCTCCATTCAGCTTCTTATTAAAGTCCTGATCGTTCGCCAACTCAGCGGGGAACAGAGGTCTCCTCCATACGGTCACTGCCGACGTAAGATTATAGGAAACAAACTGATCTCCTCCGATACCGTCCGGCGTTACATAAAGGCGATGGGCGGGAATACTGCGGATAAAAGGGTTGGTGAGAATCTGCCATGTATTGCCCGGAATAAACGGGTCCTGGGAGTTTCCACCAAAAAACCGCTCCGTAGCAGGAACGACTCTCAGTGTCTGGATGGCTCCGACTGTGAATCTCTGTTCGATTTCAACCAGTCGGTGATCGGAAAAGGGCCACCAGCACTCATAGGCAACATCACCGATTTGCTTACGCCAGTCACCATGAAGCGATGTGGAAGTTGAACCAAGTTGAAGACCATACGATATAGCGAACGCCTGTCGCCTTAGCTGAGCGGTTATCCCATCGTAGAGCTTGATACTGCTGTAGCCTGTGCTCGCGACCGTGGCAGCAGGCAGTTCCTGTGGTGTGAATGTGCTCTGTTGATTGCCTCCTTCAACGGCTACTCCGGACCGCACAATTATGTTTTTCATGGGATGTGATTCTGATGTGACCTGAAGCGCCAGGCGACCCTGATTCAGAGGGGAGCGATCGGTCGGCATGGAGGAATTTTTGTAATCGACTCGCCAATCGGCGTGGCCCAGCCAGCCTGTGCTCGAATCATATTCGCCAGTAAGAGCAGTTGAGACGAAACGAAGAGATTGGGATCCATATCCCTCGAGTTCGAAAGCATTGATCGGTGTCTGGTTCGCTCCCCATCGCGCCTCAATGGTTCCACCCGCGAAGAACTTGTCCGTGTGATCGTATCCGCCGCGAGGAACAAGGCGGAAGTACTGGTCGCTGCGCGACATACCCGCGGCATCTTTCGGGTTGACTCTCTCTTGTTTGTGGAATTCGAATGTCGAACTTAACACTGGCGAGATCTGCACCGAAAATACCTGGAATATAACGCTAAGTTGGTGGTCAGAGCAGGAATTCACAGAATCAACTGAGTAGTTAATGTCTGTTGGCAAGAAGCGCTCGTCTTCGATAACGTGTCGGACCCGTTCGAGTTCGGCGTACTTGAAAGGCGTCCCTTTTAAGCCAGCGACTGCCTTGTCCGCAGCGTCGCCGCCTGCTCCGATCGCCCATAAGAAGCGCCAGGGATCCTCAAGCTTGACGTCGCGAATCAGGTATCCCAGTGTTTCGAAATTTGCGTCCGCCGGGCAGTCACCCAGCACTCTTGGTGAATGCTGTGCGAAAGCAAAGGAGGCAAACAGAAAAACACCCATCAGGGCAACAAAGCGGCCCAGTATGCAGGCTTTCGGTGTGCAGTTCAGGGCCGCCATGCTTCAACCTATTTATTTCTTCAGGGTGTTCTGTACAGTTGTCTTGGCCTTGTCTTGGCTCACAGTGCCCGCCGCTGCATCCTTGGCAGTGTCTGCCGCAGGGCCGAGGGCAAAGGCCGACTGTTTTGGCGTCATTCCGTTGTCTGCCATGTTCTCCGCCTTACTATTCAGCTTGTTGTCAACGTCCACTTCCAGGTCTACGATGGCATCGCCAAACGGATCCGTTTTCTTTGCGCGCTCGAACAACTGGAAGGTGATTGTCCATTTCTCGTCATCGCCCTGAGTGTCTTTCTTTAATTCGAAGGTAACTTTGCGAAGACCGTCTGGCGTATTCAGTGTGAACTTGACGTCGATTCCGACAATGTCGCGAACTGCCGCCATCGCCACTGGTCTTGCCGAAGTGCGTTTACTACTCTTCTTCTTTGCCATTTCTCCCCCGATTCGCCGCAGTCAACAACTGCGTCTTCTGTGATGATGCGGGTTAATTGAACAACAACAACTCTCTACAGCGGAAACTCGTACAACCCTCGTCCGTGAGTGGACGCGCGCAAAAGTCGCTTCGTAGGATGGATCTGCAGGTCGAACACGGGAGCCTCCGGCAGTCCGTTCGACAGTGGCGCCCAGTTCTGGCCTTTGTCCGATGTATGCCAGACACCGATATCGGCGCCCACGTAAACATTGGTCGGGGCCAGACAATCGACAACCATTGCGTTGTGCTCAACATCGAGCAAGTTTGTGCTTCCCCCAGCAGGTCCGCTCCTCTGTTCCCATGCAGTGCCGTCAAAATGCCAGACGTGGCGGTAGTCCCCGGTTCCTCCGAAGGCTATGTAAATGGAATTCGTAGACGGGTCGGCCCAATCGATGGCGATATCACAGATCAAGCCTTGCAGAGGTAAAGCACCCGCGAACGCATTGTCAACGCGCTGCTGTTGCCAAGAGTTTCCGGCCTTGTCCACACGAAAGACTTCCCCACCTGTAGTCCCGACGTAAAGACGAGTTCCAGAAGCAAAGGTAATGGCAAAGATGCTTGCCTGTGTCGGCAGATCGAGGGTATCCGTCAACCAAGAAGCACCAAAGTCGGTCGAGAAGTGCACGCTCCGTCCCGAGCCTAAGGCGACCAGTGATGCTTCGCTCGCATTGGCAGGATTGTAAGGAGGGCTGGCCATGGGTTCAGTCATCGTTGCCCAAGGAAACTTAGTCTCGGTCCACGAGTCGTGTCCCTGCCCGCCGTCGGTCGCGCGATACACAGACCCATTGGCAAACACGAGCACTTGAAGGGGATCGCTCCAATTGATCAGGCAATATCCGCCGTCGCCGCCATTGACGCTCTTCCAAATTCCCCCGCTTGCTCCTCGTGCCGTCCCGTTATCCTGCAGTCCGCAAAATAGAACTCCGGGGTCCGTTGGATGTTGACCAAAGAAATTGGAACACAGGCAGGATAGACCGTTGTTGCATGCTTTGAAGATGCCGGTCCCTTGCGGATCACGATTCAAGAACAGGCCGCCGTCACAGCCCACCCAGAGCGAATTGGAATCTCCCGGAGAGTGGACCAGGGTGTGAACATCGGCGTGTGCATTGACCCCAATCGAGGTCGCTGTCATTTGATAAGCCGAGCCGTTTTTTGTGACTTGGCAACGCCAGATCGATCCAGGCCAATACTGTGGATCGTTGAAGTAGCTTCCACCCAAGTAGATCAAGTCCGGGTTGTTCGGATCGATGGCGAGCGCCAAGTCATAGTCTCCTTGGCTATTTCCGTTATCATCTTTGGGCAAGACGTCTGGGGGATTGGCGATCGGTGACCATTGCCCTGCACCCGCGTCGAATCGATAGACTCCCAGGACCAGGCCATTTGTATCCGCGACAAACGCGTATACCACATCTGGATTTCCAATTTGGGCCGCGACCTCGATGCGGCCTACATTTCCGTTCGGGAAACCAGTTCCGACAACTGTCCAGGAATTGCCGTCCGATGACTCGAGAACCTGCCCGCCCCACTGCCCCGCAAAGAACTTAGTCACTCCATTGTTGGAAGCAGCGATGACGCTTGAATGGACGCCGGATCGGCGCAGAAACCAGTGCGCATTGCCCGTGCCATCGACAACTCGCTGGTACAGCCCTTCTGAGGTTGCTCCGACCACATTCTCCCGATTTGCCGGATCAACCGCGAGGGCGAAAAAAGCTTTTCCTGCCAAGTCCGTGGAACCGCTTGCGGCCGGCTCCGAGATCCACGTCGCCCCTCCATCATCACTGCGGATCGGCCCGACTCCCCGGTACGCGGGAAGAGCATTGACGATGCGGCTCTTGAAAAGTGAATACGTGTCCCCCTCGCCTGTGCCTACGTAGACCCGCTGGGGGTCGTTTCGATCGATGGCAATCGCTCCGCACGCCAAGCTCGTACTTGCAAAGTTCGTGGGTGCCAGATCGAAGGCGTCCATGAGCGACTTCCATGTCACGCCTCCATCATCGGAGCGAAACACCCCACCATTTGCCGATGCGGCGTACACAATCATTCCGCCGGGCGCAACCGCAATCCCTGGAATCCTGCCTGCTACCGGGGGTTCGCCCTCAGCCTGACCATTCAAAACAACGGATGGACCGAGGGGAGCCCAATTGATTCCTCCCGGCACAGAAGGAGCAGGAGGCGCCAGGCCCCTCGCGGCAGCGGCAGGAACACGTGCCGCCACTTGGGTCTTTCGCCTTTTGAATTCGGTCAAGCGATCCATCCAAAAATTTTGATGTGCGGGTCGAAGGACCTCCTCGCCCAAGCCAGGCTGGAGCATACTTCTGTAAGTTGATCCTGCGGGGACAGCAGTGGTTGTGAGCGACCGTTCCCCGTCCACAGTGCGTGGCCGCAGATCTGTGTACACTGACTCGACAACCGGCAAAAACCAACCCCTCGGACCGCGTTCCCGCGGTGTCTCCCGACGTTTTCCTGTGGCGACGGTCGCGACATTCTTTGCTTTCGCTGGGGTGCGCTTACCTTTGTTCGTGGTTTTCTTGTTTGCCATAGCTCACCTCGCAGAAGCTTGGGAGATTGCAGTGCGAACCGAAGCCACCGGTTCTTGGTTACTCGTCAACTCGGGTATCCCCGGATTACACATTCCCGGTTGTTCCGTTGCCGGATGCGACGGCTCTCCTCGTTTCCGGCGGCGGGGAAGTCGCAGGCGCGGAATTCTGCCCTCCTGCATTGCCGCTGCGACCACTCCAACGTTCACGAGCGCCACAGCCGCAGAAACAGCTCCGGCCCATCTCAGCCTGGGACCGGACACCATCTCCAGCAGGACAAGCGGTGCAGCGGCACTCAGGATGAGGAAAGCGATGCCTAGAACTTTTCTGGAATAAATCGCGCGCGCAAGCGCCCCCAGTCCGACAACAGCCAACAGTTCGAAAAGCCCGCAGTCAATGAAAATTTCCATATTTCACCTTGAACGACTCTCTTGTCACGGCGAATCTTCATTCCTTCTCCGAAGCATGGTTCCTACTCTCGAAAGCCTGGTAAGCATTTATTAACTCTTCTTCATTAGTTTGCCGACCTGGTCGACTGTTTGATCGAGCGCAAAAGCCCAGAAGAAAAGAGTTGAAAAGTCCACGAAGGTTCCAACGAAAGTATTCAACTGCAGTCCGTAGCCTGCGACGATGAGCAACACGCCAATCACCAGTGACTGTGTCAACTTGTCACGCTTTAGCGTCGCAGCATCGGTCACAGACGTAGGAACAACCGGAGTAGCCGTAGCGACGGCCTGGAATCGCGTGCGAATGGCATACATCGGCACGATTGCTGCTCCGGTTATGTCCCGATAAAAGGTCGGGGCAGTAAACGCGGGCCCAGCGGCGCCGGGCAAGGCAGCGGACCTTGGTGCGCCAGCGCCTGCTTTTTCCTCGAGGGCGATCTTGGTGGCTTGGACATAGTCACGAGCATCCAGTTGCGCCTTGACCGCTGAGTTGATAGCAGCAAACTGGCCTTGTAACCCATTACTCCAGGCCTGCTGAACGGCAGCAAGCTGCGCTGGCAGCGCGGGCGGATTTGGTCGATCCACGAGCGAACCAAGGAAGGCGGTAAACTGGTCCACCACACTGGCGATGGCCTCGATTTTCCCACCATCCCAGCCCGACGGAGGGGGATCGGGTACTGCGGCTTTTGCAGTCGCATACTCCATTTCAATCGCGTCTGATAGCCACCGGAAAAACTGCTGCGCTGATGATCGTTCGAACTTCACGTCACCGAGCGCCTGCTGAATCTGCTCAGGCGTATTGAGTTGCGTACTCGCGTCGATTTTGTGCAGACTTCCAAGCAGATCGTTGGCAGGCTTGGTCAATGCTGAAGAAATCTCAACGGAAATACCTGGCTGCGGAGTCTGAAGCGTCGCCAAGACCTGTTGCTCGTTCGTCTGCCAGGCCATTGCGCCTTCTCGAATTTCATTCCCCAAATCGCTCGTGATCTGTTGCCGCTTAATTGCGGCATCGGCGAGGTTGTCTGCTTCAATCAGTTGCGCAATGTCGGCTTGTGCAGCACGCGCCTTCTCGATTGCTTCGACAACTCCCGGCGGCACCAACCAGCTGTAATTCGTGATGTCGCGCAGTTTGTCGAGCGCGTCTAATTGATCCTGGTGCCTTCTCGAAAGGGCTTGTAATGCAGCCTGCCAAGCGTTGTCGAGCGCGACCTTGGCTGTGTTGATCTCAGCCGGATTGTCTCCCTTTATCGCAGTATCAAGTGTGCCGAATTGAGTTGCATAGGCCCTATGGAAGGTGTCATCGGCATGGCGCTGCGACTCCAGTTCAATTCTCTCAATGAGCTTTTGGGCGTCCAGACGCGCCTGGTCCAGTTCGATCTTCTGCTGCAACCTGACCTTCACCAGGTAACTGAGGAGAAGACCGAGCGCGATTGTGATTCCAATGTATATCCAGTGAACCCGGCTGCGAACCTCGAAGTCAAAGGAAACCGGGCTTGCCAGTTGCGGGGCATCCATCTTCACGCTGCCCGTGGCAGTGCCCAGTCGAAAATCACCATCCAGCGAGTAGGTGAGCTTCCCCTGTTTGCCAGGTCCTATGGGATCTTTTGGCGCAGTAACATTTAATTGCCCACCGATGGGCTCTGTGCCCACCGACGCGTTGGATATTTGCCGAATGGTGTAAATGGAGAGACTGGATTTTTTGGAGGTTTCGTTCACCCACAATTCCGGATGCTTATCGGAACTTATTGCGATGAACCAGTAGGTACGATCGATGATGAGCTTCGGTATCGCGTCGACCGTCGCCGCAGGACGAGTGACCTGAATTCTAAGCCGGCCGGCGCCCTGATTAGATTTGGGTTGGAGGTCAATGTACAGATCATAGGTTCCCGCCTGCTTCGTTTCGTCCGCATCCAGAGTGATACTGATCCCACGAGGAACCTTGTCGCCGACCCATTTCGCTGAGAATTTGGTAACCGCTTTCGGTTCTGCTCCGCCGAGGTACACGTATTCGATTTCGGGAAGTTCGTCCATTTTGATGGTGGACTTTTCATCTGGAACGAGAGGCACTTGAATTTCAGTGCAGGACGAACAGATCTGTATTGGAGTTGCGGTTTCGAGTTTTACCAGTGTGTCCGCTCGGAGCACAGCAGGCGCCCCCGCAAACATCCATAGCGAAATCCAGAGCACTCCAGATAGGCGCTCGCAAATTCCTGTCATGAACTGACGATTCGTCGACCGGTTGCGCATGTTTACTCCCAAAAATCTGCCGCAAATTCTGAACCAGAGGCAACTCCGGCAAAACAGTCCTCTCCGCACTTGCAGCTCTCGATCGAGACAGGGACACCAATGTCCGTTCTCCCGTCAATTTGCGGACGCTCATTTCAAGCTACTGAACACGCGTGCAATCGACAGAGATGTGCCCCGACTGCCTGGCGAATTATCGCCAGTCAAACTAAGCCTTGGTTGGGAAAAGCTCGACGAGAAGAATCCCCCTCGGCCAGAAACGAGGAACCCGTTTCATCCTTACGAGTCGCCGAGTCACCAACACGATAGGTAGTCATCCTGTGAATGTCAACCACAACTTATAAGTGAGAGATAGGTACCGGCGAAACCTTGTTACATTTTCCGAACAAAGAGTAGCTAATTAATCTGCCTTTGGATAAATGATGTAATTTGAAGGTTTCTCTTTAGGCCGTCACGCTATTGGCGGCAGAATGTCGGATCCGGAACTTTGTTCATCGACCATCACGCCAAACAGTGTCGCATGACGAATCGCGATTCCGTCAGGAATGTCGAGAGGAGTTGTTTCGTCGTTGACTTCTCCAGCCGCGGGGATTATGTTGTTGGCGATCCGGGCGGCCGGAAGAGTGAAACTCGATCCGAGTATTCACATCCGAGGGGGCTTCTACCGCCAGTTTCCCAAAACCAAGCTTGCTCGATTTCGCGAAGATGTCCGCGAACTTATCTCTATCGCCCAGGTTCCTGCCCCGGCACAAGCGGGGAATCTCATTGTCACGGAACCCGCGGCGGGGGGTCAAACTCTCACCTGAGCGACGGGGCAAATAAATCTGTGGAGGTACGAAATGACCGAAAAAGAATCGAAGTGGTGTTTTGCATGGTTTGCCGAACCAAAAGTGGCACAGGGATCGAAGCGGGCTGCCTTGGTCACGGGTTCGAAGTGGAGTTCAGGGGACGTAATTGAAATTTCTTTTCTGGATGGTGATCCTGCGGTTCAAGCTCGCGTCAAGAGCGCAGCCCAGGGCTGGACTGCACCGAATCTGGCAAACCTGAAGCTCACGTTTCGCGGTGACACGACGGACACGCCGATACGCATTTCTTTTCGATATAGCGGCTCCTGGTCGGTGATCGGAACGACCTGTCGGCAAATCACGGATCGCACCCAGCCAACGATGAACTTTGGATGGCTCACAGCTGCTTCTTCCGACGACGAAGTCCGGCGCGTCGTTCTGCACGAGTTCGGACACGCATTAGGTTTAATTCATGAGCACCAAAACCCGTATGGGGAGCCGATCCCATGGAATCGGGATGCAGTGATTCGTGACTTGTCGGGGCCGCCGAACAACTGGTCTCTGGACACGATTGAACATAATATGTTCGAGCCCTACGATAAGAAAGAAGTAAACGGCACGGGACTGGATTCGAAGTCGATCATGATGTACCCAATTCCGGCCTCGTGGACAACCAACGGCTTCAGCGTTGGATTGAACAGTGACTTGTCTCCCGCGGACAAGAACTTCATTCACAGCCAGTACACTTGATGCTTTCCTTATGAGTGACCAGGATTGTGCAATTGTCGTCGGAGTTTGGCTTTATCCCGGATTGACGGATCTGAGCGGCCCCGAGAGTGATGCCGTCGCATTCGCAAACTGGGTGCGACGGCCAGGGCCCGGAGATGTGCCGCCGGATCGAGTCAGGCTCATCCTGACATCCGACTTCGCTCCGCCGCCCTTCCCAGGTGTCGACCAGGCCAATCCGACTCGCGACAAAGTCGAGCAGGCATTCGACTGGATCGACCAGTTGGCGCGAGATAACGAGAACAAGGGCAAGGGGTTGCGCGCAGGAGAGAGACTCTACATTTATTTCGCTGGCCACGGCTTTGCGCCCGTGCTCGACGAATCAGCGCTGCTGATGGCGAATGCCACGCGTAATCGCGTTCGCTACCACGTCGCTGGAAAGGCGTGGGCGAATTGGTTCTATAAGGCCGGATATTTCGATGAGGTTGTACTTTTCATGGACTGCTGCCGGGAGAACTATCCCGGTTCTCCCGTCAATGCAGTCGGCTTTGGCGATATCACGGGAAATCTGGGCAAGCGCTTTTTCGGCTTCGGAACCAAGTGGAGAAAGACATCCTGGGAGCGCCCGATGCCCGATGGCAAAGTTCACGGAGTGTTTACGACCGCTTTGTTGACCGGCTTAACGGGGGCTGGCGCCGACCCCACAACCGGCCTTGTTACAGCCAATTCACTACGCAATTACCTGATCAACTGCATGAAGAACTTTCTCTCCGATGACGATCTGAAGAATCCAGACATCGAAAAGGAGCCCGACGTCAATGATCCTGATAACGCCGGAGACGGGTTGATATTGGCAAAGGTCGCTGTGCCCAATTACACGGTCAAAATTCAACTGCCCGCCGCGGCGGCGGGAAAGACGGTCAGGGTGCTGAGCAGTAACAATTTTCAGCAGGTTGCGTCCACCACTGCGAATGGTTCCGATTGGACAATCAAACTGAAGCCTGGCACGTATCTAGTCCAGGTGGCGGGCAACGGCCAGGAGAAGGTGATCGATGTGCGCGGAAGCGAGCCGGATCCCCCCGGCATCAGCGTCGTCCTCTGAGGCGGCCAAGAAAGTACAGCTTACGGTCACGACCGGCGATACGACGTCGGAGATTTTTGTCGTTGACGGTGATTTGCGATTATGTGCACGGAGCATCGGCAAGCTCGACACCTGGCTGACCCCTGGGATCTACAAAGTTAGAGTTCGCACCGCCCTATCCGCTCTAGAGGAGTTTGTCGTATTAAGAGACGCTCCGGTCTCAAAATCATTTCAGGCAATACCATTCTCCACACCGGTACCGCTCGTGAACACTGCGAAGACGCACGAATATCACCAGCGAGCGGCGGTCGAGCATAGCGCGAAGACGCACGTGGTTGCCGGCCAGGGAAGTTCGATCTTCGTATTTGCACGAGATTGGACCCCGAATTGGGAGGTCAATGCGGGTAAGGCGCGTCCCTGGCTTCATCCAGCCAAGGGGCTCGAGTTGAAGTCGATCGACGGAGCACCGGTTGCGAATATTCAGGAGAGTTCGGCAACGTCACAAGAGCCTGGCGCTAACCAAGGGCCAGATCCCTGGGCGGCGTGCACGATAGCGGTGAATCCGGGAGCTTATCAGCTATCCGTAGACACACCGGAAGGCGAGTTTGCTCAGACTGTCATTGCCCCTTCCGGCTGGCACGTTCACATTTTCCTCTTGCAACACTTCTATGGAGCGGATGAGAAAAAGCCAAACTTGCCAAGTACATCGGTTGGCGCAGTGGAGACCAGGCCGGATCTAGCAAGCGCAGCAGTCATGTTAAGCCAGACGCAACAATTCACCCCGGATGGAGACGAAGCGCGCCTGGTGGAATTGGCGCGACTAGGCCTGAAAGAACAGCGAAAAGTGCTCTCCAGTGAGTTGCGCCAGATGCTAACGGCGAAATTTAACGACCCGATGCTGGGGATCCTCGCCGGACACCTGATCCTGATGGATACGTCCCCGGATCTAGGGCTACTTGAGACCGTCGTGAACAATCTCCGCGGCCTGCTTCCGACAGTTCACCCTGACGTCGAAGCGCTCAGCCTCAGACTCAGCAACAATGTGCCGCTCGAGGTGAGCGTACCACCGATGCTCAGAAGGAGCTGGGCACTCATTCTCGATGCAACAGCCGACCAGAGAGCCATGGTGGCGCGAGGATCCGCGGCCGCCAAGATCATTGGCCATGTATGTGCCGTCGATCCGTGGCTGGTTTGCGTCCAGAGTCCTCCTGAAGTCGCCGGTGATGAATATGAAGCGCCAGAAAAGATTTACCAGCAAGCGCTAGATGAACACCTCGAGAGTGTTGAAGCAGCTGCCGGGCAAGGGGCACAACAGTTCGTGGAACCAGAGAGTGCACCAACAGGTGGAGAACGCATGATGACGATCGAGCCCAGGTCCGTGAATGAGCAGAAAGTAAAACAGTTGATCCATGCTCTTGGCGTGCCTCGATACTATGTGGAAGACCTTCTCAAGAATTCGGGTTTTGATGTTACGGAGAAGTAGGGTATCCGGTGATCCCGGTTGACATCCAAGCGGAACGAGTTTATTTATCGCCGCGTCTGTCGATCTCGATTCAGCGCGCGGAATACCTGCGTGCATTCGAGAAAGAACCGCCGCACAATCTGGGCGCCCTGCCTCTGCATCGAGTCAGCGATTATTCACAAGTTCTACCGGCAACCTGGCACAAGGAAGCTGGTGTTTTTGTCCCCCTACTCCCGGATGAGGCGCTCTGGCTGGGCTTGTCGGGAACGACTGAGAGACCGAACGCGGTAAGAATTTACCTGGATGACATCAACGCGGTTACGGGTAAGCTTTCACCGCCTGATTTCCATTCAAGTATGCAGGATTACCTGGTTTGTCCTCCGCAGTTGCACTGGGACGGTGTCCGCACAGGCGGTACGGTTGAGCCATTTGCTGCCCCGATACTTACGAGAGATCCAGGAATATTCAAAACGTTGCGAGTGATGGTCTATGAGGCGCTCCCGGAAATCAGTTTTCGAAAACGCGAACAACCCACGAGAGGGATTCCGGTTCCTCTTCAGGCAGCCTCCCGCGATCCTGCGAGTCGAGAATTTTCTTCAGTCATGGCTGATCCCTACGGTCGAGAGACATGGGACGAAAAGTCGGCCACGACTCTGTGTGTGCAATTTGTCGAGCCCGCCCTGTATGAATCGGTTACCCGCAAAGCAGCGCCGCAGCCAGCGGACCGCAAAGATGTCTTTACACGTTATCGATTACCGTGATTTCGCTTCCTAACCTGATCTTGAGAAACTGCGAGAGTGCCGGCGATCCGGCGAGAATACTTGCAACACGCATGTAGAGAATGCCCGATGAACGACTAGAACTGGAGGCTCGATGATGAATTCATCTGACAGACACAATCTGTATACCTACTCGGACCCGGTACTTTCGCTCTGGCAAGCCGCGGTTGCAGAAGTCCAGGGCCGCCATGAATCGGTAACAAACCGAATGGCCCTGGCGACGAGCAACCGATTGCCGGCAACGCCTATGCCCGCACAGAACGAACTCATGTCGCCTGTGTACCTGTTGGGAGAGCCGTTGAAGGCAAACGAGAAGGTGCCGGATGAGATTTCTGCCAAAGTAGCAGCGCCTGTAAGTGCTGCACGGCCCGGTGCTGTAGCCGAAGCCAAAGTGCTCGTACCGGCTGATTGTGTCAAGGTCGCTGCCCAGTTTCTTTGGGCGGAGATGACCGGCAACAAAGAAAAATCGGCGCTCTATGCCGGCGAATTGAAGGATTCAGTCTGCGATATCGGATGGGGCGAATGTGTCGTGACGTACCTGGCCTACAAAGCGTCAGGAGCCAAACTGCTCTACCGGTCCAATCAGAATCCAGTGTTTGACCTGGCAGATGGTAAGACCATCGCGATCATCGGCGATTGGGGAACGGGTGACGAGGTTGCGATCAATCTGCTGCAGCAGGTTGCGGCCCTCAAACCACAGGTACTTATTCATCTCGGTGATGTGTACTACGCCGGGACGCACAACGAAGAGCAAGGGAATTTCCTCGATATCTGCCGGAAGCTCCTCGGACCGAATGTTCCAATCTTCAGCCTGTGTGGTAACCACGATATGTATTCGGGCGGGGAAGGTTACTACTGGCTGGTTGATCAACTCGGACAGCAGGCCAGCTATTTTTGTTTGCAGAATGAAGATTGGCAATTCCTTGCGATGGATACCGGGCACAACGACCACGATCCGCTGACCGTTGCTACTAACATGACCGGCTTGGTCACCGATGGCAGTTGGGCCGAGGAAGACTGGCTGTTGGACAAGATCAACCTGGCCAAGGGCCGAAAAACTGTCCTCCTTTCGCACCATCAACTCTTCTCGCCCTTTGGTGCGGTGGGATCGGTAGATGGAAAATCGTACGCCTACAATCCGAACCTGCGTTCCACCTTCCAGGCGGTCATGGACCAGGTGGAATGGTGGTTCTGGGGACATGAACATACGCTCGCCATTTTCGATCCTTATATGGGACTGAAACGAGGAAGATGCGTAGGAGCATCGGCGGTTCCTGTGTTCACGGATCAGCAGTCGTACACCAACGCAAGCGGTCTTGAGACCTACGGCGGCGCGGGGTTACCTGTCTGGAATACCAAGGGTCAACTGGGAGATAATGGCACTTCGTACAACAACTGCTTCGCCCTGATGACCCTGAACGGATCCTCGGCCAACGTGGATTATTATCAAGTTCCGATGCTCGGAACTGCCACCAAACTGCCGGTCGATGACAAGCTCTGACTTTCCGCCAGTAGACGAGAACTCCTCCGACCGGCCGCAAACCTGGGTGCTGGCGTTGCTATCGGTCCAGAACCGGTTACACGCAAGAGCCGAAAGCTTTGCCGAAGTAATCACTGCACTTTTAGCTGGTGTACACTGCTCATCCGTGATCCAAATCGAGCCGGGCGGCGACTGCCGGCGACTTAACGGCTAGTCATTCGCAGGGTAGCGCTCAGTCCACTGCGAGGTGTTGAAGATGGCCGAAGACGAAGCTCCACTAAAAAGCGTTGGGGAAGTTGTACCCTCGCTTTACTATGATCTGATCGCTCGAGTATGCGCGGGTGTGCCATTCGTCTTGCTTCTCGTCAATTATCAAGCTGAAAAGCTCAAGCCCTTGACCTCAATAATGGGAGCAAGCGGTACCGTCCTGCTGGTGGTTCTGTTCGGCTACCTACTTGGGTTGTTACTGACTCCATTAGCAGGATCTATAGCAGGCCCGATCCAACTGCTACTGAAGAAAAAGTTGGGTTTGGACCGCCTCAGATGGATGGACTACTTGTTAGAAATCTCCCGGAGAAGTGACGCCATTGGCGTCAAGGATCGCGCCATGGGAGCGGTGATCGGGAAGATGGGAGCAGAGCGGATTCTTTGCCAGAACTTGCTACTTGGTTCCTTAACTGTCGTTGTCCTCGACATGCGACACGGATACCAGCTCGGCTCACCCGTTCTTGAATGGTTGATTGTCGCCTTGTTGGCAATCCTGGTGATCCAACGGAATGTGGCCTTCTTGCTCCGTCAATCGCAGCTCTACTCACTTCTTTTTGGGGAGTGAGCATAGCGCCATTGAGCACCGTTCGGAAGGCTCGGAACGATTCACGCAAGGAGCGGCAGTGTTGCGTACGGTGATTCTCAAACAGAAGACCAAGGAATTCAAGATGCTCACGCGCAGCTACACGCCAGGGTCTCCGCCTTCATCCTGCGAAGAGTTGACCCACCTGGATCTACCCCAATTGGCAGCTTGATGTGATGGAGCGCACTGCGGCAGCTCGTATAGATCAACGATAATCCGTATGCGTTCAAGGAACGCGATTAATTCCATTTGCTGTGCGCGAGGAGCTTATCTTGCTAGACGTTTTGCAGCTATATGGAATCCCCGAACTGCAAGAGGTTGGCAGTAAATATGTTCCAAACCTCGGCGGAATGTGGGAGGAAGATTTCCTGGCGAAGCTTACTCCCAATGAACGAGCGCCAGCCAATGCCGTAACCCTGGATCTTCCGCTTGTCGGCGCTGCTCGCTACCCCCTCGAGTTTTACTCCAATCCGACCACCCAACGAGTCACTCTGCCGATCGCCTCGATCAAGTTCATCGACGATCTGGCGGTAGCATTCGCGTATTACGACAAGAAAGGTTGCGATGTAGGCGCCGTCTCAGATTATGCCGCTGCTTTGCGCTTTCAGCCGCAGAACGCAAAGGGTTCTCCACTCGATGCGCTCGGCGTGCCTCGGGATGCCACTACGGACCCGTATGTGGACGATGTCTCGATGAAGATACTCAAGTCGAACGTATATTTTGTGGCTGTGCATGAGTACGCTCACGTGATGTATCGACACAGAGATTATGGCGTCATCACGGTGCTGCAGGCTCAACGTCAGGAGGCTCAGTCCGATGCGTTTGCCCTGGAGATCATGGGCCGAATAGGTGCGCCCCCGGTGGCGTTGACATATTTCTTCCTGATCGCTTCTCGTTTGGAGGCGAGCCCTGGTGATTTTGCCTCATTAGGCGAATACGAGAGATATCTCCGAACAAGAGCGACTCACCCGGTCAGTGCGCAGCGCATTTACAAGGTGGCGGAGGGCATTGAAGCACACCTTGACGGGTTTGCGCGACTGCAGAGGGACCCGGCATCGGCGAAAACTAAACTGCAGGACGAAGCCCAGAAATTACGGCAGATTGCCGCCACTCTCGATGACCGCCAGATGCGCCAGTTCCTCGCACAACGGGCCATTAACGCGGATATGGCTGCGTTTCGACGAGCTTGCCGATAACAAATCATTGGTGATATTGATAATTCCGCCATCGAGAAACGTCGAGGGACTTCATTGTATTTGACCACAGTTTGGCCATGAGACATCATCGTTCCCAGTCCGGTGAAGTACGCCAGGAGGGTCTCTATGATTCTGCTCAAGGGTCAGAACGAATTGAAACAATGGCTCAAAACAAACGAGAGGACATTGGCAATTTGGGGCATTGTAATTGTGCTGTTCACGTATGTGGGGAAAGACGTTTTGCAGTCACGACTGGAAGAGAACATTCGAGAAATTGACACCTTCCTTATGGAGAATCGAATTACAAACGAGTTGCGAACTCTTGAGCCGGACTTGAGGACAGAGTTGAGTCGCGGATCGGACGCGAAAAAAAGATTTAGCGACCAGGATCAATCGCTCTTAGTCAACCGACGGAAGAATGGGGACTATTTCTTGCCTTTTAGCTATCTCGTCGACACGATCGAGTGCCAAAACGATCAGGCATGTCGAACGGCGGAATGGTTCCGATACCATCAGCAATTGAAAAACAGTATCGCAATTAATGAAAGGTTAGCGGAGATAGTTGGGGAGCCAGAACTTGACCAGACAAACGCAGAGTTGAAGCGTGTTGAAAAACTGTCAGAGGAAGGCTTCAAGAAGCTCGAGGCAGGGCCGATTTCTCCTTCCCGCGATGATGTCGATGAGTACGTGGGCCACGTCAGTGTTGTGGATTCGGCACTTGACGCAAGGCGAATTGCCCTATTGCTTCATGCTGGCGAAGTGATTTCAAGAAAACATTGGGAGTTGGCCGCTACCAGTCTCCTCAGCGGTCTGCTGTACGTCGCCGGCTGGTCTTTGACCTTGGTTGGTCGCATTTATGGTGTCAACGTTGGTGCCTCGGGAGGATAGGTTGGTCCGCGTTTCACTGCCGTTCTAGCCCCGTCAGGCATTCGTCCAGACTTAGGAGTGTATTGGGAGCTGCCAAACAGCCTCGAAAGCGGCTTGCTCAGCGGGATTCGAACCTCGTCCTCAACCGTACCGGCCATCGGCACAGAAACTGTAGTCGTGATTGCCCGGAATGTACACGATCCGCTCTACAGCGAACTTGTCACCTTCGAAAAGGTGATGAAGCTACGAGCGAAATCCAAGCTGCTTGGTCCACGAACGTGATTTGTTCTTGCCCTCGATCGCCCTGGTCAGAGACGATATGTTAGCATCCAGAATGTCACCCGCGAAAATTAGGTCCTGCACCTCTGACAAATCCCAAAGAAAGCTCCGCAGCCCCTCTGCTACCGATTTGTTGCTGAGCGAACATGATGGATCGCCGAAATGTATGTCAGAAAAAATCAACCTTTTTGCCATGCTCAACCTCCCACCGTCGCTTATGGCAGTCAACAGTGCAATGTCTACGACTCGCCTAGGTCATGGCGTCAGCAACCGACCAGTTGAAAAGCGCCCCAATGATAGAAATGGCGGAACGCCTTGATGCGTCCGGTGGCCATCTCTCGCTGTGCCGTCCCCAGCGCCAGCCAGGCAGGCATATCACCGAGAAGCCAGTGCAGGTAGAACCGCCTCAGCAGGCTGCTTGAGGCCTGAAGATCCACATCCCAGAGTGGAGCGAGCACCGTGTCTGCGCCACCCGCGAGCAGCGCCCTTGTCATCCCCCATATCTCATCGCCCGGGGCAAGGTGCAACCGCCCAAGCGAGCAGGCTTGAAGGGTAATGTGGGAGGCTGCCGTTCCATTCGCAGCAGCCAGCGCCGCGGTGAGCGTGGGATACGAACTCGCGGTCGAGCAGGCGACCCTTGACGGCAAACCCTGATTGTTGGCGACCAGCAGTCCGGACTTCATCGCGTTGCCAGCGCCAGCATCAAGACCGTGAGCGAGAAGGTGGCAAAGACCCGCGTTCCGCATCTCTTCCAGAATGTGTGACCTAGTAGCAGCAACCCCATAGGTCGAAAGGATGGTCCGATTGGTCCTTCGAAATAGTTGTGTGAATAACCGATGCTCCCTCTGGAACTTACCTTCGGAATTCTTATCTTCAGCTGCTGGAACCGTCGCCATGGCAATCGGTTCGCGTGCGAATTGCGCCATTCTTCTCTCCCTCTTCTGGAGAAGGTGCAGAGCCCGAAGGCAGGGCGCATACGAGATCCCGGTGTCCTGGCGGTCATTCCACAAGAGAGGCAGCAAGAGTGCGTGCAATGGCAGGCCGTGCCAAGGACCATGCGGGCTAATGACGATCCGCGAGATCCCAGCGAAATGCGGCATCATCGGCTTCACGAGATCGCGCAACTCCTGCAGCGGTTTGAAATACTCGTCACGCTGCCAAGGCCTGAGCGCGTCAATAGGGCCCGCTCCCTCCCCGCCTGCAATGCCTGCATAGAGACTGCGTGCGCGACCTTCGAGTGAACCGATGTCTACCTCCAACCTGTAGACCTTTGGAAACGGTTGCGCGGAGGTTGCCAGGTACGCCAACGTCTCCTTTCGGTTCGCATACAGAGACAACAAGGCTGTGGGAACTTTAAGTCCCTCGAGGAGTTCTTCGATCTCCTTGCGGTCCAGTTCCTCTTCGAAACTTGTATCCTCTCGATAAGCCTTGGCTTGTTCCGTGCTCAAGTTGTGACGCGTGGCCCACTCATGCTCCGCCATCACCACCCGATGATCCGCACGGTCCGCCACCAGAGCATCCCGCAGATCCTGCAATTCCTCGACTACCGATGGTGATACAGTCTCCGGCATTCGCGCTGCGCTGAAAGCTAGGTCACGTCGAAAGAATCGTCCCTTCGCCATATCAGCTGTCCCGAGAGCCTTCCAGGAAAGCTCGGGCTGGCCAGCGTAGGCAGCAAGAAGAATCTGCGCGGACTGCAACATACCCGCAAAATCAATGACCGACAGGCCTCCGTAATCGAGCCCTGGCCGGCCGGGCGCCAAATTCCCCACCTTCAGCACATATTGAAGCTTGAGCCCCTCCTCCAAGTTCTTCCGTGCCACTTCGAGCATTTTCAAAATCCATGATCGTTTCTCTGGATCTAGAAACACAGCGGGTTGTTCTGAGCTTGGACTATTCCCTTGGTTCGGTTGCGCCAGCGCTGGACCGAGATCAAGGGCAAAGTTGACGATGCACTGACCGCTGAGTGCCATCAGGCAACACAGGCGATCACTGACCGGGCGTTTCGTGGGCAGACGATTCATTCTCGTCGCGGCCCGCGGAAGATCCTCCACGAGAAACTGTAGCCAGCTTCGATCATCCCCTTCGGCCGCCTTCTGCGCCGCCGCCAGGCTATAGTGCAACACTGTTGCCTCGTACTTGATCTGGTCAATGTCCTCGTCGGTCAATGGGCTGTGCGAGTAGTCGTTGTCGCACTTGAGGTATTCCAGTTCTCTTCGAGCACCAGTATGGTCCCCTCGAAGGTCGCGAATACGCAAGAGGTCAAGGTTGAGGAAGCGCAGGTTCCGGTTCGCTCGTTCGCTCTTCGTTTCACTAAGGATTTCTTTCGCGGCATGCAATTCGCGTTCGGCCAAATCCAGACGCTGCCCCAGCACTGCATTCGCACGTCTCCGCTCGTCCAGGTCGAGGGTTTCCCAATGAGCTAACAAATCCATCAGCGCCAAGCCATAGCTCATTCGCACCTGCGACTCCAGCGCCAAGTCGCGCGGTCGCGGCAGGTCCGCAAGTGCGGATTCAAAACACTTCACGGTATCGTCGAACCTCCCAAGGTGAGAACATGCGATTCCCTTTAACCTCAGCGCCTTCACGCGGTCGCTCGGACTATCCACTGATTCAGCCAGCCTGCTGACCGCGCCAGCCACCCACTCCGCGTAATCCCACATGTAGAAACCGAGCAAGCGAACCGCTACGTCAAGCCCCGCGGCGATAACCAGCGGTGTCCCAGAGGCATCGGCTAGTCCTTGCGCATGGTAGAAGGAGTGGAAAGCCTCAATGGGATCCTTCACCAGCTCGGACTCGAACAGGTACGATCCGAAGTCGTAACGAGACATGACACCTTCGGCCTTCAAAGGCATGGCTACACGGATGGCATTGTCGATTCGCTCGAAGTCGTCCCAGGTGAGATGGAGCGTCCCAATGAGCTGGCGGTCGTTCTCGCTGCGGAGCTCGTAGCGGCACACGGCCTCGCCCGGTTCAGGTGCGTACTGGGTCACCACGTAGCGTTGCCCATCCACTTCGCGAACCAAAACACGAGTTCGTGTTCTGAGCGCAGCTTTTGCGATCTTCTTTGGCTCGGTTTCGCTGCCTTCGTAGACGTTGACAGCAATCTCCTTGCCCCCTGCCTGGACGTGCCCAACCAGACATGGGATCTTCAGCCAGTCCTTATATCGTTCTTTCGCGTTCCGGAGAGTCGCGTACAGCAGCGGCCGCAGCGTGCTCCAGTTCAGAAGCAACTTATGATCGTCCAGGTGTGCCGTTAGACAGATGGCAGGGCTGTCAGCCTCCCCGTGGAAAACATAGGCAACGAAGGGAAAACTCTCCTCCAGCGTCACGGGGCCGCAAAGCTCTTCTGAGATTTTGGCATGTATGCTCATGGCGTTCGCACCTCCCATCGCTTTCCGGCACCGGCTGCAGCGGGAGTAGGGCATTCCAATAAGCTCACCGCCATGCGCCAGGCTTCGGCCGGAGCGAGCGTTCTACAGTTCCACGTTCAGTGACAAAGCCTTCGCGTCCCGAGCCACGGCGGTATAGCCGTACTTGCTCTCAGCCGCTTTGGTCAACCACGGTTTCGTGTACTTGCTTTCATAGTTGAAGTACAGACACTCCGGCTGACCGTACTTCAGGATTCGGGCGATGCACTCCCGGTCGGGATGCTGAAACTGATCGCCGTTCGTACTGATCAGGTATCTCGGGCTCTGCAGCAGTTTCAGCAGCGCCACGCTGGTGTTGTTCTTGCTCCCGTGATGAGCGACTTTTACGGCATCAACCTTGAGCCGTTGGCTGCCGCGCTCCTGGCACAATCGCTGAATTGAGTCGGTGATTACGTCCGGGTGCGCGTCGGCCAGCAACAGAGCGCTCTTGCCCGCATACTCCGCCAGAAAGGCGATGCTGCTACCGTTGGGAACCGCCTGATCCTGTACGAATTGTTTCTTGAGCAGCGCATCAAGGTTGGGAGCAACACCCAATAGGCCCTTTTTGGGCAGAAACTTTTTCTGCGCCGCCAACGCTTCCCAAGCAGCATCGAGGTCACCTGGAGAGAACCCTGCTTTCTGAATCGCCGACTTCCAAGCCTTCGCCATCTTGTCCAGTTTGGCAGCACTCGGCGACAACAGGGTGAGCTTGATTCCACCCGGCAAAGTATAGGCCGGCAGTTTCCCATCGCCCAGCACGACCCACGGTGGGGCATCCTGTTTCCACGCTCTTGGGACACGCCGTACCAGCAAGGCACTCAGGAACTCCCCCTGCGCCGCGCCCAATAACCCGTGGCTTGCCTCCATCTGCCGCCATCCGTTAAACCAAACTTGGTCAACCGCAAATGGCAGAGGGCTTTCCGCAAACAGGCGCACTAAGCCTTCCACGTGATCCGCGTCCACATGAGAGAGAACGACGAGTTCGAAAGACCGCTCACCCATGGGGACCGCGTCAAGTTGCTCTTGGATGTGCTCGAAAGTGTCCACCGGCCCGCCATCGATCATCAGGCGCTGCACGTTCTCTCCCTCGCCGTACTCGATCCAGAGCGAGTCACCGTGCCGCGCCGGCAGCATCTTGATGCGAACGAATGATTCAGCCATACCGCCTCCTTACTTCAAATACCAATCGGCGTCGCCAAATGCCACCAGACACATTGCCACCATCAGGCTATCCGCAACTGCCTCCCGCTTCACTTGCCGCAACACATCTCCGAAGCGCTCGGTGGATTTCTTCGCCGTATCTGAAAGCCGTGTCACCAGCCTTCCGGCAACCTTGGCGCCGTCGGCGCCCAGAACCGTTGCCACCGTTCCCAGTACGAGTGCCGCTTTGGCCTGTCGAAAAATTCCAATCTGCCGCGCATACGCGCCTGGGGTCGCGGTATTCGTTACGTCGCACCCCAGAAGCAGCACAATCGGTGGCTGTTTCTGGTTGCTGCAGACATAGGTGTCATCGATTTGGATACTCTTCATGACGTCGCCACTGATTTCGAGGCTGAGACTTGCATCCTTCCCGTCCGCATGCGGCAAAACGACAAACAAAACGGGCTTCTTGGTCTGTACGGTAGGCTTCCAATCGCTCCACTTGCGCACGGCGGCAACGTCGCCACTCCAGGCTGACCGGATCGCTGTTTCCAGTTCGCCCCAGCTTGCCGCTGGGACCTGTTTGCTCGCGGCGATCAAGCTAACGCCCTTCAGCGTCAAAACATCCCGGCCCCGCACTGGATCGCCGGTGTCACCTTCGACTCTCGCTGCTTTCGGCAGTTCCGGATCGTGGACGTGCCGCTCAATTACCTTGCTCAACCCCCAGAACCCGAGCGGGCATACGTGCTCGGCGGGGCTTTCCTCGGGCCGGCAGCTTCCTGGACAGCGACCACTGCGCAACGCTTCCTTGGCGTTCTTGCAGACAGGCGCGCCCTCCCGCGGAGGAGGATAGCTGTACACGAACTCTAGCGGAACGATCGCGTCTGGTCTCGCACTCACAATCTGAAGATATTCGCTGTCGCGGAGTGCTTGCGCCGCCGAAGATCTGTCGATATAGTCCGCGACCAGGTTGCGGTAGAGCACGTTCCCTTCTTCAGCCAAGTTGCACAGCAGCTTGGCATTGGCGTCCTTCAGCAGTCCACCGGCATATACCTTCTGCTTGTAAGCCACATCCGTGAGGAGCGCGTTGATGTTGGCCAATTGCGCTTCGGCGCCATCCAGGGACGCGATAAACGCCCCATCTTTCCCGGCAGACGTCGCCACGTGTTTGCCGCTGGGAGTGTGATTCAACAACAGCCAGCTATCAAAGCGGCGGCGTTGGTCCAACGTACCCAGACTGCGCCGCACCGACGATTCCACAACAAGGCCGAGTTTCTTCGGCTCCGCCGAGCCCCAACTCTTTCCTTCAGCCAGCACCTCGGCCTCCAACAAGGCGGTCTGCAGCACTCTGCCTCGGTAGTACACGATCACACGCCCGGCAAACGCTCCGGCCTGAGTCGGAGTGAATATGAAACGGCAATTTTTGCTCCGCCCCCTTCGCGGCAATTCCAGCTTCCCTTGGAGCGGCGCATCCCACTGCCGAGGCTCGACAAACAGGACTTGCAGCGTGCAGGAATCTCTCTCCTGCCAGTCGATCTGCGTCTCGTCGACCGGCACATTCGCAGTAATATCGCCTTCCCCCGGCGGAGCGATGAATACGTCGAACTGGTAGCGAGTTCCTGCTGTGAATCCGCGCTTTTCGGGGGCTGGGCCTCCCTCAGTGAGCGCAGCGATGTTGCCTTGCAGGAATCGTGGCACCTCACTCAGTGAGGTTTCGGACCGTGCCTCCTGCTCTGCAACAGAGATCTCACTCAGCGCTGTACCTCCTTCCGATTCGTGAGAGAAGCTTAGTTCGCCGACTCTTGCCTCGAGCTCTGCTCCCAAATCGGACGGCGGCTTGGCCTTGGTCCAGCCCAAGCTGACTCGTGGAGGAGTTTCGGCGGGCAGCGAAAGTGCCACATCGTCGGGGAGTCGTTTCAGGCGACGGCCGAGATTTCGCGCCACGTTGGTCAGTGACACGGCGTCGAGCAAGCGCAAGTCCAGTACATGCAACGACGACTCTCTAGGGAACGCAGGTCCGAGCGCAAAATCGAACGGCTGGTTGTGTGACAGTTCTCTGACCAGGTTGTTGATATTTTGCCAAGCGGACCACCCAGTTGGTGGCGAGACCATCGACAACCCACCCGCTTGTGTTTCCGCAAGCAGCAAATCGACTTGGCTCTTGACGTCGTTCCATGAGATGTCCAATGGGCAGAGCAACAGCAAGTAGCCTGCTCGCACTGTGTGGCGAAGATCCAGAACCCGGCGCAGCGCATCTCGCACGCTCCCTGCAAGCACAAGGATTTCGCATCGCGCCTGTTCGCGTGTCAGAGCCTGGACTTGAACGAGCGACTGCGATGGCCAAGTCGTGAGCAGTTTGGCCAGTTCGAGCCTCTCTAAGTCGTTCTGAAACGCCGCAATCGTCAGAGGCCAACGCCATTGGAGGTCCAAGTGGGGGGCCTCCTTCAGGGCGAATAGTGACTCAGCGCCGGCAGCCGGATGGTCCAGAATTCGAGTAATCGCAACGAGGTCCGGCGCACGCTCTTTGAACTCCGCTTCGACAAGCATCACGCGGTGGTTGTCGGAAGCAGCCAACGCTTTTGTCCACTCATCGCGGTAATTCAGCAGAGCCGGAGCGGGCGGGGAGTTGCCGAGCCGTCGAAGTTCAATCTCTAACTGTTTTGGCGCCCATCGCAAGACGTTTTGTGGGCCCCATGCACTGGACAACCAACTAAACCACGACACCCCAAGACCTGCAACGACTTGAACGTAAGCGTCGTCATCGAGAACGAGGCTGGTTTCTCCCAATAGGCGTCGATCAATGTCAGATGGCGTTGGCATACTTGAAGTCCTCCAGAACCCCGCTATCTACCGGCCAGTTGTTCCACACTCCTAATGCGTATGAGTCGCGTACCCCACTTTCCCCCTCGTTGAACGCGAGCGAGCCTCATGTCTCATTTTCCACTTAGAAAAGAAACGCAATGATGTGAAGACGGTTGAAGTTAAAGCTAGGGATAGATACGGATCCCAGAGAGATGGGAGGGCGAGAACTGGGAGCGCATTGCGGCGCCATGACATATAGCACCAATGCGAGGCGAATTTGGCAGCGTCGATACCTTGCTCAATGGTTGCCCGGGGAAGTGGGGCTCGGGGAGAAAAATTGCATCGACAGCAAAATTCTTTCCCTTACTCAAGTACTACTAAACCTACGGGTGCCTTGTGTCAAGGACAGCGGGCACAACTTGACGTGATCGGGTTATGCCTGGGGGACCACTGTTCCGCATTTCCGAGTTGATGATAGACGAAGACCGCATCACGGCAGTCTCCTGCACCTAGGACAAAACATGAGAAAGCAGGCGCAGGCAGGGCATGACCCAAAATCTGTAGATTGTGGTACGCCTGCCGATTGTTCGCGTTGCATCGCGTCGCCCCTATTCGAGGGCTGGTACCGAAAGTCACAAATGGGATTTTGGAACACGCTGGCACACAGATAAAAGAGTAACGCCGACGCCCATGAACCCACTAATAGTGTGTCCGGGATGCTCGGCAATTCATAAATGCATAATTCAGTCCGCTACTAGGCTGGAATTCCGCTTCATCTCGATCAGGTTGCTGCGGGGGTCCTCTCCGAAGTTTCCATAGTGTTGCACAACGCTGGACTGAGCGGTGGGAGTCGAAGGGAAGGAACATTGTGATCGGCCATTATTCCCATCTACTTGTGCCAGGCAATGCGCAACCGGTCCCCCTCGTCCGCAATGCGTGTCCCTACTCTTGCCAACCACCGCCTAACGATTGGTAGAGTTGCACGAGGGCCAATAGTTCATTCCCATTTGCCTGAGCCAAGTTGAGCTCCGCCGAGAATGCATTCGTCTCGTTTGTTAACACTTCAAGA
>Ga0335085_10002253_pt1 | contig 36744 bp, 43 predicted proteins | sample Lox_Sample_45_FD_206712 | JGI IMG/M metagenome (GOLD analysis project Ga0335085, IMG submission 206712) | Soil microbial communities from Loxahatchee National Wildlife Refuge, Florida, United States - Lox_Sample_4.5 | ecosystem: Environmental > Terrestrial > Soil > Wetlands | place: USA...
CGCCACCGGCGCGCTCGAGCGGGCGCTCACGCTCGCTCGCGGTCGACGCACCGCGCTGTGGTACGAGCCGCGCCTCCTCGCGAGCCTCGCGGAGGCGAAGCTGGCCGCCGGGCACCGTAGGGCAGCCCGGGGGCTCCTCTCCGAGGCCCGTGAGCTCGTCGACCGGGGACGGGGCTGGCGGCTCGGCGCCTTCGACGTCGCGCTGGCGTGGGTTCGACTCCTGGCCTCAGAGCCCGCCCCTGACCGCCCCGCGATCGAGAGCGCGCTCGCGTCCCTGGACGCCCTGACGGCCGAGCTGGGCTCCGACCCTTATCGGCGTCTCGTGACGCTCGAGCGGGCACGGCTGGCCCCATGACCCCGTACCCGCGCGGCCGGCGCGGCTGTCGAATTCGGCCCCTCTGGACGACAAGCTAGTGTCCGCAGCCATTCGCCGGCGGCGGGGAGGCAACGAGGCGTATTTGCCGGTATATTTGGCCGAGAACACCTGAGGAGGATGCCATGAAGTTCATGTTCGTCATCCACCACGACGAGAAGGTGCTGGACGCGATGCCCGAGAAGGAGAAGCAGGCTCTCGTCGACTCCGCGATCGAGTACGCGGAGGAGATCCGACGGAGCGGCCACTTCATCGTCTCGAACGCTCTGCAGCGGACCTCGACGGCACGCACCATCCGCGTCCACGCCGGCAAGGTCACCGCCACCGACGGCCCGTTCGCGGAGACGAAGGAGCAGGTGGGCGGATTCTTCGTCATCGAGGCCAAGGACATGGACGAGGCCTGTGCGATCGCCTCGAGGTTCCCACCGCTGCGCGTCGGGGTGATCGAGGTCCGCCCGGTCCAGGAGCTGAGTCACTCTCGCGATCGACGCGGCCTGCCGAACTGAATCGCGCCGAAAGGAGGACGCCTCGGGGTGGCCTCCCCGAGGCCCTCGTGTCTCCGTCATGCGAGGACGCCCCCCTTACCGCTGCGACGGGGCGGCGCGCCAGCTATCGTTGTCTGCCCTGCTCACGGGCCTCGCAGGCGGCGAGCCGGGTCGCCAGAAAGCTCTGCTCGCGGGCGTTGTCGACCAGGCCGAGCGCGGTACGGTAGTCCGTCGCCGCCTCCGCCCACCGGCCGAGCCGTCGCAGGAAGTCGGCGCGCGCGGCGGGCAACAGGTGATACCCGCGCAGCGCCGAGGCGTCGATCCGGTCGATGGCCGCGAGACCGGCGGCGGGGCCTTCCGCCAGACCGATCGCCACCGCGCGATTGAGGGCCACCACCGGTGACGGCGCGACCTCCGCGAGAGCCTCGTAGAGGGTTACGATCCGGGCCCAATCCGTCGCCGCCCAGGAGCTCGCCCGTGCGTGGCATGCGGCGATCGCGGCCTGAAGCTGATAGGGCCCCACACGCTCCATCTCGGCGGCACGGTCGAGGTACGTCATGCCGCGAGCGATTCGCGCCCGATCCCAGTGGGCTCGATCCTGATCCTCGAGGAGAATGAGATTCCCGGCGGCGTCGGTGCGCGTCGCGGCCCGGGAGGCCTGCAGCTCCATGAGAGCCATGAGCCCCAGGACCTCGGGCTCGCCCGGCATCAGGTCGGCAAGCATGCGGCCCAGGCGGAGGGCTTCCTCGCAGAGATCGTGGCGGACGAGGGCGTCACCGGCGTGCGCCGCATAGCCTTCGTTGAAGATGAGGTAGATGACGGCGAGGACGGACACCAGGCGGTCGGCCAGCTCGGGCCCTTCGGGCACCTCGTAGGGTAGCTCGCGCTCACGGATCGTTCGCTTGGCGCGCACGAGCCGCTGCGCGATCGTGGGCTCCGGCACCAGGAAGGCCCGCGCGATCTCGGGCCTCGTGAGCCCTCCCACCAGGCGCAGCGTGAGGGCGACGCGGCTATCGGCGGGCAGACCCGGGTGGCAGCAGGTGAAGATCAGCCGGAGCCGATCGTCGGGAATCTCTTCGGGATCCATCGCCTCAGGGACCTCGTCCGCGGCACCGAGCGCCGTCTCGTAGACCAGCGCGGGGATATTGGCTCCCGCCCGCCGGCTACGCCGAAGGTGGTCAAACGCCCGCCGCCGCGCCGTCGTGAGAAGCCAGGCGCCCGGACGGTCCGGGATGCCGTCAGCCGGCCAGTGCTCGAGCGCCCGCTCGAATGCCTCCTGGGCAATCTCCTCCGCGATCTCGATGTCGCGGACAATGCGGACCACGGACGCGACCAGCCGCGCGTACTCCAGGCGAAACGCGTCCGCGACACGCGCCTGCGCGTCGGGCTCCGGCGTCCACTCGTGCTCCCTCGATCCCACGAGCAGAGATGTTACTCGATGCGCCGGAGCCGCGGGCGCCTCCTACCGGCCGGTCCGGCCCGACCCCTGCCCTACATCGGCCAGATCGGCCGTACCTCCACGAACCCACCCTCGCCGAGCGGGACCTTCTTGGCCCACTCGACGGCCTCCGCCTTGGTGGCGCATTCGATCAGATAGAAGCCGCCGATGGCCTCCTTCGTCTCGGTGAAGGGGCCGTCCGTCACCTGGCGCTGGCCCGCCTTGAAGCGGATCCGGGTGCCGTCGGTGTCCGGGCGCAGTCGTTCCGCCGCGACCACCTTGCCGGCCGCACGCAGCTCCTCGCCGAGGCGCGTGTGGCCCTGCAGAATGGCCTGCATCTCCCCCTGGGAGGGCGGGGGTCCTGGGGTCTTGTTCTCCGAGCCGATCACGAGCAAGTAACGCATGGACGCCTCCTCCAACCTGAATATCAGGGTCGCCGGGGCCCGCTACCGAGCTTGACGACCTCTCACCTATCACGACGTCGGTGGACCGCCGAAATCGACACAGCCGCCGATCGTCTCCCGGATGCTGCCGAAATGCGCGTCGATGTGGCCTAGGAGGATGCGCTTGACCTACTCCTCAGCGCTCACGGGCGGCACTCCCGTGAACACGGTGCTGGGAGACACGAGCCAAAACCAGTCGCCTTCCGTCTTGACGATCTTGCCGTCGTGGGATGAGGCAGCTCGCGCCACCAAGGACTGGTGCTCGACGAAGAGGATAGTCATGCCCTCGGCACCAAACCTGCCCCGCTGGAAGTCTACCTCATGTTGCGCAAGGCGGGGTGGACGTGTTCCTCTCTCGGGCAGGAGGGACGGGCGACGCCGAGTCGGAGCCCGCGCGGATCCGCGCGATTGCCACCCGCCCTCGAATCCGATCCCGGCGTCGCAGCAGTTGCATCACTCACGGCTACACGGTAAGAGGAATCCACAGAGTTCAGGCGACTAAGAGTTCGACGAAAGAGCCAGACATCGCATGGCCGATGGAGCGGGTGACCGGCCGGCCATGAACGCCCGGGACTTCGTGTCGCTTCACGCCGATCAGTTCGGCGGCCGTCGGACATCCGAGCCCACCGGCAACCAGTAGCCAACGAGGAGAACGGCGATGAAGAGCAAGAAGATCCCGGCGGTTGTGATCGTTGTGGTCTCGCTCGCTGTCTCGGTGCTCGCCGTCTTGGGCGGCAGGGCCACCATTTCCGCGCAGGACACTGGCGAGGCCAAGTACACCGTGCGAGTGCCCAATGGGCTCGCGTTCTCTGAGTTCAGAGGATACGAAGGCTGGCAGACTGTCGCCGTCAGTCAGAACGAAAAGCTGGTCGCGGTGATCCTCGCCAATCCCCTGATGATCAAGGCCTACCAGTCCGGCATTCCCGGCAACGGCAAGTCTTTCCCCGACGGCTCCAAGATGGCGAAGATCCATTGGAACCCGAAAAAGAACGAAGCGTTCCCCGGTACGACGGTGCCGGCAAGCCTGCACGACGTCGACTTCATGGTGAAGGATAGCAAGAGGTTTGCGGACAGCGGCGGATGGGGGTGGGCCTATTTCAAGTATGATGCCGCGTCCGATACGTTCAAGCCCGCCACCACGGCTGACGAGCCGCCGCAGGGGAACGACGCCAAGTGCGGGCTCGGCTGCCACACGATCGTGAAGACAAGAGACTACGTTTTCACGGACTACGGGAAGCGGTGAACCGGAACAGCCCAAGACTCGACTCGGGAAGTGAAGGAGGTCAGCTGATGCACGGCCCTCGGTGTCAGCAGGACAATCCCGGTGTCGCGGTGCGGAGCTCGCGATGAGCTTCGCGCTCGATGGCGTCAGGGTGCTGGAGCTCGCTCGCTTCCAGGCCGGGCCGCGTGGTGGGATGCTGCTCAGCGACCTCGGGGCCGAGGTGATCAAGATCGAGCGCTTGGGTGGTGAGGAGACACGCCAGCATCCGCCGCTCGTCCGCGGTCAGAGCGTGTACTTCAGCGTCTACAACCGTGGCAAGAAGAGCGTGTGCATCGACCTGCGCCACGGAGAAGGGAAAAAGCTGTTCGCCGAGCTCGTCAAGAAATCGGACATCGTCCTCGAAAACTTCCGTCCCGGCGTCATGAAAGCGATGGGCTTCGACTACGAACGCCTCCGAGCGTTGAATCCCGGCATCATCTTGATCTCGGTGTCCGGCTTCGGTCAGTACGGCCCGTACATCGATCGGCCCGCCTTCGACCCGCTCGGTCAGGCGATGAGCGGCCTGATGGCATTGACCGGTCAGCCGGTCGGCCAGCCCGTCGGCACCGCGTCCTCGGTGGTCGATCGATACACCGCGCTACACGCGACGATCGGCGCGCTCGCGGCCCTGCGCCATCGCGACCGCACCGGCGAAGGTCAGGTCGTCGACGTGTGCCTGCTTGATTCCGCCCTCACGATGGTCGAGATCCCGACGTCGTACTATCTGGCGACGGGCGCCGAGGGCGGCGAGGGCGGTCGACCGCCGTATCGCGCCAAGGATGGATGGGTCGTGATTAGCGCGGCCGGGCGCGACATGGCCGCCGGTCTCATGCGCCTCGTGAGCGGCGCAGATGGATCCGTGACCGATGCGACACCGATGCCCAGCAGCACGGCTGCCGATCGCCGCCGTGCGCTGGTCGAGGCGTGGTGCGTGGACCACACGGTCGAAGAGATCTGCGAGGCGCTTCTCGAGGCCGGCATTCCCGTGGCGCCCGTGAGAGCCATTCCGGAGGTGGCGAACGATCCCCATCTGTGGCAGCGCGAAATGCTCGTGAAGATGGAAGACGCGGTCGCCGGTGAAATGTATGTGCCAGGCGTGACCATCAAGCTATCGCGCACGCCCGGCCGGGTCGGGCCGGTTCCGACGCCGGGTCAACACACCGACGAGGTGCTCGGAGCGGTGCTGGGCCTCGACCACGCGGCGATCCAGAAGCTGCGCGCTGATGGAGTCGTGGCCTGAGCGGCCACCTGCAGCGGGCGGATCAGGTGAACGAGTGAGCGTTGTGACGACCGGTCACGGAGGACGACCATGAGCGAAATCACCGCCGCGTACCTCGACGAGATCTTCGACGCCTTCAACCGCCAAGACGTCGATGCCATCACGGGCTTCTTCGCCGAGGAGGGCGTGTTCCGAACGCCCCTCGGGCCCCCGCCGTTCGGCCACCAGGTCGTCGGTCCGCGCGCCATCGGCGAGTTCTTGAAGCAGCGCTGGAAGCAGATACCCGACCTCCGCTGGCAGGCGCAGAAAAGCTGGATCGTCGACAACAGGGCGTTCACGGAGTGGACCGTGCTCGGGACGACGCCCGCGGGAGAGCCCTTCAAGTGGGCTGGCTGCGACCTCTACGAGTTCGAGGGCCGCAAGATCCTGCGCAAGGACACGTACTGGAAGGGACCGAGCGGACGGATGTAGGCTCGCGTGCGCGATCAACGTGCACAGGTGTTGTGCCGGCCGCCGTCGACGAACACGCAGTTCCCGGTGATCATCGCCGCCTGGTCTGAGGCCAGGAAGAGGATCATGTCCGCGACCTCTTCGGGCTCCCCGATGCGGCCGATCGGGTGCGTCGTCCGGCTTCGCTCGACGAAGGCGGCGTAGTCGGCCTCGCTCATTCCGCTCCGGCGGTGGAGGTTGGTCCGCGTGACGCCCGGATTCACGGCGTTGATCCGTACGCCCTTCGGCGCGAGCTCCAGTGAGGTGCACATCACGAGCTGGTCGACGGCCGCCTTGCTGCAACAGTACGCCAGCACGTTCGGGAAGGCCCGCTGGCCATTCACGCTGGAGACGACCACCACGTTTCCCTTGCGGACGACCAGCGAAGGCAGCGCCCGCTGCACGAGGCGGAAGACGGAGCGCACGTTGACGGCCATCATCTGGTCCCACAGCTCGGCCGTTGTGTTCTCGATGCTTCCCGTCCCGATCACGCCCGCACCGCAGACGACCACATCGAGGCCTCCGAGGGCGCTGACCGCCCCGTCGACCGCGCGGGTGACATCCTCCTCGCGCGTGACGTCAGCGCGGATCGCAACCGCGCCGGCCCCACCCTGACCCATCGCGGCGCGGGTCGCCTCCAGCGCGTCGGCGTTCCGGCCGACCAGCGCCACCCGTGCGCCCGCCGCCACGAACTTGAGGGCCGCCGCTCGCCCGATGCCGCTCGTCGCTCCGGTCACCAGCACCGCCTTGCCCTCGAAGCCCATCGGCTCTCCTCCTTGTCCCGTTGATCACAGGGGTTCCCTTCCAGGTGGACACTGCATGCCGGCCTCCCCTTGCCCAGTACAGCGGCGATCGGGATGGTGCGGCGAACGTAGCCTGCGGCCTGTTGCGGGGCAAGCGCGGCCGAACCAGCCCGGAAGCGCGCCGGCGTGCCGGGTAGTCTTGCGCGTCCCCGACCGGAGGATGCTCCCACACCTTGCGTCGGTAAGGCGCCGAAATCGCGGGCGAACGGCGCGCGCACTCCCTTGCGCCCGCAAGATCGCCTTGCGCCCACGTGAGGGAACCGCGAATTTGCGGTGACCCCGTCGCACTTTCGGGCCCCCTTTCTTTTGGCACGGCGATCGCACTTCTGCCGGTGTCGCGACCATGGAGGTCGCGAGCCAAGCCTACTGAGACCGAAACAGAAAGGAGCGCACCATGAACGCGACGCAAACCGTGAAGGGCGTAGGGGGAGACAGGCTACTGGAGACGGTCAACACGTCGGACGCGCATCGCCTTCGGTATCTCCGTGTCATGCTCGTCGTTGTCGGCCTCATCTTCACCTTCGGCATCTACCCGCTGGGCGTGGTCTGGCCCTCCGGCTGGGCATGGGGACACGGGCACTCGCACTACCTGATGATGATCCTCGGAGTCTACGCAACGCTCGGCGTCTTTCTCCTGATCGCGTCCAAGAATCCGACGGCACACACGAGCCTGATCTGGTTCACGGTCTGGTCGAGCGTCGTGCACGCCGTCATCATGGCCGTCCAGGCCTTGACCGACGGCACGGAGCGCGGGCACCTGGTCGGAGACGTGCCGGCGCTCTTGGTAGTGGCCATCGTGCTCGCGGCCTTGACGCCGCGCGCCGGAAGGGCATGAGGAAGAGGCGAGCGCCGCGGTCGAAGCCCGCGCGGACTTTATCGCCGAGGAGGCCGGAGGCTCACGCCTGACGACGCGACGCCCCCGGCCTCCGAGGGCGCCGCTCGTCGGTCTGCAGCGCCTTGTTGGGCCGCACTGCCACCTCGGCCTCGGCAAGCTCAACCGGCGCACGGGTAAGGGCGAGCAGGCCGGAGAACACCTCACGATTGCCGCGACGCTGTACCGCGACATGGACATGACCTACCGGCTGGAACAGGCGGAGGTCATCGTTGACGGCCCTTGGTGGCCGAGCGTAGCATCCGGGGCGTGACGATCTCCACACTGCTTGCCGAAGCCCAGGAGCTACAACCGGATGTGGTCCGCCTCCGGCGCACGATCCACCGCCAGCCGGAGCTGGGCCTCCAGCTGCCGCGGACCCAGGCGGCCATTCTGCAAGCACTCGACGGCCTAGGGCTGCGCCTCCGGAAGGGCGAGCGGCTGACGTCGGTGGTGGCAACGCTCGAGGGCGCCCGGCCTGGCCCGTCCATCCTGCTGCGAGCTGATATGGATGCCCTCCCTGTCCATGAAGAAACTGGCCTCGACTTCGCTTCCGAGGTGGAAGGCGTGATGCACGCCTGCGGCCACGATGCCCACGTCGCGATGCTGGTCGGCGCCGCGCGCCTGCTCACGCGGCGCCGCGATCACCTCGCGGGGCGCGTCGTCTTCATGTTCCAGCCCGGTGAGGAGGGCTACCACGGGGCACGCTTCATGCTGGACGAAGGCCTCGACGAGGGCGGTACCCTGCCGGCCGCGGCCTTCGCCTTGCACGGTGGCGCGCGCTTCCAGGCCGGCATGGTCGGGACGCGGCCCGGCCCGATCCTGGCCTCGGGCGATACCATCGAGGCGGTGATCCACGGGCGAGGCGGGCACGCCTCCGCGCCGCACGACTGCCTCGATCCGATCCCGATCGCGTGCGAGATCGTCCAGGCCCTCCAGACCTTCGTCACTCGGCGAGTCGACGTGTTCGATCCCGCCGTGATCACCATCGCGAAGATCGAGGCCGGCAGCACGCGCAACGTGATCCCGGAGACCGCGCGCATGCTCGGGACCATCCGGACCGTCTCGGAGCGCACCCGCGAGCGCGTGCTCGAAGGGGTCGAGCGGCTCGTCAAAGGGCTCGCCGCCGCGCACGGGGCCGAGGCCGACGTCAAGCTACTCCGGGGCTATCCCGTCACCGTCAACGATGAGGGCATCACGGGGTTCGCCTCCCATGTGGCCGCCGAGCTGCTCGGCGAGCACCGCGTGCGCCTGATGCCCACCCCGATGATGGGCAGCGAGGACTTCTCCTACGTGCTGCGCCGCGTCCCGGGGACCCTGATGTTCCTCGGCACACGGCCGGACGGCAACGCGCCCGCCATCCCCAACCACTCGAACCGAATGGTGATCAACGAGACGGCCCTGGCCACCGGCGTCGCGCTCCACGCGGCGGTCGCTCTGCGGTTCCTGGATGGCACACGCGGCGCGCGCCCCGCGTAGAGGAGCGACAGCGCATTGGAACGCTCTGCCGTTCCTTCCGGAGGCCGGGCGGCACGAGGTGGAGGTTCAGGAGGTACCGTGAGGATGGTTACACTCATCTTCTCATTGGGAGGGCTACCATGGCGATGACGATGACGATCGAGCGAGTGATGGCGTTCATGGGGCTCGACGTGCTGGTCGCGAAGGACGAGGGCCTGTTCGCGGCGGAGGGCCTGGATCTTCGGATCGCGGCGCTCCCGCCTGACGAGATGCGTTCCGCCGCGGAAGGGTCACCTACCAAGCCCACCACGAACCAGGGGAAGCTCCAGGCGCGCGGCGAAGCGCAGATGTTCCAGGCCTGAGAGTGCGGCAATAACCGCCGGGTGGCGGAAAGTGCAGTCGGCGCGCTCCAGGTGGGACGGCGCGCCATGATCGTCTGCGGTGCCTTGGTCGTGCCCCCGACCTCGACCGTCTACACGCCGCAAGAGTTGGCGCACAAGCTGGTGGCCCTCGACTACGGCAACGGCACTGCCTACGCCGGCTTGCAGATGCTGGAGGGCGCGATGCCGCGCGAGGCGGTCACCACCTGCGCCGGCGCGACGAGTCCCGCTGAGCGATTCGCGGGCTTGATGCGGGGCGATTTCGAGGCGACCGTGCTGCAGGAGCCCTGGATCACGGTGGCGGAAAGGGCGGGATGCCGTCTGGTCTCGACCACGTTCTTCCACGGCACCTGGGTCGCCACCCGTGATGTCAACGTGGAGGCGTATGCGGCCCTCCTCCGAGGAATCACTCGGGCAGTCCGCCGCATCAACGCCGACAAGCGACGGTATGTCTCGTACTTCATCCGTGATTGGGCTGGCCACCCAGCGGTGGAAGCGCTCGAACCCGACGACTTCAACCTGGGGCGCATCCAGTTGAAGGACCCGGGTCCCATTCCCGAGCACGAGGCACGCTGGGCGTGGGACTGGATGGCCAGCTGGGGCCTGATTGCGGGCGCATTCGACGTGACCACCCAGATCAACCGGACCGTCGAGCGAGAGGCGCACGAACTCGCCGCGGCCGTCCGAGCCGGATAGCAGTCACAGCTCGTTCTCCTACGGTCCCTCTATGGATCCCCAATCGGCGTGGACGACCGTCACGGTGTACGAGGCCGCCCCGGCGGGCATTGGCATGCAGAAGACCACGCGGCTTCCCGCTGGCACGTCTGCCGGGACGTAACGATCCCTCGTGCTGACCACTTGGCCGGCACTGTCGAGCCCCTGTACCCTGATCGCGACACTCCGCGCTGCCACGTGGCGGAGATTGCGCACGTCGCCGCAGACCGCCCGCCACCCATCGCCCATGCCACTATCACTCCATGACGGACGCAGGCTGTCGTCGGAGACGGCACTCACCGTCTGCGCGGCGCACATGCTGCTGCTGAGTCCCAGTACGAGCCCAGTGGCGAGCAGTTTCGTGAGGAGATTGGCACGCATCCCGTAGCCTCCTTCCCGACATGGAAGCATTAGGGTCCTGGGGACCGCACGCTGGTCTCTGCGATCGGCGACCGCTCGGTCATCAGCACCCAGCGACCAACTGACCAGGTGCCCATCCGAGGGCGTCAGCATGACCTGTGCCGCTCAGCAATTCCCTCGTAGGAGTTGAATTTGGGGGGTGGGTCAGCCCTTGCGAGGCAGGGCATCCTGTCGGCGGACCCGGAGGAATGCCCGAGGTATTCTCCCGCGATTCCCGTGGGGTGCTGAAGTAGCCGGCTGGTGCTGCCTCGGCCCTCTCGCCCTACGGGGCGAGGCCGAGCAGGGCGTCGATGCGCTCGCGCCGGAAGCCGACCACCAGCTCGCCGTCGATCGAGGCGACCGGGGTGGCAAAGATGCCGCGCTGCTCGAGAAAGTCCGCCGCCTCCTGGTCGACCATCACGTCACGCACCCTGAACTGCACGCCTGCGGACCGCAGGTAGTCCTTGAGACCTTCGCACGGCCCTCAGAACGGGGTCGTGTAGAGGATGACCTCGCGCGGCATCACGCTCTCCCCGTGGACCGGAGCTCCTTGTAGGCGGCCTTCCGATCGAGCCACTTCTCCTTGGCCTCGTCGTCCAGGAACGGCTGCGCCTTGGTGAGCACCTTGTCCTTCCAAGCGGTGTCCGGGGACCAGACGTACGGCGACTGCACCGTCGCGCGCGGGGCGGTCGCGCGCTCCAGGAGGTCGAGCCCGATCGAGACGATATGGCGCTGGCACTCGGGATCGAAGGGCCGCCCGGCCGGGTTGCCGAGCGGGAAGTCGGTGAACACGAAGCGCGGGACCCCGCAGTGCTCGACGATGTCGCGGGCGCAGCCGAACACGACGGTGGGGATGCCGTGCTCCTCGAGGTAGCGGGCGACCAGACTCACGGTCTGGTGGCAGACGGGTCAGACCGCGGTGAGGACGGCCACGTCGACGCGGTCCTCCCGGAGCTCGGCGAGCACCCGCGGCGCGTCGACGGAGAGGGTCCGACGCTGACTGTACTGGGAATGGACGAGCTGGAAGCGGGGCGCCAGCCCCCCGATGCGCCCTTCGGCGGCGAGCCGATGAAGGTGGGTCAAGGGCAGGTAGGCATCGACGTCGTCGAGGGTGGTGGCGTACCGATCGTAGGACGCCTTGCGGCTGTAGAGCAGGGTCGGCGGCGTATCCATCGGCAGCGAGTACACCGGGCATGTCGGATCGTTCTCGATCTCGGCGAGCTCGGCCTCGCGGCCGCGGATGACCATCTCGCTCGTGGTGACGAGGCCCACGGTGCATTCAGCCAGCGGCCGGGTAAGCGGGGCGAACGGCACGTCGTCAAAGTGTGCCCAGCGGTAGGGCGAATCGTACCCTTCAGCCAGGTAGTACGCACGGGTCTTGTCGATATACCGGACGTGGCTCATCGGCTCCTCCTCGCAGGATGCTCGCCGAGATTATGGCACGGGCTGGCTCGCTCCAGGGCCTGGTCGTGATCCTGGCGGGTCCGGTCCCCGACCTGGCCCTAAGCGCCTGGCGCTTCGGGCGCAGTCGCCTCAGACGGGGAAAAGTCCACTTGCTCCGAGAGCGCCTCGGGCACGGGACGATCCCCAAGAATGCCGACGAGTTGGGCCGCGTCGCGGATGGGGCCGTGTTGGGCGCGAAATCTCAGGATGGCGTCGGCCTCCGCCGGGCCCACACCGGGCAACTCAAGGAGTTCGAGCGGGTTCGCCAAGTTCACGCGCACTTTGGTCGTCATCGTCACATCTCCGTGGTTGCGGCGAAGTTGCGGGCCGCGCAGAGGGGCATTGCCGCTACCGGGCAGTGCGAACACAAGCAGGCGTACTCGAGAGCGGGGCGCCGGTCCCGTCACAAGTGGTCACCTCTTGACCAGGGTGACCTCGGCCTCCATCCTATTGGCCACTCGATCCCCGGGAGGGACACCATGAATGCCTTTCCGATCCTGCCATGGCGTCATCCAATCGCGTTCCTGCTCCTCGTCACGAGCACAATTCTCGTCGTGGCGGCCCCGATGGCGTTCGCCCAGCAAAGCCCTTCGGGACAAGCGGTGATGGCCTGGCACGTCACCATCGCCCCGAGCTGGTTCGATCCCTCCACGGCCCCGCCACAGATCACCCCGTTCGGGATGCTCTACGCGATCCACGATGCGCTCGTCCGCCCGTATCCCGGTCAGCGGATGGGCAACAGCCTGGCGGAGTCGTGGCGCGAGAGCCCGGACGGGCGCGTGTACGAGTTTACGCTGCGTCGCGGTCTCAAGTTCCACAACGGGGACCCCCTCACGACCGAGGACGTGAAGTTCAGCTTCGAGCGTTACAAGGGAGCGGGCGCGAAGGAGTTCCAGGCGCACGTGCAGCAGGTCGAGGTCGTCGACCCCCTAACGGTACGCTTCCATCTGAAGGAGCCGTGGCCCGACTTCATGACCTTCTACGGCACCACCGCCACGGCGGCCGGAATCGTCGTGCCCAAGAAGTACCTGACCCAGGTCGGCGACGAGGGGTTCCGGAAGCATCCGATCGGCGCGGGCCCCTACAAGTTCGTCAGCCAGCAGCCCGGCATCGAGGTCGTCCTCGAAGCCTACCCGGGGTACTGGCGGCGCGTCCCGAACGTCAGGCGGCTCGTGATGAAGAGCGTGCCCGAGGCGACGGCGCGCGCAGTGATGCTGAAGAGCGGCGAGGCGGACATCTCGTACGTGCTCGATGGCCCGGACGCCGAGGAAATCCAGCGCGACCCGCGCATGCAGCTGGTCGCCACGAAGCACGCATCCATCTTCTGGATCGAGTTCGCCGAGCAGTGGGACCCGAAATCACCTTGGCACGACCGGCGCATGCGCCTCGCGGTGAGCCACGCGCTGGACCGCCGGCGCATCAACGAGGCAGCGTGCCTGGGCTTCTGCCCGCCCGCGGGCGTGATCGTGCCCCGCGTCATGGACTTCGCGCTGCAGGTCGAGGCTCCGGCGTACGACCCTCAGTTGGCCAAGCGGCTCCTGGCCGAGGCGGGCTACCCAAGCGGGCTGGACGCCGGAGAGTTCGTGGGCATCCCGGGCTTCCCGACGGTCGTCGAGTCCGTGGTGAACTACCTGAACGCGGTCGGCATCCGCGTGCGGATGCGCCCGATGGAGCGCGCCGCCTTTTACGGGGCCTGGCGCGAGAAGAAGCTGCGGGGCCTCTTCCTCACCGCGGTGGGAAACTCGGGCAACGCGGCGAGTCGCGTTCAGGAGTTCATCCAGTCCAAGGGCAGCTACGCCTACGGCGGCTATCCGGACATCGACGACCTGTTCCAGCAGCAGGCACGGGAGCGAGATCCGAAGAAGCGGGAGTCGCTCCTGCACCGGATCCAGCAGCTCACGATCGATCGCGTGATGTTCGCGCCGGTGATGGACCTGCGCGCGCTCATGGGCGTTGGCCCGCGAGTCGCTGAGCATACGATCACGTCGGTCGCCATGAGTCCCTTCCCGTCCTATGAAGATCTGAAGCTCAAGGACTAGAGCGCGATGATTCGGACCATCGCCATTTTGAGATAGCGTGAGAGGGGCTCGATGGACTTCGGCGTGTTTCTGGAGCAGACGCGAAGAGGAACCGATCAGAGCGGCGCATTCCGCGAGATGTTGGAGGTAGCAGATGCCGCGGAGGCGTGGGGGCTCGACGTGGTGTGGTTGGCGGAGATGCTCTTCAACCCGGCGCGCTCCGTGCTGTCAGGCCCGCTGTTGGTGGTGAGCTGGATCGCGGCGCGGACACGGCGGTTGCGCACGGGGACGGCCGTTCAGCTGCTCCCGCTGAACCATCCGCTTCGCCTGGCCGGCGAGATCAGTACGCTCGATCACCTGAGCCAGGGGCGCTTCGATTTCGGTATCGGTCGCAGCGGGTCACCGCGGGCCTACGATGCGCTCGGCGTGCCGTATGGGGAGAGTCAGGAGCGGTTCTTCGAGGCGCTCGCAATCATTCTTCAGGCGTGGAAAGGCGAGCCCTTCAGCTTCGCGGGCAAGTTCTACCGGTTCTCAAACGCAGCAGTGGCCCCGCGTCCATATCGAAGCCCGCATCCGCCGGTGCGGATGGCGGCCACGACCCCGGAGACGTTTCCGCGGGTGGGCCGGATGGGACTACCGATCTTCGTTGGGCTTCGCGGGATGAGCATCCCGGAGCTGGCCGAGCACCTGAAGACGTACCGCACCGCGTGGCGACAGGCAGGCCACGCGGGGGACGGCGATGTGTGTCTTCGGATCCCGATGTACGCCGCGCCGACGAGGAAGGCCGCGACTGAAGAGCCACGGGACACCATCATGTACTACTTTCAGCGGCAGGCCGACCTTACCCGGGCGCCGATGGGCCTGGTCGGCACCGGACCGATTGAGCGGCGCGAGGAGCAGGCGGAGCGGCTGTCGAGTCTCTCGTACGACGAGATCCTCCGCACCAAGGTCGCATTCGGCACGGGTCCAGCGCTGATCGGCCGGTTGCGTCAACTGAAGGAAGAGCTCGGGCTCACCGGGATCGCCGCCGAGCTGAACCCGGGCGGGCTGCTGCCGTTCGACCAGGAGATGCGGAGCCTCGAGATTCTCACGAAGCAGGTGATGCCGGCCTTCAAGTGACAGGCTGCGGCGTGATCACCACGGCGTCCCCGGCTAGGTTCGAACTCGTCATCAACCCCAAGACCGCCAAGGCCCTCGGCCTGACGATTCCGCCATCGCTGCTGGCGCGGGCGGATCAGGTGATCGAGTAGCCGCTGAGCGGTACACTGACCGCACCGGGTGCGTGCCGAGGCGCCCGGCCTTCGCCCGAGGGGGAGGGGCCGCCCTCTAGAGGCCGCCCCCTCGGGCTCAGTAAGCAGATTCCTCAGATCCAGTGGAGCGTCGCGAGCGGCCCGCAGCCTCGGTTCACCGCTAGCGACGCCAATTCCGGCATTCAGTTTGCTGGCACTAGCACCGGGGCGCCCTTCTTCTTGACCAAGAACACCAAGAACTTCGCCGGTTTTGTACCGCTTGCGTTCCGCCCAACGATGTGGACGTCGTCCGTGCCTTCATAGAAGACCTGTCCCGGCGTCAGCGTTACTTCCTTGCCGCCCCTCACCTGCATCACAACGGCGCCCTCCAGCACGTAGACGAAGGCGTGGGCATTGTGTCGGTGGACAGGGTCCGACCCTCCCGGTGCATATTCAACCGTGATCATCAAAGCTTCCTTGCCGGGAATGTCCGTGAGTTCCTTCAGCATCAGCGACGTGACCGTGGCCTCTTGAGCCATCAGCGGGTCGGTCATCATACACAGCAGAACCAACGTCAGCATTGCCCTCGCCATGTTTGGCCTCTCTTTCTAAGACCGGGCACCGGGCCGAACAGCTAGCTCCGAAGGAAGGCCAGCAGGTCGGCGTTGACCTGATCCTGATGCGTGGCCGTGAGGCCGTGCGGTGCGCCCGGATAGTAGATCTCCTTGGCGCCCTTGATGAGCCGGGCTGACTTCCGCGCCGAGTCCTTGACGGGAACGATCTGGTCGTCCTCGCCGTGCATGACCAGGGTCGGGACATCAATCTTCTTGAGATCCGCTGTGAAATCGGTCTCGGAGAAGGCCTTGATGCTTTCATAGGCATTCATGAGGCCGGCCTGCATGCTCCAGAGCCAGAACTGATCCAGCGTGCCCGGAGACACCTTGGCTCCCGGCCGGTTGGCGCCGTAAAACGGGGCCGCCAGGTCCCTGTAGAACTGCGAGCGGTCCTGCGTGATGCCGCGCCGCAGGTCGTCGAACACCTGCATCCGCAGGCCCTCCGGATTCGCGGCGGACTGCACCATGACCGGCGGCACGGCGGCCACGAGCACCGCCTTGGCGACTCGCTTCGTCCCGTGGCGTCCGATGTAGCGAGCCACTTCGCCGCCACCGGTGGAATGACCGACGAGCGTGGCCTTCTCGAGACCGAGCGCCTCGATCACCGCGGCCAGATCGTCGGCATAGGCGTCCATGTCGTTCCCCGTGGAAGCCTGACTCGACCGGCCATGGCCCCGGCGGTCGTGCGCGACCACGCGGAAGCCGTGCTGCGCGAGGAACAGCATCTGGGCGTCCCAGGCATCGGCGCTCAACGGCCAGCCGTGCGAGAACGTGACGACCGGGCCTTTGCCCCAGTCCTTGTAGTAGATCTGCGTCCCATCTTTCGTCGTGATCGAGCTCATGGTGTTGTCTCCTGTTCCGTTGGAGAGCGGTGGGACCCTCGTCGGATAGGTGTTCGAGCCACTACTTTGGAGTCTCGCAGCCACCGATTCGTTACACGTAAGAACTGCCGAGATGCATGAGGCGGGGTCCTGCAAGACAGCAAGAAGCGGCGCGGGAGCTTGTGCTCCAGGAGGACGCCCGCCGCCTGTCCCTCCCTACGCGGCGTCGAGGGCCAGCGTCTCGAGAAACTGCTCGGCGGGGACGTGGTGCTCGTTGTGCCGGAGCGCAGCCCGACGGAGCGTCAACGGGTGGCATTCGAGGCCGCCGAGCAGGAGGCTTCGACCCGAGAGCCCGCGCACGTCGTAGGCGCACACGACGACGCTCGGGAGGTTCCGGACGGCATCCGTCACGCGAGCTTCGAGCCGGAGGATGTCCCCCCCGGCGGGCCAGCCGGGATGCTCCCACCCGAGGTTCCCGAGGACACGGACCATCGACATCCCGCGATCGACGGCAGTTCGAATCCGATCGCCGATCTCCCCCAGCACCGCGTCGGCCGGCTGCTGCCCCGAGACAGTGTGAAGGCGATCACGCCGCCGGAGCTTGTCCGGAGCGAGCCCGCGGCGCTCGAGGCCGGCCAGGAGGCGCCCGTTTGCCGCGTCGTGGCCAAGGAGGACGCAGACCTCGTCGCGCTCCACTCCCGCCGCGAGAAAGCCTGCGGCCGCATCAAACTCGTGCTCGGACTCCCAGAAGTAGCTGATGTGGTCACCCGGCGCCGCGAACTCGCCGGCCATGCCCAGGGGAACACTGCGCTCGCGCGGCCCTCGGTTGTGAACGCCCCGGGCTCGGAAGAGGTCGAGGAGTCGGTCTCGCTCGGCGTCGTTTTCCTCGCGGCGCCGGAGCTGCCCGAGCGAGCCCACGACGAGTTGCATTTGCGCCAAGTACGTGCGACACCCCGGGCAGGTCCGCCAGTGCGCTTCGCAGCGCTCATGATCGCCCCGGGACAGGGCGCCGTCCAGGTAGGCGGTGACGAGCTCCACCAGCTCCCGGCACGGCATGTCGGTCGATAACCCCATCGGCAGCTCACCCTCCTTCGAGATATGGCTCGAGCGCCGCCCGCACCTTCGCTCGCGCCCGGTGCAGGAGAACCCGCTCATTAGTCTCCTGAATGCCGAGGGCGTTACACACCTCCTCAGTTGAGCAACCCTCGACGTCCCGAAGGGTCAGGACGAGCCGCTGGTTAGGCGGCAACGTGTCGATCGCCTTCTGGAGCTGCTCGCTCGCCTCCCGGCCCAGGAGCCGATGCTCCGGGGAGGTCCCGAGGTCGCGCGGAGGGCTTGTCCAGTGACCGGGCTCGGTCGGGTGGTCCGCGGGCCAGAAGCGGTGCGGGCTGACCGCGGCCTCCGGCGCGCCGACGTCATCGGCGCCGAAGCCGGTGAATGGCACCGTCCGCCCTTCGCGTGCGGCGCGAGTCTTCGCGCGGTTGATGAGGATCCGGAAGATCCACGTCTTGAGGGACGAGCGGCCCTCGAAGGCCCACATGCCCTGGATCACGCCGAGCCAAGTGTCCTGCACCACCTCGTCCGCGACGGCGCGATTGGCGACGTAGAGGCGGGCCACGCGGCGGAGGCTCGCGTGGTGCTGGTCGACGAGGCGCGCGAACGCCGCCTCGTCACCTTGGCGAAGTGCCTCGATCACGCGCAGCTCCGCGTGCGCCGCAGCCCCCCCGGTCCCTGAAGCGTTCGCCCCGTCGCTCATGCTGGCCCCGCTGTGGGCATACCACCATCCCCGTACGCTGCCCGTGCCTCTCGCGCGGATGAAATTGTACCGCAGGCATCCACGCGTAACGAACGGGGCCCTCGCCAGACCAATCAGCAGGACACCATCGAGGATCACCCTGTCATCGACGATGGAGGATAAACCATGAAGATCGTCGTCATCGGCGGCACCGGCCTGATCGGCTCGAAGACCGTCTCGATTCTGCGCCAGGGCGGCCACGAGGTCGTCGCCGCCTCGCCCAATACCGGCGTCAACAGCATCACCGGCGAGGGCCTCAAAGAGGTCATGGTCGGCACGCAGGTGGTGATCGACCTCGCCAATTCGCCCTCATTCGAAGACAGGGCGGTGCTGGAGTTCTTCGAGACCTCCGGTCGCAACCTTCTCGCGGCGGAGGCCGCCGCCGGCGTCCGGCACCATGTCGCGCTATCCATCGTCGGAACCGACCGGACGCCCGACAATGGCTATTTCCGCGCCAAAATCGCCCAAGAGAAACTGATCGAGGCCTCCGGCATCCCCTACACCATCATCCGCTCGACCCAGTTCCTGGAATTCCTCGGCGCCATCGCCGCTTCAAGTGCGGATGGACACGTGGTCAGGCTTTCGCCCGGCCTGTTCCAGCCCATCGCGGCGGACGACGTTGCCGCCATCGTCGCCGATGTGGCGCTCGCGGCGCCGCGCCGCGGCATCGTCGAGATCGCCGGCCCGGAACGGGCACCGTTCAACGAAATTGTCGCCCGCTATCTGAAGGCGGTCGGCGACCCGCGTGAGGTCGTACGTGACCCCGAGGCCCGATACTTCGGCGGCCGGGTCGAGCAGCGCTCGCTCGTGCCGTTGGGCCAAGCGCGCCTCGGTCGCATCGGGTTCGACGAATGGCTCCGCCGCTCAGCGGCAAGGACGGCAAGGTGACTCTCGCCTCCGCCCGCGATGCGCAGCTTGCCAAGCGCGCAAGCGCCCACTCCCTGCGCCACTCGTTCGCGACCCACCTGCTCGCGGAGGGTCACGACATCCGGACCGTCCAGGAACTCCTGGAGCACCGGGACGTGAGCACCGCCATGATCTACACCGACGGTCTGAATCGCGGGCCGGCCGCGGTGAAGCGCCCGGTGGACCGGATGTTCGTCCCATGACCTCGCCGGCGGCCGGCGGTATACGCGCCGGAATACGCTGCACAGCGGTGCAGCCTATCTCGGCCGGCCAAGGTTCCGTCGCACGGCCGGAAGACGCGAGATCAGAAGACCAGAACACCCGGAAACTGGGTCGGGGCCGGATCGGTATATGCTGCGGGGCACTCGCAGGGATTGCAGTAGTACGCGGATCAGCATATCCAGCGGCCGAATTATAGTTCGACGGCATGCACCACGCCGCACCAAGGAGGCGGAGCACGATCGAGACGCGGGGCCTGACGCACTCGCGTCTTCGGGCTCGAGGAGCGCTTCCGTGAGGGCCGCCACATGGTCTTTCTGAGCACGCCCGGAAGCCAGGACTCGATCACGCTCAACGAGGACCCCGGCGAGGTGGGCGTTGCAGGCGCGAACGGCGGCGTGAATCACTTCGGCCTTCGTCTCAGCGAAGGCGCGGACCTGGACATTGCCGTCAGGGATGTCGAGATGGCTGGTGGGACCGTCGTCAAGCGCGGGGAACATGCGCCCGGTGTTCCGTTCTCGTACATTCGGGATCCGGACGGCTATCTGATCGAGCTCTTGCCGTAGGCAACCATGCCGTCGAACCTCGCAGTGGACCGGGCCGCTGGCTCGCCTTCGCTCGCCGCGGCCGCTCAGCGGGACCGTTCGACGCACGGTATGCTGGTTCCTCCGGGGGACCAGAGGAGGACACCAATGAACAGTAGCCGCAACCTCCTGATCATGATCGCGGCCTTCGGGCTGGCGGGGTTGTCTGCCGCAAGCTATGTGTTCGTCTCTCACTCGCTGGGTTACGCATTGTTTTGTCCGTTCGCGACAGGCTGCGATGCGGTGCAAAACAGCCCGTACGCGGTTCTCTTGGGCATCCCCGTCTCCTTTCTCGGAATGATGGGCTTCACCGCCTATATCGCCTTGGCTTTGATCGGCCTGCGCTCTGATATGGCTACGCGTTGGCATTTCAAGGCACTCCTGGTTCTGAGCGTCGTGGAAGTCGGGTTCACGTCCTACATGGCCTACCTATAGGTCGCGGTCATTCGCGCCGTCTGCTCTTGGTGCATGTTGTCGGCGGGACTGACGGTGGTCCTGGCGGTCCTCGTCATCTACGCCGTCTTCGGAAGAGTCGAGGCTACCACCGCCACTCTCAGCCGATGAGGGGCGCGACGCCGAATAACAGGATGAACCTGACGGCGCTACGCGCCGCACGTTATCCTGCTCGTTCGGCGCACATGACCACGGATGGCGCAGTGCTGAGCAAAGGACGTCTGAGACCATCGGCATGATCTCGTACGATGCCGGCGCGGCCTCCTACGATCAGCTGTCAGGACGATGGTCTCGGCTGTACATCCCAACTTTGCTCGCTCAGGCCGGCATCGCTGTTGGTCACCGTGTTCTCGACGTAGCGACGGGCACCGCGGAAGCGGCAATTCTCGCCGCATCTCGCGTCGGTGCAGGCGGCAAGGTCGTTGGAATTGACGTGTCGTGGCCGATGCTCGGCGTGGCCGCGGCAAAGGTGGCCCAGCGGCCGATAGCCTTACTACAGATGGATGCGCAGGCGCTAGCGTTCAAAGACGAGAGTTTCGACGCGGTAGTGTGCCAGCTCGGCCTCATGTTTCTGCCCGACCCTGTCAGAGCGCTCCGGGAGTGGGCGCGCGTTCTTCGCTCGCGCGGGCATCTCGCGGTCTGCGTCTGGGGCACCCCCGACCGTGTACCTCTTTTCGGCATCCTGATGGATGAGCTCAGCTGCCACCTCCCCGACCAGCGTGACGTGCTTTATCAACCCTCCGCATTGGCCGATCCCGACATTCTCGGACGATTGCTGGCCGGCGCGGGCCTGAAAGCCGTTCGTGTGACGCGGGAGACTCGCGTCCATCGGTTCACGTCGTTTGACGAATACTGGCAGCCGTTTGAGGCAGGAGGCGGACGCCACGGGCAGCTGTACATGAGCCTTCCGGTTCCGTTGCGGCGGACAGTTCGAGATACTGTGCGTAAGCGCATGGAACCGTTCTTCGTAGACGGATGTCTAAACATTGAAGCGGATGTCTTCTTGGCTGCTGGAAAGCGATAGCGGCAACCGCGCCGGCGACAGGGGCGCCGAACTTCACATTCGAGCGGACCGCTGGCTTGCCTTCGCTCGCCGCGGCCGCTCAACGTGGCGTTCGGCACAGGACACGAAGCGAGAAAAAGACGCCCATGATCCTTCGGAATGCTTCTAAGATCGGATCTCCACGGCGGTGAGGTTGCCCGCGGTCTTCAAGCGCCCCACGGGCCTCTTGCCCTTGATCCTGCTTCTCTGTATCGCGCCGACCGCGGAAGCCGCGCCGCCTTGGAGCGTCGCTTATCGCCAGATGGATCTGCAAGACGCACTGACTGGCGATCTATTCCCTGTGGCTCTCTGGTATCCCACCCTTGTTTTGCCCGCTCCCCTCTTCGTGACCGGCTCACTCTCGCTATGTCGGTTCCCGGCGATCCTCTGTCGAAGGATAGCGTTCGAGATGCCGGTGGCCCACAATGCGCCGGTGGCGGCAGGGGCCTTCGGGCTGATCGTCGTCTCGCATGGGGCCGGCGGCATGGCCTTGCTCCACCGAGATCTCGCGATGGTGCTCGCCTCGCAAGGCTACGTCGTCGCGGCGCCCACGCATCCACGAGGAAAGGGTAACGACATATCCGGTGTCGACGTGTGGGTCGGCCGCCCGAAGCAAGTGTCCACCGTCATCGATGCGGTCCTGGAAGACGGAACGCTCGCCTCTCACATCGAGCGCGAACGCATCGGGGTGGTGGGCCATTCGAATGGTGGCTACACCGCGCTGGCAGTTGCCGGAGCCAAGCCCAGTACCGGCGCCGTCGCAGCGCATTGCCGCCACCATCCCGACGACGTCAAGTTCTGCTCCTACGGTGGTGCAGCCACTCGGGAATCCTCGCGCGAGGTCGGCCACGTCCCTGAACTCCGCGATCCGCGGGTGCGGTCCGTCGTGCTCATGGCGCCGAACGCAGCGCCCTTCACCGACGACGCGTTGGTGAAGGTCACGATTCCGGTGCTTGTGTATGCTGCAGAGAAGGACGACCTGACGCGCGTGCGGTATCATGCCGAACGACTGGCGAAGGCGGTGCCTCAGGCGGAATGTGTTCTTGTCAAGGGTGCCGGGCACTTCTCTTTCATAGCCAGCTTCCCCACAGCGCTGAAAATCGTCGCCGGTGAGGGCGCGCGAGATCCGGACGGCTTCGATCGCGACGCCCTCCACGAGGCGATGAATTGGGAGATCGTCCGATTCTTCAACCGCACGCTACGGGCAGGCGAAGAGACGCATACCAAGGGGGCTCAGCCGCCGTCATGTCGATCGCAAGTCGTTAAGCGCCGACGTTGAACGTAACCTGGCCCCGAACTTCACGCTCCAGCGGACCACGGCTCGCGTCGCTCGCCCTGGCCGCTGAGCGTGCGCGTTAGGCGTGCGCTTCGTCTTTTACGACGGGAAGGAGGACAGCCAACCATGCGCAAGCTCATCGTCTGCAACATCATCTCACTCGATGGGTTTTACTCCGGACCTGGCGGCGACGTCATGGTCATGCTGTTCGACGCCGGCTTCTCGGACTACAACGCAGAACGCCTGCGAGCGGCCGATACGCTGCTGCTCGGGCGCACTTCGTACGAGAGCTTCCGCTCCTACTGGCCTACCGTTGCCGAGGACATGAGCCAGCCGGCAGTGGAGCGCGAGATCTCCCGTCTCAATGCCGCCATCGAAAAGGTCGTGGTCTCGAACAGCCTGAAGCCTGACGAGGTCGAGGGGTGGGGCCCAACCCGCGTAGTGCGGCGCGCGGAAGCGAATGCGGAGGTGGCTATACTCAAACGCGGACCGGGTCGGGATATCCTGATATTCGGCAGCCATCTCCTCTGGAACAATCTGCTCACTGCTCGCTTGGTTGACGAGCTACATCTCATGATCGGCGCTGGCGTTGTCGGCGCGGGTGTACGGGCATTCGAGACCCGGCCGCCCGGTTCGCTGCACCTTCTGGACACCCGTACCTTCGATGGCTCAAGCCTGCTCTTGGCCCGGTACGCCGTTGAGCGGTGACAAACTACCTGCTCATGCAGTCCATGCCGGAGTAGCGCTAAAGCATGCGCCTTGGCATCGATCTCCCATCGAGCGGCCAACTCGCCGAACAATCCCAGCGGCAGCCGGTGCTGGCCTTCGTGAGCGCGCCGGCGCTATGGCAGTTGGCTGGTGGCCGAGGTCGGGGACCATTCGATCGACGTCGCCCCCTATCGGGGAAAAGCGCGACCTGATGTACGACGGCCTCACCCGCATCGGCTACTAGTGCGTGCAGCCCCCGGGGCATCGACATGGCCGGTGACTCCGCGTTGGCCGTCTTCGATGACACTAGGACAGGATTCGCTGAAGACCATCGCGGCCGATCAAACCACCGGGACGAGCAGCGACTGACCGGCCATGCCCGCTCAAGCTAGTCGGCGCAGCAGGTGCGCCCCCGAACCGCCTCCACGCCTTCCCAGGCAATGATGGGCACCATCGCGGCGCCAGCAAGCGGGTCGGCCCACCAGTAGCCGAGCCACGCGTTGAGGCCAAGGCCGACGAGAAGAATCGCCGAGAGATAGGCGCAGACTTGTGTTTGCCTTGCCTCGGCTTCGAGCGCCCCGCTGCGGAGCCGATTCGCCACCCGCCGCTTGTAGTGCACCAGCAGCGGCATGACGATCAACGAGAGCCCGGCGAGCACAATGCCTACCGCTGAGTGGTCAGGGGCCTTTCCCCCAACGAGCGCCCCAATGGCGTCATAGAGCACGTAGGCCGCGAGTAGCAGGAAACAGACTCCGATGATCTGCATCGCTCGGCGCTCGGATGCCTCCCTGCGAGCCTCGTCATGGTCGCGCCACAGGCGCCACAGTGCCGCGATGCTACTCGTCACCTCGATGGCCGAGTCGAAGCCAAACCCCACGAGCGCAATGCTTGCCGCGACGAATCCGGCAGTCAGCGCCACGACGCACTCGGCAGCGTTCCAAGCCATCGTGGCGTACTGAAGCCATCGCCCTGCCCGCACGATCAAGACGCGGTCTGCATCCATCTTGAAGGCCGTCTATCCTCTCGCTTCGTATCCTACGGCGCGAGGTATCGGCCGGTCGCCGAGTAATCCGATCGCCGCCACTGCGGCGAACGCCGCCCCCGCCAGGAACGTGGCCGATGGACCAAGAGCACTCCATAGCGCGACAACAGGCCTTTCATCCTGCCCATCATGGAGCGGCCCCGGCCCGCCCCGGCGACACCTCGGCTTGCTCCACGAGCATCGCCACGAACGCCCGGGCCCCCGCCGAGAGAGTTCGCGCCTCGCTATGGATCGCGTGGAAGTGCCGGCGGATGCGCAAACCCCGGAGCCGGACGGTGGCCAGGCGCTTACTGGCCACCTCGCCACGCACCGCGTGCACCGAGACGAAGGCCACGCCGAGGCCGGCCATCACCGCCTGCTTGATGGCCTCGGTATGGTTGAGCTCCATGCCAACGCGCCAGCGCACTCCCGTCCGCTCGAGCGTGCGCTCTGTGACCTGCCGGGTGGCCGAGCCCTCCTCGCGCACGAGCAGCGGCTCCTCGGCGAGGCGCGCCGGGGCCACCTCCCGGGATCGCGCCCAGGGATGCCGCCGGCCCACTACCAGCACGAGCTCGTCCACGAGACCTGCCGAGAGACATTCCTCCCCGGGGGCGAGGCCGTGCCCGCCCACGACTGCAAGGTCCAGCTCGTGCGCGCGGACCGCCTCCTCCATCACGCGGGAGTTGGCGATCCGGAGCCGCAGCTCGATACCGGGGTACCGGCGGCGGAACCGGCCGATGACCGCCGGCAGTACATAGATGCCCGGCGTCGTGCTGGCGCCGATCAACAGAGAGCCGCGCTGCAGGCCGTGGAGCTCTCCCACCGCCTCGCGGGCGTCGGCCAGGGTCGCGAAGACGCGCTGGGCGCGTTCCTCGAGCAGGCGGCCCGCCTCCGTCAACGCGATCCCCCGGCCCAGCCGGTCGAAGAGCCGCATGCCGAGCTCCCGCTCGAGCTCCCGGATGTGCTGGGAGAGGGCGGGCTGGCTCGTGTGCAGCGCCTCGGCGGCGCGCCGATACCCCTGGGCCCGGGCGATGGCGAGGAACACCTCGAGCTGCCGGAGCGTCATGGCGGTAAGTCTAGCCTTATCGCTCCAGTAAGAAAACGGTATTGGCGCTTATCGACGCGGCCGGGTACGACTGGGCTCCAGCGAGCCGCCCCACGGACGGCGGCAGGAGGCCACTCATGATCTTCCGACAGTTCCTCGCGCCCAAGACCGGCTGCGCCAGCTACCTCTTCGGCTGAGGGGGCGCAGCCAGCTGCGCTGTGGTGGATCCACAGCACGAGATCGAGCCCTACGTCGAGGCGGCCGCGGAGAAGAACATGCGCATCACCCACATCTTCGAGACGCACGTGCAGGCGGACCACGTGTCCGGGGCCCGGCGGCTGGCGGTCGTCACCGGCGCGCCGGTGCTCGTGCACGCCTCGGCGCCGGTCGCCTTCCCGCACGTGGCGCTGGAGGATGGCGAGGAGCACGAGCTGGGCAACGTTCGAATCGCGGTGCTGCACACCCCCGGCCATACGCCGGACGGTGTCTGCCTCGTCGTGACTGATCGGACGCGGGGGCCCGAGCCGTGGTTCGTGCTCACCGGCGATACCCTCTTCGCCGGCGGCGTCGGCCGCCCCGATCTGCTCGGGCACGGCGCGGAGACCCAGCTCGCCGAGCAGCTCTATGACAGCCTCTATGGCCGACTCCTGAAGCTCCCCGACCACCTCGAGGTGTTCCCGGCGCACTTCAGCGGCTCGGCTTGCGGCAAGGGCTTGAGCGGCAAGCCCGGGTCCACGATCGGCTTCGAGCGCCGGTTCAACCCCGCGCTTCAGTTCCCCTCGAAGGCGGAGTTTGTCCGCTTCGTCCTTGCCGACCTGCCGCCCCAGCCCGAGGCCTTCGCCGAGCACCGCCACCAGAATCTCGGCCAGACGTGAGCCCACCCCGGCTGGGCCTCAGGGAGAACCTGCCCCAGTTCTCCCTGCTCGTCCTGCTCAACGCCTTCGTGGGCGGGATGGTGGGGCTCGAGCGGACGGTGCTCCCGCTGCTGGGGGAGCAGGAGTTCGGGCTCACCTCGAAGACCGCGATCACCTCGTTCATCGTCAGCTTCGGGGTCACGAAGGCCATCATCAACCTCGTCGCCGCCCGCCTCTCCGACCGCATCGGCCGCAAGCCGATCCTCGTCGCGGGCTGGCTCCTGGCCCTGCCGGTCCCCCTTCTCATCATCATGGCGCCGGCCTGGTGGTGGATCGACCTCGCCAACGTGCTTCTCGGCGCCAACCAGGCGATGGCGTGGTCCATGACCGTCATCATGAAGATCGATCTGGTGGGGCCGCGGCGCCGGGGCCTCGCCCTCGGGCTGAACGAGTTCGCGGGCTACTTCGCGGTGGGCGCGATGTCGTGGATCAGCGGCTACATCGCGGCCCACTCGGGACTCCGTCAGCCGTTCTACCTGGGCATTGGCATCGCGATCGTCGGGCTGCTGCTCTCCGTGCTGGTGATCCGGGAGACGCGCGGACATGTCGCGCTCGAGGCACCGAGCGTCCCCCACGGACCGCGGCCGCCCGGGCTCGGCCGAATCTTCTGGGTCACGAGCGCCGGGAACCTGAGCCTCTTCGCCGCGTGCCAGGCCGGCCTCGTGAACAATCTGAACGACGGCATGTCGTGGGGCCTCTATCCGCTCTTCTTCGCCGCGCACGCGCTGCCCATCGAGCGCATCGGGACCGTCAAAGCGGTGTACCCGGCCGTCTGGGGCCTCCTCCAGGTGGCCACCGGCCCGCTCTCCGACCGCTGGGGGCGCAAGGGCCTCATCGCCTGGGGCATGATCGTGCAGGCCGGCGGGATCTGGCTGACCGTGCTGGTGCCGAGCTATGCCGCCTGGATCCTCGGCGCCGTGCTCCAGGGGCTCGGCACGGCCATGGTCTATCCCACCCTGCTCGCGGCAATCGTGGACCACGCGCACCCCACATGGCGCGCCTCGAGCCTCGGCGTCTACCGGTTCTGGCGTGACCTCGGCTACGCCGTGGGCGCGCTGCTCTCCGGCCTCATCGCCGACGCGATCGGCCTCGGGGCGGCCATCCATGTGGTGGCGGTGCTCACGCTGGCATCGGGGCTCGTGGTGGGCACGACCATGCGGGTGCCCGCGCCGATGCGCGTCGCGACCCGGTGACGGGCGCGCGCACCCGGCTCCCTCGATCCGGTGCTGAGAGCCGTGGAGTCGGGTAGTGGCCTTTTCCAGGCGCGGCACACGCACCAGCGCCAGCTCCTGCGAGAATGAGCAACGGATTGCCCGTGTGCCTGGGTCTCTGCCGCCGCCGGCGCGACAAGGCGCTCTGCAACCACGCGCATCATCGTAGCGAGGACTGTAGCCACCAGTTTCTCGCGACCTCAAGGCCCTGCCCGAGCGCCGCAGTGATCCGGAGATCGTCGCGTGGCTCGACCGTCCCGACGTCGCCGTCTCCGTCAGCCCTATCAGAAGGCAATGGGGTAGTCGCCGGCCGTTCTAATGCAGTGCGGCATGGGGACTGCCCGCGGAATGCGACCCGTAAAAATTTCCCCCCGACGCGAGGACGGTGACGCGTCCGTCATCGGAAGTTACGCAGACGTTAAAACTCCCCGCCTAGACGTTTCCACGGATTGACTGCCCAGGACTCCGCGTGCTAGTGCGAATCAATGACCAACACTGCGATCCGTCCTTTTCAGGTGAAGGTTTCGGACGCGGAGCTGACCGAGCTGCGCCGGCGCATCAGCGCGACAAAGTGGCCTGAACGAGAAACGGTTGCGGATGCGTCCCAAGGAGTACAGCTCGCGACGATTCAGGCGCTGGCGCGCTACTGGGCGACAGACTATGACTGGCGCAAGATCGAGGCCAAAATGCACGCCCTGCCGCAGTTCATGACCGAGATCGATGGACTGGACATTCATTTCATTCACGTCCGTTCAAAACACGAACATGCGTTGCCGCTGATCGTGACGCACGGATGGCCCGGCTCGATCACCGAACAGATGAAGATCATCGATCCGCTGGCCAATCCCACCGCACACGGCGGAAATGCATCCGATGCGTTCGATGTCGTGGTTCCGTCGATGCCGGGCTACGGGTTTTCCGGCAGGCCGACCACCACTGGCTGGGACCCCGCCCACATCGCACGTGCCTGGACCGTGCTGATGAAGCGCCTCGGATACGCCAAGTTCGTGGCGCAAGGTGGCGATTGGGGTGCGATCATCACCGAGCTGATGGGCGTGCAGGCGCCACCGGAATTGCTGGGCATTCACACCAACATGCCTAACGTGATTCCACTCGACATCGACAAGCTGGCCTTTTCCGGCGCGCCGGCGCCGGCGAATCTCTCGGCCGACGAGAAGGTCGCTTACGAGCGGCTGAGCTTCGTCTATGCGAAGGGCATCGGCTACGGCTTCCAGATGGGGTTGAGACCGCAGACATTGTACGGAATCACGGACTCACCCGTCGGCCTGGCGGCTTACTTCCTTGATCACGACGCACTCAGCTACGAGCTGATCGCACGTGTCTTCGCCGGAGGGAGCGAAGGCCTCACACGAGACGACGTCCTCGACAACATCACGCTCACCTGGTTGACGAATACGGCGCTCTCAGGGGCCCGTCTCTATTGGGAGAACAAGGGGGCATCGTTCTTCGCCGTCAAAGGCGTCGTGGTCCCGACGGCCGTGAGCGTCTTCCCTGACGAGCTCTATCCAGCCCCGCGGAGCTGGGCCGAGCGGGCGTATCCCAAACTGATCCATTACAACAAGGTGGAGAAAGGCGGCCACTTTGCGGCCTGGGAACAGCCGCTGCTCTTCTCGCAAGAGGTTCGCGCGGGCCTGCGATCGCTCCGCAAATAACTGAGGCGTGGCGCGACCGAGGCGCGTCGAGCGAAGGCAACGGCGCTCTGCGACCGGCACGCCGAACTACCCAATGGGAACGGGCCGGGGCTCGCGCTGGACACCCATTCTCGCTCGGTGGCCAGCTAGAACTCCCGCAGGTGCTCCCGCAGCGTCGTGCCCGTGTACTCGGTGCGCACGGCGCCTCGCTGCTGGAGCAGCGGGATGACCTTCTCCACGAATGGCCCGACGTAGCCCGGCCAGATGCCCTGCCGGATGGCGAAGCCGTCGCCCCCCACCGCGTCGATGGTACGCGCCAGCTCGTCGGCGACGCGCTCCGGCGTGCCAATGTAGGGCTTGGAGTCGATGCTGACCTTTCGGGTGGCGATGTCCCGCAGCGTGGGCGCTCGCCCTGACATGTAGAAGCGATCGAGCTGGCTGCGGATACCCTGGATGGCTCGGGTCTGGATCGCGGCGGGCAGAGGCTTGTCGAGGTCGTAGGTCGACAGGTCCATCTGGAGCATGGTCGACAGCGACGCCAGCCCCGCCTCCACCGGCGCATTGGCGTACAGCTCGTCGGCGCGCCGCTGGGCCGCCTCGTCGGTATCGCCGATGATCGGCTTGGTGAGGAAGAAGACCTTGCACTCGTCGGGGTCGCGCCCCTGCTTCTTCACGCGGGCCTTGAACGCATCGTAGTATTGCTTCATCTCGTCCACCGTCTCCCGGGACACGATGACGGCCTCGGCGTGGCGGGCCGCGAAGTCCTGCCCCCGGTCCGAGGCGCCGGCCTGGATGATGACGGGACGCCCCTGCGGCGACGGGGCGGCGTTGAGGGGACCGCGCGAGCGATAGTACGTGCCCTCGAAGTCGATCGCCCGCACCTTCGCCGGATCGGCGAAGGTGTCGGTGCGCTGGTCCATGACGACCGCGTCCGGATCCCAGCTCGACCAGAGCCGATTGCACAGCTCCATGTACTCGTCGGCCCGGTCGTAGCGCTGGTCGTGGTCGAGCAGCTCCTCGTACCCGAAGTTCAGGGCCTCCTCGATCTTGTAGGACGTCACCACGTTCCACGCGATGCGCCCGCGGCTGAGGTGGTCGAGCGTCGTCATGAGGCGAGCGAGCAGGAATGGCGGGTAGAACGTCGTCGACAGCGTGGCCGCGAGGCCGATGCGGCGCGTCGCCGCCGCCATGATGGCAACGAGGGGGCCCGGATCGTGAAAGGGCGCGTGCTCGGCGTAGCGCAGATAGGCGTCCATCCGTCCCTGGTAGGTCCCCGGCACGGCGAGGCTGTCCCCGAGCATGATCAGATCGAACTTGGCGCGCTCGAGCGCCACCGCCATGTCCTGCCACAGCTCCGGCCGTGTCCACTCGTAGCCGGCCGTCCGGGGACCCGCCCAGCCGTCGAGGCCGAACCCCGCGTGCGGACTGAACGCGCAGAACCACATCAGGTGCATTCTCGTCATCGCCGCGCTCGCCCCCCGCCTTGCTCAGGTCGAAATCGGTCCATCACCTGCAGCGCAAACTACCACTCGGGCATCTCCTACGAAAGGGCGACCGGCGCGAGACCTGCCTTGACCGCTCTCATCCGGCAGATTACTCTCTGACCTGGCCATCGAGCGTTCGGGAGCTCCGCCATCGCCAACGCGACCCGCGAGGAGATCGACACATGCCTCAGAAAAAGCCAACGGTGTACGAATTCATTCCCAAGCTGGGGCAACTCCGCGACGACGTGCTGTTCGGCGACGTATGGGAGCATCCCGACCTCAGCAAGCGTGACCGCAGCCTGATCACGGTGGCAATGCTGGCTGCGCTCTACCGGACCGACGAGATGCGGGGCCACATGCAGAGGGCACTCGACAATGGAGTCACGGAGACCGAGTTGAAGGGGCTGATCACCCACGTGGCGTTCTATGCTGGCTGGCCCTGCGCGGTCAACGCTGGCCGTATCGCCATCGACGTGTTCGGACCGAAATAGGCGGAGTCCCAGCACGGAGGAACCTCCCGATGGCGATCATCGATTCCCAGGTCCACTGCTATGAGGCGAACACCCCGAAACGGCCCTGGCACAGTGTCCCGAACTGGCCTGATCACGCCACCGGCGACGAGATGGTGGCGGCCATGGACAGGGTCGGCGTCGACGGCGCGATCTTCATCTCCGCCTTTTCCATGTATCGCTACGACGCGAGCTATGCCGTGGAAGTGCAGCGGGCCCATCCCGGCCGGTTCGCTCTCGTGAAGCCGGTCGATCCGGATGATCCGGCGGTGGTCGATGTCATCGCCGACTGGAAGAAGACGCCGGGCACGGTCGGCATCCGGATCATGATGACGAAAGAAGCAGGGCGCGATCCGAAAGACCCGGGCCTCGATCGGATCCTGCGCGCGGCCGTCCGGTACGACTTCCCCGTCAACATGTTGTGCTGGGGCAATGTCGACGCGGGCGCGGCGCTGATCGACCGCCATCCCGACGCGCGATTCATCATCGACCATCTGGCCATCATGCAGCCCCGGACGCCGCCCGCCCCGCCGCAGCCCTGGGCCGACCTGCCAAGGGTGCTCGACCTCGCCAGGCGCCCCAACGCGGTGATCAAGGTCAGCGGCGCCTGCACCCTGTCCCGGGAACCGTATCCTTTCCCGGACATCTGGGACCCGCTCGCCCGCGTGTTCGCTGCGTGGGGTTTCGAACGCTGCCTGTGGGGCACCGACTGGACTCGCGCCTTTGCGGTCGTCAACTACGAGCAGGCCGTCGAGCCCTTCCGCCAGACCGACCGCCTGAGCGACGGTGAACGAGCGATGCTGATGGGCGGTGCGTGCGCCAAGGCGTATGGCTGGTCTCCGAAGAAGAGCTCGTCGTGACGGCTTGCGATAGTATGTGGCGGGATTGACTTTCTTCGGAGGGGATTGCCAATAGCGCGCGCGTACAACGTGATCGACGCGGACGGCCACATCCTCGAGCCGCTCGACCTGTGGGACAGGTACATCGATCCCAAGTTCCGCGAGCGCCGGCCGCGGTTCGTCATCGACGAAAACGGTAAGGAACGCCTCAGCGTCGAAGGCAAGCTGCTGGGCAATCCGCGGGGCATCGGCAGCCTGGGTTCCGTCGGCGTCCGGCAGGGGATCGTCAAGGCCGGTACCCTGAAGTATGCGGAGGGGCGCAAGGGCGGGTTCGACCCGCACGCGCGCATCGTCGACATGGATGCCGACGGCATCGATGCCGCCTTCCTCTATCCCAGCCTCGGCCTGTTCGCCGGTGCCGTCGAGGATCCGAGCCTTGCCGCCGCCATGTGCCGCGCCTACAACCGCTGGCTCGCCGACTACTGCGCGCCGTATCCCGAGCGCCTCTTCGGGGTCGCGATGCTGCCGATGCAATCGGTCGATCTGGCGGTCGACGAGATGCGCCACGCCCGCGAAAAGCTCGGGATGCGCGGCGGGTTCCTGCGGCCCAACCCGTATCACGGCAAGAAGATGATCAGCGACCCGATGTACGAGCCGTTCTGGAAGATGGCCGAGGAGCTCGACTTCTCGATCGGCTTTCACGAGGGATCGACCAACGCGATGCCGACCGTCGGCGTCGACCGCTTCGAGGAGGACCGCGCGGCGCGCCACATGGTCTCACACACCATGGAGATGATGCTGGTCGCGTTGAGCGTGATCTGGGGCGGTGTCGCCGACCGTCACCCGCGATTGCGCGTCGCGTTCCTCGAGTCGGGCGGCGGCTGGATCGCGCCGTGGCTCGACCGCATGGACCGGCACTTCGATGACCAGGGCTTCAACGAGTCCGCGCCGAAGACGAGGCCAAGCGAGCTGTTCCAGCGCAATTGCTGGATCTCGTTCGAGCCGGTCGAAAGCAGCATCGCGGTGCTGGCCGACTACATCGGGCCGCACAAGATCCTGTGGGCCACCGACTATCCGCACTCGGACGGTTTCTTCCCGGGCGCCCCGCAGATGCTCCGCGAGCGGCTCGGGGGGCTGTCCCCCGAGGCGAAGCACCAGGTGCTCGCCGGCGGCGCCCTCGGCTTCTACGGCCTGCGCTGACCCACGACGTCAGGCCGGGACCACACAAAAGCCGCGCCAACGTCCTGAGGAAGCCCGATGACTGGGGCGATCCGCATCGCCGTTCTGAACTTCGTCCATGAGACGGTGACGTTCCTGCCCAACGACACCGCACTCGACGACTTCGTCCATGACGGTTCGCCGGCCAGAGGCGAGGCGCTGCTCGCCTGGGAGCCGCGCTCCTACATGGGCGGCTTCGTGAAGGTGGCACGCGAGCATGCCGGCGTCGAGCTGACCGGCCTCGAATCGCCGCTCTGGCCCAGGACCGGTACCGGCTCGGGCTGGATCACGACGGAGGCCTACGAGCACTTTCTCGGCCGCATGCTCGCCGAGCTCGAGGACGGTGGGAGATGGCACGGCGTCTATCTCGCCCTCCATGGCGCGATGGGCGTGCGCGGCGTGGCGCGGCCTGAGGCCGACATCGCCCGCCGCGTGCGCGAGGTCGTGGGCCGCGACGCCTTCATCGCCGGCACCTTCGATCCGCATGGCAACGAGGACGCCGAGTTCCTGAGCCAGGCCGACTTCGCGTTCTGCGCGAAATACTTCCCGCACTACGACAGCCGCCTGCAGGGCGAGCGCGCGGCCCGCATGCTGATCCGCGCGATCCGCGGCGACTACACCCCCGCCACCGCGACGGTGAAGGTGCCGATCCTGACCGCGACGGTGCTGCAGTGGACTGGCGCTTCACCGTGGATGGACCTGGTCCAGCGCGCCCTCACCTGGGAAGCGCGCGAGCCCGACCTCTATATGAACGTCTTCTTCGGGTTCCCCTTCGCCGACGTGCCGGATGTCGGCATGACGATCCAGGCGGTGACCAACGGCAAGCCCGAGCTTGCGCGCAAGGCCGCGGAGGACGTCGCGACCTTTGCATGGCGCCGGCGCGAGGCGCTACTGAAGACGGCGACCGTGCATCCTATCCCCCAGGGCGTGACGCTCGCCAAGGAGGCTTTGGCCCAGGGCGCCTGGCCCGTGGTGCTGGCCGACCATTCCGACCGATCTGGCTCGGCGACGTGGGTGCTGCAGCAGGTGATCGCGCAGGACCTGGCCGACGTGCTGATTGCCACCGTCGCCGACCGCACTGCCGTCGAGACAGTCGTGGCCAAGGGCCTGAAGGCGGGCGATCCGTTCGACATGGACGTCGGTGGCCTGGCCGACGAGTCCGCTGGCCAGCCAGTGCGGATCAAGGGCACGATCGCCGGCGTGGCACACGTTGCCGGCAGGCACTGGGTGAGCGTCGCCTTCGGGCGAGGCAATGTCGTGCTCCTGAGCGAATATCTCACCCAGGTCATGGATCCGCTCGACCTCACGGGGCCGGGATTCACCATCGATCAGTTCAAGGTATTTGCGATCAAGTCGCGCGTACACTTCCGCCGCGGCTTCGACGATTCGGGCTTCGCGAAGACCATCCTGTTGGTCGAGCCGGAGCAGCCGTTCCTCGGCACGGTACGACTCGAGGCGCTGCCCTACCGGAACGTCGACATCTCCACGTTCTATCCGTACGGCGACGTCAGCTTTCCTTGAGACATGACGCTGCCCGTGCTCGAGACACCGCGCCTGACGCTGCGGTCCATCACCGCGCACGACGCCGAAGGCCTGCACGAGGCGTACGGCGATGCCTTCGCCATGCGGCACTGGGACCTCCCTCCGTCGGTCGACGTGTCGCAGACGGCTGAGCGCATCCGCATGTCCGCTGAAGCCGACCCACGCTGGCATGGCATGTGGGCCATCCAGACTCATGCGGGCCGCTTCGTGGGCGCGATCAACTATCACGCGCACAACGAACAGCAACGGCGACTCGCGCTCGGGTGGATCGTGGTGCCGTCGTGCTGGCGCCGGGGCCTCATGACGGAGGCGGCGCCGCCTGTGATCTCGCACTGCTTCACGCGCCTGAACGTGCATCGGATCGAAGCGCGGATCGAGCCGGACAACCTGTCGTCACGGCGGCTCGCGGCGAAGCTCGCCTTCACCGAAGAGGGCACGCTGCGCGACTGGCTCTGCGTCGCGGGCGAGTTTCGCAGCGTCGTGATGTACAGCCTGCTGCGCACGGAATGGAAGACGCGAGCGTGAACGCCGACATCTCCACGTTCTATCCGTACGGCGACCCGACCCGCGCCCCTTCCAGCAAAGGAGCCGACCATGCTGATCGTCGACGCACAGATTCATCTCTGGAATGCGGGCAACCCCACCAGCCCGTGGCACCGGCAGATCCCCGCCTACCTGAAAGAAGATGCCCTCAAGGAGATGGACGCCGGCGGCGTCGATGCCGCCATCCTCACGCCGCACACGCCGTGGGATCCGAACGCGAACGAGCTCTGCATGGAGGCCGCGCGCGCGCATCCCGACCGGTTCGCGATCCTCGGCAACTTCCCCCTCGACAAGCCGGAGAGCCGCGCGCTGGTCGATACGTGGAAGCAGCGGCCGGGAATGCTCGGGTGCCGCTTCACCTTCATCGGGCCGGAGCAGAGCAAGTGGCCGACGGACGGCACCGTCGACTGGCTGTGGCCGGCAGCCGAGCGGGCCGGCCTACCGATCGCCATGATGGCGGCGAACTTCCTGCCGAAGGTCGCCGAGGTCGCCCGGCGGCATCCGAACCTCAAGCTGATCCTCGACCACCTCGGTCGCCCGAGGGGAGACACGAGCCCGAGCGACCGGTGGGCGAATCTGACGGAGGTGCTCGCGCTCGCCAAATATCCCAACGTCGCGATGAAGGCGACCGGCGCGCCGAGCTACTCCGATCGGCCCTACCCGTTTCGCGACATCCACGACAACCTGCGCCGGCTCTACGACGCCTTCGGCCCCGCGCGCTGGTTCTGGGGCACCGACATCACGCGCATGCCCTGCCCGTGGCGGCAGTGCGTCACGCTGTTCACGGAAGAGCTGCCCTGGCTGGAGGGCCGCGACCTCGAGCTGGTCATGGGCCGGGCCCTCTGCGACTGGCTGGGATGGAAACGATAGGAGAGATGCCATGAGACCCAACAAGCTCCGCGAGCTCCTGAAGGCCGACAAGCCCACGCTGTCCACCCACATTCACACCACGTGGCCGTCCGTCGTGGAAGCCATCGGGCACACGGGCCTCTACGACTACGTCGAGTTCGTCGGCGAGTACGGCCCCTTCGACCTCCACGACCTCGACAACCTGGCCCGCGCCGCGGACATCTACAACATGTCTATGCAGCTCAAGGTCGACCAGGAGCCGCGGGGCTTCCTCGCGCAGCGGGCGATCGGGTCCGGCTTCCACAGCATCCTGTTCGCGGACTGCCGCTCTGCCGCCGACGTTCAGGACTGCGTGCGCATCGTGCGCGCGGAGACCCCGGAGGACAAGGGGACCTACGGCGTGGCCACCCGTCGGTTCACCTACATGGGCTATGGCGGCACCAAGGAGTACGTCCAGGCCCTGCGCGACATCGTCG
>Ga0335085_10002254_pt1 | contig 36729 bp, 33 predicted proteins | sample Lox_Sample_45_FD_206712 | JGI IMG/M metagenome (GOLD analysis project Ga0335085, IMG submission 206712) | Soil microbial communities from Loxahatchee National Wildlife Refuge, Florida, United States - Lox_Sample_4.5 | ecosystem: Environmental > Terrestrial > Soil > Wetlands | place: USA...
GAACCCTGCGTCCGATCCTCAGCAGCGGCCGCGTCCGCGCGGTCGGCGACCGCGTCGCCTTCGTCGTCGCCGAGACCCAGGCCCAGGCGCGCGACGCCGCCGAACTGGTCGAGGTCGAGTACCAGCCTCTGCCGGCGGTGGTCAATGTCGAGGACGCGGTCAAGCCCGGTGCTCCCGCGGTGTGGGACGAGGCGCCGGGGAACGTGTCGGTCGCCTTGATGATGGGCGACAAGGATGCGACCGATGCGGCTTTCGCCAAGGCCAAGCACGTCGTTTCGGTCAAGCTCGTCAACAACCGGGTGAATGCCAATTCGATCGAGCCTCGCGCCACCATCGGCCAGCACCATCCGGAGGACGACAGCTACACGCTTTACACCACCTCGCAGAACCCGCACGGCCACCGCACCCACCTCGCTCGCGACGTGTTCAAACTGCCCGAAGTCAAGCTGCGCGTGATCGCGCCCGACGTCGGCGGCGGCTTCGGCATGAAGGGCGCGATCTATCCGGAAGACGCGCTGGTGCTATGGGCCTCGCACCGCTGCGGCGGCCGTCCGGTCAAATGGGTATCGACGCGCGCCGAGGCGTTTCTCGGCGATTCCCACGGCCGCGACCAGGTCGTGACCGGAGAGCTTGCCCTCGCACAGGACGGCAAAATCCTCGGCCTGCGCGTCAACGCGCTGCACGACATGGGTTCGCACGTGTTCGACGCTTCCATCGTGGTGCCGCTGTTCGCGCTCAAGCTCGCGCCCGGCGTCTACCAGATTCCGGCGGTGCACGCGGTCGGCAAGGCCGTTCTCACCAACACGCCGCCGCTGCAGCCCTATCGCGGCGCCGGACGACCCGAGGCCACCTACCTCATTGAGCAATTGCTGGATCGCGCCGCGGGCGTGATCGGCATCGATCCGATCGAGATCAGGCGACGCAACTTTGTTCCGCCGTCCGCCATGCCGCACAAGCTCCACTCCGGCATCGCCTTCGATAGCGGCGACTTCATGCACGTGATGGACGAATGCCTCAAGCTCGCCGACTGGAACGGCTTTGCCAAGCGCGCCGCCGAATCGAAGAAGAACGGCAAGCTGCGGGGCCGCGGCATCGGTTATTTCATCGAAGAAGCGGCCATCTTCAATGACCGCATGGTCATCCGCTTCGATTCGAGCGGCACGCTTACCATCCTGGCGGGCACGCATTCGCACGGCCAAGGCCATCAAACAGTCTACGCCCAGATGGTTCACGAGTGGCTCGGCGTGCCGCTGGAATCGATCGGCTTCGTTCAGGGCGACACCAACGAAGTCTCCGTCGGACGCGGTACCTATGGTTCGCGCAGCATGCATGTCGGCGGCAACGCGCTCAAGAAAGCGGCCGACGCCATCATCGAGAAAGCCAAACCGATGGCCGCCATGATGCTGGAGGCCGCGGTCGGCGACATCGAGTTCAAGGACGGCAGCTTCCGTATCGTCGGCACCGACCGGGCGCTGCCGCTGCCGGCGGTGGCGCAGTCGCTGCACCGGCCGATGTTCCTGCCGCCGCAGTTCGAGGTCGGCCTCGAAGCCTCCGGCACATTCGCGGCCGAGCCGTCGAACTTTCCCAATGGCTGCCACATCTGCGAGGTTGAAATCGATCCGGAGACTGGCGTCGCGACGCTCGTGCGCTACGCGGCGGTCGACGACGTCGGCAAGGTGATGAACTCGCTGCTCTGCGAAGGGCAGATTCACGGCGGCGTTGCGCAGGGCGTCGGCCAAGCCCTCATGGAGTCGATCGTGTTCGACGGCAGCGGGCAATTGGTGACCGGCAGCTTCCAGGATTACGCCATGCCGCGCGCCGACGACTTTCCCGCGCTGTTGTCTGAACTGACCGAAGTGCCGGCGACGACCAATCCGCTTGGCGTCAAGGGCGCGGGCGAGGCCGGCGCGACCGGTGCGCCGCCGGCGGTGGTCGGCGCCATTCTCGATGCCCTGCGGCCTCTCGGCATCGATCACATCGACATGCCGGCGACGCCGAACCGCATCTGGGCGGCGATCAACGGCCGCGGCGCGGCCAAAGCGGCGGCGGAGTAAAAACTGCCCGGCGTAGGATGGGCAAAGCCGCGAAGCGGCGTGCTCACGTCTCCGTTTCCGGCATTGCTAAACCGCGTGGGCTTCGCTGCGCTCGGTCCGGCCTACGCGGTGGCACCGCTTGCCAGCGCATCGAGCAGGGCCTGCGAGGCGGCCACCGAGCCGAAAATGCCGCCTTGCGCCTTGATCATGGCCAGCCCCGCGGCATGAAACTCCGGAAAATAGGAGGCGCAGCAATCCGACAGCACGATGCAGCGGAAGCCGCGGTCATTGGCCTCGCGCACCGTGGTATTCACGCAGACTTCGGTGGTGACGCCGCAGACGATCAGCGTGTCGATGCCACGGTTTCGCAGCATCAGTTCCAGATCGGTCTGATAGAAGGCGCCCTTGCCGGGCTTATCGATCACCGGCTCGTCGCTGAGCGGGTAAAGTTCGGGGATGATGTCATGACCGGGCTCGCCGCGAATGAGGATGCGGCCCATGGGGCCGAGCGCGCCGATCCGGGTCGAGGGATCGCCGCGCTGCACTTTGTGCGGCGGCGCGTCGGAGAGATCAGGCCGGTGCCCTTCGCGGGTATGAATGACCAGCATGCCGCGCTCGCGCGCTGCGGCGAGCACCTGCTGCAGCGGCGCAACGGCTGCCTGCAAGCGGGATACGTCATTGCCCAGCGCCTCGCCAAAGCCGCCGGGTTCGAGGAAATCGCGCTGCATGTCGATGATCACGAGCGCGGCCTGGTCGAGATCGACGGAGAGCGGCACCGGTTCGGCATTGAAAGATACTTGTGGCATTCGGCCCTCTCTGGCGTCGCACTGGCTGGCGCGCAATCGCTTCAGGTTGAATCGATCGCACTCCATAAGTTTTTGGTGGAGCATGATCTTTTCGGAAAACCGGTGTCCACTTTTCCGGATCATGCTCTAAGGTCCTGTCGAGGGCAGTGCAAGATCGGGGCCATCGCGGCTGTGTGCTCAAGCTTTGCGCTTACCTGGCGGCACTGGATCGAAGCTTGCCGACGCACCTTCGGACACATCGTAAGCTAAACGGAATCAATGAGTTGGACGCGCGAGCCGGGAGCCGATCGGTCCCGATCCAAACCTCCGCTGCTGCCGTGGCCGCTGTCCTCGCCGGACCGAAACGTGCAACACTGCGACGCCGGCGTTGCGCCGGTTCGGCGAACGTCAGGCAGCCTGCCATCTCGCCGGGGAGTCTTCGCAGCACACGCCTGTAACCGCATGACCGGCAAGTTGAAGAAACGCCAGAAGGCACGGCCGACACTGATCGCGCCGCGTCGGCGCGCCAAAGTGTCGGCTGGCGCGAAACCGGCCGATCTCATCGACACCCTGGTTGCGGCCAGCGCGCAAGCGCTGGCGCTGCCGATCGCGCCGGCGTGGCGCGAAGGCGTGCGGCGCAACCTGCATTTGCTGCTGACCCACGCGGCCCTGGTGGATCAGTTTCCGCTGCCCGACGAGACCGAGCCGGCGCCGGTGTTCCGTGCTTGAGACGCCGGCTCGCGACTTCGCCTGGAGCACGGCCGCCGAGATCGTCGCCGCCGTCGGTTCCGGCCGCACCAACGCGCTGACCGTCATCGAAGCCATGCTGGCGCGGATTCGCTCCTGCGATCCGCTGCTCAATTCCTTCACTGCCGTTACCGAGCAGCGCGCTCTTGCCCGCGCGCAGGCCCTCGACGCCGCCCACGCTCGCGGCGCTCCGACGCCGCCTCTCGCCGGCGTTCCGTTCGCGGTGAAGAACCTGTTCGACATCGCCGGTTTGCCAACGCTCGCCGGCTCCAAGATCAATCGCGATGCGAAGCCCGCCAGCCGCGATGCGACACTGATTGCGCGGCTCGAAGCGGCCGGCGCCGTCCTCGTCGGTGGCCTCAACATGGGGGAATACGCCTACGATTTCACCGGCGAGAACGCCCACGACGGCCCCTCGCGCAATCCGCATGATCTTACGCGCATGAGCGGCGGTTCGTCCGGCGGATCAGCGGCCGCGGTCGCCGGCGGCTTGGTGCCGATTGCGCTCGCGTCCGACACCAACGGCTCGATCCGAGTGCCGGCGTCGCTGTGCGGGCTGTTTGGGCTTAAGCCCACCTATGGGCGGCTTTCCTGTGCCGGCACCTTCCCCTTCGTGACCAGCCTCGATCACGTCGGCCCGCTGGCCCGCAGCGCCCGCGATCTCGCTTTGGCCTACGATGCCATGCAGGGCTATGATGCCGGCGATCCCGTCTGCGCCGACCGTCCCGCCGAACCGCTCGGCAACCTCCTCGATCGGGGCGCAGACGGGCTGCGCGTCGCCGTCGCCGGTGACTATTTCAAGGGCCGCGCCGCCGAGCCGGTTTACGCCATCGATCGCGTGGCGTCCGCGCTCGGCGCCGATCGCGACATCGAGATTCCCCAAGCCGAGCGGGGACGCTCGGCCGCGTTCATCATCACTGCCAGCGAAGGCGCAAGTCTCCACCTCTCTCGCCTTCGTAGCCGCGCCAAGGATTTCGATCCCGCCGTGCGCGACCGTCTCATCGCCGGCGCCATGGTACCGGCGGCGCTGGTGACCAAGGCGCAGAAATTCCGCCGCTGGTACCGCGGCGAGGTACTCAAACTGTTCGAGCAAGTCGATGCGATTCTCGCGCCGGCCACGCCGTGCACCGCGCCGCTGCTCGGCCAGCAGACGTTCATGCTCGGCGATCGAGAATTGCCCCTCCGCGCCAATCTCGGGATTTACACCCAGCCGATTTCCTTCATCGGCCTGCCGGTGGTTGTCGTGCCCGTGCCGCTCGCGCCGCTGCCGATCGGCGTGCAGATTATCGCCGCGCCGTGGCGGGAAGATATCGCCCTGCGCATCGCCTACGCCCTCGAATCGCAAGGCGCGGTCGCCGCCATGCGCCCGGCGGAATTTTGACTGCCGCCTTGACCCGCCGAACTCTGTCACCCGGGAGACTGTCATGAAGATCGACCTGCCCGAGGTCGTGGCCGAAGTGACGGCCGAGTTCGACCGCTATGAGAGGGCATTGGGCGACAACGATGTCGCCACCCTCAATGCGATGTTTCACAACGACCCGCGTACCATCCGCTACGGCGGCGGCGAAAATCTCTACGGTTTTGCCGCGATCGAAACATTTCGCGTCGCGCGCACTGCGCCCGGCGCGCGCACAATCGCAAAGACCGTCATCAGCACTTATGGCCGCGACCACGCCGTGGCTTCGACGCTCTTTCACCGCGCCAGCACGCCCGGCAAGGTCGGCCGGCAGATGCAGACCTGGGTACGCTTTGCCGAAGGCTGGCGCATCGTCGCCGCCCATGTCAGCGTCATCGACGAGTCCTAAGGCATGATTTCCGAAAAGTGGATGCCGGTTTTCGGAAAAGATCGTGCTTCACCAAGAAGCTGGAGCGGCCCGCCGATTCGGCGAAAAGTCATCCCGCTCCAATAGTTCAGACCGAGGCCTGTTGTTTTGCCACGAAAGCGCGCCAACCGCCGAAGCTCGAAATGTCGCGGGCGTCGGCGACCGCCGCGGCCTCGACCAAAAAGCCTTTGACCGATCCGCCCGTGCTGAGTTCGAGCGTGCCGATCGACAAAGGCGCCGGCACCGCGGCAACGAAACGGCCGAACCCGGCTTCCGACAGCGCCCAGACTTCGACCTCGATGGCGGTGCCGGTGCCGTTGTTCACGCGCAGCAGCCCGGGCTTCGGCGGCTTGGAGCCGGCAAGCGCATAGAGCCGGTAGTGCGGCGCGGTCGACGTGCGTTCAACGAGTCTGCCGCCCGCCGCGCGCAATTCGCCGTTCAGCGGCATTCCCGAGAGATGGGCCCCGACCACGGCGACCGCCACTTCGCCCGCTGCCGCTGCCGCCGGCGCCAACGACAGCGGCGGCTGCGGTGTTCGGAGCGCGCCGAGCGGCAATCCGGTCGAGGCGTGGAATTGGCGGCCGATCGCGGCGAGCGCGGCATCCTCGCCGGCCGGCGCCAACAGCGTCACGCCGAACGGCGTTCCGTCCGGTCGCATGACCGCCGGCACCGCAAGGCCGCACATGTCGAGCAGATTGACAAAATTGGTATAGGTGCCGAGCCTGCTGTTGAGCCCGATCGGATCGGCGAGCACCTGCTCGACCGTGTAGATCGTCGGCGCCGTCGGCAGCACCATCGCATCGATCGAGCGAAAGGCGTGATCGCGCACCCGGCGCAATTCCTCGAGCTGATAGAACGCGGCAAACGCGTCGGCCGAACTGCCGTGCGCGCCCGAGAGCAGCACCTGCCGCGTCACCGGATGCAGCGATTCCGGCGACGAGGCGATCAGCGCGCGCACCGTCAGATAGCGCTCGGCGACCCAAGGACCTTCATAAAGCAGCCGCGCCGCGGCATAAAACGGCTCGATGTCAAACTCGACGATCGCCGCACCGAGCGCGGCAAATCCGGCGAGCGCGGCATCGTAGGCCGCGGCCGAGGCGCGATCGCCGAAGAACAGGCGCTGACCCGGCAGAGGCACACCGAGCCGCAGGCCTTGGGGCATCGGTCCGACGTCCGGCAGCGGCCGCGGCCGTGAAAACGCATCGGCGGCATCAGGCCCGGCGACCACTTTCAGCATGGTAATTGCATCGTCCACCGTGTGCGCCAAAACGGAGACGCAGTCGAGCGTGCGGCACGCGGGCACGACACCCGCGGCCGAGATCAGACCCCGGCTCGGCTTCAGTCCGACGATGTTGTTGAAGCTCGCCGGCACGCGGCCGGAACCGGCGGTGTCGGTGCCGAGCGCAAGCGGCGCGATGCCGGCCGCGACCGCGAGCGCCGAGCCGGTGCTCGATCCGCCGGGCACGAGCTTGTCGTCGAACAGATTGCGGCCGATGCCGTAGGGCGTGCGCACGCCGACCAGGCCGGTGGCAAACTGATCGAGATTGGTCTTGCCGAGAATGATGGCGCCGGCTTCGCGCAGTCGCGCGACGCACGTGGCGTCCCGGTGCGGCCGATAAAGGTAAGCCGGACAGGCGGCGGTGGTCGGCAGTCCCTTGACGTCGATGTTGTCCTTGATCGCGACCGGAATGCCGAACAGCGGCAGCGCCTTGTCGCCGCGCGCGGTGAGCGCGCGGGCTTCGGCGAGCACCTCGGCTTCCTCGCGCAATGTGATGAAAATGGCCGGATCGCCGTGGGCGCGATGACGCGCGAAGCTCCGCGCGACGATGTCCTCAGGCGTGACGGCTTCGCTGCGGTAGGCGTCGAGGATTTCGCCGGCCGTCTCGGCCACTTGAGGCTCCGCTTTCGGCGCGAGGGAACCGCGCCCAACGCTTCCCTTTGTGCCAAAATCGGGCCATTGCGCAAGTCGCACAGGCGGTTGCGCGCGCGGCGACCGCCGCCTATATTCCATGCGCTTTCCTGTCATCGTTGATGACGTAAGTGGCTTCGCCCGGACGGGCGGGCGGAGCGCAAAGGAGATTTGCACATGGCTACAGCGCCCCTGATGCCGAAAGCGACTGCGGTGTGGCTGGTCGAAAACACCGCCTTGTCGTTCGACCAGATTGCCCAGTTCTGCAGCCTGCATCCGCTGGAAGTGAAAGCGATCGCCGATGGCGACGCCGCGCAGGGCATCAAGGGCTTGGACCCGATCCTGACCGGCCAACTCACGCGCGAAGAGATCGCCGAAGCCGAGGCCGATCCTCAGCATCGTCTGCATATCGCCGAACCGAAGGTCCGCCTCCCGGAAGCGAAGCTGAAGAAGGGTCCGCGCTACACGCCGGTCTCCCGCCGGCAGGACCGGCCGAACGCCATCCTGTGGCTGGTGCGCAATCACTCCGAGCTCAAGGACAGCCAGATCATGCGCCTTGTCGGCACCACGAAGTCGACCATCCAAGCGATTCGCGATCGCACCCATTGGAACTCGGCGAACCTGACCCCGCTCGACCCGGTGACGCTCGGGCTGTGCTCGCAGATCGACCTCGACCTTGAAGTCCAGCGCGCCGCCAAGGAGAAGCCGGTACCGGTCGAATCGCAGGGCGCAACGCTGCTTCCGGCCGCGGTCACCACGGCGCCGAAGGCGGAGCCGGCCCCGGAGCCGGCCGCGGCGAAGAAAACCGACGAGCTCAACGTCGAAGCGGTATTCGCCAAGCTCAAGCAGCTCGGCGGCAAGGGCGAGTGATCGGCGGCAACCTCAATTCCGCGCCGCCGCGTACGGGTAGATCATGTCGCCGGTCTTGTATTGCGGCGGCCACAGCACCGGCTGAACCTTGCCGCTGGCGAACTGCTGGAAGTCGTTCGGCGCCACGTGCTGGAACTGGGTGAAGACCGTGCGTCCCTTGGTCCACTCGCCGTCCGCGCCGTACTCCACCTCGCCGGCGACCGTCGCGAATTTGTGGCTGTGCATGTAGGCGCCGAGCTTGTCGGGATCGAGGCTCTTGGTTCCTTCGACGGCCTGCGCCAAGACCTGTCCGGCGGCATAGCCGAACGGGACGAAGCCGTAACCCAGCGGATCGATCTTCTGGCCGACGGCCGCCGCGCGATAGCGCTTGAGGACGTCGGCGACGCCGGGAAAGTTGAAGGTCGGCGCCGGGACAAAACTTTCCATGATGACGAGGCCGTCGACGATCGGCCCGAGCTGCATCTTGATCGGCGTGATCAGCAATCCGATCATGGTGCCGCCGAACATCTTCGGCTTCAGTCCGATCTCGTGTGCCGCCCGCACGATGCCGACCGTGTCGGGCGGGTAGGCGGCGACGAAAACGATGTCGGGGTCCAAGGCCTGGATGGCCCGCACCGTCGGCGCGAAATCCGTCGTCGCCGGCGGGTAGCTTTTGTCGTAGATGATCTTGAATCCCGCAGCGGTCGCATTGGCGCGCGCGCCGTCGGCGGAGGTTCGCGCGAACTCGGCGTCGCCCGAGAGCATCGCGACCGTCTGCGGCTTCGGCTTCTGCTCGGCCGCCAGCTCGAAGAAGCCCTTCGAGAACGCCCGGACGCCGTCCGGGCCAAGCGACAGCATGGAAAAATATTTCGGATAGTTGAAATGCCGGTTGACGCTCACCGCCAGCATGCTGACCGTGAGCTTCTTGTTCTCGATGATGACCGGCATCGCCGCGGCAACCATGTTGGTGGCGTAGGGGCCGAGCAGCAAATCCACCTTGTCGACGTTGATGAGCTTGGTGTAGATGCCCGGCACGTTCGACGGATTGCTCTGGTCGTCGTAATAAACCAGCTCGACCGGCCGGCCGAGCAGCCCGCCCCCGGCATTGACGTCGTCACGCCAAAGCTGCAGCGCGATCAGAAGCTGCTTGCCGTTCTGCGCGACGCCGCCGGTCATCGCCATGCTGAAGCCGACTTTGATCGGATCGGCGGCAACGGCAGCGGAGTGGGAGAGCAGTAGCACCGCGACGGTCGCGATGGCGGCGCGCCATAAGGCCAGCATGGATATCCTCCCTTATCCTGGTTTCACTGTCGCTCCCGTCTCCGCGGGATGAAGCTAGTTCATCATTTCGTCGCCCGGCATGACGCCCCACAGATTGGACGCCGACGGATCCTTTTCCCACACCTTCGGCCGCTGCGGATTGTCGCGGTGCCAGGGGCGCGGCTCGAAGTAACCAAGCTCCTCGTTCATGCGATCGAGCTCGGCGAAGGTTTCGGTGATCAGGCCGTTCGGCGCGCGGTGATAGGCAAAGAGATTATGCCCGATGCCGTGGCGTCCCGGTCCCCACAGCAGCTTGTAGCCGTTGAGGCTGAGGAAGTCGCAGGCCTCGTGCATGTGTCCCCAATCGCGCAGTTCGAAGGCGGTGTGGAAATGCCGGTTCGATCCGGTTTCCATCAGGTTGATCGTGTGGTGGTCCGGTCCGCAGCGCAGGAAGGAGAAGAAGTCGGCCATCCAGTCGGATTCGCGAAAGCCGAGCACGTCGCAATAGAACTTGGTGACGTGCTTGACGTCGGTGACGTGAAAGGCGACGTGCCCGAGCTTGTGCGGCACGATGCCCCGGCTCTGGAATCTCTGGTGCGAGAACGCCTCCCGCTTGAACACTTCCATCGTGGTGCCCTTCGGGTCGGGAAAGGTCACCATGTCCGAAATCGACGGCTCGGGATCCTTCTTGCGCGCGGTCTTGACGCCGTGGGCGACAACCTGCTTCTCGAAATCGCCGAGATCGGCGTCGGTCGGAATCTGGAAACCGAGCCGAACGCATTGCGCCTTGGCGCCGCGTTCCAGCACGACCGAATGGTGATCGACCGTGGAAGCGAGATACGCCTTGTCCTTTTCCCTAACGGCAAGCGTAAGCCCCATGATGTCGGTGTAGTAAGCGATCTGCTGATCGAGATCGGGCGTCTGATAGGTGGCGTGGGCGATCTTGCTGACGCGGATCATGCGGCTCTCCCTGCTAATTCGCGATAACGTCCGGGCCTTTGGCGTTCTTCGATCGGCGCGGCAACGAGCCGATCACGTCGACCATGGCGGTGCCGTCGCAGTCGGCGAGGCCCATGGCCACGAAGCGCTCGAACAATTCGGCGGTGCGATCGAGCAGCGGCGTCGCCACGCCGACGCTGTCGGCGAATTCGCCGATCATCTCGATGTAGTGTTGCAGCCCCGGTATGGTGCCCTGCGGCGGCTTGAAGCGGCGTTCCGCCATCCACGGCGCACGGATGCCGAACTGGGTCGAGCCGCCGCTGCCGGTCGCGATCGCCTTGATCATCAGCGGCACGTCGACGCCGGCCTTGAGACCGAGCGCCATCGCTTCCGCAGTGGCGGCGATGTGGATCGATACCAGAAGATTGTTGATGAGCTTGACCCGGCTCGCCGCACCGAAGTCTCCGAAATAGATGCAGGAATCGGCGAAGCCTGCGACCACCGGTTCGATCTTCTTGCAGGCTTGCGCGTCGCCGGCGAGGTAGATCACGCCCTTGCGGGCCGCCACCATGCCCGGCGTGCCGGAGACTTCGCCGTCGATGAAAATCGCGCCTTTCTGCGCCAGCGGCGCGATCTGCCGTGACTTGACCGGAACCGGGTAGGAACCGAGTTCGACCACGATCTGGCCTGGCCGCGCCGAATGAACGAGGCCTTGCGGGCCCTGTACGACGTCCTCCAGCGCTTCTTCCGACGGTAGACAGGAGAAGACCACGTCCGCCTGCGTGCCGACGTCTGCCGGCGAGCGCGCCGGTACCCCGCCGATCTTCTCGAACTCGGCCAGCGAAGAGCGGCGATAGCCGACGACGCGATAGCCGCTGTTGATCAGGTTTTGCGAGATCGGCAGACCGATCTTGCCTACTCCGACGAAGCCGACGGTCTGCATGCTGCTTCCTACGCAACCTCGACGGACTGGTCGGAAAGATTGACGCGCAGGCCGAGCGTGCCTTCCATCACCGTCCACTCCTTGAGCTCATACGTCCGCAGTCCATTGACGACAAACGGATCTGCGTCGGCGATGGCGCGGGCGTCCTGCGCGCTCGCCGCCCGCAGAATCGTCAATCCGGCGCCGCTTGGCGGTCCCGCGCCATCGGCGAGCGGACCGGAGGCGAACAGAACGCCGCGTTTTTCCAGGCCGATCATGTATTCGAGATGGTCGGGCAGCAGCGCCTTCAGTTTCTCGGGCGTCGGCGACGCCTTGGACAGGACGGCATAGAACTTCCGCCGCAGCATTTTCCGCGTCAATGCGGCGATGCGTTCGTCGACGCTCATCGTCTGCCGATCCCCCCTCAATGAGCCGCTTTACTGCATGGTCGGCTGTTCCGGCGCAACCTGTCAACCTGCCCGGTTTACTATTATGAACTCACTTTCTTCGTCGAGAAATTCGCGCCGTTGCCCTGTGGAGGGAACGCAACGAGCGCTTGTTCCACAACCAACAGGCGGCACGGCCGTATGTGTCCATTCATAAAATCAAAGGGTGTCCTGATCGACGGTCATGTCGGTGATAGGCACCAGGCACCACATAACGTCGGGCAGGCCCTTTTGGTTTGCCGGAGCGCGCCCAGCATCAGGCATTGGAATCCTATCCCTCGCCGAGCAGTTCGGCGCGCCGCCGCTCCAGCTCGGCGGCGTAGCGGCGCAGCGCAAAGGCCTCGGTGAGCAGCCCGATGACGCGGCGCTCATGGTAGGAATCGACCACGGCGAGCGCCTCGGCCTCGGCGCGGTCGAAAGCGAGCACCGCCTCCTTGATCGCCATGCCGGGCAGCAGGATGCCGTCGGTGTAGCGCAGAATCTCGGTGATCGACTTGTCGGGCGCGATCTCGCCGGCGTGCGCGTCGGCGATGAGCACCATGCCGGCGTAGCGGCCCTGCTCGTCGACGGCGATGACCGAGGCCGACGAGCCGATCGGGAACGCCTCGCGAAACGCAGCGATGGTCGTCGCCGCCGGGACGGTCTGGACGTCGTGGCGCATCATCTTGCCGACGGTGAGGTCGCGCATCCAGCCGACGTCGGCGGCGCTGCGGATCGTCTCGCCGCGCAGGTGAAAGCGCCAGGTAGCGAATGAATAGCCGAACGCTTCCCGCGTCACCTGCGAGGCGATGATCACGGCAATGAGCACCGCCGTGGTCAGCCACAGGTCGCCGGTGGTTTCCAGCGCGATGAAGGTCATGGTCAGCGGCCCGCCGATGACCGCGGCAGAAAGCGCGCTCATGCCGATCACCGCATAGGCGTTGGCATCGAAGGAAACATCCGGCCAGGCCATGGCGAGCGCGACCGCGAGCAGGTTGCCGCCGAGCGTTCCCATCAGCAGCGAGGAGAAGAACAGGCCACCGCGAAATCCGGAGCCGAGCGAGACGATCGAGGCCGCGATCTTGAGCAGCAGGAACAGCGCGATGGTCGCCAGCGGCAGCCGGAACATTCCGGACAGGTGCAAGGCGCCATGCCCCGACGACATCACCTGCGGCGCGGTCATGGCCAGAAGCCCGACCACAAGGCCGCCGATGCCCGGACGCAGCGCCGGCCGCACCTTGAAGCGGACGAACAGGGATTCGCACAACGCCACCGCGCGCATGAGGAGAATGCCGAGGACGGCGGCGAGGAGGCCGATCACACCGGCGATAACGAGATCGTGGGTGGCAATGGTTATGTTCTCGGGCGCGACCACGCCGATCTCCTGCGGCGCCAGCCCGTGGGCGACGAGGTAGCCGAGCAGCGCCGCCACGGCGACCGGCGCCAGACTGTTCGGCGAGTAGCCGCCGATGATGAGTTCGAAGCCGTAGAAGGCGCCGGCGAGCGGCGCACCGAACGCGCCGGCTATTCCGGCGGCGGCGCCGCAGCCGACCAGAATGCGCAAATCGGCGCGTCGCAAGCGGAAGGCCCGGCCGAGCCGCGAGGCGATGCCACTGGCGAGTTGGGTGTAGCCGGCCTCGAGCCCGACCGAAGCGCCGACTCCGCTGGACCAGACGGTCTGCGCCGCGACGATGATGCTGCCGAGAAGCGACATGCGGCCGCCATGCAGCGCATTGGCCTCGATCGGATCGACTTCCCGTTCCGGCCTGAAGCGTGCGATCAGCTCGCCGGCGAGGCCGAACAGCAGACCGCCGACCAGCGGCACCGCAACCGCCACGATCGGGTTGAGCCGTAGAACTGCCGACAGGCGCACCCCCGGTTCGAGTTGGAAGAACAGGCGGTGCAACAGGTCGACGCTGTTGCTCATGACGGCGACGACCACGCCCGCCAACGCGCCTACCAGCGCCGCCAGCGCGATCAGGCTCGACTCCCGCGCCCGCACGACGGCGCGCAGGCGCCGCGGCATTTCCAATTGGCGGGCAATGCGATCGATCAAGATTGAACCGCCGAGGACTGGGCCGCGCCGAAGCGGCGATATAATGGAGCCGGCCCCGCTGCGGGGTGTTCGCGCCGCGGCTTCACCGGGAGCCCAATCGGGAACGCCATGCCTGATCCTGTCCGCACCGTGCTTGCAGTGTCGATTGCCGCCATCGTCCTTGCCGCTGTCGAGCCCCCGTTGGCGCAAACCGCCGGCAGCCTGCTGCAAGGCGCGGCAGCGTTCGGCGATTGGCACGCGGACCGTCCGGGAACGCGCCGCTTGATCAGGCCGCCGGACCTGCCGCCGCCCGACCCTGCGCAGTCGGCAAGCAATTGGGTCACGAACGTGGTGCGCGCCACAGCGCAAAAGCCCATCGTCCCCGACGGCTTTGCGGTCAACCTGTTTGCCTCAGGGCTGCAAGGCCCGCGGCTGATCCGGGTGGCGCCCAACGGGGACGTGTTTGCCGCCGAAAGCCGTGCTGGACGCATTCGCGTGCTGCGGCCGAATGGCGAGCGCGCTTTCTCAGCAAGCACGTTCGCCGAAGGCCTGCTCAGTCCGTTTGGCATCGCCTTTTATCCGCCGGGCCCCGATCCGCAATGGGTCTATGTCGGCAATACCGATTCCGTCGTCCGCTTTCCATATCGCAACGGCGACTTTCATGCGCGCGGCCCGGCTGAGACGGTGGTACCGCATCTGCCGGTCGGCGGCCATCGCACGCGCGACATCGCGTTTTCGCCGGACGGACGGACGATGTACGTGTCGGTCGGCTCGGGCTCCAATGTTGCCGACGCGATGGCAAAGCTCGGTCCAGCCGAACTGCGAAAGTGGCAGTCCGATCATCCGCTCGGCGCCGCCTGGGGCGACGAGACGAACCGCGCCGCCGTGCTGGCTTTCGATCCGCACGGCACCAACGGCCGCATCTTCGCGACGGGAATCCGCAATTGCGTCGGCATGGCGATCGGTCCGTCCGACGGCACGCTGTGGTGCTCGACCAACGAGCGCGACCGGCTCGGCGACAATGTGCCGCCCGATTACATCACTCGCGTCCGCGAAGGCGCATTCTACGGCTGGCCCTGGTATTACATCGGCGCCAACGAAGATCCGCGACACAAGGGCGAACGGCCGGACCTCAAGGACAGGATCACCGTTCCGGACGTGCTGATCCAGGCCCACTCGGCGTCGCTGCAGATGACGTTTTACGATGCAGCACAATTTCCCGCGGAATACCGCGGCAACATCTTTGCCGCCGAACACGGCTCGTGGAATCGCGCCAAGCGTACCGGCTACAAGGTTATTCGCGTCATCGTCAAGGAAGGCGCGCCGACCGGCGAGTATGAAGACTTCGTCACCGGCTTCGTCATCAACGATTCCGAAGTCTGGGGCCGCCCGGTCGGCGTCGCGGTCGACAAGACGGGCGCTCTGTTGGTTTCCGAGGATGCGAGCGGTACCATCTGGCGGATCACGTACGCCGGCAAGGCTGCGAAGACGCGTTGAGGACGGCCGCGCGGCCGGTTCTGCGAGCGACTCCCGCACACCGCAGGAACGCTTCTTCGCCGGGGAACGTTGCTTCACGCATGGCTCGAGCGGCACCCGACATAGTCGAGACCGACATCCCGGCCCGGCTCGATGCATTGCCATTTGGCCGCTTCCATCTCCTCGTCATCGCCGCACTCGGCATTACCTGGGTCCTGGACGGGCTCGAAGTGACGATCGCCGGTGCGCTGTCCGGCGAATTGATGCAACGCTCCGGCCTCGGTTTCAGCAACGCGCAGGTCGGCGCCGCGGCAAGCTCGTATCTGTGCGGCGCGGTCGTCGGCGCCTTTTTCTTCGGCTGGCTGACCGATCGCCTCGGCCGCAAGAAGTTGTTCTCCGTCACGCTTGCCGTCTATCTCGCCGCGACCGCCGCCTCCGGGTTGTCGTGGAACGCCTGGAGCTTTGCGCTATTCCGTTTCCTCACCGGCGCCGGCATCGGCGGCGAATACACCGCCATCAATTCCGCGATCCAGGAGCTGATCCCGGCACGTTTGCGCGGCTTTACCGACCTCCTCATCAACGGCAGCTTCTGGATCGGAGCGGCGATGGGCGCCGGCGGCTCGATTGTTCTCCTCGACCCCGGATTCATCGATCCGTCCTTGGGATGGCGGCTTGCTTTTCTAATCGGCACGAGCATCGGACTTGTAATTCTGGTCATGCGCCGTTGGCTTCCGGAAAGCCCGCGGTGGCTGATGACCCACGGTTTCGTCAAGGAGGCCGACGCGATCGTTACCGGCATCGAAACGCGGCTGGAAGGGGAGCCCCGCGCCGAACCGCCCGAGCGGCCGCACGTGCGGCTTCGCGTCCGCGACCACACGCCGCTCGCCGACGTCGCGCAGGTCCTGTTCAAGACCTATCGGCAGCGGACGCTGGTCGGCCTCGCCTTGATGGCGGCGCAGGCCTTCTTCTACAACGCGATCTTTTTCACCTATCCGCTCGTTCTGACCAGCTTCTACCTCACCCCTGCCGACCGCATCGGCTGGTACATCCTGCCGTTTGCCGCCGGCAACGTGCTCGGGCCGGTCGTGCTCGGCCGCTTGTTCGACTCGATCGGGCGCAAAGTGATGATCGCCTCGACCTATGCGTTGTCGGGATTGCTGCTGGCCGCCACCGCCTATTTTTTCAGCCGCAATCTTCTGTCCGCGCCGGACCTGACGCTTGCCTGGATGATCGTCTTCTTCTTCGCTTCGGCGGCGGCGAGCTCAGCCTACCTCACCGTCAGCGAAATTTTTCCGCTGGAAATTCGCGCACTGGCCATCGCATTCTTCTATGCGGTCGGGACCGGAATCGGCGGGGTCATCGGCCCGCTGCTCCTGGGCGTCCTCATCAGCACCGGCTCGCGCGGCGGCGTCGCCGTCGGTTACCTCGTCGGTTCGCTGCTGATGATCGCAGCCGCTGCGGTCGAAGCGCTTTGGGGGATCGCCGCCGAGCGCAAGCCGCTCGAGGCGGTCAGCCGGCCGCTCTCTTTCGTCGATTGACTGCGCGCGCTTTGCGCGCTCCGATCCGCGCCCGCGAAGCCTGTCGAGGCGCTGCTGGAAAAGAACGCTTGGCTCGGTCACATTCGCCGATGACGAGACCGAAGTCCCCCGAGTCGAGGTCACATGAGCGTTTCGCCGACGACCGCCGCCCCAACCCAGGTGCTGCTTCGTATCGCGCCGTTCACGCTCGTCATGTTCTGCGCTTATTTGACGGTGGGCATGCCGCTTGGAGCGCTGCCGCTCCAAGTCCATGACGTTCTCGGCTTCGGCAATGTCACCGTCGGCACCGTCATCGGCACCCAGTCCCTGGCTACGCTGCTGACACGGCAATTTGCCGGCACCTTGTGCGATCACAAGGGCGCAAAGTTCGGCGTTTTGCTCGGCGGCACACTGGCGACCGCAGCAAGCGCCATCTATCTCGCCTCGACGGCATTGCCGCTCGGGACCTACGCATCCCTCGCCTTTCTTCTCGCCGCCCGGGTGACGTCCGGGATCGCCGAAAGCCTGTTGATGACCGGCGCGCTGGCCTGGGCCATCGGCGCGGTCGGCGTGCAAAACACCGGCAAGGTCATGGTGTGGGTCGGTATCGGGCTTTACGCCGCCATCGCCGCTGGCGCTCCGATCGGCGTCGAGCTGATGCGGCCGCAGGGAACCGTGGCGGGCTTTGCCGCGGTATCGCTTGGCATGATCGTGTTCTCCATCGTCGCGACGATCGGCGGAGGCGTCATAGCGCCGGTCGCTCCGCATGCCGGCGAGCGGCTGCCGTTCATGAAAGTGGTCGGCCAGGTTGCGCCGGCCGGCGCGGGGCTTGCGCTCGCGACGATTGCCTTCGGCGCCCTGGGCGCTTTCGCCGCTCTTGATTTCCAGCACCAAGGTTGGCCCGGTGCCGGCTTCGCCTTGACCGGCTTCGGCGTGGCTTATGTATCCACCAGGCTCGGCTTCGGCGGCTGGCCGGATCGCTTCGGCGGAGCGCGCGTCGCCGCATGGTCGCTGATCGTCGAGTGCGTGGGCCAGGTGATGCTGTGGCTGGCGTCGCAGCCGGAAGTGGCGTTCGCCGGCACGATCCTCACCGGGGTCGGCTATGCTTTGGTGTTTCCTTCGTTCGGCATCGAAGCGGTGAAACGGGTGCCGCCGGCAAGCCGTGGCGCCGCGCTCGGCGCCTATGTCGCGTTCTTCGACGTCGGCTTCGGTCTCGCCGGACCGACCACCGGATTCATAGCCGGCACCTTCGGCTATCCTTCCGTGTTTGCCGTCGGCGCGCTCGGCGCGGCGGCGGCGATCCTTGTGGCGTCGCGTTGGCGGGGTGGCGCGCGGGCGTCGATCTGACCGTCCTAGGCAAAGCAAGTTTCGCCTAACCATCGTCGATCATCGCCGCGAAAAATTCGCGGTCGGCGCAAAAAGCTCTTGCATCGCCGCGCCTACGCGATTATGTCGCGTCCGCCCAATTTCGCACGTGCCTGTGGCCGCGTGCCGGTTGGTGGGCATCCGGACAAGAGGCCGGACAGCCGCCCGGAGCAAACATCGAAGCGCCGCGCGAGTCGCGCATCGGTCGCCTGAGCTCCGAACCACTTAACCGGCAGCCGGAGGCGAAACCGGCGCACCCCGCGCTCAACGGGGAACGCGGCTTAAAGCAACGACGGAGCGGGCTTCTCTGGTCTCGTCGGCCCTCCAACGGTCGACACCGCAGAGGCTTGTCCATCCTTGCCGGCCGTGCGGAGCGGATGATCCCCTCCAAGCCAAGGCAGCATACCGGGTGCGGAGCCCGCCGCCTTTATCCGTGTCTCCACCGCACGGTCAGGCGCCGACCCCGCCCGGTGAACGCCGGGCGCCGTTTCGCGCCTGCAATTCAACAGGGCCGCCGCGGGGCCCTGGGCCTGTGCCTGCCAACCCAACGGAGGGAGTGGATTATGGTGACGATTCGCAACGAAATTGAGCGCGACGTCGAGGCGCGCGAAGCTTTGCTCGATCGCGTCTGGGATCGGTCGCGCTTTGCAAAGACCGCCGAGCGCCTGCGTGAAGGCCGGCGTCCGGCCGCGGGGCTGTGCTTCGTCGCCGAACAGGATGAAGCAATCGTCGGCACTGTGCGGCTCTGGCGCATCTGCGCCGGACCGGGCCGCCCGGCTCTGCTGCTCGGTCCGCTCGCCGTGGACGAAGCGTGGCGCTGCCGGGGCATCGGCACAGCGTTGATGCGACGCGCCCTTGCCGCAGCGCGGCGCCGCGGTCATCGCGCCGTGCTTCTGGTCGGCGATGCCCCCTATTACGGGCGTTTCGGTTTCTCGGCGCAGAAGACCGGCGCGCTGCGGCTGCCGGGCCCGTGCGAGCGGCATCGCCTGCTTGGCTGCGAACTTAAGCCGGGGGCGCTCGACGGCGCCAGCGGGCTGATCAGCGCGACCGGCCATTCGGCACCGCAGCCGAGCTTCGACGCGCTGATTGCCGATGTTGCCGGCGGCGATGCGGCCGCGCGCCACGCCGCCTAAATGTCTTTCGAATCGGGGAAGGAACAGCGAATATGAACGCCATGACAAAAACCATGACCGCCTGGCCGCTGCACGCGCGCTTTGATGGCCCGATCGTCATGATCGGCTTCGGCTCGATCGGCAAAGGCACACTGCCGCTACTTGAGCGGCACATCGGCTTCGATCGCAACAAGTTCGTCGTGATCGCGCCGGACGACGACGATCGCCGGCTGCTCGATGACCGGCGATTGCGCTTCGTTCACAAGGCCATCACCAAGGACAATTACCGCGCGGTGCTCACGCCTCTCCTCACCGCGGGACCCGGGCGCGGCATGATCGTCAACCTTTCGATCGATACCTCCTCCGTCGATCTCATGGAATTCGCCCGGGATGTCGATGCGTTTTACATCGACACCGTCGTCGAGCCCTGGCCGGGATTTTATACCGACCGCAACCGGTCCATATCCGCGCGTTCCAACTATGCGCTTCGCGAAGGCGTTCTGGATCTGCGCCGCCGCCGTCCCGGCGGCATCACGGCCGTGAGCTGCTGCGGCGCCAACCCTGGAATGGTGTCGTGGTTCGTCAAGCAGGCGCTGCTCGACATCACCGCCGCGGTCGGCCTCGAGACCGAGGACCCCAAGACCCGAGACGATTGGGCGCGGCTGATGCAGCGGGCCGGCATCAAGGGCATCCACATCGCCGAACGCGACACGCAGCGCGCGCGGGACCCAAAACCGCGCTGCGTCTTCGTCAACACCTGGTCGGTCGAGGGCTTCTGCTCCGAGGGCCTGCAACCCTCCGAACTTGGCTGGGGCACGCACGAGAAGACCATGCCGGCGAACGCACGCCGGCACGATTTCGGCTGCGACGCCGCCATTTACCTGACGCAGCCGGGCGCCGGAACGCGCGTGCGGTCCTGGACGCCGACCGCCAAGGCGCAGCATGCCTTCATGATCACCCACAACGAGTCGATCTCGATCGCGGACTATTTTACGCTGCGCGAAAACGCCAAAGTCGTGTATCGGCCGACCTGCCATTACGCCTATCGTCCTTGCGACGATGCCGTGCTGTCGCTGGACGAGATGGCGGGCGCGGCTTGGCAGCAGCAGCCGGACTGGAAGATCCTCGACGAGCACGAGATCGTCGACGGCATCGACGAGCTTGGCGTGCTGCTCTACGGGCACGCCAAGAACGCCTATTGGTACGGCTCGCAGCTCTCGATCGAAGAGACGCGGCAACTCGCGCCCTATCAGAACGCGACCGGTTTGCAGGTGACATCGGCCGTGCTCGCCGGCATCGTCTGGATGCTGGAAAATCCCGACCGCGGCATCGTCGAGGCCGACGAGATGGATTTTCGCCGCTGCCTGGAAATCCAGCGGCCTTATCTCGGGCCGGTGATCGGCCGCTATACCGACTGGACGCCGATCGACGGCCGCAATGGGCTATTCCCCGAAAGCATCGACCGCGACGACCCGTGGCAGTTCAGCAACGTGCTGGTGAAATGACAGAGGCGGGCGGCGCCGAGCCGCCCGCTTTCTCCCCGCCCGCCCCGCGATCAGGGCTTGTCCGGCGACTGATAGCCGGTGCCGGCGCGCAACGATTTGGACATGCGGGCGACGATCGGATCGTATTTCTGCTTCAGGCGAGACGGATAGGACATCACGAATCCGTTGGTCATCTCCCCCTTGTGCGAGAGCAGATGCCGCTCGTAGAAAACACGGTCGCTGCCTTTGGTGCCCGAGATGACGAACCAGTTACGGCCTTGGGACTGATAGGTGACGACCTCGCCGGCGTTCCGATTCTTGATTGTGAAATCGCGGAACGCCGCAACGTCGAAATCCAGCGTATTATACGAGGCGAACACCGCGAATTCCGCGCCGTCCGTGCTTTCAAACGCGCGGCCGTCATCGGCGTCCGGCGGCGGCTTGGGCCGGAAGAAATCCGGATAATCGATAGTGACGCCGTAGCGATCGTTCTGATAGGTGCGCCACTTAACTGCGCCGGGATTCTCGGCCGACGAGGCGGCATGAACGAAAACCACCGCGGCCGCAATGACCGGCACGGCCCAGCCAATTTTTAAGCGCATGAACTGATTCCCTCCCGGGGCAGGCTGATCGAAGGGCGATATCGCGTGGCTGCCAAGGCCGTGCGGCGATCGTCTGTTGCCACGGATCACTCGCGGGCGACGGCCTTTTCGATGCGTCGGTCGGGCACAAGCCAGATGACCGCGACCAGCGCGTATAGCGCAATCGATAGCCAGGGGTTGATATGAGCCAGCATGATGCCGGCGACGTAGAGGATCGGCGATATCTTGCCTTTGATGTCGCGGCCGATCGCCTTGGCCAGGACCGAGTGCGCGCCCTGCCCGCGAATGATTGCCTTCTGCAGCAGGTAGTAGGCGATCGCCGGCATCAGCAGCACGGCGCCATAGACCGCGGTCGGCAGCGGCGCCGACAGATTCTGCCCCATCCACGCCGTTGCTGCCGGAATGAGCGACAGCCAGAACAGCAGATGAGAATTGGCCCAGAGAACGAGACCGTCGACGTGGCTGACGGTGTGCAGCAGATGATGATGGTTGTTCCAATAGATCGCCAAGTAGACGAAGCTCAGCACATAAGTGAGCAGGCTTGGCGCCAGCGCGGCGAGCGCCGCCCAATCGGTGCCGTTCGGAACTTTCAGCTCCAGAACCATGATGGTGATCAGAATGGCGATGACGCCATCACTGAACGCCGCCAGACGATCTTTGCCCACGGTGACTGTCCCGGTTGTCCGACTGGTCGCGGTGGCGGCCCTGTCTACCGACGCCTGATGTTGACTGTCACGGCATAGCTCCTAGTGGGAGCTTCATGCTCCCACGGTCGTGAATAGCCAAACACGATTCTCGCCGTGCCGAGTCCCAGCGCCTCGATTTGCCAGCGGCGCGTACCTGGCGCGCCGATCAAGCCGCTCTGGCTTTGCTGATAGCCGGCGTCACTCACGCGAACAATCGCAAGGTTGGAGCTTCGCGTCCTGTCGAGCTGCCATCTATATCCGGTCGACGGATTTTCGCTGAGTGAAATTATCTTTGATGCACCGATAGGCAGCGAGAGGATGTCGTTGTCTTGCGTTCCGATTTGGGCCGCCGCGGGCGTCGCGCCAACCTGCACGAGCAAGGCTGCCAACAAGGCGAAAAGTGGAAGGCTCATGACTTGCAACAGGCCGCGCCGGCGACCGCTTCCGCATCCGGATTTCTTTGCCATGGCAGGCGGCGCCATATGGGCCCTTCACTTCATCTTGTCACCGTGCGGCGGCGGATGCCTTGATGCTATCCCACCACGGACAGACACCGGGCATGACCTGGTAATTGCCCTCGAGCACCTGCACCGGGCGGCGAAACCCGTCGGCGGCGTTCTTGAGGCGCAACGCGCGCGCCCTTGCTTGATCTTCGGCGGATAGCCAGCCGCGGTCGTGACCCCACATGCTCGGCCCTTCCTTGCGCTCATAGGCCTGCCAGGTGTCGACGTCGATCAGGCGCGCGCCCCAGCCGTACTCGACCATGAAAGCCGACGGCGTGAACGAGTAGAACGAGGTGATGTAATCGCTGGTATGACGTCCGAGCGTCACCGCCACGCGGTTTTCATTCAAGGCCAGATCGTAGCCCTGTCCGACATCGTCGAAGCTGAAAAGCTCCATCATGACGTGATGGACCGTGTTCCTGCCTGACTGAACGAAAGCGAGGCTGTGATGCCGCGGGTTCAGATGCAGGAAACGGGCGATGAACGGCTGCGAATAATAGTCCGTCAGCCGGAAGCCAAGCGTGTCGCGATAGAACGACGTCATCCGCTCGATCGTCTCCGCCGTGTCGACGTTAAGGACGACGTGACCAAGTCCGAGCGGCCCGGTGCGGAAGCCTGAGATCGAGCGGCCGGGCTTGAACGGCTCCGAAGCCGTCTCGGCGCCGTGAAAAATCTCAAGCCGGTTGCCCTGCGGGTCGCTGAGAACGATCAAGTCCTTGACGTGCCGCTCGTCGGCAAGAGCGCGCGCGCCATGCGCGACCTTGACCTCCACGTTGTCGAGACGCGCGGCCAGCGCATCGAGCGCCGCGGCGTCGGCGACTTCCCAGCCGAAGAACCCGATGCCCTCGCCGCCATCGGCGTCGACGATGATGCGCTGCTTGCGGTCGTCCATGCGGAAGGCAAGCGTGGAGCGGGACTTGTCGATCCGCTGCAGGCCAAGGAGGCCCGAGCCGTAGCTCGCCCAATCGCCCAGGTCCTTGGCGCGAAGGCCGACATAACCCAGCGATTGCGGAACCAGCTCTCGAGCCATGGCAAGCCTCGTTCGCGATTTGCCATCCTTTTACACCGATGGCATGAGGCTTGAAACCGTACAAATAGGCGAATGACCATGTCCGCGCGCACCAAAGCACCGTTCCGTGCCGAGCATGTCGGCAGCCTGATCCGGCCGGATGCGCTGCTCGGCGCCCGGCAGGCGGCGGAAAACGGCAGGATCGCCGCAGCCGAACTGGCCCGCATCCAGCACGACGCGATCCGGGACATCGTCCGTCTGCAAGAGGAGATCGGATTCAAGCTCGTCACCGACGGCGAATACAACCGCAGCTTCTGGCAGCGCGATTTTTTGCTGAAATTCGAAAACGTGAAGCAGGTCCCCGCCAGGCTCACCGTGCGCTTTCACTCGGCCGCCGGCAACCGCGACCACGCGCCGCCGTCGCTGCAGGTGACCGGCAAGCTCGGCCGCACGCACGCCATTTTTGTCGATGATTTCCGCTTCCTCAAATCGGTCGCGCGCGCCACGCCGAAGATCACCATTCCGTCGCCGACCACCATGCACTTCCGCGGCGGCCGCAACGCGGTGGATGCAAGCGCCTATCCGGAGATGGAAGAGTTTTATGCCGACCTCGCCCGCGTCTACCGCGAGGAAATTCACGACCTCGCCGAGGCGGGCTGCTGCTACTTGCAGATCGACGAAGTCAATTTTGCCTATTTGTGCGATCCCGCGCTGCGGTCTCAGGTCCGCAATATCGGCGAGGACCCGGAATCCTTGCCGAAGACCTATGCCCGGCTGCTCAACGACACGCTCGCCGAGCGGCCGTCCGACATGGTAGTCGCCATGCATCTGTGCCGCGGCAATTTCGCCGGCGCCTGGATTGCCGAAGGCGGCTACGATCCGATTGCGGAACTATTGTTCAACGAGATAAACGTCGACGGCTATTTCCTCGAATACGATTCGCCGCGCGCCGGCGGCTTCGCCCCGCTGCGGTTCTTGCCGAAAGGCAAGATCGCGGTGCTCGGCCTGGTCACGACAAAGAGTCCCGTTCTCGAAACCAAGGACGAGCTTAGGCGTCGCATCGAGGAAGCGAGCCGCTACGCGCCGATCGAGCGGCTTGCGTTGTCGCCGCAATGCGGCTTTGCCAGCGGCATCGGCGGCCAGATGATGACGGTGGACGATGAGATTGCAAAACTCAGACTCGTGGTCGACACGGCGCGCGCGGTGTGGGGATCGGCTTGACGCGTACGGCGCGGCCGGCAAGCCGCGCGGCGTCGGATTGGAGGATGGGCCTTGAAAGCAGCGATTGTCGGCAGCAACGGAGCTGAAATCCGTGACCTGCCGCGGCCGGAGCCGGCGGCGAACGAAGTTCTGATACGCGCCCGCGCCTCGAGCCTCAACCGCGCCGACCTGCTGACCGCGTTGCGCGCCTTCGGCGGCGTAGCAAGCAGCCGCGCGCGTCTTGGTCTCGAGTGCGCCGGCGAGGTCGAGGCCGTCGGCAGCGCGGTGACCGGCGTCAAGCCCGGCGATCGCGTGCTCGCTTCGGCGGCGGGCGGATTCGCCGAATACGTCGTCACCGATGCCGGCCGCGTGCACCGGATTCCCGGCAACAACATGAGCTACGAGCAGGCGGCGTGCCTGCCGGTGGCGCTGCAGACCATGCACAACGCCATCGCCACGGCCGGCCGCCTCAAGCGCGGCGAGACCCTGCTCATGCAAGGCGCAAGCTCGGGCGTCGGACTTATGGGCCTGCAGATCGGCAAGCTGATGGGCGCTTCCCTCGTCATCGGCACATCGACCAATGCCCGGCGGCGGGCGCGGCTCAAGGAATTCGGCTGCGATCTCGCGCTCGATTCCAATGATCCGCAATGGCCTTCGGCGGTCAACAAGGCGACCGGCGACAAGGGGGTCGACGTCATCGTCGATATGATCTCGGGCAGCGTCGCCAATCAGAATCTCGAAGCCGCCTCGGTGCTCGGGCGGATCGTTAATGTCGGACGGCTCGGCGGCAACGCCGGCCCGTTCAACTTCGACCTTCATGCGCTCAAGCGCATCGATTATGTCGGCGTGACCTTCCGCACCCGATCGCTCGACGACATCCGCGAGATCAACCGCCTGATGCGCGCCGACCTGTGGGACGCCGTCGCGGCCGGCAAGCTTTCGCTGCCGATCTACAAGACCTATCCGCTCGACGACATCGCCGCGGCGCTGGCGCTGATGCGCGCCAACGAACATTTCGGCAAGATCGTCATCGCCATCGCGTGAGCCGTCACGGCTCTCCGGGCTTGAACGGTGCCTCGATGCCCGGCGGCACGCTCTGCTCGGCCATAGCCAACAGCATCGCGATGGTGATGTATGTGCCGGCTACGGCGGCGAGATCGACCACCTGCTGCTCGCCGAGAACCGTCTTGACGCGGTCGAAGGTCGCGTCCGACACCCGGTGCCCTCTGGTCAGCTCGGTAACGAAGTCGTACACCGCCGCCTCCTGGGCCGGCATGTTCGCCGGCGGCCTGTCGGCCTTGAGTTCGGCGACTATGTCCGGCGCCAGCCCGGCCTTGAGGGCGAGCGGCGCATGCGCGAACCACTCCACCTGCGAGCGCCATTGCCGGGCGACGATCAGGATGGCGAATTCGTTGAGCTTCGGCGGCAGCGACGTTTCCCAGCGTAGATAATGCAAAAGGTCGAACATCCGTTGTCCGAGGACCGGGCTGCGCAGCAGCGCGTTGTAAGGACCGCCAAGCCCAACGCTCGAGACCTGCATGATCTGCTCGGCGAGCGGCTTTTGGTTTTCGCTGAGCTGATCCATCGTCAGCTGCGGGAAGCGCGGTGCTTTGCTCATGGCATGGGTCCGGGCGCCAGGATTGCGGTTAAACCGTTAGGCCGCCGGCAGCCCCGGCGGCGGCTTCGTCAACCGGAGCGAGACGCCGGTGGCGATTTGCGTCCGGGCTGCAAGGCGCGCAAACCGGCGCTGACGAACGGCACCAACTCGCGCAACGCGCCCGGAACATCGTCGGATCGGCAGCGGCCGCGCGACAGCCGCTCGATGCGGCCGGTCGCCGACATGACCTGAACCATCGCGCCGATCATGAACATGTAGCCCCAACAGATCGAGCGCGGCGCCGCCTTCGGCAGCGCAAGACGCAGGGCGTTGATGAAATGCAGCGCGGTCGGATCGAGCACCTCGCCGGTCAGGTCGACGAACTGCGGCAGCACGTCGAGTTGCGAGGCAATGCTGGCGTAGTAACGCCAGCCGCGGTCGCTACCGCTCAGGCGGCGCAGCAGCGGTCCGAGGAAAGCGGTCACGATGGCCTCGAGCGACGGCGAGCCGGCGCCGGCGTCATGCCGCGCCACTTCGAGCGCCCGCACCCGGTCGTCGTGCACGATGCGCGCCCGGCGGCCGATCACCTCGCGCAACAGATTGTCCTTGGTGCCGAAGTGGTAATTGGCCAGCGCCAGATCGACGCCTGCAAGTTCGGTGATCGACCGCAGCGATACGCCGTCGAAGCCGCTTTCGCCGAAGCAGCGCTCGGCGGCATTGAGAATCGCCAGTCGCGTCACGTCGCCGCGGCGCCGGACGGGTCGCCGGCGCCGCCGATTACGCCGCTGCGAAGCCGTTTTTCTTGTCAAAGCGCGGATGGCTTTCCGCGCCAATGGGCTTTTCGCTTTCATGCGTGACGGTACCCCTTCGCCTGTCGTCGCGACTGCCTTGACACTATCTGAATTTCAACATTCAATGAAATATAATAATCAGACTGATGAAGATCGCGGAACACGCGGTTTCGGTCCCGGGAGGAGGACGCCGATGCGGCTCGTCACTTTTCTGGCATCCGGCAGAGAGCGGATTGGCGCGCTGGTCGACGGCGACCGACGGATCGTCGATTTCCTGGCTTCGCGCAGTGACGCGGGTGCAGCCTTCGCCAGCATGCAGGCACTGATCGAAGCCGGAACCGCCGGGCTCGACCGCGCCCGCGCAATCGTCGCCGAGGCTCAGCGCGGCGGCCATGGAATGATCGACGCGGCATCGGTCAGGCTGTTGGCGCCGTTGCCGGCGCCGCCGCAATTGCGCGATTTTCTCTGTTTCGAAAAGCATCTCGTCCAGGCCTTCACCCGCATCCGCCGAATGCAGGCGGCCGCGGCGCCCGATCCGGAAAAAGCTCTGCGCGACCTGGAAAAAGAGGGGGCGTTCAAGCCGCCGAAAATCTGGTACGAGCGGCCGAGCTTCTACAAGCCGAGCCGTTTTGCCGTGTGCGGCACCGATCAGGACGTGAGCTGGCCGGCCTACTCCAAGACGATCGATTACGAGCTGGAATTTGCCTGTGTAATCGGCAAGCCCGGCCGCGACATCCCCAAGGAGAACGCGCGCGGCCATATCTTTGGCTATACCATCTTCAACGATCTTTCGGCCCGCGACGAGCAGGGCCTGGAAATGCTCAGCAATCTCGGGCCCGGCAAAGGCAAGGACTTCGACAATTCCAATCCGATCGGACCCTGCATCGTCACCGCCGACGAAATTCCCGACCCCTACGCGCTGGAGATGATCGTCCGCGTCAATGGCGAGGAACGCGGGCGCGGCAATTCGCGAGAGATGTACTGGAAGTATGAGGACTGCATCGCCTTCGTCTCGCGCTCCGAGACCGTACATGCGGGCGAGCTGTTTTGTTCGGGGACCGTCGGCAACGGCTCCGGCCTGGAAACCGGGCGTTACCCCGAAATCGGCGACGTCATCGAACTCGAGGTCGAAAAAATCGGCGTCCTGCGCAACCGCATCGTGCGCGGGTAGACCCATCATTCGGGAGGATACGACATGCTGCAGAAGATTCGCCGCTTCGTCACCGGCCACAATGCCGCCGGCAAAGCCATCGTCATGATCGACGACCACGCGCCCAACGCCACCGAGATCAAGGGCTGGCCCGGGCTCGGCGTCACCGAAATCTGGGTAACGGATGAGATGCCGGTCGACAATCACGGCGCCAAGGATCGCTCGCTGCGCCCGATGCGCCACGATCCAACGCCGTCGGGCACGATTTTCCGGGTCGTCGAAATTCCGCCGGAGGCCGCCGGGACCAAGATCGATCCGGAAGCCGCCTTCGGACACCTCGGCTCGACCAACAAGCCGAGCTCCGCCGATTCCGCAAAGCACCCCACCATGCACAAGACCAACTCGATCGACTATTTGGTGGTAATCTCGGGTTCGATGCATATGCTCATGGAGGAAGGCGAGGTCGAGCTTCATGCCGGCGACTGCATCGTGCAACGCGGCACCAATCACGCCTGGGTCAATCGCAGCGGCAAGCCGTGCCTGCTTGCCGCCGTGCTTATCGACGCCAAGCCCGCGCCCTGATCCGAAGCGGCAGCCGCGTCGGCGGCGCGCGCCATGAATCTGGCGGCCTGGGTTGAAAAGTGGGGCCGCGCGGCGCCCGACCGGCCGGCGATCGCCACGGGCGGCGCCACGTACGCGACCTATCGGCAATGGGCGGCGCGCTCGCGCGCGCTCGCAAGCAATTTGCGCGCGCTGTGCCGCCCCGACGATCGCGTGGCGATCGCCATGACCAACCGGCCGGAATTTCTCGAAGCGCTGTTTGCGATCTGGCACGCCGGACTGGTCGCGGTGCCGATGAACGCCAAATTGCACAGCGAGGAGTTCGGCTACATCATCGGGCATGCCGAAGCCTCGCTCGTTCTGGCGAGCCCCGACCGCGCCGACGACACGGCGCCGCATGGCCGCACCATCGCGACCGGCACTGCCGAGTGGCGGCGCCTCTGTGAGGGAGACGGTGTTGATGTCGCGTCGCGGCGGCCCGACGATCTTGCCTGGCTGTTCTACACCAGCGGCACTACCGGCCGGCCCAAGGGGGCGATGCTGACCCACGGCATCATGATGGCGCAGACGCTTGCGTATTTCGCCGAGATCGAGCCGGTCGGGGCCGGCGATTGGGTGCTTCATGCCGCACCGATGTCGCATGGCTCGGGTTGCTACGGTCTGCCCTTCGTCGCCATCGGCGCCCACACCGTCATTCCCGAAAGCGCCGGCTTCGATCCGGACGAGATTGCCGCGCTGCTGTCGATCCACGGCAATGTCAGCTTCTTCGCCGCGCCGACCATGGTGAGCCGCCTGGTCAATCATGCCGGCTTTGCCGCCGCCGATCACCGCGGCTTGCGCACCATCATCTATGGCGGCGCGCCCATGCACTTCGAGACACTGTCGGCGGCGATGGATCTGCTCGGTCCCAAATTTGCGGAAATCTACGGTCAAGGCGAAGCGCCGATGACCATTACTGCCCTGTCGAAGGCGCTGCATGTCGATCGGAGGCGACCGCGCTGGCGCGAGATCATGGGCTCGGTCGGACTGCCGCGCGCCAATGTGGAAGTCCGCGTTGCCGATGCGGACGATCGGGAATTGGCGGCTGGCGAAGTCGGCGAGGTTCTGGTTCGCGGCGAAGTCGTGATGAAGGGCTATTGGCGCGATCCTGCGGCGAGCGCGGAATCCTTGCGCGGCGGGTGGCTGCACACCGGCGACATGGGAGCATTCGACGCGGAAGGCTTCCTCACCCTCAAGGATCGTTCAAAGGATCTGATCATCAGCGGCGGCAGCAACATCTATCCGCGCGAAGTCGAAGAAGTGCTGCTCCGTCATCCCGGCGTGCTCGAGGTCTCGGTCATCGGCCGGCCGCATCCGGATTGGGGCGAGGAAGTCGTCGCCTGCGTGGTGGCGCGGCCGCAGCAGACGGTGGCAGCGGCGGAGTTGGATGCGCTGTGCTTGTCGGCAATCGCCCGGTTCAAGCGGCCGCGCGGCTACGTATTTCTCGAGGCGCTGCCGAAGAACAATTACGGCAAGGTCTTGAAGACGGAGCTGCGCAGGCTGCACGGCGAGCCCGCAGTGACTTCGATCAATCCATCCCAATTCCATCGGCCATCGGAATCCGCGCCGAACGGATCGGCTGGAACTGCGCCAGCCGCTGAATCTCCCTGAAATCGACGAACTCGACCCGCCGCTCGTTCACGGCGATCAGGCCTTCGGCGCGCAGCTTGGTCAGCATGCGATTGAGATGCGGCACGCTCAAACCGAGGGCGTCGCTCATCATCTCTTGGGTGAACGGCAGATTGAAGGCAAATTCCTCCGCGCTTCCGACCACGCTCAGACGCGAATGCAATTCGAGCAGCAGATGCGCCAGTCGTTCGACCGGCGTGCGCCGGCCGACATTAATAATGTGCTCGGCGTAATGGGCTGCGTCCTGCGCTGCCACCCAGCTCAGCAGCAGCCCGAACTTCGGCCGCCGGCAGCAAAGCGCCGTGAACGATTCGAGCGAGCAAACCTGCAGGCGCATGTCGGTGACCGCGATGACCGAATTGGCGGCGCGATCGAGAAAGCTGCCCGGCATTCCGACGATGTCTCCCGGCAGCACAAAATTGACGATCTGGCGTTTGCCGCTGCGCAAAAGCTTGTAGCGGGCGGCAAAGCCGGATTTGACAAAACACAGCTTGCAAAATTCATAACCATCATGGACAAGATCGCGGCGCTTCTTGACCAATTGCTCGGTTTCGATCACGGCGCGCAAGCCTTGCAGGTCCGGCAGCGTCAGATCGACCAAGCCGCGCAACCGCGTGACGAAAGGATCGTCGCGCCAGATGTCCTTGATCGCGCGGGTCGAGCCGCGCGTGATGACCGTCCTCAGCGAAGCTTGGTTCATGTATATAATCTGGATCAATAACGGCGATTAAAGCCACCCCTACTAAAGGCGGTCACACTGCGGCGCGGGAAACCAGCTATATTAGGAGGTCGATGTGTCTATTGACAAAAAGCCTGCATCCGCCGGACTGTCGCGTCGGCGTCTCCTGCGTCAAGCGGTCGCAACTGGCGCCGGTCTGGGCGCCCTCTCGGTCGGCGGCCCTTCGTCGCTGAACTTCGTCCAAAGCGCGCTCGCGGCCGACCAGCCCCCGATCGGCACCTGGCCCGCCGGCTCGGAGGGCTCGACTGTGACCATCGGCGCCGCCGTGCCGCGCACCGGTACCTACGCGGTGCAGGGCGAAGACGAGCTCAAAGGCTGGCAGCTTGCGGTCGAGCACATCAACGAAGGCAACGAACTGATCAGAAAGATTGCGCCCAAAGTCAGCAAGGGCCTGCTCGGCAAGACGGTGAAACTGGTCTTCGCCGACTCCGGTGCCAAACCGAACAATGCGGTGCAGGTGCAGCAGACCTTCATCAACGATAACAAGATCGTACTGATGACCGGATCGACCTCCTCGGCGGTCGCGGTCGCGCTCAATCATTTCGCCCAGCGCGAAAAAATCCTCTACGTGTCCGGCATCTCCGGCTCGAACGACACCACCGGCAAGGATTGCGTGCGCTACGGCTTCCGCCAAGACTTCTATGGTCAGACTGCGGCCGCCGCGATCGGCCCGGTGCTGGTGAAGAACTTCGGCAAGAACAAGAAGGCGGCATTCATGACGCCGGACTACACCTACGGTCACACCGTCACCAAGTCGGTGAACGACTATTTGACCGCGAACGGCGGCTGGACCATGGTGACCAATCAGGTCTCCCCGCTCGGCACCCAGGATTTCAGCCAGTACCTGACCAACATCGCTAACTCCGGCGCCGAGTTCCTGATCAACGTGAACTGGGGCCGCGATGCGGTGCTGTCGACGCAGCAGGCACATCAGTTCGGCATCATTCCCAAGATGACGCTGGTCATTCCCTACCAGATCCCGTTCCTCGCCAAGGAAACGGGGGCGGAGCTGACCGCGGGTGTTTTGGCCGCCACCGACTTCTGGTGGACGCTGGAGGACAAGTATCCGCTCGCCAAGATGTTCGTCGACGCCTTCTACAAGAAGTACAACTACCGGCCCGAATGGGGCGCCGAGAACTCCTACATGTCGCTCGCCATGTGGGCGCGCATGGTCTCCGAGGCCGGCACCTTCTACCCGCCCGCGGTCATCAAGCAGTACGAGAAGGGCGAGACCTTCCCCTCCATGGTCGGCGACGTGCATTTCCGCCCCGAGGATCATCAATTGGTCCGCCCCGTCGTCATCGTCCGCGGCAAGAAGCCGAGCGACATGAAGAACAGCGAAGACTACTGGGAGGTGCTCGAAGTCGTTCCCGGCGCGCCGTTGATGCAGAAGCCGGACGCCTTTGGCTGCAATCTCGGCGACTACACCTGACGGCCGCACATGCCTTCTCCGCATCGACCGTGCGGAGAAGGCCCGTTTCCTCCCCGCATGGCCGGGCTCAAACGGCGAAGCGCCGTCTTCGCTCCTTGAGGCCGGCCACGTGACTGTTGCAAGACCGTGCGGATGCCCGGCATAAAGCCGCGCACGGCGACGGGACCGATGAGGATACCTCGCTCCGATCGGGGACGACAGCGTGATCAACTGGCCCAATTTTGTCTCGCAGGTGTTCAACGGGGTCGTGCTCGGCGCCCTGTTGGCGCTGATTTCGTCCGGCCTGACAATCATTTACGGCACGCTCGGCGTGCTCAATCTTGCGCACGGCGCCATGTTCATGCTCGGCGGCTATGCCGGCTGGCTCGCCTACACCTATACCGGTTCCTTTGTCGTCGCCGTCATCGCCGGCTCTCTGTTCGTCATGCTGGTCGGGGTGGTGATGGAGCGGGTGGTCATCCGCCACTTCTATTCGCGGCCGCACGAAGACCAGCTGTTGGTGACCTTCGGTCTCGGCATCGTGTTCGTGGAGATCGTCCGCTTTTTCTTCGGCAGCCTGTCGAAGGCGGTGCCGGCCCCGCCCGCACTCGCCGGGATCACCCCGATCGGCTTCATGGTCTATCCGACCTACCGGCTGGCGCTGCTGGGCATCGTCGCGGTGGCGCTGCTCGCGCTCTATATCGTGCTCTATCGCACCCGCATCGGCATGATCGTGCGCGCCGGAATCGAGGATTCCGTCATGGTCGATGCGCTCGGCATCGACGTTTACAAGGTCTTCATGCTGGTGTTCGGTATCGGCGCCATGGCGGCGGGCTTTGCCGGCATCGTCAATGCGCCGGTGGTGTCGATCGCTCCCGACGTCGGCGAAGCGATCTTGGTCCAGACATTCGTGGTCGTCGTCATCGGCGGCGTCGGGTCATTCCCGGGGGCGATCCTCGGCGGACTGATCGCCGGTGAAATCATTAGCATTACGTCTATGTTCAATCCGGGCTATTCCTACGTCATGCTGTTCGTGGCGATGACGCTGGTGCTGGTGCTTCGCCCCTACGGCCTGCTTGGCACCGCCGGGCGCGAATGAGCGCGGTCGCTTGATGTCACGGCCACGCCCCTTTGTGATCGAGGCGCTGACGGCGATCGCCCTGATCGCCGCGCCGTTCGTGCTGCCCTATCTCGGGTTTACGCCGACGACGATGAGCCGCATCATGCTGTGGGGCTTGTTCGGCATCGGCTTTGACATTTTGTTCGGCTTCACCGGCTTGCTCTCGTTCGGCCAGTCGGCGTTCTACGGCACCGGCGGCATGGTCGCTGCCTATCTGTTGACCATCGCCGGCTTTCCCTACGTCATCACTTCGCTGTTGATCGGCATGATCGCCGCCGCCGTCATCGGCTATCTGGTCGGGCTGATCGCGCTGCGGCGCACCGGCATCTATTTCGCCATGATCACCGTGGCGATCGCCGAGGTCTTCTATTTCGTCGAGTTCAATCCGCTGTCCGAGTTCACCGGCGGCGAAAACGGCTTGCCCGGCGTGCCGACGCCGACGCTGCCGCTCGGCTTCATCACCATTCATTTCAACACCGATTGGTCGATCTATACGTTCCTGGCGTTCTGGTATTTCGTCGGCATCGCAATTGCGTTGCGCATCGTGCGCTCGCCGGTCGGCGCGGTGCTCAGCGCCATCCGCGACAACCCGCTGCGCGCCGCCGCCGTCGGCCACAACATCCACAGCTACAAGCTCACGGCCTTCGTCGTGGCCGCCGCCTATGCCGGATTTGCCGGCGGGCTGCTCGGCATCTTGCAGGGCTTCATGCCGCCCGACGCCTTCACCTTCGACACGTCCGGCCAGCTCGTCATGCAGACCGCGATCGGCGGCGCCGGCACGCTGTTCGGCCCCCTGGCCGGTGCCGTCGTGTGGCTGTATCTGAGCGACTTCCTGCAGACCACGCTGCACCTCGGCGCTACCTGGAAGCTGGTGCTCGGTGTCGTCTTCGTGCTGCTGGTCTGCTTCCTGCGCCGCGGCTTGATCGGCGGTGTCAAGGATCTCTACGACTTCCTCATGCGGCAGCGCGCCGCGCGCGGCGAACTCAAGACCGCGTCGTTGAGCGCCGCGACGGTGAACGAGCCGGGCGCCGCCGTTCAGGCACCCCCCGCCGCGCCGGCGGCGGCAATCCGGGCGCGACGGCAGCAGCCGACCGAAAGCGCCGGGCCGGTGCTGCAGGCGATCCGCCTGACCAAGCGTTACGGCGGTCTCCTCGCCAACAGCGACATCAATTTCGAGGTCAGCCGCGGCGAGCGGCGCGGCATTATCGGCCCGAACGGCGCCGGCAAGACCACCTTCTTCAAGATGCTGACCTGCGAGGTTCCGCCGACCTCGGGCCAGATCGTGTTCGAAGGCCGCGACATCACCGGCATGGACGTGACCGACGTCTGCCAGCTCGGCTTGACCAAGAGCTATCAGGTCAATCAGCTTTTCACGCGGCTGACCGTGCGCGAAAACGTCACCATCGCCGCGCTCGCCGGGCTGCGCGGCAAGTTCCGCCTCGACATGCTGCGGTCGCTGGCGGCGATTCCCGGACTGGCCGAGCAGGTCGCGCACACGCTTTCGCTGGTCGATCTCACCTCCCGCGCCGACACGCCGGTGGCGCAGCTTGCCTACGGCGAGAAGCGGCGGCTCGAGGTCGGCCTGGCGCTGGCCAGCTCGCCTTCGCTGCTTCTGCTCGACGAGCCGCTGGCCGGCATGAGCCCGCTGGAACGGCTGGACATGGTCAAGCTGCTCAGATCGATCGGCGCCGGCCGCACCATGATCATCATCGATCACGACATGGACTCGCTGTTCGAACTGGTCGAGCGCGTCACCGTGCTGCAGGAAGGCCGCGTGCTGGTCGAAGGCACGCCGCAGGAAATCAAAGGCAATGCGGCAGTGCAGGAGGCCTATCTCGGCGGAGTGGTTGCGGCATGAGCCTGCTCGAGGTCACCGGCCTGAACAGCTACTACGGGGATTCCCATATCCTGTTCGACGTCGCGCTGACCGTCGAGAAAAACGAGGTTGTGGCGCTGCTCGGACGCAACGGCGCCGGCAAGAGCACGACCTTGAAAAGCCTGATGGGCGTAGTGACGCCGCGCGCCGGCTCGATCAAGCTCGACGGCGTCGAGGTCGCTGGCAGGAAGAGCCACGCCATCGCCCTGGCCGGCATGCAGCTGGTGCACGAGGACCGCCGCATTTTCGGCAGCCTCAATGTCGAGGAGAACATCATTCTCGCCGGGCTGACGGCGCCGAACCGCTGGCCGCTCGAGCGCATCTACGCCGTGTTCCCGCGGCTCGAGGAGCGGCGGACAAGCCGCGGCACCGATCTTTCCGGCGGCGAGCAGCAGATGCTGGCGATCGCTCGCGCCCTGGTGCGCGAGCCGAAAATCCTCCTGCTGGACGAGCCGTTCGAAGGGCTGGCGCCGATCATCGTGCGCGATCTGCTCGCCACCTGCAGGACGCTTGCGGAAGCCGGACAGACGATCGTGGTGGTGGAACAAAACATCTCCGCCGCCCTGACGCTTGCCGACCGTATCTATGTCATCCGAAACGGCCATATCGTCGAGCAGCTCGCTGCCCGGCAGGTGCGCGATCAGCCCGAGGCGCTGCATCGCCATCTCGGCGTTTAGTTCAGGTCGCCTGCGGCTGCGGTGTATTTCGACGGCGGTCGACTTTCGCATGCGTAGACGCCGCCGATGACCCAAAAAAATGCCGCCGCCGCAAATTGACAAGATGCGGCGCTATGACCGACCCTGACCGCGGCTTGCATGTTTACGCAGGCGCCCGGAGGTCACCATGACGCTTGCCGACAGTTCCGCCGCCACGGCGCCGCATGCAAGTCAATTCGAGAAGCTTTCGGCGCGCGATATCGTTCGGCTCATTGCAGCCGGCGAGCTGTCATCCGCCGAAGCGGTCGAGCACTTTGTTGCCCGGCTCAAGGACGTCAACGGCAAACTCAATGCCGTCACCGTGGATCTGTCGGACAGCGCGCGCACATCCGCGGCGGAAGTCGACAAGGCCCGCGCGCGGGGCGACAAACTCCCCGCTCTTGCCGGACTGCCGGTGACGATCAAGGAGTGCTTCGATC
>Ga0335085_10002255_pt1 | contig 36710 bp, 47 predicted proteins | sample Lox_Sample_45_FD_206712 | JGI IMG/M metagenome (GOLD analysis project Ga0335085, IMG submission 206712) | Soil microbial communities from Loxahatchee National Wildlife Refuge, Florida, United States - Lox_Sample_4.5 | ecosystem: Environmental > Terrestrial > Soil > Wetlands | place: USA...
CGAGATCATCGAGCAGTCCGACGAGCAGATCGTCGAGATGAACAACGGCTGCATCTGCTGCACCGTGCGCGGCGACCTGATCAAGATCCTCGGCAGCCTCAAGGACAAGCGCGAGCAGGGCGCGCTCGAGTTCGACCACGTCGTGATCGAGACCACCGGCATGGCCGACCCGGGGCCGGTGGCGCAGACTTTCTTCACTGACGAGGACATCGGCAACTACTACCTGCTCGACTCGATCCTCACCGTGGTCGACGCCAAGCACGCGCCGAAGCAGCTGGACGAGTTCCGCGAGGCCCAGGAGCAGGTGGGGTTTGCCGACAAGATATTGCTGTCGAAGTCGGACCTGGTCTCCGAAAATGAAGTCAAGACCCTTTCCGACCGCATCCGCCGCATGAACCCGCGCGCCGAGGTGAAGAAGGTGCACTTCGGCAGCGCGCCGATCGAGGAAATCCTCGACATCCGCGGCTTCAACCTGAACGCGATCCTCGAGCTCGACCCCGAGTTCCTCGCCGATGCGTCCCACGACCACCACGACCAGGTGGCCTCGTTCGTATTCCGCACCGAGCGGCCGTTCAACGGCGACAAGCTGGAGCAGTTCCTCTCCGGCATGATCCAGGTCTACGGCCCCGACCTGTTGCGCTACAAGGGCGTGCTCTGGATGAAGGGCAATCCGCGCCGCGTCGTGTTCCAGGGCGTGCACATGATGATGGGCGGCGACATGGGCAAGCCCTGGGCGAAGGCCGACAGGAAGGAGTCGGTGCTGGTGTTCATCGGCAAGAACCTGCCGAAGGACCTGTTTCTCGCGGGCTTGGAGGAATGCCTGGCGTGACGCGGCCCTCGCCCTATGCGTTAGACTGCTGCGCGATGCTCCGCGCTTCGCTTCGCGTCCTGCTCGCCCTGCTGCTGCTGTTCGCGCAGTACGGCGCGGAGATGCATGCGATGTCGCACCTGCGCTACGACCTCGAGGTGGCGCAGCTGGGCGCGAAGAACGCGCCGCCGCTCGGGCACGGCATCGAGCAGTGCGTCGCCTTCCACGGCGTCGCCGCGATGCTCCAGAGCGCGGCCCCCGTCCCCGCGGCGCATTGCCTTGCGCCGTTGACGACCGCGCCGGAGCTGCTTCCGGCGCTGCTGCCGCCGCGGATCGTATTCAATTCGCGCGCCCCTCCGGCGCTCTCCTAGTCGTTCGCGATCCGGCTGGCTTCGCGTAGGCGAGGCCGAATAGCGGGCCTCCTAGTGGAGCCCGCGCGAAGCGTCATGGAGATGTGCCATGCTCAGAATGCTTGCCTGCGGGCTCGCCGCGTCGGCGATGCTCGGCTTGTTGTCGCCTGCCGCGTCAGCGGCCGACCCCGTCGCCCAAACCGAGTCGGCTGCATCGGGCGAGGTACACGGATTGGTGAAGGACGCGCTTGGCCGCCCACTGGAGGGCGTCTCGCTCGCACTCAGGGCACCGAGCGGTGCGATCGCCGCGCGCACTACGAGCGGTGCAGACGGCAGCTTCGTGTTCCGAGGCGTCGCGCCCGGAACCTATGCAGTGCTTGCGGAAAAGGCGAGCTACGAAGCTGGTACCGCCATCGTGACTGTAAGCCGCGCCGGCGTCGCGAACGCCGTGATGACGCTCGCCACACGCGAGGCACTCGAGGTCAAGGTATCGGCGGCGAAGCTCGACCGCGCGCGGAACGGGCTCTCGCCCAAGACCGGCAGCAGTCAATACACCTTCCAGCAGTCCGACATCGAAGCACTGCCGCAGGGAGACAACACGGCGCTCAACGAGGTGCTGTTGCGCGCCCCCGGTGTCGCCAACGACAACTTCGGCCAGCTTCACATTCGCGGAGATCACGCTGATATCCAGTACAGGATCGACGGGGTGATCCTGCCGGAGGGCATTACGGGGTTCGGCTCCGCGCTGGACACGAGGTTCGCGAGCCGCATCGATCTACTCACCGGCGCGCTTCCCGCCCAATACGGCTATCGCACCGCAGGCGTCGTAGAGATCGACACGAAGAGCGCCTACCAGCAGGGGGGGCGGATCGGCCTGTACGGCGGGAGCCACGGTACGGTGATCCCGTCGCTCGAGCTAAGCGGCGCGGCCGGCCCGGTCAACTACTACGTGACCGGGTCGCTGGTGCGGGACAACCTCGGCCTCGAAAACCCAACCGGCAACGTCGACGCCATCCACGACCAGACCAGGCAGGCCAAGGGCTTCGGCTACTTCTCCATCTTGCCGAACGCCACTACCCGCATCACCGCGATGTACGGCACCTACCAGGGCCGGTTCCAGATTCCGAACGCGCCCGGCATGCAGCCGGACCCGACCACCGGGTTCACGACCCTGAACGGCGGCACCACGTTCGATTCCGGCGACCTGAACGATAACCAGCGCGAGGTCAACCGCTACGCGATCCTCGCGCTGCAAAGCACGTTCGGCGACAAGCTCGACTACCAGGTCGCGGTCTTCAGGCGGTATACGAGCCTGCACTACATGCCCGATCCGAACGGCGACCTGGTGTTCCTCGGCGACGCCTCCGACCTCTTCAAGAGCGACACGGCCACGGGCGTCCAGGGCGACGCGAGCCTGCGGCTGAACGACCGCCACACGCTGCGCAGCGGCATCTTCTTCAGCAACGAGGCCGTGCAGAGCAACAACACGGCTACGGTATTCGATGCGAGCAACAACATCGTCACCATCCAGGACGACAACCCCAAGGGGGGAAATCACCTGTTCGGTGTCTACCTTCAGGACGAGTGGAAGGCGACCGGCAAGCTGACGCTGAACTACGGGCTGCGCTACGACATGATGAACGAGTTCGTAAAGGCGCATCAGCTCAGCCCGCGGCTGGGTGCCGTGTATAGCCTGACTCCGGCGACCACGCTGCACGCAGCGTACGCGCGCTACTTCACGCCACCGCCGACCGAGCTGGTGTCGCCCGGCTCGCTTGCTCTGTTCGCCAATACCTCGGCTGCGGCCCCGGCCGGAGTGCCGAACGACCCGGTGCTGCCGGAGCGTACCCACTACTTCGACGCCGGAGTCTCGCATCGACTGACGTCGTCGCTTACGCTGGGGGTGGATGCGTACTACAAGATCGTCTCCGACCTGCTCGACGAAGGCCAGTTCGGCCCGGCGCCGATCTATACGCCGTTCAACTACCAGAAGGGGCGTGTGCGCGGGGTCGAGCTCACCGCGGCCTACAAGAAGGACGACCTCTCCGCCTACGTCAATCTCGCCTGGTCGGCGGCGCTGGGCAAGAACATCATCTCCTCGCAAGCTCTGTCGGTGTCCGGTCCGGACGAGCTGAACTTCATCGCGACCAACTGGGTGCACCTGGACCACGACCAGACCTATACCGCGACCGCCGGCGTGTCGTACCGGCTGGGGAAGGCGCGCTACAGCGCCGATGCGATCTTCGGTTCTGGGCTGAGGACGACGCCGGCGGACACGAGCAACAGCAACAGCGGCCACCTCGCGTCATACCTCACGGTCAATCTGGGAGCGACCTACCAGCTCGACACGCGGCAATTCGGCAGATTGGACGGCCGGCTCGCGGTCATCAACCTGTTCGACCGGACCTACGAGCTGCGTGACGGCACCGGGGTCGGCGTCGGACCGCCTGCGTTCGGACCGCGCCGGGCGCTTTACGTCGGCGTGAGCAAACCGTTCTGACGACACGATCACAAGGTGACCGATGCGAGATCTGCATGAAGCATGGGCCGCGCTCCAGTTCGGCGGCGCGATGGTCTATCCCCTGCTGGCGCTGGCCGTGGCGGCGCTGGTCCTGACCCTGGACAAGCTGTTCGCGTACTGGCGCTTTGCGCGCGCGCCGCGAGCGCTCATCGGGCTGGTCGAGACCTTCGGCTTCGACTGGACGGACCTCGAGCGCCAGCTGAAGGCGCTCGGCCCGCGCAGCTACCTCGGGCAATTCGTCGGCGTGATATTCGACAACCGCGCCAAGCCTGTATGGTGGGTGGAATCGCGTGCGGCGGACGAAGCGCAGGTGATCGAGAAGGCGTTCGGGCGCGGACTGTGGCTGCTCGAGACCATCGTCACGGCAGCGCCGCTGCTCGGGCTGCTCGGCACGATCATCGGCATGATGAACGCCTTCCAGCTGATCAGCGGCAACAATCTGGTGGATCCCGCCGGCGTCACGGGCGGCGTCGCGCAGGCGCTGATCGCCACCGCGCTCGGCCTGCTGATCGCCCTGATCGCGCTGTTCGCGTTCAATTTCTTCTCGCGGCTGCAGGCCGCCACGCTCGACGAGCTGGAGCGCGTCGGCACCCGGCTGATCGACCATATCCGGCTGGATCAGGAAAACGGGGGCCGGTCATGAAGCTCCGCAAGTCCCGGACCACGCGCAAGGGGCGCATCGAGATCATCCCGATGATCGACGTGATGTTCTTCCTGCTCGTCACGTTCGTGCTCGCTTCGCTCTCGATGCAGAACCTGCACTCGCTGCGCGTCAACCTGCCTGCCGGCCACGCCGCGCCGCCCCGGGTCCGCAACAGCGTCACGCTCACGGTGACGCGCGACAGCCGGCTGTACATCGACCAGAATCCGGTCACCCTGGCGACGCTCGCGAGCACCCTGAAGCCGCTGCTCCACGGCTCCGATACCAGCGTCATCCTTAACGCCGATAGCGCGGCGCCTCACGGCGTGACAGTGCAGGCGATGCTGCGCGCGCGCGAGGTGGGCGTGCAGCATTTCCAGATCGCCGTCAGCCACACCGAATAGGCCGCGGACCGGCCAGACGGTGTCGCGGCTCCTGGAGATCGATGACCCCTGGCGCCGGCTGCCATGGAGCCTGCCGCTCGCGCTCCTGATCGGCGCCGCCCTGCTGTGGGAGCTGGGGCGCATTCTCGAGCGTCCCCCGCTGCACCGGACGGCGCCGCTGAGCATCGACGCCGAGCTGATCGAGCTGCCTCCGCCGCCTGTGCCCGCGGTAGCGCGGCCGCCGGAACCGGAGCGTCCGAGGCCCGCACCGCGTCGCCGGGCCGTCGCACCCAAGAAGGCGCCGGTCACCCTGCCCGTTGCACGCGCGGCACCCGCGACCGGGCGAGCCGAGCCTGTCCCACCCGCGCCGCCGCCCGCCCCCGCGGCGCCGGCCGCGCCGCAGGCCCCCGTCGCGAAGTCCGCGGGCACCTCGAACCTGGGCGCGCAGGCAATCGTGCGTCCGCTGCCGGAAATTCCGGACGACCTCAGGGAGGAGGCCTTCCATGCCGTGGCGGTGGTCCGCTTTCACGTCGCCGCGGACGGCGCGGCGACCTTCGAGCTGATCAAGCCCACGCCCAATCCGCGGCTGAACCGCCTGCTGATCGAGAAGCTCGGCGAGTGGCGCTTCTTTCCGGCGATGCGCGACGGCAAGCCGGTAGCGTCCGATCAGGACATCCGCGTCACGCTCGAGGTCAGGTAGCGCGCAGCACCGGTCGCGCCAACGGCAAGTAAGCGAGGCGAAAGAATCGTAAAGTCTCATGTTCGGCAGGACGAAAACATGCTAATTCGATGACGAACCGCGATTCCCGACCGAACGCCGGGCCGGGGCGCAGCCTGCAGATGCTGCTGGCCACTGCGCCATTCGCCGCGAGCGGGCGCGAGGCGCACGCGCGATGACCGCCATCCTGCTGTCCTTCGCGACTTTCGTCTCCACGCTCGGCGGCGGCTTCTTCGCGCTGCGCTTCCGCGACCGCCTGCACCTTATCCTGAGCTTCACCGCCGGCGTGCTGCTGGGCGTGGTGAGCTTCGACATCATCCCCGAGATCTTCGGCATGGCGCAGGCGCACGGCCTGGATGCGGATAAAGCGATGGTCGCTCTGGTGGGCGGGTTTCTGCTGTTTCACGTGCTGGAAAAGACCGTCCTCATCCACCACGCGCACGAAACCCAGTACGCCGCGCACCGCCATCCGCGGGCGGGCGTGCTCTCGGCGCTCGCGCTCATAGGACACAGTTTCATGGATGGCGTCGGCATCGGGCTCGGATTCCAGGTATCGCAGTCGGTCGGCATCGCGGTGGCGGTTGCGGTGATCGCGCACGACTTCTGCGACGGGCTGAACACGGTCAGCCTGATGCTGGTCAACCGCAATTCGAGCCGACGCGCGCTCGTCATGCTGCTGCTCGACGCAGCCGCGCCGATGCTCGGTGCCGCCATCGCAGTAAGGCTGCAGGTGCCGGATTCGGTGCTCATGCTCTATCTGGGCTTTTTCGCCGGTTTTCTGCTCTACATCGGCGCAGCCGACGTCCTGCCCGAGGCGCATTCGCAGGCGGGCCCCGGGCTTACCGCGGGCCTGTTTGCGCTCACCTGCCTTGGCGCGGCGCTGATCTTCGCCGTCACCCGCGTCACGGGCTAGGCGCCTTCAGCGTTCGTCGGGGTGGCCGCAGCCGAGCTTCTCCGGCCAGATCAGCTGCTCGCCGGATGCGAGCACCTCCCGCACTGTGGAGGCGATCAGCCAGAGCGAAATCGCGCCCGCGATCAGCGGGTCGAACGTCGCGCTGCCTGTCGCGAGCACGAGCGCGCCGGAGGCGACCGGTGCGAGCGAGACCTGGACGTCGCCCAGGTTGTGGAGATAGCAAAGGCGGATCGCCGTGTTTTCGCGTGCGGGTCCGCGCAGCAGGCGTGCGACGCCCCAATTGCCGGCGGCGGCGGCAATCCCGACCGCGATCGGGATCCAGCCCGCGAGCGGCATCGGGTGCAGGAAGCGCGCGGCCGCTTCCCAGAGCAGCAGGGTGCTCGCCGCGATCAGGCCGACCGAGTTGAACAGGTTGGCGGAGCGCACCAGCCCGCGCGATACCCCGAGCGGCAGCACGAACGCGAGCCAGAGGAAGACGAGACCCAGCTCGTCGGAAAGGTTGTGCACGCTGTCCATGATCAAGCTGAGGCTGTTTGAGCCGAATCCGGCGGCCGCCTCGACCGCGACGATGACAGTATTCAGTGCCAATGCGGCGCCGAGCGGTTTGCGGAGATGCGCCATGTCGGCCTCCTGCTTAGTCGCGGCACACCGGCTGCTGTAGCCGCAACTCGAGCGTCGCCAGGAACAGTTGCAGGTCGAGCGCGGCGTTGAAGCGGTCGGCGAGCGCGTCTTGCTCGCGGCTGCGCGCCTCGATCTGCCTGGCGAGGGCCTCGCAGCGCGCGGCATCGGCCGGCGGGGCGGATTTGCGGCAGGCGGCAAGCTGCTGCGCGAGAGCGCGCTGCGCGTTGTCGAAATCGAGCAGTTGCTGCGCCACCACAGCCAGGCCGTACCGCGCCTGATACCGATCGTACATGCGCTGCAGTCGCTCGTGCTCCTTGGCGTTGATGCAGCGGCTTTCCTCCGCGATCGCGCGGCCACCGAGAGCCGCACCCGCGCCGAGCAGGAACGCGAGCGCCACGGCAGGTGCGCAGTGGCGCATCACCGGTCCTTGTACGGTTCGATCAGCTCGGCTTTCATGCGGTACCCGGCGGTGCCCATGCCCATGCGGTGGTCCGAGGAGCTCTTCGCCTCGGAGCGGCGCGCCTCGAGCACGCCGATCACCCACACCGTGTCCATGGTTCGCATATTCGGCACCGGCTCGTCCGGGAACACGTCGATGATCTGGTTGGCGGGGGGCGGCGGCACGTGGATGCAGGCGCCGAAGTAGGGCACCAGCAGGAACTCGGTGACGCGCTCGTCGTGCCGCTCGAGCGGCACGACGAAGCCCGGGATGCGCACGCGTTGCCCGTTCCAGCGCGCCTCGACGGGGGCCTCGTCCCAGGCCTTGCGCAGCAGCGCGAGCGCTTTGGTGGCGCGCGCGTCGGCGTCGCTCAGCGCGCCGAAGTTCATGTTGCGGAACGGCGCCGCGGGGTCCCAGTCGGCGGGAATGAGCGCCTCCCAGCCGATCTGCTGGTAGTTGTGTCGGGGCTGCGAGTGCGCCTTGGACGGCTTCAGCCGGTCGCCGACACGGTATTTCGGCGGCTCGGCGGATGTTGCACAGGTGCTCGCCACGGCGAGCGACAGCGCGATCAACAGCAGCGGCAACCGCATGATTGTCCTCATAGACGAGGCGTGAGGCCGTCGGCGAGCGAGAGTCGATAGGCGCGATAGCCTGGAACGAGGCTCGCGAGGAGGCCGACCAGCACCACGGCGGCGAGCAGGCGCAGCTCGGCGAGGGACAGCAGCTGGAGATGGATCGCGAGCCCGTAATGCGATTGGGCGAACGGCCGCGCGGCCGCGGTGAGCGCGGCGAGCAGCAGCACGCCGAGCACGCAGCCCAGCACCGTAACGATCAGGCCGTCGATGGTGAGAAGGAGGAAGATGCCGCCCGGTCGGGCTCCGACCGAGCGCAGGATGGCGAGCTCGCGGCGCCGTTCGTTCAGTCCCGCCAGAATCACGGCGACCAGCCCGGCGAGCCCGACGACGACCACCATCGCCGAGACCGCGAGCAGCGCACGCTCGACCGTCCCGACGACCTCCCAGAGCTGGTCCAGCGCGACGCCGGGCAGCACCGCGAGCAGCGGCTCGCCGGCGTAGTCGTCGATGCGGCGCTGCATCCGGAACACTGCAGCGCGGCTCTTCAGGCCGATCAGCGCCGCGGTGATCTCCTTCGGGGAAAGGTCGAACTTGCGCACGTATTCGGGCGGAATCGAGAATCCGGGCACCGGCGCGCCGCCCTGCCAGTCGAGATGGATCGCCGTGATCGCCTCGAGGCTGACGTGCACCGTGCGGTCCACGGGGGTTCCGGTAGGGGCGAGGATGCCGACGACGGTGAACGGCTTGTCCGCGTGCTCGGGCAGACCGATCCCGCCGATGCCGTGGCTCAGAATGATGCGATCGCCGAGATGGTAGCCCAGCCGGTGCGCGACTTCGGCACCGAGCACCGCATCGAACACGCCGCGGAACGGTGCACCGGCGCAAAATTCAAGTGCCCGTCGATCGCCGTAGCGGAAATGCTCGAAGTACGCGCTCGTGGTGCCCAGCACGGGAAAGCCGCGGTGCGAGTCGCCAAGCGACAGCGGGATCGCCCAGGCGACGGCGGGATCGCCGGCGACGGCACGAAACGCGTCCCAGCGGATGTTGTTGGTTGCTTCACCGATCCGGAACACCGCGTAGAGCATCAGCTGGACCGGGCTGGTGCGCGCCCCGACCACCAGATCGGTGCCGGATACGGAATTCGCGAAGCTCTCTCTCGCGTCGCGCCGCACGCGCTCGATGCCGAGCAGCAGCGCGACGCTGAGGGCCACCGCGGCGAGCGTGAGGCCGAGCGTCAGGCGCCGGTTCCATGCGCTTTTCGCCGCGAGCGCGAGCCAGTGCATCAGGCGGCCTGGCGCAGCTCGCTGGCGCGGTTCAGCGCGGGCATCGCCAGCTCGCGATCGAAAGCGCCGGCCAGACGCCGGTCGTGGCTGACGTACAGCAACGCCGCGCCCGCGTCGCCGCTTTCGCGCAGCAGCAGCGCGAGAAACCCCTGTTGGCGCTCGGCGTCGAGCGCCGAGGTTGGCTCGTCGGCAATCACGAATTCCGGTTGCCCGATCAGCGCGCGTGCCGCAGCGACACGCTGCTGCTGGCCGACGCTGAGGTGCATCGCGGGCCGCTGCTGCAGGCCGGGCTCGAGATCGAGGTGCTGCAGAAGCCGCGCGGCCTCATCGCGCCAGGTCCCGCCGCGCGTCGCCGCGAGTTCGCCGCGCCGCGCGGAAAAGCGGCACGGCAGCAGCACGTTCTCGAGCACCGAGAGGTACGGAATGAGGTTGAACTGCTGGAAGATGAAGCCTATATGGTCGGCGCGGAAGCGATCGCGTTGGCGCGCGCCGAGCCGCGTCAGCTCGGCGTCGAGAAAGCGGATGCTGCCGCGCTCGGGCGCGAGCACCCCGCCGAGCAGGCCGAGCAGCGTGCTCTTGCCGCTGCCGCTCGGCCCGTGCAGGAAGACGCGCTCGCCGGCGCCGATCTCGAGGCGCGCGATGTCGATGCACGGCTGCTCGCGCGCAGCCCAGCGGAATACGAGATCCGCGAGCGCGATGACGGGACCCGCGCCCACAGCGCTACCACCTGAGCGCGCGGTTCGAGGAGTCGAGCGTCGCCGCGACCTGCCCTTTCGGTCCGGCGAGCTGTGCCTCGATGCGCTGCATGTTCGGGAAGCCGCGAAAAAGCCGGACCTCAACGCTGCGCAGGCGCTCTGGAACCTCGCAGCGGAACACAAACTCCGCTTCGAGATCCGCGTGAGCCCCGGCGCTCGCCGGCGGCGTGGGCTCGAACACTGGCGATTTGAGGCTGACCGACGTTGCGGTGCAGCGTGCCTCCGGCGTGGTCACGAACACGGCCTGCGCCTTGCGCAGGCGCTCGCCGAGTGTGCGCACGGCCGCTTTCTGCTGCCCGGTCTTCGGGTAGTGCTCGAACCCGAGCAGGTTGTCGAGCGGGCTGTCGAGAAAAAGGGACAGCACGGATCCATCCACCGCGACCTGCAGCCGTGCGACGCCGTGCTGGTGAGGCCCCGGTTCGTGCGCCACGGCTGCGAGCGGCACCGCCGCAAGCAGGCCCGCGCGCAGCACTGCTGAAACGTGACGACGCATTGACAACTCCTTCCGTCAAGAACGAGCACAAGCCGGGCGCGCCGCGCCCAGCGAAAAGGTCGATCAACTACTCAGACGGAAAAGGGCGGGGCGCGCGAATCGAAGACGATTCGCGCGGGCAAGCACGTGCCGGAGGGAGCCGGCGAGAACGCGGGCAACGGGGCGGCGGGCGCAATGGGCACGGCGGCCCAGCCGCTGATGGCGCAGCCGAGCGCGCTGAACGCCACGCACTCGCTCTTGCGGTGATCGAGCGGTGGCGCATGGTCCTTGCCCTGTATTGCGACTGCCACGTCGTGCATCGCGTGGTCGAGGGCATGCAGCGCGACGCCCCGCTGCGCGAAGACGAGCACAGCCGCGAGCAGCAGCGGGCGCCACACGGTCGGCAGGGAACGCAACATCGCTCCGGCAGTCTACACGAGGACGCCGCCGTCGGGCCGCGGCGAACCGGCGGACTAAAATATCCGTTTTCGCGGAGACGCATTTCATGCAGCAATGGCACGGCACCACCATCCTGTCGGTGCGCCGCGGCGCCTCGGTCGCGATCGGCGGCGATGGGCAGGTGACGCTCGGCAACGTGGTGGTGAAGGGCGGCGCGCGCAAGGTGCGGCGCCTGTACCAGGACCGCATCCTCGCCGGCTTCGCCGGCGGCACGGCGGACGCGTTCACGCTGTTCGAGCGCTTCGAGGCGAAGCTCGACAAGCACCAGGGCAACCTGCTGCGCTCGGCGGTGGAGCTCGCCAAGGACTGGCGCACTGACCGCATGCTGCGGCGGCTCGAGGCGATGCTCGCGGTCGCGGACCGCGAGAAGTCGCTCGTCATCACCGGGATGGGCGACGTGCTAGAGCCGGAGTTCGGCATCGTCGCCATCGGCTCGGGCGGTCCCTACGCGCAGTCGGCGGCGCGCGCGCTGCTCGAGAACACGCAGCTGGGCGCGCGCGAGATCGTCGACAAGGCGCTTGCGGTGGCGGCCGACCTTTGCATCTACACCAACCACCAGCGCAGCATCGAGACGCTCGAATGAGCGGCATGACGCCCCAGGAGATCGTGCACGAGCTCGACAAGCACATCGTCGGGCAGGCGAGGGCGAAGCGCGCGGTCGCGATCGCGCTGCGCAACCGCTGGCGGCGCCAGCAGGTGGCGGAGCCGCTCAGGCAGGAGATCACGCCGAAGAACATCCTGATGATCGGCCCCACCGGCGTCGGCAAGACCGAGATCGCGCGGCGCCTGGCCCGGCTCGCCGACGCGCCGTTCATCAAGGTCGAGGCCACCAAGTTCACCGAGGTGGGGTACGTCGGGCGCGACGTCGACTCGATCGTGCGCGACCTCGTCGAGATCGCGGTCAAGGGGCAGCGCGAGGTGGCGATGCGGCGGGTGCGGCCGCGGGCGCAGGACGCCGCCGAGGAGCGGGTGCTGGACGCGCTGCTGCCGAGCCTGCAGGATCCCGAGGGCACGACGCGGCAGAAATTCCGCAAGAAGCTGCGCGAGGGCGAGCTGGACGACAAGGAGATCGAGGTCGAGGTCGCTGCCGCCGGGCCGCAGATGGAGATCCTGGCGCCGCCCGGGATGGAGGAGCTGACCTCGCAGATCCAGGGCATGTTCCAGAACCTGGGCGGGCGCCGCAGGCGCCAGCGCCAGCTGCGCGTGCGCGACGCGCTCGCCGCACTCACCGACGAGGAGGCGGCGAAGCTGGTCTCCGAGGAGGACCTGAAGGGCCGCGCGCTCGCCAACGTCGAGGCGAACGGCATCGTGTTCCTCGACGAGATCGACAAGATCGCGAGCCGCAGCGAGCTCGCCGGAGCGGACGTCTCGCGCCAGGGCGTGCAGCGCGACCTGCTGCCGCTGGTCGAGGGCACCACGGTGTCGACCAAGTACGGCATGGTGAAGACCGACCACATCCTGTTCATCGCCTCGGGCGCGTTCCACTACGCCAAGCCCTCGGACCTGGTGCCCGAGCTGCAGGGCCGCTTCCCCATCCGCGTCGAGCTGGATCCCCTGTCGGTCGACGACTTCGAGCGCATCCTCACCTCGACCGACGCGAGCCTGGTGAAGCAGTACCAGGCGCTGCTCGCCACCGAGGGCGTGACGCTGGAATTCCGCGAGCGCGCCATCCGGCGCGTCGCCGAGATCGCCTTCCAGGTCAACGAGCGCACCGAGAACATCGGCGCGCGGCGCCTCTACACGGTGCTGGAAAAGCTCCTGGAGGAGATCTCGTTCGAGGCCGGGCAGCGCGGCGCGGGCAGCGTGGCGATCGACGAGCCGCTGGTGGAGAAGCGCCTCGCCGAGCTCGCCGCCGACGAGGACCTCGCGCGCTACGTGCTGTGATCCTCCGACAGCCGCTGCATCGCCAGGCGCAGGAAGCGGAGCTGCCGGCTGGCGTTGCGGCAGCCGCGGCAGATCGTGACGTGCAGGCGCAGCGCCACCCGCTCGCCGAGCGAAAGCTCGCGATCCTCGCCTTGCGACACGATGCGCATCGCCTCCTTGCAGGACAGCATCATTGCCTTCCGAACCACGTCGTCTCGAGACACTGGCGCAGCGCCATGCGCGCCCGGTACAGCATCACCCAGCAATGGGTCGGGGTGATGCCGAGTTCCTGACAGATCTGGTCGGTTCCCGCGCCGAGGTGCTCGCGCATCATGAACGCGCGCGCGGTGCGCTCCGGCAGGCCTTCCAGGCAGCGCTCGAGCGCCTCGAGGAACTGCTTCTGCTCGAGCGCGCGCTCGGGGTGCTCCCACGGGTCCGGGTGCTCGTCCCAGTGGCCGCGCTCGTCGAACACGTTCTCGACCTCCGCCGCCTCGGCGTCGAGCCCGGCGTCGGACGCCGGGCGCTCGCGGCTGGCGCGCCGGATCGCGTCGACGATCTTGTGCTTGAGGATCCCGGTGAGCCAGGTGCGCAGGTTGGCGCGGCCGGCAAACCCGGACTCTCCCGCCAGCGCCGCGAGCAGCGTCTCCTGGACGGCGTCCTCGGCCGCCTCCCGGCTGCGCAGCTGCAGGCTGGCGAAGCGCAGCAGGTAGGGCCGCTGGCGCTCGAGCTGGGCGCGGAAATCCGGGTCCTTGGGCGTCGGCAAGGGGGCTTGAAAGCGGCGAAGCGGCCCCTATCTTAGCTGCAACGCATTCGATAAGGAGGCCGACATGGCCAACTTGACCCGTTCTGACCCGTTGCACGATCTGGTGGACGATTTCTTCAAGGGCTTCCTGGTTCGGCCGCTGTACCCGGTGGCCCGCGAGGCCGCTCCCAGCCTGCGCCTCGAGGTCGCCGAGAAAAACGGCGCCTACCTCGTGACGGCCGAGCTGCCCGGCGTGAAGAAAGAGGACATCGACGTCGCGATCGACGGCGCGCAGGTGACCCTGACCGCGGAAGTGAAGCGCGAGACGGAAGTCGCCGAGAAGGACCGCGTGCTGCTGAGCGAGCGCGGCTACGGCAAGGCGAGCCGCAGCTTCACGCTGCCGCAGGAGCTCGACGAGGCCGGGGCCGAGGCGAAGTTCCGCGACGGCGTGCTGGAGCTGACGCTGCCGAAAAAGGCCGCGGCGAGCCGCAAGCAGATCACGATCCAGTAGGTTTTTCTGTAGTATGGGGGGCGCCATGAACGCCCCCCAGATGCACAGCGCCTCGGCGGCCGAGAAGGCGCGCATCCTCGCCGAGGCGCTGCCCTACATCCAGCGCTTCCACGGCAAGACCATCGTCGTCAAGTTCGGCGGCAACGCCATGACCGACGAGCTGCTCAAGGCAGGCTTCGCGCGCGATGTGGTGCTGCTGAAGCTCGTCGGCATGAACCCGGTGGTGGTGCACGGCGGCGGGCCGCAGATCGAGAGCGTGCTGGCGCGGCTGGGCAAGAAAGGCGAGTTCGTCGAGGGTATGCGCGTCACCGACGCCGAGACCATGGACGTGGTCGAGATGGTGCTCGGCGGCCAGGTCAACAAGGAGGTCGTCGAGCTCGTCAACCAGGCCGGCGGCAAGGCGGTCGGCCTCACCGGCCAGGACGGCGGCTTCATCCGCGCGCGCAAGCTGCGGCTGGCGAGCAGGGAAAACGCCAACATCGACCTCGGCCATGTCGGCGAGATCGAGTCGATCGACCCGCAGGTGATCTCGGCGCTGGAGCACGCGGGCTTCATCCCGGTGGTGGCGCCGATCGGCACCGGCGCCGACGGCACCACCTACAACATCAACGCCGACCTCGTCGCCGGCAAGCTCTCGGAGATCCTGCGCGCCGAGAAGCTGGTCGTGCTGACCAATACGCCGGGCGTCCTCGACAAGGACGGGCGGCTGCTGACCGGCCTCACGCCGCGCAAGATCGACGACCTGGTGGCGAAGGGCGTGATCTCGGGCGGCATGCTCCCGAAGATCGGCTCGGTGCTCGACGCCGCGCGCAACGGCGTCAAGTCCTGCCACATCATTGACGGCCGCGTGCCGCACGCGCTGCTGCTCGAGGTGCTGACCGACCAGGGCGTCGGCACCCTCATCCGCAACAAATAGCCTTCCGGGCCCAGTGCATATCCTCGCGGTTCCGCCCTCGCGGCGGGTGTGGATCTTCGACCTCGACAACACGCTGCACGACGCGCGGCCGTCGATCTTCCCGTCGATGCACGACCAGATGAACGCCTACCTGCGGCGCCACTTCGGCCTCGACGAGGCGGGCGCCAACGAGATGCGGCGCTTCTTCTGGGAGCGCTACGGCACCACGCTGAAAGGGGTCACCCGGCACCACGGCCACGACCCGAAGCGCTTCATCCGGGAGACGCATCAGTTCGCGGAGCTCGACGCGATGGTGGCGGGCGAGGCCACGCTGAGGCACTCGCTGGCGCGGCTCGCCGGCACGCGCCTGGTGTTCTCCAACGCGCCGCGGCACTACGTCGAGGGTGTGCTGCGAGCGCTTGGCGTGGCGCGCCTGTTCGACGCCGTCTACACCATCGAGAGCACGCGCTACCGGCCCAAGCCGGCGTTCCAGGGGTTCCGCGCCCTGCTGCGCCGGCACGACCTGGCGGCGCGGCGCTGCGCGCTGATCGACGACCAGCTGGAGAATTTGCGCACCGCGAAAAGGCTCGGCATGAGCACCGTCTGGGTGAGCGAGGAACGGCGCCGCGTGCCCTTCGTCGACCTGAGGGTCGACTCGGTGGCGCGCCTGCCGCGGCATGTATTCCGCCATTCCCATTAGTCGTAGAATTTCCCGATGCCGCGGGTAAAAGGGGAACGGCGGCTCGAGATCCTGAAGGCGCTGGCGCAGATGCTCGAGCAGCCGAAGTGGGGAAAGATCACGACGGCCGCGCTCGCCGCGAAGCTCGACGTGTCGGAGGCGGCGCTGTACCGGCACTTCGCCTCCAAGGCACAGATGTACGAGGGCCTGATCGAGTTCATCGAGAGCTCGGTGTTCTCGCTCGCCAACAAGATCACCGCCGACGAGCCCGACGGCCGCAAGCAGGCGCACAAGCTGGTCGAGATGCTGCTCGCGTTCGCGGAGAAGAACCCGGGCATGGTGCGCGTGATGACGGGCGACGCGCTGGTGGGCGAGCACGAGCGCCTGCAGGCGCGCATGAACCAGTTCTACGACCGCTTCGAGGCGACGCTGAAGCAGGCGCTGCGCGCGCCCGGCGCCGACGGCGGCCAGAAGCCGACCGACGCCGAGGTGAGCGCGCAGGCGGGCGCGCTGATGCGCTACGTCATCGGCTGCCTGCACCAGTTCGCCAAGTCCGGCTTCGCCCGGAAGCCGACCGACAACTACGCCGTGCAGCGGCGCTACCTCGCCGCCTAGCCCGAAACGGGGTCAGCCCGAAACGGGGTCAGACCACGTTTCCCCGGCGCCCGGCCCGGGAACTCTCCCGAAAATGCCGCTGTCCACGGGGTTTGGACGGCGAAAGGAGGCGGTGATGCTGACGCTGACCAAGGCCGCGGGCGGATACCTGACCCGGCTGCTGGACGAGGCGCACGCGCCCGACGGCACGGCGCTGCGCATCGTGAAGGACGAGGAGCATCTCAGGCCGCGGCTGGATACGCCGAAGCCGGGCGACCTGGTGTTCGATCACGCCGGCCGCAAGGTGCTGCTGCTCGACCCTTCGGTTTCCAGCATGCTGACGGCAAGCCACCTCGACGTCGAGCGCACCGAGCGCGGCGAGAAGCTGATCATCGTGCACTGACCGGGCATCAGCCCGGCCGCCTGCCGCAGACCGGGCACTCCGGGTCCTTCCTCACGCGCACGCTGCGCCACTCGGCGCGCCTGGCGTCGAGCAGCAGGAGGCGGCCGTCGGGCCGCTCGCCGGCGCCGGCGAGCAGCTTCACCGCTTCCATCGCCTGCAGCGCGCCGATCACGCCGGTCATCGGCGCGAGCACGCCCATCACCGAGCACTGCACTTCCTCGACCTCGCCGTCCTCCGGAAACAGGCAGGCGTAGCACGGCGCGTCGCCGCGCCGCAGGTCGAACACGCCGAGCTGGGCGTCGAGGCGGATCGCGGCGCCCGAGACGAGCGGCTTCTTCAGCCGCACGCAGGCGCGATTCAGCGCGTGGCGCGTGGCGAAGTTGTCACTGCAATCGAGGACCACGTCGGCGGCGTCGACGAATTGCTGCAGAGAGCTCTCGTCGAGCCTCTTCTCCACCGGAACGACCTGAACGTCCGGATTCAATTCTCCAAGGGCGGCGCGAGCCGCATCCACCTTGGCTCGGCCTACCGAAGCGGTGCGGTAGAGGATCTGCCGCTGCAGGTTGGTGAGATCGACCTTGTCGGGATCCGCGAGCGCGATGCGCCCGACCCCGCTCGCAGCGAGATACAGCGCGGCGGGACAGCCGAGGCCGCCCGCGCCGACCACCAGCGCGCGCGCCGCGCGCAGCCGCTCCTGGCCCTCGACCCCGATCTCGTCGAGCAGGATGTGGCGGCTGTAGCGGAGGAGCTGCTGGTCGTCCAGTGCCGGCTAGTTGCTCTTCGGCGCCGCGGGCTTGGTCTGCGCCATCGACTGGCCCTTGACCGGCTCGCCCTTGAGGAAGGCGAGCGCCTGCTGCAGCTGGAAGTCGTCCTTCGAGCCCATCTCGATCGGCTTCTGGTTGGCGGGCGGCGCCGCCGTCTCCGGCGCCGGCGTCTGCGCCTTGGCTTCCTTGTCGGCGTTCGGGTCCTGGCTGTTCTCGAGGTGGTGCTGCAGGTCGACCTCGCGCACGCGCGCGAGCTGCGCGCCCGGCTCCTCGACCACCACGTCCGGCGTGATCCCCTTCGCCTGGATCGAGCGGCCGCTCGGGGTGAAGTAGCGCGCGGTGGTCAGCTTGATCGCGGTGTTGTTGCCGAGCGGCATGATGGTCTGCACCGAGCCCTTGCCGAAGGTCTGCGTCCCGATCACGGTGGCGCGCTTGTGGTCCTGCAGCGCCCCGGCGACGATCTCGGAGGCGGAGGCCGAGCCGCCGTTGACCAGCACCACCATCGGCACGGTCTTCGCGCCCGCGGGCAGGTCCTTCAGCGGGTCGTCCTTGCCGCCGCGCCCGAGATCGTCGCTGTCCGCGTAGTACTTCTTGCGCGCGTCCTCGGTGCGGCCGTCGGTGGACACCACCAGCGCCTTCTCCGGAAGGAACGCGCCGGAGACCGCGACCGCGCCGTAGAGCAGGCCGCCGGGATCGTTGCGCAGGTCGAGCACCAGGCCCTTCAGCGGGCCCTGCTTGTAGAGGCTGGCGAGCTGGCGCGCCACGCTCTCGGGAGTCTGCTCCTGGAACTGGGAGATCCGGATCCAGCCGTAGCCGGGCTCGACCAGCTTCGACTTCACGCTCTGCACGTGGATGATCGCGCGCGTCAGCGTCACCACGATCGGCTGCGTCTCGCCCTTGCGCGCGATGGTCAGCGTGATCTGGGTGTCCGGCTTGCCGCGCATCTTCTTCACGGCGTCGTTCAGCGTCATGCCCTTCACCGGCTGCTCGTCCAGCTTGATGATCAGGTCGCCCGGCTTGATGCCGGCGCGGAACGCCGGCGTGTCCTCGATCGGCGAGATCACCTTCACCAGGCCGTCCTCCATGCCGACCTCGATGCCGAGGCCGCCGAACTGGCCCTGCGTGCCGACCTGCAGCTCCCTGAAGGCTTCCGCGTCGAGGTACGCCGAGTGCGGATCAAGGTCGGAGAGCATGCCGTTGATCGCGCCGGTGATCAGCTTCTTGTCCGGCACCGGCTCGACGTAGTTCTGCTTGATGGCGCCGAACACCTCGCTGAAGGCGCGCAGCTCCTCGACCGGCAGCGGCGAGCGCGCGGCGCGGTCGGCGATCGCCTGGAAGTTGAGGCTTACCAGGATCCCGGCGATGGCGCCGACCAGGATCAGTCCGAAATTCTTGAGTCTGCCGTTCATCGGGGTTTCATCCAGCTGATGGGATCGAGCGGCCTGCCCATGTGCCGCAACTCGAAGTATAAGCCCGTTTGCTCGCTTCCCCCGGTCGCGCCGACGGTCGCGAGCGGCTCGCCGAGCGTCACCGTGTCCCCGGTCTGCTTGAGCAGGGATTCGTTGTTGGCGTAGACCGAGAGATAGTCCTCGCCGTGGTCCACGATCAGCAGGTTGCCGAAGCCCCGCATCCAGTCGGCGAACACGACCCGGCCCGGACCGACCGCGCGCACCGGCTCGCCTTCCGGGGCGCGGATGAAGATGCCCTTGGACGGTGCGCCGCTCTCGCCACGCGGCGCGCCGAACGGGCTGGACACCTCGCCGGGCACCGGCAGCCGCAGCCTGCCGCGCAGCTCGGAGAACGCGCCGAGGAAGCTTGCGTCGGGCTGACCCAACGCCCCGCCGCGGCCGCGGAAGCCCGCGCTAGGGCGCGCAGCGAGCACGCGCGCGATCGCCTCCACCACGTGCGCGAGGCGCGCCTCGTCCGCCACCATCGCCTGCATGCGCGTGCGCGCGCCCCGGATCTCGGCGCCGAGACGCTCGACCAGCCGCCGGTGCTCGCGGCGCTCGGCGAGCAGCCGCGCGCGGTCGTCCTGGGCCCGCGATTCGACGGCGGCGAGCTCGCGGCCCTTGTCCTCGGCCTCGCGCTGCAGGCGGGCGAGCTCGGCGAGCCCGGCGCGATGCGCCGCGATCGCCTGCGCCACCGCGCGCGAGACGTACGTCAGGTAGTGGAGCCTGCGCGCCGCGTCCGCCAGGTCCTCGCCCGAGAGCGCGAGGCGCACGAAGTCCGGCGCGCCGCCGGCGGCGCCGGCGAGCGCGCGCGCCGCGAGCAGCCGGCCGAGCGCGGCGCGCTCGCTCTCGAGCGCACGGCTGCGCGCCGCGCGCTCGGCGCCGATCGCCGCCAGCTGCGCGCCCAGCGCGCGCGATTGCGCCTCCAGCCCGCGCAGGGCGCGGTTGGCGTCGGAGATCGCGACTTCGGACTCGCGCAACGCGTCGCGCGCCTCGCGGCGCCCCGACTCCTTGCCCGCGAGCTCGGTGCGCAGCGACTCGATGCGCGCGCGCAGCGCCGCCAGGTCGGCTTCGCGCGCCTTCGCCTCCTCGCGCGACTGGCCCGCCGCGCCGCCGGCGTGCAGCGCCAGGACGGCGAGCAGGGCGCGGGCGAGGCCGGCGGTCCTCAGGGCCGCGCTTTTCCCTGCGCCGCGACCGCCGCGACGCGCCGCTCGATCTCGGCGGCGTCGCCCAGGTACCAGCGCCGCGCCGGCTTGAGCGCGGCATCGAGCTCGTACGCGAGCGGCACGCCGGTCGGAATGTTGAGGCCGACGATGTCGGCGTCGGAGATGCCGTCGAGGTGCTTCACCAGCGCGCGCAGGGAGTTGCCGTGCGCGGCGACCAGCACCCGCTTGCCGGCGCGCACTGCGGGCGCGATCGCGCCTTCCCAGTAGGGCAGCACGCGCGCCACGGTGTCCTTCAGGCACTCGGTCTTCGGCACCGCCGCCCCGGCGTAGCGCGGCTCGCCCGCGGCGTCGCGCGGATCGCCCGCCTCCAGCGCCGGCGGCGGCGTGCCGTAGCTGCGGCGCCAGGCGAGCACCTGCGCGTCGCCGAACCTGGCCGCCATCTCCGCCTTGTCGAGGCCCTGCAGCGCGCCGTAGTGGCGCTCGTTCAGGCGCCAGCTCTTTTCCACCGGGATCCAGAGCCGGTCGAGCTCCTCCAGCACGAAATTGAGGGTGCGGATCGCCCGCTTCAGCACCGAGGTGAACGCGAGGTCGAAATCCCAACCCTCGCCCTTCAGCCGCCTGCCCGCGGCGCGCGCCTCCTCGACTCCCTGAGCCGAGAGGTCGACGTCGGTCCACCCGGTGAAGCGGTTTTCTCGGTTCCAGACCGACTCGCCGTGCCGCAGCAGCACGAGCCTGTGCATGCGCTGAATTATAATGGCGCGAACCCTCGCAGATCCCCGTGGAATTCATCCAGAAGAACATTTTTCTCGTGCTGATCGCCGTGGTCTCCGGCGGCATGCTGCTGTGGCCGCTGCTGCGCAAGGGCGCGGGCGGGCCGTGGGTGACGACGCTGGAGGCGACGCACCTGATGAACCGCGGCGACGCCCTGGTGATCGACGTGCGCCCGGCGGCGGAGTACGCCGGCGGCCACATCCTCGGCGCGCGGAACGTGCCGCTCGCCGAACTCGACGCGCGCGCCGGCGAGCTCGCCAAGTACAAGGCGAAGCCGGTGATCGTGCATTGCGGCAGCGGACAGAGCGCCGGCGCCGCGGTGGCGACGCTGAAGAAGCACGGCTTCGCGCAGGTCGTCAACCTCAGCGGCGGCTTCGCCGCCTGGCAGCAGGCCGGCCTGCCGGTGGAGAAGCGCGGGTGAGCGGCGCGCCGACGGCTGCGCGCGTGCTGATGTACCTCACGGCGAGCTGCCCGTATTGCCGCGCGGCGGAGCGCCTGCTGGCGGCGAAGGGCGTGCGCGACATCGAGCGCGTGCGCGTCGACCTCCAGCCGGCGCGCCGCGCCGAGATGGAGCGGCGCAGCGGCAGGCACACCGTGCCGCAGATCTGGATCCGGGGCCGCCATGTCGGCGGCAGCGACGAGCTGCACGCGCTCGAGCACGCCGGCGATCTCGAACCACTCCTCGAAAAGGCCCCATGACCGAATCCGCCACCCCCGCCGCGCCGGCCGCGACCTTTCGCATCGAGAAGCTGTACGTCAAGGACCTCTCGCTGGAGGTGCCCGGCGGGCCGGAGACCTTCGCCCAGCCGGACAGCCCGCAGCTCGAAGTGCAGATGAGCAGCGAGGCGCGCCAGTTCACCGAGGAGCTCTACGAGGTGGTCGTCAACGTCACGGTCTCCGCGCGCAGCGGCGAGAAGACCGTGTTCCTCGCCGAGGTCGCGCAGGCCGGGATCTTCGCGGTGAGCGGCGTGCCGCAGTCGGACCTGGAGCCGCTGCTCGGCATCGGCTGCCCGACCATTCTGTATCCGTACGCGCGCGAGGCGATATCCGATCTGGTCACGCGCGGCGGCTTTCCGCCGGTGGTGCTGGCGCCGGTGTCGTTCGAGCAGCTGTACCTGGAGCGCCGCCAGGGAGAGGCGCAGTGAGGCGCCGGCTGCTGCTCGCGCTGGCGTTCGCCGGCAGCGCGCATGCGGCGGAGTACCGCTCGGTGCAGGACGCCACCGCGGTGCTCTACGACGCGCCGTCGCGCGCCGCGACGCCTCTGTACGTGGTGTCGCGCTACTACCCGCTCGAGGTGATCGTGAACCTGGAGTCCTGGGTCAAGGTGCGCGACCAGACCGGGGCGCTGAGCTGGATCGAGAAGAAGGCGCTCGGCGACAAGCGCACGGTGATCGTCACCGGTGCCTCAGTCGAGGCTCATGTGCGCGCCGAGGACGCGGCGCCGGTCGCCTTCACGGCGGTGCAGAACGTCGCGCTCGAGCTGCTCGAGGCGGCCCCGGACGGCTGGCTGCGCGTGCGCCACGCCGACGGCGCGACCGGATACGTGCGCGCGACGCAAGTCTGGGGCGGCTGAAGGGGCGCGCCGGTGGCGGCGCTCGCGGTGCTCGGCGCCGGAGCCTGGGGAACGGCCCTCGCCGCGGCGCTCGCGCCGCGCCACCCGGTCGCGCTCTGGGCGCGCGACCCGGCGCAGGCCGCCGCGATCGCGACGGCGCGGCGCAACCAGCGCTACCTGCCCGAGATCTTGCTCCCGGAGTCCCTGCGGATCGACTCCCACCTCGCGAAGGCAGTCGCCGGGGCGGAAATTCTCGTCGCCGCGACGCCGGTGGCCGGCCTGCGAGCGCTGCTCGGGCAGCTGCGCGATGCGCGGGCGCCGCTCGTCTGGCTGTGCAAGGGCTTCGAGCAGGACAGCGGCGCGCTGCCGCACGAGATCGTCGCCGCGTGCGGCATCCGGGTGCCCTGCGGGGCGCTCTCCGGGCCGTCGTTCGCCCTGGAGGTGGCGCAGGGGCTGCCTTGCGCCCTGACGCTCGCTTCCGCCGACGCGGCGTTCGCCGCGCGTGCCGCGGCGCTGCTGCACGGCGGGCGCCTGCGCGTCTACCGCTCGGACGACGTGATCGGGGTCGAGATCGGCGGCGCGGTGAAGAACGTGCTCGCCATCGCGGTCGGCATTTGCGACGGCCTCGGCCTGGGGCAGAACGCGCGCGCGGCGCTGATCACGCGCGGGCTGGCGGAACTGGCGCGGCTCGGAGCCGCGCTCGGAGGGCGTGCCGAGACGGTGATGGGGCTGACCGGCGCAGGCGACCTGGTGCTGACCGCCACGGGCGACCTCTCGCGCAACCGCCGCGTCGGCCTGGAGCTCGCGCGCGGCCGTCCGCTCGAGGCGATCGTCGCGACGCTCGGCCACGTCGCCGAGGGCGTGCACTCGGCGCGCGCCGCGCTGGCGCGGGCCGCCTCCTGCGGCGTCGATATGCCGATCGCCGCCGCGGTCGACGGGGTGCTCGCCGGGCGCCTCACGCCGCCGCAGGCCGCGGAGCAGCTGCTTTCGCGCGAACCGACCACGGAATAGCCGGCTCAGGCGCTGGGGAAGCCGAGCTGGCGCCAGGCCTCGAATACCGCCACCGCCACCGCGTTGGAGAGATTGAGGCTGCGGTTGCCCGGCTGCATCGGCAGCCGGAGGCGGTTTCGCTCGGGGAACCGCCGGAGAATCTCCTCCGGCAGGCCCGCGGTTTCCGAGCCGAAGACGAACACGTCGTTTTCGACGAAAGTCTCCCGGAAGAAATTCGACTTGCCCTTCGTGGTAAGCGCGAACACCCGCCTGCCGGAAAACGACGCTAGGCAGGACTTCCAGTCCGGGTGCAGCGCCACGCGGGCGTGCTCGTGGTAGTCGAGCCCCGCGCGCTTGAGCTGCCGGTCGTCCATCGAGAACCCCCAGCGGCGCCACGAGGTGCAGGCGCGCGCCGGTGTTGGCCGCGAGCCGGATGGCGTTGCCCGTGTTGGGCGGGATCTCGGGATGGACGAGGACGATCTCGAGCATCAGGCGCCCGGCGGCGGGGTGCGCGCCACCACCCAGTTGACCACGCGCGCGGCGCCGGCGCGCTTCAGCTCGGCGGCCACTGCATCCAGGGTGGTCCCCGTCGTCATGACGTCATCCAGGACGGCGACGATGGCGCCGTCGATCGGATTGGGGCAACGGAAGGCGCCGGCCACGTTTCCCTCCCTCTCCGCAAGAGGCAAGCCCATCTGCGCGGCCGTGTCGCGCGTGCGGCGGCACAGCTCGGGCGAGAGCCGCGCGCGGATCGCGCCGTCGAGGCGGCGCGCGATCTCGAGCGACTGGTTGAAGCCGCGCTCGGCGAGGCGCCGCCGCGAAAGCGGCACCGGCACCACGCAGTCGACGGGCTCGCTCCTCCGGACCCGCTCCGACACTAGGCCCCCCAGCAGCGGCGCGAGCGCGAGCTCGGCGCGGAACTTGAGCGCGTGGACCAGGACGTCGGCGGGGAAACGGTATTCGAGGGCCGCCACGGTCGCGTCGTACGCCGGCGGCGCGGCGAGGCAGCGGCCGCACACCGCCCCGCCGGGCGAGGCGAGCGCGCAGCGCGGGCAGCGTTCCGCGCCGAGGCGCGGCAGCTCCGCGTCGCAGCGCGCGCACAGCAGCGCTGCGGCGGCGCCCCGGCACAGGAAGCAGCTGCCGCCGAAGAGCCGGTCGCCGATGCGCTGCGCGAGCTCCGCCAGCATGGCGGGTATTGTGCGCTAGGTGCGCTAGACTGGATCGATGATGACGGTAGAGCGGCTCGGCGCGGATCTCGCTGCCGGCCGCACCACGAGCCGCGAGCTGGTGGAACGCTCGCTCGCACGCATCGCCGATCCCGCGGGCGAGGGCGCGCGCGCCTTCCTGCAGGTGAACGCGGCGCGGGCGCTCGCGGCGGCCGACGAGGCCGACCGCCTGCGCGAATCGGGCGTGGTGCGCTCGCCGGTGGACGGGTTGCCGGTGTCGCTGAAGGACCTGTTCGACGTCGGCGGCGAGGTCACTCGCGCCGGCTCGAGGATCCTCGCCGCAGCGGCGCCGGCGGCGGCGGACGCGCCGGCGGTGGCGCGGCTGCGCGCAGCGGGCGCGATCTTCGTCGGCCGCACCAACATGGTCGAGTTCGCCTTCGGCGCGGTGGGGCTCAATCCGCACTACGGAACGCCGAAGAACCCCTGGGACCGCGCGACCGGGCGCGTGCCGGGCGGCTCGTCGTCGGGCGCCGCGGTGGCCGTCGCCGACGGCATGTGCGTGATGGGCCTCGGCTCGGACACGCGCGGCTCGATACGCCAGCCGGCGGCGCTCTGCGGCATCGCCGGGTTCAAGCCGACCCAGCGGCGCGTGCCGCGCGAGGGCGCGTTCCCGCTTTCCTACACGCTCGACTCGGTCGGGCCGCTCGCGCCCTCGGTTGCGTGCTGCGCCGCCTACGACGCGGTGCTCGCGGGCGAGGCTGATGCGACCCTCGCCGAGCTGCCCGCGCGCGGCCTGCGGCTGCTGGTGCCGCTGTCCAGCGCGCTCGAGGATCTCGATCCTGAGGTCGCCCGCGCGTTCGAGGCCGCGCTCTCGGCGCTCTCGCGCGCCGGCGCCGCCGTGGCGGAGCTCAAGGTCTCCGCCTTCGACCGCCAGGCGGAGTACTTCCGGAGCGGCGGCTTCGCCGCCGCCGAGGCGTACTCGATCCACCGCGGCCGCGAGGCGCGGTTCGGGGAATACGACCCGCGCGTCGCGAAGCGCGTCGTGCTCGGCCGGGACATCGCCGCCTGGGAGTACGTCGAGCTCGGCCTGCTGCGCGGCGCGTACCTGCGCGAGGTGGGCGCGCTCGCGGCGCCGTTCGACGCCTTCCTCATGCCGACCTCGCCCTGCATCGCGCCCGCCCTCGCCGCAGCGGACGCGAGCGACGAGGCCTACTTCCGCTGCAACGCGCGCATCCTGCGCAATACCGGCCTGATCAACTTTCTCGACGGCTGCGCGGCCACCGTGCCCTGCCATCCGCCGGGCGGCGCGCCGGTCGGCCTGAGCGTCTGCGGCACGGCGATGTCCGACCGCAGCGTGCTCGCGGTCGCGCGCGCGGTGGAAGGGGTGCTGCAGCAGCGCCGTGCCTGAGCCGGCGATCGACGCGCGCGCCGCGCGGCGGCGCTTCGAGCGCGCCGCGGCGAGCTACGCGCGCGCCTCGCGCCTCGAGACGGAGATCGGCGCGCGCATGCTCGAGCGCCTCGACTACGTGAAGCTCGCGCCGCGGCGCGTGCTCGACGCCGGCAGCGGGCCCGGGCGCGACGCGCGCCTGCTCGCTCGGCGCTACCGCGCCGCAGGGATCGTCGCGCTGGATTTCGCGCCCGCGATGCTGCGCGCCGGGAAGAGGAGGCTCTTCGAAAGGAACCCGCCCAGGGCCGTGTGCGGCGACATCGCCAGGCTCCCCATCGCGTCCGGATCGGTCGACCTGGTGTGGTCGAACATGGCGCTGCACTGGGCCGCCGATGCGCCCGCCGCACTGCGCGAGTTCCACCGCGTGCTCGCGGTCGGCGGCCTGCTCATGCTCAGCACGCTCGGGCCCGACACGCTCGGCGCGCTACGCGCCGCGGCGGGGGAAGGGCGCGTGCACCGGTTCGTCGACATGCACGACCTGGGCGACGCCCTGGTGGCGGTCGGGTTTGCCGCGCCGGTCATGGACATGGAGCGGCTGACGCTGCTCTATGCAGGCGCGGACGCGCTGCTCGAAGACCTGCGCGCGAGCGGCCAGACCGGCGCCGCACCGGGCCGCGCGCGGGGCCTCGCCGGGCGGCGCTTCCTCGCGCGGCTGCGCGACGCGCTCGATGCGCAGCGGCGCGACGGCGCGCTGCCGATCGGCTTCGAGGTGGTTTACGGTCACGCCTGGAAGCCCGAGCCGAAACGCGCCGCCGACGGCCGCGCCATCGTGCAGTTTTATTAGCATATTCAGCAGCTTTTTCTTGAGCGAGCGGCGCGCCTATGGTATGTTTGCGCGGCTTTTTTGACGCTCGCGAGACGCGCGATTCCAGGCATCGGCGGCACCTCCCGGAAGGAATGACGATGGCAAGCAAGCCGGCACGCAGATTTGCAACCCGGGCGCTGGGCGCGCTCGTCGCGCTCGCGGGCCTCGCGATCCCGGGAGTCGCGCTCGCGATCAAATGGAACCTGCAGCCGCCGGCGAGCCCGATCGCGGCCGATATCCACAGCCTGCACGAGTACGTGATGCTGCTCGTCACGGTGATCTTCGTCGGCGTGTTCGCGTTCATGTTCTGGGCGGCGTACGCGCACCGCAAGTCGAAGGGCCACCAGGCGGCGCAGTTCCACGAGAACACCACGGTCGAGATCCTCTGGACCGTGATCCCGGCGCTGATCCTGATCGTGATCGCGTGGCCGACGACGCGCGTGGTGATCGCGCAGAAGGACACCAGCAACGCGGACCTCACCATCAAGGCGACCGGCCTGCAGTGGAAGTGGGCCTACGACTACGTCAAGGGCGAGGGCGAGGGCATCAGCTTCGTCTCCTCGCTGGCAACGCCGCGCGACCAGATCGAGGGCCGCGAGGCGAAGGACGAGCACTACCTGCTCGAGGTGGACCACGAGCTGGTGGTGCCGATGGGCAAGAAGGTCCGCATCCTCACCACCGCGGCCGACGTGATCCACTCCTGGTGGGTGCCCGCGTTCGGCGTCAAGCAGGACGCGATCCCGGGGTTCATCCGCGACACCTGGTTCAAGGCCGACAAGCTTGGCACCTTCCGCGGCCAGTGCGCCGAGCTCTGCGGCAAGGAGCACGGCTTCATGCCGATCGTGGTGAAGGTCGTGTCGCAGGAGGACTACGCCAAGTGGGTGGCCGCCGAGAAGCAGAAGATGGCGGGGGCGCAGCAGGACGCGAGCAAGGTCTGGACCGAGGCCGAGCTGGCGCAGCATGGCGAGAAGGTCTTCGCGGGCACCTGCGCGGCCTGCCACCAGCCGAACGGCGCCGGCCTGCCGAAGGTGTTTCCGTCGCTGGTGGGCTCCAAGGTGGTGCTGGGGCCGAAGGAGGAGCAGATCAAGCTGGTGCTGAACGGCCGCAAGGGCGTGTTCCAGCCCAACACCATGATGCCGCCGCAGGCGGCGCTCTCGGACGTCGACATCGCCGCGGCGATCACCTACACCCGCAATTCCTGGGGCAACAAGGCGCAGGAAAACGTGGTGCAGCCGTCCGAGGTCAAGGCACTACGGAAATAGCGGGATCCAGGAGATCACTATGAGCGCAGTCATCGACACCCACGGCCACGGCCACGGCCACGAGCACGACCACCACGGCGGCTACGGCGGCATCATGCGCTGGATCACGACCACCAACCACAAGGACATCGGCACGATGTACCTGTGGTTCAGCTTCATCATGTTCATGGTGGGCGGGACGATGGCGATGGCCATCCGGCTGGAGCTGTTCAGCCCCGGGCTGCAGTTCTTCAACCCCGACCTGTTCAACCAGTTCACCACGATGCACGGGCTCATCATGGTGTTCGGCGCGATCATGCCGGCGTTCGTCGGCTTCGCCAACTGGCAGATCCCGATGATGATCGGGGCGCCGGACATGGCGTTCGCGCGCCTGAACAACTGGTCGTTCTGGCTGCTGCCCTTCGCCGGGTCGCTGCTGATCCTGTCGTTCTTCATGCCGGGCGGCGCGCCGGGCGTGGGCTGGACGATGTACGCGCCGCTCACCGTGCAGATGGGCGTCGGCATGGACTTCACGATCTTCGCCGTGCACCTGCTCGGGATGAGCTCGATCCTCGGCTCGATCAACATCATCACCACGATCCTCAACATGCGCGCGCCCGGGATGACGCTGATGCGCATGCCGCTGTTCGTCTGGACCTGGCTGATCACTGCCTACCTGCTGGTCGCGGCAATGCCGGTGCTGGCGGGCGCGGTCACCATGACGCTGACCGACCGGCACTTCGGCACCTCGTTCTTCAACGCCGCGGGCGGCGGCGACCCGGTGCTGTACCAGCACATCTTCTGGTTCTTCGGCCACCCCGAGGTCTACATCATCGCGCTGCCGGCGTTCGGCGTGGTTTCGCAGGTGATCCCGGCGTTCTCGCGCAAGCCGCTCTTCGGTTACGCCTCGATGGTCTACGCGACCTCGGCGATTGCGATCCTGTCGTTCATCGTCTGGGCGCACCACATGTACACGGTCGGGATGCCGGTCACGGGGCAGCTGTTCTTCATGTACGCGACGACGCTGATCGCGGTGCCCACCGGCGTGAAGGTGTTCAACTGGGTGGCGACCATGTGGAAGGGGTCGCTCACCTTCGAGACGCCGATGCTGTTCGCCTGCGGGTTCCTGTTCCTGTTCACCATGGGCGGCTTCACCGGCCTGGTGCTGTCGCTGGTGCCGATCGACATCCAGCTGCAGGACACCTACTACGTGGTGGCGCACTTCCACTACGTAATGGTGGCGGGCGCGCTGTTCTCGGCGTTCGCCGGGGTCTATTTCTGGCTGCCGAAGTGGACCGGAAAGATGTACGACGAGACGCTGGGCAAATGGCACTTCTGGCTGTCGATGATCTTCTTCAACATGATCTTCTTCGTGCAGCACTTCCTCGGCCTCGCCGGCATGCCGCGGCGCGTCCCGGACTACCCGGTGATGTTCGAGACCTGGAACCGGATCAGCTCGATCGGCGCCTTCGGCTTCGGCCTGACCCAGCTGCTGTTCCTCTACATCGTGCTGAAGTGCATCCGGCACGGCGAGAAGGCGCCGCAGAAGCCCTGGGAAGGAGCCGACTCGCTCGAGTGGACGCACCTGCCGACGCCGGCGCCGTACCACTCCTTCGAGACCCCGCCGGTGCTCAAGTAGCCGCGCGTGAGCCGCAACCTGAAGACCGCCCTGGTGCTGGCGTCGGTCGCCGTGGCGACCTTCGTCGGCATCATCGCCAAGTACTGGCTGCTGAATGGCAAGTGAGCTGAGCGCGGATGCGCGCGAGCGCGACAACCGGCGGCTGCTGACGCGGCTGTCGATCGTCGCCGCAGGGATGTTCGGCTTCGGCTACGCCATGGTCCCGTTCTACCAGGCCTTCTGCAAGGCGATCGGGGCCTACTCGCTGGTGGAGCGCGATGCGGCGCCGGCCAATACCCAAGTGGATGCGACGCGCCTGGTCACCGTCGAGCTCGACGCCAATGTGCGCGGCCTGCCGTGGCGCTTCAAGCCGGTGGCCGGCTATGTGCAGGTGCATCCCGGGCAGCTGGTGCAGATCGAGTACGAGGTGTCGAACGAGCGCGAGGCCGCGGTCACCGGCCAGGCGATCGCGAGCTTCGGGCCGGAGGTCGCCGGCCGCTACTTCCGCAAGCTGGAATGCTTCTGCTTCACGCAGCAGACGCTGCGCCCGGGCGAGACGCGCCGCATGCCCGTCACTTTCGTGGTCGACCCGGACCTGCCCCAGGGCGTCGGCACCGTGACGCTCTCCTACACGTTCTTCGAGGTCCCCGGCGCAGCCGGCAGGACGTGATGGAGGCGGCCGTGGCGAAAGCGTCGTTCCTCGACACCGTGAAGGCGGTGCTGTCGGGCTTCATCGGCGTGCGGCGCAAGGCCGACCACGAGCGCGCGCCGCTCAATCCGCTGCATATCGTCATCGCCGCCGTCGTGCTGGTCGCGCTGTTCATCGCGTCGATCCTCACGGTCGTCCGGCTCGTCACCTCGTGAAGCGCAGGAGCCAGGGAGACCCGCATGGAACATAGCGCCACCACCACCACGCGCCAGACGCACTACGCGGTGCCGCAGCCGATGCCCTGGCCGATCATGGGCTCGGCGTCGCTGTTCTGCATGGCGCTCGGCGCCGTGTTCCTGTTCAACGGCAACCGCGGCGGCTGGGTGCCCATCGCCTTCGGCATCATGCTGCTGCTGTACATGATGGTGCGATGGTTCGGCGACGTCATCCGCGAGTCCGAGGGCGGCAAGTACGGGCACTGGGAGGACGTCTCCTTCCGCTGGGGGATGAGCTGGTTCATCTTCTCCGAGGTGATGTTCTTCGGCGCCTTCTTCGGCGCGCTGTTCTGGCTGCGCCGGATGTCGGTGCCGGACCTCGCCAGCCTCGAGAGCAACGCGCTGCTGTGGCCCGGCTTCACCGCCCACTGGCCGTCGGCCGGCCCGGGATTCACGGAGAGCTTCTCCCCCATGGCCGCCTGGGGGATCCCCGCGATCAACACGCTGCTGCTGCTGTCCTCGGGGGTCACGGTGACGATCGCGCACTACGCGCTGAAGGAAAACAGGCGCGGGATGCTGAACCTGTTCCTGTTCCTGACGATCGCGCTCGGGCTGACGTTCCTCTGCCTGCAGATTTTCGAATACCACCACGCCTACACCGAGCTGAACCTGAAGCTTTCCACCGGCGCCTACGGCTCGACCTTCTTCATGCTCACGGGTTTCCACGGCTTCCACGTCACGGTGGGCGCGATCATGCTCTCGGTGATCCTGGGGCGCTGCCTGTCGGGGCACTTCAAGCCCGACCACCACTTCGCCTTCGAGGGAGTGGCGTGGTACTGGCACTTCGTCGACGTGGTCTGGCTCGGGCTCTTTATCTTCGTCTACTGGCTATAGGCGCCCATTGATCCAGCCGAAGTAATACGCGGCCATCAGGAAGAGGAACAGCCCGACCGAGAGGCCGACCCGCAGCGCCAGCGCCTTCACCATGCGCCTGGAGCCGCCGCGGTCGTGCATCATGAAGTACGCGGCCGAGGCGAGGCTCGCGACGATCAGCAGGAATACGGCGATCACCAGGTAGCGCATCCTGCCGGCCAGTGTAGCGCGAGCGATGAAACCCGGTGAGCGGAAGGCGCGATTGAGGTTCCGCCCGCCCTTGTGGGCCGTGCTGCTGGCGGCGGCCGGCTGCGCTGGCGGCATCCTGCTGGGGAACTGGCAACTGCGGCGGGCGGACGAGACGCGCGCCCTGCTTGCGGCGGAGGCCGCGCCCGAGCCGCTGCGGGGACGGTTCCTGGAGAAGAACATGATGTACCTCGCCAACCGCTTCCGGGAGGGGCGCGCCGGCTACGAGGTGCTGCAGGCGCTCGTGCTGGCCGACGGGCGCAACGTGCTCGTGGAGCGAGGCTGGGTCGCCGCGCCGCCCGGTGCAGGCGCGCCGCCGCCGGTGCCCACGCCGGCGGGCGAGGTCGAGCTGCGCGGCGTGCGGCGCGAGCGCGTGGAGCGCGTCTACGCGGCCCCGGGCGCCGGCAACCGCGGACGCGTGCGGGAGAACGTCAGCCTTGCGGAGTTCGCGGCGTGGTCCGGGCTTGCGCTCGAGCCGTACGTGATCGAGCAGCACTCGCCGCTTTCGGACGGGCTGCAGCGCGATTGGCCGCACCACGGGATCGGGGTCGCCGGACATCAGAGCTACGCCCTGCAGTGGTATTCGCTCGCCGCTCTTTCAATCGTGCTGCTGGTGGCGCTCAACCTGAAGCATGCAAGGCCCTGACACTCCCGCCGCACGCCGCGGACGCCTGAAGCTCCTGCTGATCGGCGCCTTCTTCGCCTTGCCGGTCGCGGCGGCGTGGGTCGCGTGGTGGCTCGATCTCTCCCCGGGTGCGACGAGCAACTACGGCACCCTGGTCGCGCCGAGCCCGGTGGCCATTCCGGCGGTGCGGGAGCTGAAGGGGCGCTGGGTGCTGGTGCAGTTCGACGGCGGCGCCTGCGACGCGGCCTGCGAGCGCAAGCTCTACATCATGCGCCAGATCCGGCGCGCGCAGGGAGGCGACATGCAGCGCGTCGAGCGGCTATGGTTCGTCACCGACGGCGTGCAGCCGCGCGCCCGGCTGCTGGAGGCGATCGCAGGCACCAGAGTGGTCTTCGGCGCGGGCGCCGACGGCGCCGGCTTTCCGCCCGGCGAAGGCTCGGTGAAAGACCACATCTACCTCGTGGATCCGCTCGGCAACCTGATGATGCGGTTCCCGAGGGACCCGGACCCCTCGCGCATGATCAAGGACCTCCACCACCTGCTGCAGGTGTCGCAGTTCGGCTAAAATTCAGGGGCTTGTCGGCAGAACTCACCCGCGGTTCACACGCCAGGACGCATCCCGGCCGCGTCCGGGCCTTTCTCGCGCTGACCAAGCCGCGCGTCGTTTCCCTCATCGTGTTCACAGCCGTGATCGGCATGCTGCTCGCCTCCCCGGGCATGGTGCCCGCGGGGCTGCTCGCGGCGGCGACGGTGGGCATCGCGCTGGTTGCGGGCTCAGCGGCGGCGATCAACTGCCTGGTCGAGCAACGCATCGACGCCCGCATGCAGCGCACCCGCTGGCGGCCGCTGCCTCAGGGAGAGCTCACGCCGCTGCAGACGGTCGTGTTCGCCGGCGCGGTCGGCGGCCTCGGGCTGTGGCTGCTCGAGCATTACGTGAACGCGCTCACCATGTGGCTGACGCTCGGCACCTTCGTCGGCTACGCGATCGTCTACACGGTCATCCTGAAGCCGCTGACGCCGCAGAATATCGTCATCGGCGGCGCCTCCGGCGCCATGCCGCCGGTGCTCGGCTGGGCCGCGGTGACCGGCACGGTGCCGACCGAGGCGCTGCTGCTGTTCCTCATCATCTTCGCCTGGACGCCGCCGCACTTCTGGTCGCTGGCGCTGTACCGCACCGACGACTACGCGCGCGCCGGCGTGCCGATGCTTCCGGTGACGCACGGCAAGCGGTACACGCGGCTGCAGGTGCTGCTGTACACGCTGATCCTGTTCGCAGTGTCGCTGCTGCCGTTCGCGGCCGGGATGAGCGGCTTTACGTATCTCGCGGCTGCCCTCGCGCTCGGGGCCCTCTACGTCGCCTACGCGGTGCGCATCGTGACCGCCTACAGCGACCGCCTCGCGCAGGCGGCCTTCCGCTACTCGATCGTGTACCTCGCGCTGCTCTTCGCCGCGCTGCTCGTTGACCACTATCTCGCGCTCTAGCTTCGTCCTCGCGCTGGCGCTCGCCGCCGCGATGCTTGCCGCGTGCAGCCCCGCCGGGCCGAAATTCCGCAGCACCGACATCACCGGGGCGGACTTCGGGCATTCGCTCGCGCTGACCGATTTCGACGGCAAGCCACGCACCCTCGCCGACTTCCGAGGCAAGGCGGTGGTGCTGTTCTTCGGCTACACGCATTGCCCGGACGTCTGCCCGACAACCCTCGCCGACCTTGCCGGTGTCATGAAGAAGCTCGGGGCGCTCGCCGACCGGGTGCAGGTCCTCTTCGTGACGGTGGATCCGGCTCGGGATACGCCGCAGGTGCTGAAGCAATACGTGCCCGCGTTCGACCCGCGCTTCCTCGGCCTCTACGGCGACGCCGCCGCGACCGCAAAGGCGGCCAAGGAATTCCACATCTACTACGAGAAGAATTCCGAAAGCGCGCCTGGCGTCTATACGATGAACCATAGCTCCCAGTGCTACGTCATCGACCCGCAAGGGCGCCTGCGGCTGCTGGTGCGGGCGGAGCGCATCGCCGCCGACCTGCCGGACGATCTGCGCGCCTTGCTCAAGCGCTAGACGTCGGGGAGGCCCGACGGCGCTTGAGGAGGGGAGTTCGGGAACTACGGAACTACAATGGCAAACGCGCGTGTCAAAGAAGAGTGGCGAAGCGTAGGACGGCAGGATCCTCTGTGGAAGCCGGCAACCGCATTTCCGTGCTGGTTGCCGAGGAGCATGGTGTGCTGCGCGACGGGCTCCTCCATATCCTCGGGCATTCGTCGGACATCGAGGTCCTGGTCGCCGTGGGCGACGGCGAGGATGCCGTGCGCCACGCCGAGCGGCTCTCTCCCCACGTTGCCGTCATGGGAATTGCGATGCCTAGCCTCAACGGGGTAGATGCGACGCGCGCGCTCGCCCAGAAAAGCCCTGGGACCGGCGTAGTTTTGCTTTCGATGCATGCCTCCTCGATCGTGCTGCGGCGCGCGCTCGACGCAGGGGCGCGGGGTTTTCTCACCAAGGCTTCGAACGCCGAAGAGGTGCTGAGCGCCGTACGGGCGGTCGCCGCCGGCCGGCGCTACGTCGGCCGGGGGATCGCCGAGCGCCTGCTGGAGGGGGGACGGCCCGAGCAGCAGGGCGACCGAGCGACCGAGGTGCTCACCACGACCGAGCGCAACATCCTGCGGCTGGTGGCCGAGGGCAGGACCAATCCGCAGGTCGCGGCCGCGCTCGGCCTGTCGCCGCGCACGGTCGAAACCTACCGCCTGCGCTTGATGCGCAAGCTCGATATCGACTCGCTCGCGGCGCTGGTGAAGTTCGCGATCCGCAACGGCGTCATCGCGATCGACTAGGACGAAACGAAGACGGCCGCGCGCGGCGGCCGTCGGGACGGAGGGAAGCCCGCTTACCGGGCGGCTGGCGCCGCCAGCGCACGCGGCGCCGGCGCCCCGATGACCTGCTTCATCTTCGCCAGCGCCTTGGCCTCGAGCTGGCGCACGCGCTCGGCGGAGATCTTGAACTCGCGCGCGAGGTCGTGCAGCGTGAGCGCGTCCTTCTCCTTCAGCCAGCGCGCCTCGACGATGCGGCGGCTGCGCGGATCGAGCGCGGCGAGGGCGCGCGAGAGCCCTTCGCCATTGACCCGCTCTTCCTCGACCTCTTCCAGCAGGTGCGAGGGCTCCTGCGCGGGGTCGGCGGCGAGGTAGTGCACGGGCGCGTACGCCTCGTCGTCCGAGTCGTCGGCCTCGAAGGCGACGTCCCGCCCCGAGAGCCGGGTCTCCATCTCGGCGACCTCCTCGGGCTTGACGTTGAGCTCCCCGGCGACGCGGCCGACCTCGTCCAGCGTGAGCGGCGCGAAGTCCTTTTTCATCGAGCGCAGGTTGAAGAAGAGCTTTCTCTGCGCCTTGGTGGTGGCGACCTTCACCAGCCGCCAGTTGCGCAGGATGTATTCGTGGATCTCCGCCTTGATCCAGTGGATGGCGAAGGACACCAAGCGCACGCCGCGCGCAGGGTCGAAGCGCTTCACCGCCTTCATCAGGCCGATATTGCCTTCCTGGATGAGGTCCGCGTGCGGCAGCCCGTAGCCGAGATAGCCGCGCGCCACCGACACCACCAGCCTCAGGTGCGAGAGCACCAGCTGGCGGGCCGCGTCGAGGTCGTCTTCCTGCCGGTAGCGCAGGGCGAGCGAGCGCTCCTCTTCGGCGCTCAGCATCGGCAGGCGGTTCACCGACTGGACATAGGCCTCAAGGCTTCCGGCCGCCGAAGGCAGCGACAGGGGCATCGGCAGGGACATTGCTTGCATCCTCAAGCTCCTTTCGAGCATTCTAGCACTCGACATATTAGAGTGCTAACCCTGGATCAAGTTCCTTGCCAAGGGTTCAATGATCTGTCTTCTATTAATCGATTTCACGTAAGTATTTACTGACTGACAAATATGCCCCCAGCCACCCAAGAACGCCGGAGAAGACCGCCACGGCCGCGGCATCGCCAGGCGGGAGGAATGCCAGCCTGAAGGCCGCGCCGTAGCTCGCCGCGAGTTCTTCAACGCCGACGTTGAGCGCGGCGAGCCCGCCCCAGAGGATCGCGAGCGCGACCAGCCCGCCCGCGAGCCCCTGCAGCGCGCCCAGGTAGAAGAACGGCCGTCGGATGAAGGTGTCGGTGGCGCCGATCAGCCTGGAGATCTCGATTTCGGCCCGCTGCGTGAGGATCTGCAGCCGGATAGTGTTGAAGGTGATCGCCACCAGCCCCACCGCGAGCAGCGCCGCGAGCAGCGCGATGGCGAGGCGCGCGGTACCCGCCAGCGCGGCCAGGCGCCGCGCCCATGCGGCGTCGGCTTGCACGTGGCCGACGACCGGCAGCCCGCGCAATTCCGCGGCGAGCGACTCCAGAGCGGCGGCGTCCGTCTCTTGCGGCCGCAGCACGAGGGCATCCGGCAGGGGGTTGCGGTTCAACGCCGCCACCACCTCCGCCAGGCCTTGAACCGCTTCGAGCTCCTTCAGCGCCTGCTCCCGCGGTACCAGGCGCAGCGAGCGCACGCGC
>Ga0335085_10002256_pt1 | contig 36694 bp, 31 predicted proteins | sample Lox_Sample_45_FD_206712 | JGI IMG/M metagenome (GOLD analysis project Ga0335085, IMG submission 206712) | Soil microbial communities from Loxahatchee National Wildlife Refuge, Florida, United States - Lox_Sample_4.5 | ecosystem: Environmental > Terrestrial > Soil > Wetlands | place: USA...
TGAGATGAAAGGCTACTAATCACACCCCGTTAAAGAAGATCAACTGTCCTCTGGAGGAAAGAAAAGAGATAAAAAGGGAAGAGTCGACTCTTCCCTTTTTATTTTGGAATCACGATTTCCGTCCCTCTCCCTTCCGGTCGCCCCATGAGCTTGTTTGCATAAATGTTTCGGCCGGACCACCCGCTCCTTGGGCCGCCTGCGATTTTTTCTCCACTCCCATCCACCGCGGCAGAGCTACCGGAGAGGAATGGGCTTGGATAAAAGGGGGAAAGAGAACTCGACGGAAGGCTTTTCCCTGGTTAGGATGGATGAGAAGACGGTTCCCCGTAAATATTTTGGGAGCAGCCGAGACAGTTCGAGGATGATCTCATCGGCTTGTTCTTTTCCCACTTCACCCAGCACATCGATGGGGATGAAGATATTTTTCGTTTTTTCCGTCGCTTTGTCTTTCTCACATTGACGCCATACCCAATTCCGGGTCAACACTTCTCGGTCATCACAATAGACCAGCTCTCCCTTCGGCACAACACCCGTCTCCCCGCCACCCATAGGAGTAAAAGGCTCCCATCCTTCTGCAAACCGCAGATGTATGTTTCCCTCAAGAGTATCGAGATCATGGCCTCCCATCGGGACGAAGAACCTTAAGGAAACACTGTTGTAGAGATCCACCAGGGGGTTAATCTTTGGAAAAGGATCTCCTTTCAAAACCCTTCTTGCCATGGATTCAATGGAGCTTTGAAATTTACTTCCTGAAATGCCCAACTTGGAAAAGGTCGTTCTCCACGGCTTGATCCTTGGGTGGTCCTGAGGTTTATCACCGGCGAAGTTTTTTCTCATCTCCTCGACGGCCCGGACGAGAAGGCCGTCAATCTCGTCGGACGAGCGGGTATTGTCCACATCCTTTGCCACCACCATCCCGATGGTGAGATCGGGCAGCAGATCGAACAGTTCCTTCTGAATAGAGAACAACATCTTTTCCTCCTTGCCGCTCGCAGCAGGTATCAACGGATCGAGGTTTTAATCCCCTAACACTCCTCCCAGTGAAAGTCAACCCATCTCGCTATTGGCGATCCGCTCTTGGCCATCCGCTGACTTTCCTTGACCATCGATCCTATTTTTTATATAGTGACTTCAAATGAGTTGAACCTGACAGGGGAGATTCTCGATGCCGGCAACCCGCGGCTATTTGTTCCCACATTCATCAGCGGCAAGGGAGGAGTAAGCGGTCGCTTCAGAATGAGAGGAGGAATCTAAATGAATCGACGCCAGTTTCTCCGTTCCTCTGCTTTTTACGGTTTGTCAGTGAGCCTGGGGAACGTCTCCTCTTTCGCACAGAGCTTTTCAGCATCCAAGAAGGATCAGCCTCTTTCAAAAGACCTGCAAATAATCGATGCCCATGCCCATCCCGATCGTTATGTCTACAATTCGCGCGCGACCGATCACACGTCAACGCTCAGGGCCATCAAAAAATTGGGAATGGTTGCCAGTTGTTTCGCGGCCGTGGGGGATTCGGTATTTCTGAACCAAGGCCGTGTTCCGGGGACTGAATATCACAGTACAAAGGCCCAGTTAGAATGGTGGCTCAAAGGGATTGTGAAACCGGGGAAAGTCAAATTGGTACTTAAAGCCTCCGATGTGCCGGCTGCCGTAAACGAGGAGAGTCCTCCGGGTGCCATTTTAGGCGTCGAGGGAGGAGATGCCCTAAAAGGGAACCCTGACGCGGTCAATGAATTTTACGGAATAGGAGTCAGAATCATAACGCTGATCCATTATCGAAACAATGAAATCGGAGACACGATGAAAATGTGGAGAAATCTCAGTCCGGGTCCTTCGTCAAATGGTTTGACTCCCGCCGGATGCAACGTGGTAGAGCGGATGCAGGATTTAGGCCTTGTGGTCGATGTCGCTCATGCCCAGAGTGCCACTCTAAAACAAATTGTGGAAATGAGCTCTCGGCCGTTGGTTGACTCGCATACCAATCCTTGTTCCATCGAAGACCCGTTGCAGTGCGGTCGATCCCGTACCTGGAAAGAGATGGAATGGATTGCCAAAACAGGAGGCGTGGTTTGTACCTGGCCTCTGGCCTATACACGGGGGGCGACGACCCGAATCACCTTTTCAGATTGGGCGAAAGAAATTCGTGAAATGAAAAGCCGATTGGGGATAGAACACATAGGCTTGGGAACGGACGGCGGAGGAGACCTCCCGGGGTTCATCGAGGGCTATCGAGACATTGGCGATTTGCAGAAACTCATAATGGCCATGCAGGAAGTCGGCCTCTCACACGATGACATTGCAGCCTACATGGGCCGCAACTTTCATCGGGTACTCCGAAGCTGCATCGGCTGACGACGCCCTTCATGCGGGGTTTTGTAGGGACGGATTCCAGCAGAAGTCTCTAGGAAAGGAGGAACTTATGAGACGAAAATCGATCATCGCAATAGGAATTCTTTTCATCAGTCTTGGATGGGTTTTAGCAACGGGGATGGCAGCCGAAAAGAAGCCAATCAAGCTCGGCGTTGTGTTTATCATGTCCGGGCCAATGGGGGGATACGGGAAACACGGAACCCAGGCAATCCAGCTTGCCCTTGATGAAATCAACGGGCAGGGGGGTATTCTAGGAAGAAAGGTCGAAGCCATTTTTCAAGACGATGAACTCAAGGTTGAGAAAGGGGTGCAGATTACCAAGAAATTTATTGCTGAAGATAAAGTGGATTTCATCATAGGTCCCACTTCCAGCGGCGTAGCCCTGGCCATGGCCGATATCGTTGAGAAAGAAAAGAAAATTCTCGTGCTCACCCAGGCAGCGACAAATTCGCTGACCGATGCCAAGTTCAACCGGTATCTGTTTAGCACCTTGAGCAATGCCATGATGCACTCCCGGGCGGGTGCCTCTCTCATGGCGAGCAAACCTTACAAGCGTTGGATGTGTATCGGACCCGGCTACAGCTATGGCTACGAATCCTGGACTTCATTCAAGGATAAACTGAAACAGCTGCGGCCGGATGTCGAAATCGTCGGTGAGCTTTGGCCCAAGTTAACAGAGCCTGACTATACTTCCTTCATCCAAAAGATTGTCGAGGCCAAGCCGGATGCCGTCTGGTCACCCCTGTGGGGCATGGATGCAGTCAACTTCATTAAGCAGGCGTTGCCCTTGGGCCTCTTTGATAAAATCAAGTTTGCGTTCCCCGATGGGGCCGCCCTGGAGACACTCCTTCCCCTGGGAAAGAGCCTGCCCGACGGTCTGTTTGTGGCAAGCCGTTACTTTTTCCTTACGCCGGACTCTTCGATGAACCGTGGTTTCGTCAAGACCTACCAGGAGAGGTTCAAAGAATATCCCGATTATATGGCCGAAGAAACCTATGCGGGCGTCTATTTTCTCAAGGCCGCCATCGAGCGGGCTGGCTCAACAGATACGGAAAAAGTGATTGCAGCCGTGGAAAAAGAACCTCTCGCATGGGAAACTCCTGAAGGATGGAAGATCATGAGAAAAGAGGATCATCAGGTGGTGGAAGACGTTGTCTGGGGGGAGACTGGCTACAGCGAAACGTATGGCTTTGCAATCCTAAAGAATATGCAGTCCATCCAGGCCGAAGAGATTTGCAGAACTCCCGCAGAACTCAAAGAGGTGCGCGTGAATTATGAAAAAAGGTTAAAGGAACCCAAAAAATAGCCGGAACATGGGGCGGTCCTATTTTTCAGGAGGTGAGACTGATGCGATAGGACCGCCTTCTTTGATTCATCTCGCCTAAGATGGAAGCCGGATCTGTCCACTGAAATCGATAATGGAGTAAGGACACAGGGTGTTAGGACTGCGAACAAACCGAGTGTTGTGGGTAATCACGGGTTATAGTAAAATGTTGTAGCTCCGATCTCAGGAAATGGGATGAGTGCGTTTTGACCCGGTCGAGGGGAATCGTAAAATGCTGTCTTCTGACATGAAAGAGGCTATCCTCAAAAGAATCATGCGGATTCCTATTGTGGATACCCTGCAAATGAAGATCATTTCACTTTCGGACGGATGCTGCGAGGCCATGGCGCCCAGAAAATTAGGTTATGACGGGGTCTTTGAGTCATTTCATGGTGGCCTCTTGATGACTCTTGCCGACAGCACCGCCTGCTTTGCTATATTCACAAAGACAGGGCCGGATCTACGTCTGACGACCACCGACATGAGCATTCGATTCTTGGCACCCTGTCTGAGCGATGCCTTCGCCAAAGCAGAGGTCATCAAGGTTGGCCGGACCCTGTGCCCTGTCACCGTGAACCTCTATGATTCCCACAACAAACAAGTGGCCCTTGCCCAGGTGACTTATATGTTCCTCAACCACAAAGGAGCAGAGGTTCCACGATAATTCCTATTTGGAGACAGGAGTGCCTCCCACTTTCAGTCGGGTCCACGGTGGAAGCGGGAGGCCTCACACGGGCCATTTTTTCCCGTGTTCGTCCCGTTGAGAGATCAACCTCTAGCGGGGTTCGCCGAGAAAGGAATCGTCTTCATCCCCGCCGCAGGCAGCGGGCTTTCCAGCCGGGGCAGTGGGAAGAACGCCGGTTGTCAAGTCCGTTGAAATTTGTCCTTGAAGAACATAGGAAGAACAAGTATCCTGGATAATAAAGGCTTCGGAGGATGCCCTGCAAAGAAGAGAGCCAAGGGAGAATTGCATGAAAAGGTTTTTTTTAATTTGTTCACCCATCCTACTGTTGGTCTCTGTCGTCCTGCTCTGCAGAACTTCGACTCATGCAGCCGGGGAGGCGACGGTTGAACAAATCATGGCCAATAAGGATTTCTACGAAGGACAGGAGGTCTCGGTATACGGAGCTGTTTCAACTCCAAGATTTAAATCCTTCCGGCATGGCAAGCCCTACATGACCCTTCCGCTCCTCGGCGATTCCAAAGGCCGAATCAATGTTCTCTTCTGGGGAGACAAAAAACTCAAAACAGGAAAAAGGGTCAGAGTGACTGGCATCTACAGAAAGATGATGGAAATGGGAAAATATACCTTTCGGGATGTGATCGAGGCAACTGAAATTGAAACGGAGATGAAAATACAAGAGAAAAATCCCTGAGCGTCTTTTTGCTTGCGGTTCCGTTTCTCGTGAGAGGAGAAAGAGGATAGAGAGCAGAGGCTGGACCCATCGGAGAGGGAACTAAGGATTAAGAAGAGGAGGAGGGGAAATGAAGCTTTTCAACATCCACGTGATTACGTGTAGTTCGGCCGGTGACTTTCACTCGAAATTCAAAAAAAGGTTGATATTCCACACGATCCTGGAAACGGTGAAGCTCTTTTTCATCGCGGCCATCGCCGTGTTTATCCTGCTGGAGTACGGTGCACCTCTTGTGCAAAAGAGCCTACAAACCGACTCTCCAGCCGGAATGGAGGAGTTTCTCTCCCTCACAAAATCCTCCGACTCCAGCGTAAAAGAGGTCCTCCGTCTTGTGAACATGATTCGGTTCATTACCGAAAATCAGCTTTCCGAGGCTAAAATGTTGCGGTATGCCAGTTTGATCTCCCATGCGTCCAAAAGACATGGCGAGAACCCCCTGGAGATCATCGCGATCATCATGGCCGAAAGCAACTTCAAGGAGAATAGCGTCAATAAGGAGACCGGCGACTATGGCCTGGGGCAGATCAATTGGGAGCACTGGGGCAAGGACTTTGGATTGATGCCCCACCAACTTCTGGACCCGTCGATCAACATCTTTTTGACCTGCCATGTCTATAAGTTCTTTGGGAAGGATTTTGGCAAGTACCATCGGGGCGGCGGCATTCAATCCAATGCCTACCTGGTGAATGTGAGAAGTATTCTTTCCACGCTAAACGCCCTGCTCGAAGGGAACAAAGAGAACGTTTCTTGAAAACCAGCCCGGGGAAACAGGCACAGGGCACTATTTCCCCGGGGCTTTCGTGAGCGCCCGCTAAAATCGGCTTAATCGCCGTGCCTTCCTCTGCCTTCCCCTTTATCGTGGCCGTGCCGGTCGGGTTCCCGGCTTTCCTCTCCATGCCACTCCCTTCCTCCGTGCTTTTCCCAGTACTTATCCCTTTCCCAGGTCTTCCAGTTCTTTCTGACATCTCCGTACGGGATGTGCCGATAGCCGGGGGGGACATGGCGAAAACCGGGCGGCACATTGATGACGGCTCGAGGAACTTTGTTGGGGGTAACGTAAACCCACTTCCCATTATAGCTTTTGGATCGATACCAATATCCTTGATGAGGACGATACCAGTAGCCCTGGTAGAAGAAAATATCCACATCCACTCCTGGGGCAAAGTAGACATAGGTCCGGGGGACGACGACCATCGGCGGTGGCGCAGGAACTACGAGGGGGGGGGGCGGCGGCAAGCCGATTCCAACGTTGACGTTCACTTCCGCCGAGCCTCTATCGGAGACGCCCATCAGTGTCAGAAGCGTTGCTCCGACCAGGAACAGGTTAAATATCGCTTTTTTCATAAAATGACCTCCTTTCACGGTCGCCCGGGCATTATGACTTGTCATAGGGATGATCAAGGCCACCGGGCAGATTGACAGATTTCTTTCTCGGGATAGCTCACAGCCTTCATTTTTTGCAGGAAGATTTCTTCCTGCAAATCACCTTCTCTACAGAAGGAAATTGAGCGCTGGAATGGTAACACAATGGAAACGCACATACAATAATTGCGAATCAAGGGGCATCCATCATTTGGAATCGGCGAGCATTAGGATCCCTTTGGCCTGATCAAAACGACTGACAACGCCATGACGACAAGAATGAGGGCGGCTACCTCCCCGGCACCCACCGGCTCTCCAAGGACTGCGGCACTGCTGAGAACGCCGATGACCGGGATGGCAAGTGTCCCGATAGAAGCTAAACTGGCGGGAAATAGGTTGACCACCTTAATCCACGCCCAAAAGCAAAGGATATTGCCTATCAAGATAACGTAAGCCGTAGCCAACGCGGCCCGCCAGGAGACGTGCAAGAGGACTCCCATTGGCTCCAGAAGGAATGCGCCGATGATGACCGGAATGCCACCTAAAATCAGCTGCCATCCTGTAAGGACCGTGATCGGCATGGTCCAACGAAAATATTTCAAAAGGACCGTTCCCCCGGCCCAAGTGACCGCAGCTCCGAGCATAAAGAGGACTCCCAGCGGAGCGGAACCCAGAGCTCTGAGGTCCGGCCCGATAAGGATCAGTAACCCGGCGATCCCGAGAAGGAGTCCGATCAGACGCGCGAGCGTCAACCGCTCGCCCAAAATGAAAAGGCTCAGAATGGATGCCCAGACCGGCATGGTATACCCAATAATCACGGCTCGTCCTGCGTCCATATAGACGAGACCGTAGGCAGAGCAGAGATGCCACCCCGTGACATTGAACAGTGAAACCAGAATGAGCGGCCAACGCTCCGATCTCGGGATCGGGAGCCTCAAGCCGTTGGCTTTCGCCAAGCAGAGGACACCCGATCCCCCTAAAAGCAAACAGAGGGTACGGAACGTCCAGACCGGAATTTCCTTGAGCCCAATTTTCATCATCGGCCAGTTGGTTCCCCAGAAGAGAGAGAGGAATAGAAGCAAAACAAGCCCGAGTTGGGGCAGCGTTTCTGCTCCTGCGTTCTTAGGTTTCATCGGGTCGATCCTTTGATGAGGCGCACTCTCGTCCGTATGTTAATGACAAGGGATCCGAATTTCAATAGCTTCAAGAAGGACTGAGGAATTGAAGGAACGTTCCGCGGAAAGCTGGAAGCAACCTTAAGAATTGGAAGCACCTGCAATCAACGCGCTCATAACTTCTATTCCATGGCAAATCATCCGGTGAGAGAGGGCGAGAAAGAATGTCAGGTGCCTCCCTTGCTCCGTTCCCGGCTGTCGATAGCCGGGAACGGAGACGAAGGCGGAGGAAACGTCGTGCTTTATCTATTTTCCCAGTGCTGCCTTTAAGTCCTGATCCGGCGTAGTGATCGGTTGGATATTGAAATTGTCGATGAGGACCTTTAATACATTCGGAGAAACAAAAGCCGGCAGGGATGGCCCGAGCTTAATATTCTTTACTCCCAGGTGAAGCAAGGTGAGAAGAATGGCCACGGCCTTCTGCTCATACCAGGAGAGAATCATCGAAAGAGGCAGTTCGTTGATGCCGACACCGAAAGCCTTGGACAAGGCGACGGCAATCTGAACCGCCGAGTAGGCGTCGTTGCACTGACCAACGTCTAAAAGCCTCGGGATCCCTCCGATATTTCCCAGATCCTTATCGAAGAAGCGAAACTTACCGCATGCCAGGGTAAGGACCATACAGTCCTTAGGGACTTTTTCGACCAGCTCGGTGTAGTAGTTGCGTCCAGGCTTCGCCCCATCACATCCGCCCACGAGGAAGAAATGACGAATGGCCTTTCCCTTGACGGCTTCGATGACCTTGCCGGCAACACTCATCACGGTATTCCTTGCAAAGCCAACCATGACAGAACGGTCGGCCCCATCTCCTTGAAAACCAGCCATAGCCAACGCCTTGTCGATCACGGGCTTGAAGTCCCGTCCCGAAATGTGGCCAGCGCCAGGCCATCCCACCGTGCCGCTGGTAAAGAGATTGTTCTTGTAAGAATCCTTCGGTTTCTGGAGACAGTTCGTGGTCATTAAGATGGCCCCGGGAAAATCGGCGAACTCCCGGGTCTGGTTCTGCCACGCTGTTCCGTAATGACCGTACAGATGGGAGTATTTTTTCAAGCCGGGATAACCATGGGCCGGAAGCATCTCTCCGTGCGTATAGACGTTAATCCCTTTGCCTTCCGTTTGCTTGAGAAGCTCTTCCAGATCCTTGAGATCGTGGCCAGAGACCAGGATGGCCTTTCCTTTTTTCTCTCCCAAAGGAACCTTCGTAGGAACAGGATGGCCATAGGTGCCCGTATTGCCCGCATCCAGAAGCTCCATGGCCCTGAGATTGATTTCACCACACTTCAGAACCAATCCGACCCAGTCGTTCAGGCTTAAGTCTTTTCTCAGGGTCGCAGCTAACCCCTCATGGATGAAACCATAGACCCGATCGTCTTCCTGGCCGAGGATGTGAGCGTGATCCGCATAGGCGGCCACCCCCTTGATTCCAAACAGGAAGATATGCTGAAGCGAAAGGATATCGGGAGGAATGGTTGGATCCGACTTGATTCCCACGGGTTCTGCCTGTTTGGCGAGCCCTTCTAAGCTGGTCGCGGGTTTCAAGGTTGCCGGCCCTTCTTGAAAATCGACTTTCCCCTTGGCAGCCTTCACTTTTTCTTTAAGATTTTCTCTCAAAGCCACACACCGCTGGATCAATTGAAGAAATCGATCAGGATCAAAATTGACATTGGTGAGGGTAGAGAAAAGAGCTTTACACGTAAACGCGTTGACGCCCGGGTCAACCACTCCCACCTTTCGGCCCTCCACTGCATAAAGGGCCAGCCCTTTAAGGGCATAGATCAGAAGGTCCTGAAGACCCGCCACGTCCGATTCTTTGCCGCAAACCCCAATTTTAGTACATCCTTCCCCCTTTGCCGTCTGTTCACACTGGTAACAAAACATGCTTGCTCCTCCTTTGATGAGATTTTTTTGATCGCCGGCCCTTAAGAGGGTTTCACTCCTATCGTCCTCGACGATCTTAAGTCAAGTATAATACTAACCAATCCATTTGTGTTTGACCTAGGTCAAAAAGGCGAAAAATTTCTCCTGTTGGCAACGTTCGATAAAGGTTTGAGGATAAAACCCCTTTGTGTTATTTTGATGCCTAGGTGAACCGATAAAGGAGGCGACCATGGATATTGATCCTCTCATCAATTTACTTAAATCCAGAAGAAGTATTCGAGCTTTCAAACCTGATCCAATTCCAGATGAATTCGTTCAAAAAATCATAGAAGCCGCGCGCTGGGCTCCCTCGGGCGGAAACGCTCAGCCCTGGGAATTCATCGTCATCAAGAGAAAAGAGATCAAGGACAGAATTGCAGAACTCTTCGTGGAGTCCGCAAGACCGGTCAGGCAGGCTGAGATGACCAGGGAGAAAGAATTGAGAGTCGTTGCGTTGGAAAGGGAGATCACCGAACCCGGGTTTAAAAATGCTCCCGTCTTCATGCTGGTCTGCGGTGATCCTCGACTGAACGAGGCTTTTCCCCTGCTCGTTTACCAGAAGAGCGGGATGGAAGTCCTGACTTCCACCCTCGCCAGTGCTTTCCTGTGCATGCACCTGGCTGCGAAGTCGCTGGGCTTAGGTTCTCAATGGGTTTCTGCAACGGGGGGTCTCATGGAAGATCCTTTAAAGAAACTTCTGGACATCCCAAAAGAGTTTAAGATCTATGATATGATGGCAGTAGGCTATCCTGCTTATCAGTTGGGACCGAGGTCCGCAAGAAAAATTGAGGAGATGATTCATGAGGACCGGTATGACAGATCAAAGCTCAGAACGGACCGAGAAATTAAGGACTTCATCATCGATCTGCGGAAGAGAGATCGGGAAGAAATGGAAGGCTTGATGCGTGGAATGAAGAGAACGGACTAGCCGGAAAGGAGGCTCACGGAAATGTTTGAAACGATCAGGTTCAAGCTCAATCGTAAACCAACGGTGATGACGGTAGATGGAGAGCGAAAGCTTCTGTGGGTCCTGCGCTCCGATTTTGGCCTCACGGGAACAAAATATGGCTGCGGAGAGGGGATCTGCGGAGCGTGTACCGTCCTGATCAACAACAAAGCAACCCGTTCGTGTCAGCTTCCTGTGAAAGAGATCAAAGGAAAAGAAGTGGTCACCATTGAAGGGCTGGCGAGGGACGGAAGGCTCCATCCGCTCCAGAAGGCCTTTATGGACCACGATGCCCTCCAGTGCGGCTTTTGTACTCCGGGAATGATTCTGAGCGCCTATAGCCTGCTTCTGCAGAAACCTAAACCAACGGAAGCAGAAATCCTGGAGGGAATGAACGATAACCTGTGCCGTTGTGGAGCCCATGTTCGGATTGTCCGGGCGATTCAAAGCGCCGCTGAAGAGATGAAAGGAGGGGGAAAAGAATGAAAGAAGAGCAGCCACTTGAGCTTGAGCGTAAAGATGAGAACCGATTTTCCCTCAGCCGGCGCGAATTTCTCAAAGCAGTGGGGGGAGGGATTATCGTCTTTTTTTCCGTCGGGGATTTGACAGCCCAGGAAAGACGGCCGCCCGGTTTTCAGGAGTTACCCGCTGACTTCAATGCCTTCCTCAGGATTGGAGCCGACGGCCGGGTCACCTGTTTCACGGGTAAGATCGAAATGGGGCAAGGCATTATAACATCCCTCGCACAGATGCTGGCGGACGAGCTCGATGTCTCCTTAGATGCGGTTAATATGACCATGGGGAACACGGACCTCTGCCCTTGGGATATGGGAACCTTCGGGTCGCGGACGACCCGATTCTTCGGACCTCCTTTAAGAGAAGCAGCCGCTGAGGCAAGGGCCATCCTGATTCAATTGGCCGCCGAGCATCTCCACTTGAGCGAAAGCCAGCTGACGGTCAAAGAGGGCGTGGTGGTCGATAAGAATGACAGTGGAAACCGGGTCACCTACGCTGAACTCGCAAAAGGAAAATCGATTGAAAAGCACCTGTCGAAGAAACCCACCTTAAAGAACGTTTCAGAATTTTCGATTGTGGGGAAACCAGCTCTGCGTAAAGATGCGTGGGCTAAGGTAACCGGAAAGGGGCAATATGCCGGCGATGTGCGAATCCCGGGCATGCTGTGTGCGAAGATTCTAAGACCCCCGGTTCACGGCGCCAAGTTGAAAAGCGTGGACACCTCGGCTCTTGCAGAGGATAAGGAGATCAAGGTCGTTCAGGAGCAAGATTTGATCGCAGTGCTCCATCTCTACCCCGATGTGGCAGAACTGGCCCTTTCCAAAATCAAAGCCAACTTTGACCTGCCGGAGGCCAAAGTCAACCCAAAGACGATCTTCCAACACCTCTTGAGCGTGGCTCCAGAAGGAGAAGTGGTTGCGCAAGGAGGGGACATCCGTGAGGGAGAGAAGGTGACCCGTGAAGCTTTTGAATCGACCTATTTGAATTATTATGTCGCCCATGCAACGATCGAAACCCACACGGCCCTCGCTAGGGTCGAGAAAGATCGGGTGACCGTCTGGGCATCAACCCAGAGGCCTTTCGGAGCAAAAGAGGAAGTGGCCCAGGCATTGAAGATTCCCCCCGGAAGTGTCCAGGTCATCACTCCCTTTGTGGGAGGTGGATTCGGCGGAAAGAGCCAGAACAGGCAGATCGTGGAGGCGGCACGCCTCTCAAAGCTAGCTGGAAGACCTGTGCAGGTTGCCTGGACCCGAGAAGAAGAGTTCTTTTATGATACCTTCCGGCCGGCGGCGATCGTCAAGATCAGATCCGGAGTGACGGAGGCAAATCAGATCGCTTATTGGGATTTTGATGTTTATTTCGCCGGGCCCCGTGGGGCAGAACAGTTTTATGATATCCCCCATCACCGGGAACTTTCCCATGGACACTACACAGGCATTCCAGGTGCTCATCCCTTCGGCACAGGCCCTTGGCGGGCACCCGGAAGTAATACGAACACCTTTGCAAAAGAATCGCACATCGACCTTATGGCGGCCAAGTTGAAGATGGACCCGCTCGAGTTTCGTCTGAAGAACCTCCGTGATCAAAGGATGACTAAAGTCCTGAAGGCTGCGGCTGAAAAATTTGGCTGGGCAGCTTCCCCAGCCCCGAGCGGACGGGGCTTCGGGGTGGCCTGCGCGACCGATGCGGGTGCGTATGTGGCCACGATGGCCGAAGTCGAAGTCGACCAGGGAAGTGGAAAGGTTCGTGTGAAACGGATCGTCTGTGCCCAGGACATGGGGCTTGCGATCAATCCCGAAGGCGCCCAGATCCAGATGGAAGGAGGTCTGATGATGGGGTTGGGGTACACGTTGACGGAGGAGGTCCGTTTCAACGGCGGGAAAATTCTCGACCGCAACTTCGATACTTATGAGATCCCTCGTTTCTCATGGCTGCCAAAGATTGAGACCCTGCTGATCGAAAACCCTGAAATTCCTCCGGCGGGCGGAGGAGAGCCGCCCATTGTCTGCATGGGCGGAGTCATTGCCAACGCCATTTTCGACGCCACGGGCGCCAGGTTATTTGAGCTCCCCATGACTCCGGAGCGAATCAAAAATGCCTTGGCGGAAACCAAGGCGAAAAAGGATTAAAGGATTGAGTCTTGAATATACACAAATGATCAGAGGGTTTGAATAACCTCCTGCCTAGAATAGCTTGTCTTCCCCCGGTGTCTCGGCCAAACTTGTAGGATAAAATACCTGCGGAGGCGGGGTCTTCATTCATCCGACATCCGGCCTGACGAAGCTTGGAAAGGGACTTGCTCAGGTATTCAGTCTGCAGAAAAAACTGGCGATGGACACGACTTAATTTTTCGCTTGACTATGTCAGATTTTATTGGTTAGAATCTACCCGCTTTCCTATCCCATACTTTCTGACATCAAACATCGAATCTTCTCCGCCTTCTGGTTTGACTCGAAGAGAGGAGTTACAGGATTGATGATTCAGAAATCTAGGTTCAAAGGAATTTCCTATCGCCATAAGAAAGGAGGACATCATGATTTCTCTCAATGTCAACGGCAAGACCTACAAGGTAGATGTCTCGGAGGATGTGCCCCTGCTCTGGGTTATAAGAGACCATTTGAAACTGACGGGCACTAAGTTTGGTTGTGGGATCGGAGAATGTGGTTCCTGTACGGTTCATATCGATGGCAAGGCAGAGAGGTCGTGCGCCATTCCCGTCGGGAAAGCCCAGGGGAAAAGGATTACCACGATCGAAGGACTTCCCGAAAATCATCCGGTAAAGAGGGCGTGGATCAAGGAACAGGTTGTCCAGTGCGGTTATTGCCAGCCTGGAATCATGATGCAGGTGGCTGCCCTTATCTCATCAAAGCCCAAACCCAGCGCGGATCAGGTCATCCATGCCATGGATGACGTCATCTGTCGATGTGGGACCTATCCCCGTATTAAACGCGGCATAAAAGCCGCTTTAGAGACCATGAAAAAGGAGGGTTGAGCCATGATAAATAAACCTATCTCACGTCGCTCATTTTTGAAGATAACCGGGTTGACTATTGCCGTCTCAGCAACACCTTTTGGGTATAGTGTTATCAACGCCTCGGCTCAGAAAGAAGGTTCCTTCAACCCCAACGTCTGGTTCGAGATAACACCCAATAACAAGATCACAATGACGATGGGACCCTCTGAGATGGGCCAAGGAACTCATACAGCCCTCGGCATGGTCATCGCCGATGAGCTGGAAGCAGACTGGAAACAGGTTCGCATCGTCCAGGGCCCGGCCAGTGAAGCATTTAAGAACCCTGCGATGGGTGATCAGATCACCGTGGCAAGCGCGAGTGTGAGGGGATTCTATGAGCCTCTGCGAAAAGCAGGAGCCGCCGGTAAGACCATGCTTGTAAAAGCTGCTGCTCAGACCTGGAAGGTGCCCGAGGAAGAGTGTATTGCCTTGAACGGTACGGTGAAGCACAAAAAGAGCAATCGCAGCCTTACCTACGGTCAACTCTGTCTGACGGCCGCAAAGCTTGATTTACCCAAGGATCCACCCCTGAAGAAAGAGGCGGAGTTTAGGTACATCGGCAAGTCCATGGCCCGAGTGGATATTCCGGACAAAGTTTCGGGCAAAGCCATTTATGGCCTGGATGTCAAAGTTCCGGAGATGCTGTACGGGGTGATCGCCCGTCCTCCGGCTTACGGAGCAAAACCTGTTTCTTTTGATCAGAAGGCAGCGGAGGGCGTCAAGGGCGTGCGCAACGTCTTCCCAACCCCAATGGGCATTATCGTATGCGCGCAATCACTCGATGCAGCGTGGAAAGGCCGAAACGCCCTCAAAGCGCAGTGGGACAAGGGAGCGCTTCCCCAGATGGACAATAATTTCATTGAAAAAACCTTTATGGACGAGCTGGAAAAGGCGGGCGCTGAGGCCATAAAGGTGGGAGACGCCAAGAAGGCTTTGGGGGAGGCCGCGAAAAAGGTCGAAGCAACCTATTTTGTGCCCTTTGTTGCCCACGCCACCATGGAGCCCATGAACTGTACGGCCCACGTCCAAAAGGATCGGTGCGATGTATGGGCCCCTACGCAAGCCCAGCTGGTTTTTCGAATGCTCGCTTCACAATTCGCTGAGGTGCCGCCGGAGAAGGTTCAAATCCATACCACCCTGCTCGGCTGTGGGCTGGGCAGACGCGCTGCCCCGGATTTTATGATCGAAGCGGTCGTGGCTTCAAAGGTTTCGGGGAAGCCTGTGAAACTCGTTTGGACGAGAGAAGAGGACATCAAGTATGATTTTTTCCGCGCTGCAACATGCCAGAAAATCCAGGCGGGTCTTGACGGTCAAGGCCGTTTGATCGGCTGGTCCCATAAGGCCATCGCCGGCTCCATCATGAAGGATATTGACCCGAAAGGAATCATCAATGGAGTGGACATCATGAGTCTATGGGGAATCCTGGATTTTCCAGGGGCGCCGACGAATAACAAAATCATGTATGAGATTCCGAATTTCTACGTTGAATTCCTGATATCGAGTCTGCCCATCCCCGTTGCTCCCTGGCGATCCGTCCAGAATGGTCCCAATGCGTTTGTGATCGAGTGCTTCACGGATGAGGTTGCCAACGCCGCCGGCAAAGATCCTCTGGAGTTCCGTTTGCAGCACTTGAAGAACAATATGCGTCCTCGACGGGTTCTGGAAACGGTGGCCGAGAAAGCGGGGTGGGGCAAACCTCTACCCAAAGGAAAGGGCCGCGGGATTGCTCAGCACTGCTGCTTTGGGAGCTACGTGGCTCAGGTTGCGGAGGTCTCCGTCAATCAGGGAAACGGAGCCGTCAAGGTCGATCGGATCGTTGCCGCTGTGGACTGCGGTCCCGTGGTGAATCCGGATACGATTAAAGCTCAAATCGAAGGTGCAGTCATCGAAGCTTTGAGCACCACGCTCAAAGAGGAAATAATGTTTTCCAACGGCGGGGTCAAATCAAACAACCTCGACGATTACAAAATCATTCGGATGAGTGAAATTCCCGAAATTGAAGTCCATATTATCAAAAGCAATGAGCCCATCGGCGGAATCGGCGAGCCGGGTGTGCCCCCCACGGCTCCCGCCGTCGCAAACGCGGTCTTCAACGCCACGGGGGCGCGCATCAGGCGTATTCCCTTAACTCCGCAAACAGTTTTGGCCGCGATTCAAAAAAAGTAAGAGTGGAAGAACAGAGGAAGGAGCCCCGTCTACGGGCGGGGCTCCTTCCTCCATTACAATAGCTCCCCGCCAATCTGAATTCACCTCTTTGCCGATTCAGAATTTCTTGCCCACCCTCTGTGTCTTGATCGATGCGAGACCCTTTGTTTCAGGGATCCGCCCGCGATCAGGGTGGGTCCCTGGAGAGGCTTCCTCGGCCCAACCGCTTCAGAGTGGGCTACCTGAGTTTAAAGGGAGGAGTGGGGATCCATGTTAGGGCGGGCATTGATCCGGGTTACCTCAACGCGGGCCTTAATGAAGCCTCGGAGGGGATTTACCCTGGTCGCGGGCAACGAAAACTGGCGGTGGGCAAGTTCAGAATTTCCCTTGACAAGTCTAGAGCCGATTGGTAATAGTAGTACCGTTTTTGCGCCGCTTCGCCAAAGACACAGATTTAGTCGTTACTATAACCAAAGGAAGGAGGAGATCATGGTTTCTCTCAATGTCAACGGCAAGAACTACAATGTCGATGTCTCGGAGGATGTGCCTCTGCTCTGGGTTTTAAGAGATCAACTAAAACTCATGGGCACCAAGTACGGGTGTGGAGTCGGAGAATGTGGCTCCTGCACGGTTCATATTAATGGCAAAGCCGAGAGGTCCTGCGCGATTCCCGTTGCGAAAGCCCAGGGGAAGAAGATTACCACCATCGAAGGACTGGCTGACAATCATCCGGTCAAAAGGGCTTGGACCCAGGAACAGGTCCCACAATGCGGTTACTGCCAACCTGGGGTGATGATGCAGGTGGCTGCTCTCCTTTCCGAGAAACCCACTCCAACCGCAGACCAAATTATCGGAAAAATGGATGACGTGATCTGCCGGTGCGGAACTTATCTGCGCATGAAGAAGGGCATCCAAACAGCCGTCCAAATGACGAGGAAGGAGGGCAAATAACCATGAGCCCAACCCTATCCCGTCGTTCATTTTTGAAGATCACAGGCCTAACGATAGGGATCTCCGTGACTCCCTTAGGATACAATCTTCTTAATGCCGCGGAAAAAAAGGACCTTGCCGCCTTTGGCCCCAGCGTGTGGTATCAGATCACCTCGGACAATAAGGTAACCATCTACATCGGCCAGTCCGAGATGGGCCAGGGTGTGCTGACTTCCCAATCCATGATCATCGCAGACGAACTGGAGGCGGATTGGAAGAAGATCCAGATCAAGCAGGGTGCAGCCCTGGAAGGATTCAAGAGCCCCCTCTTTAAGGTCCAGGTGACGGTCGCAAGTCAGAGCATGAGAGGGTTTTACGAACCGCTGCGAAAGGCCGGTGCCGCAGGCAGAGCGATGCTTGTCAAGGCTGCGGCGGAAACCTGGAAGGTCCCTGAGAGTGAATGTAAGGCAGAGCTGGGAACCGTGAAGCACGAAAAGAGCAGGCGAAGTCTCACCTACGGCCAACTTTGTGAGAAGGCGGCCAAACTTGAGCTACCTCAGAATCCTTCTCTCAAGAAAGAGGAAGAATTCAGATATATGGGTAAACCCATGCCCCGTGTGGATGTTCCGGAAAAAGTGAGGGGCAAAGCAGTTTATGGACTCGATGTCAACGATGGGAATGTCAAGGAACTGAAGGGAATGCTTTATGCAGTTATTGCGAAACCACCCGCCTACGGTGCAAAGCCTGTTTCCTTTGACCAAGCCGCAGCAGAGAAGGTCGGTGGCGTCGTCAAAGTCATGCAGATCCCCATGGGGATTGCCGTATGCGCCACGTCTACCGAAGCGGCCCTCAAAGGGAGGGATGCTCTCAAGGCCCAGTGGGATAAGGGAAAGATTCCTGACCTTGACGATCAGTATATCGAGAAAACGCTGCTGGGTGATCTGGACAAGCCAGGTCCTAAAGTCCACGAGTTAGGGGATGCGAAAAAGACCCTGGCTGAAGCACCGAAGAAGTTGGATGCAACCTACTACGTCCCCATCGTCGCCCACGCCACCATGGAACCCATGAATTGCACGGCCTGGGTTCAGCAGGACCGCTGCGACGTCTGGGCTTCCACACAGGCTCAGACCGGCGACCACGAACTAGCGACGAAGATCTCCGGCTTGCCTCCGGAAAAAGTCTTCATCCACACAACCTTTCTCGGCTGCGGGCTGGGCAGGCGTACCAGGCCCGATCGCGTGCCCGAGGCCGTGACCATCTCAAAGGCCCTCGGGAAACCGGTCAAAGTGATGTGGACACGCGAAGAGGACTTCAAATACGACTGGTTTCGCGCTCCCATGGCTCACCGGATTCAGGGCGGCGTAGACGCCCAGGGCCAGTTGATCGCCTGGAACCACAAAGGCGCGAGTATTTCCATCACCAAGAGCGTCAACCCTGCTGCTGAGTTGAAAGGCGGGATTGACTGGTACAATCTGTGGGGTCTTTGGATGGGTCCAACGGAGCCGCTCCAATGGAACACCAAGATACAGTATGACATACCGAACTTCTACGTCGAATTTAACTTGTCCGATCTTCCCATACCCGTCTGTCCGTGGCGCTCAGTCGTGGTTGCTCAGCACGCCTTTGCAATAGAGAGTTTCATGGATGAGCTGGCCCGCGTCGCCGGAAAGGATCCCCTTGAGTTTCGCCTCCAGAGCCTGAAGAACAACAAGCGGGCCAGTCGCGTGCTCGAGACGGTGGCCGGGATGGCCGGCTGGGGCAAACCCGTTTCCCAGGGTCAAGGCCGGGGTATTGCCCAGGCGGCCTGCTTTGGAACCTGGGTGGCGCATGTGGTGGACCTCTCCGTGGATAAGAGCACGGGCAAGATCAAGGTTCATAAGGTGTTCGTGGCCGTCGATTGCGGACCGGTCATCAATCCCGGCCCCCTTGTGGAGCAGATGGAATCCGGTACCATCATCGCCCTGAGCACGGCACTCAAAGAGCAGGTCAAGTTTGCCAAGGGCGGTGTGGCAACGTCGAATTTCGACGACTACCGCATCATAAGGATGAGCGAGGTGCCTGAAATCGAGGTACAGATCGTGAAGAGCACCGACAAGATCGGCGGCATCGGCGAGCCGGGAGTTCCGCCCCTGGCGCCTGCCGTGGCGAATGCGGTCTTTAGCGCGACGGGTGCACGAATCAGGCGTATTCCTATGACTCCGGAAGTGGTACTGGCTGCGATCAAGAACAAGTCAACATAGCAAAAATGGAGAGGATCAAATACGTGAGGTTTTATCCGGGCGGCTGATTTCGTTGTGATTCTCCAAGACCGATTTAAGAGATTTATAATAAAGGGGCGGTTGTTCTGAGTTTCAGGTCGTTAAACTGAAAGAATGACCGCCTTTTCTTTTCTCATCCGTAGGCAAATAATTCAATGCTTTGCAATCCTGACTCGCCGGACAGAGATATAACAGAAAAATTAATCATTGGTCACCGGGGCGCCCCAAACGAGGCAAGAGAAAATACGATTGAATCGTTCGAAAAGGCCATGATCTTGGGGGCCGATATGATCGAATTCGATGTCAGAAGAACCAAGGATCATGTCTTGATTGTCCATCATGACGGAAGGATTCAAGGCCAACCTATTAAAGACCTGTCCTACGCAGCGATCCGTGGAATGGCCGAAAGCCAAGGATTTAACATTCCAACGGTGGAAGAAGTTTTGAAATGGGCAAGGGGAAAGATAAAACTTGATGTCGAATTAAAGGAAGAAGGCTATGAAAAAGAAACCGTAGAATTGCTGCTCAGGTATTTTGAAGAAAATCAATGTGTGATCACCTCATTCAACGACGCTTCGTTAAGCGTTATTAAAGAGCGACATCCTGATATCAAAACAGGCTTAATTTTAGGAAGAGGCATACCCTCTTACCCTATGCTGACCCGACTTCAAGAATTCTTCCCGATGAAAAGATGCAAGAAAGCCAAGGTCGATTTCCTGGTCGCCCATTTGAAATTATTGGGGGTCGGTTTTTTGGAAAGAGCTCGAAGAAGTCATTATCCTGTCATTGTTTGGACTGTGAACGACGAAGAAACGATCTGGAAATTGCTCCATGACAGAAGGATCTACGCGATCATCACGGACAAACCCGATTTAGCTGTTTCTTTACGGAAAAAAGGACTCCAATCTCCTTAGTACTCTGAGGGAGTCCGGGCCGGCGAATGCCGGGTGAGTATGTCCCCAACCTCTGATTCATTCCCATGAAAGATGAATCTGCTTCGTATGCAAAATTTTACATTCAAATTTGTTTGACAAGATGGCTATTTTTCGTATTATGTTAATAACATGATGAAGGAGGGGAATCCTCTGAATCAAACGATACGACTTGGACGGGAGGTATATAACATGAGACGATCCTCTTCAAAGGCCTTGCTGGGTATGCTTTTGATTTCGATCATCATTCTATTCGGGGTTGGGATTTGTGCGGCGGCGGAGACTACCGTTGAAGAAATTATGAAGAAGGGAGATTCCTTTGATGGCAAGGCGGTCTCTTTGACGGGAACGGTTTCAAACCTAAAATTCGGTTCAATAGAGGTCGGGAAAAACTACACGACGTTTATGCTCGCCAGCAAGTCTGGAGGTCGTATCAAGGTTTTTGCCTGGGGAAAGTTGCCACTCAAAGCAGGTCAAAAAGTTGAAGTCGCGGGCGTCTATCGAAAGGTCAGCAAAGCCGGAAATCGCTATTTTTATAACCAAATCGTGGCGTCGGACGTTAAGTGATGGGGGATGGAAGGAAGAACCCCTTGATCAGGGAGCCCCTACTTGTTGCATCTTGAAGAAGTGCGATTGTTAACCGAGCACTACCCCACCAGGGATCATTATCCCTTCAACATTGACGTGCTTCAGCAAACGCGGAGGATCCAATTCCCCTCTCCTGTCACCTTTTTTATCGGGGAAAATGGATCGGGGAAAACCACCCTTCTGGAGGCACTGGCCCGAAGGTGCCAGATACACATCTGGAGTGGAATTGAAAGGGCCCGTTCGATCATTAATCCATACGAGGAGAGACTTTTTCTGTATATCGAAGTTAAATGGACGGATGGTGTTGTTCCCGGTTCCTTTTTTTCATCACAGATCTTCCGTAATTTTGCCCAACTGGTCGATGAATGGGAAGCAGACAATCCCGGGCAGATCGATTATTTCGGAGGGAAATCTTTGATTGCCCAATCTCACGGACAATCCATCCTGTCTTTCTTCAAATCCCGTTACAAGATCAAAGGTCTCTATCTTTTAGATGAGCCCGAAACAGCCCTTTCACCCAAAAGCCAGTTAGAGCTTTTGAAACTACTACAGGAGATGAGCGCTCAGGGACATGCCCAATTTATCATTGCAACCCACTCTCCGATTCTCATGGCTTGTCCCGGGTCGGTGATTTACAGCTTCGATGATACGCCGGTGACGAGGGTCTATTACGAAGAGACAGAGCATTACAGAATTTATAGAAGCTTTATGCAGAATCCCAGCCAGTATTTCAAGGGAGAGTAATAAACCTCTAAGCCCCACCCGTTGAAATCGATTGTACAAGCGCTTCAAGCTCATCCCACTTAAGCGAATTCTTGACAAAAAAGCGATCCGCTCCATACTGAACCGCCGCCTGCCGATATTCCGGCAAATCATAATCCGTCAGAATCGCAATGTTGATATCCGGGAAGTCCTTTTTTATCCTTTGAGTGAGCTGAAGGCCATTGACTCCCGGTAAACGGATATCCATAAAGATGAGATGAGGAGGACTTCCTTTGATTTTCTGCAAGGCCTCGTCGGCATTTCCGGCTTCCTCAATGACCATGGATGGAAAATAGTCAACAAGACCTTTCTTAAAGGCTTCCAGAAAAATACGATTGTCTTCAACGATCAATACCCTTAGCATAGACCTTTCTCCAAACGATGGATTGTTGATTGATGAATGATGATTGTTGATTGCTCGTTGGTTTTGGTATTCAATCATCAATCGCCAATCATAAATCATCACGTTCTTGCTTGAGCTGTCCTCCTTGAAACGATGAAAATTGACGTCAGCTCATGCGCCTCATTGAGTAAACGGAAAGCCTTGTCCTTTTGTAGCAACCTCTCATCGACAATGAACTCCAACCAAAACTCCGATTCATCCGCTTCTTCGATCACAATACTGATTTTTGATATGAAGGCCGCTTTTGTCTGTGCCAGAAGAGTCGCCCGGTAATTAGCGGCAACAGATGTCCCACACCGGACGAGTTGATTTTCTACGTGTTTTCCAATTGCCGTTCTGGGCAAGGCAACGGAGAGCTTGACACACGCATGAGCAAATTCCTTTGTTCTTTTCTTCAACTCCTCTGGATTCATATCCCCCCTTCGATTGATGATTGATTATTGATGATTATTGATTGCCGATCACGTTTTGGTTGTTCAATCACCAATCATCAATCAGATGGGCCATGACGCGCGAATGGTTGTTCCTTTCCCCTGGGTGGATTCGACCACAAAAGCACCACCGGAAAGCTCTGTCCGCTCCCTCATGCTTTCAAGCCCCAGTTTTTGAGTAGTGCCTTCCGGAGCCCGCGCTTGCGAAAGGTCAAATCCTTGGCCATTATCCTGGATAACCAGTTCAATCGCCTGATCCGTTTTCCGCAGGGAGAGTACTGCCATTTTGGCCATGCTATGTTTGGCGATATTGTTTAACCCTTCCTGCAGAACCCTGAAGATTACCGTCTTCAAGGGGCCAGGCACTTCATGTTCTTCGATCTCGGCACTCTGGTTTATGCGGATCTTTGAAAAAGTTGACTCAAACTGACGGCAGAACCACCCGATGGTTGCCAAGATCCCGAGATCGTCCAGGATGGAAGGTCTTAAATTCATCTGGATTCTTCGGGCCTCGTTAATCGCTTCCTGAACGATGGGGATAACGCTTCGCAAAACAGTCGTTGTTTCAAGACTCTTATCAGCAACTTCTGCCAGTGCATTTTCCACCTTGAATTTGATGGCAGACAAGGATGATCCAATGCTGTCATGGATTTCACCGGCAACCATTTTTCTTTCTTTTTCTTGAGCGTTAAGAAGCTCCATGGAGAGATGCCGAAGGTCACTTTCCGATTTCTTCAATGCACTTTCGATCCTCGCACACTCATCAATTTGATTCCTCAATACTTCATTGGCTGTCTCGAGTTCCGCGGTTCGTTCCTGTACTTGCTGCTCCAGGGTCCCGGTCAGTTGCTGAAGCTCCAGAGTGCGCTGCCGCAGCGCCTCCTCCATCTTCTTACGGGAGGTGATATCGTGAGCGACCACTAACGCAGTATTGGGTGTGTCGGGCGAAAAAGTTATGTTCAACGTGCCATAGATCAGGGTACCGTCTTTCTTCTTTATCCTGTATTCAACGGATTCGTCTATCTTCTGCCCGGCTAACTGACGCCTTATCCTTTCAGCAAAAGCTCGTTTGCCGTCATCATCAAGCAACCCGCCTGGACCTAGAGCAAATAACTCTTCTTTGGTATAACCCAGAATATGACACATGGCCTCGTTGACGCTTATGAAACGGGGGCCCGTATAGTCTATTTCATAGATTCCTGTCGGTGCATGCTTAATGAGGGCACTGGCTTTGGTTTCTGATTTTTTAAGCTCCTCTTCTGCCTTCTTTCGTTCGGTGATGTCGCGTCCATAAACGTTGGCGTAGCCTTCGGCAGGGAATGGGGTTACCGAGACGGAATAAGACCTTCTGTCTAACTCCACATCCTTGGTCGTTTCCTTTCCCGTCGCCATGGCCTGTCCGAGAAGCAGCAGGAGCGGTTCAGGAAGCGACTCACCGACCTGGCACTCCCATCCGCTTACCTCCACGGACGGCGGATTGCAGTAAAGGACACTTCCATCTGCTGATGCTCGCATCACGGGATTGGGGTTCTCATCTGGAAACCGCGCCAGCCAGACCGCCCGCTCAAGGGCCTCGCGCAGCTTGGCCTGCGCACGCCGCTTCTCGGTGACGTCATGGAAAACAAGCACCACGCCGATGATATGGCCGGCGCCGTCCAAAATTGGCGCCGCGCTGTCCTCGATTGGAATTTCGTGGCCATCTTTGGCAACCAGCGCGGTATCGTTGGCCAGACCGACGACACGCTTCTCGGTCAGGACTCGTGCCACCAAGTCTTCAGCCGGAGCGTGGGTCTTTTCGTTAATGATCCGGAAGACTCTTCGGATCGGCTGGCCCACAGCCTCTTCGAATTGCCAGCCGGTCAGTGTTAGGGCGACGGGATTGAGAAAAGTAATCCGGCCTTCTGTATCGCTGGCAATCACCGCATCGCCAATACTGCTAAGCGTTACGTGTAGCCACTCGCGCTGCCGGCGCAGCTCCTCTTCCACCCGCTTCCGCTGGGTAACCTCCCTTTCGAGGTCTGCTTTGGACGCAGTTACGGTCTTCAAATTGCTGGTCATTTCGTTGAAGGCCCGTGACAAATCGCCGATTTCGTCATTCTTCTTTTCTGTGATGGTATAATCAAGATTACCGGAGCCGACGACAGCAGCCCCGGCCCGGAGTGTCATTATCGATTTCAGGATGCGGCGGTAAGTCAGCATATAGCTGGCTAAAAGAAGTGCGCCGAATAAACCCACTATGACATAGATAAGCACGGTTCTTGTTTCTGTGAGCTGGTCCATCTGTTGATGTAATAGCTGTGACAGGCGTGAAGCATCCGATACCAGCCCCTGGCTTTGAACCGCCATACGGCTCCATGAGACCTGAAGAAACGTCAGGTCAGGAGCTGAGCTCCGTTTCTGAAATGGGCCTCGAACAGCAGATGCCACACTGTCGAACACCTGTTTCAATCGCTGCTCATTTGCCCGTATATTGCGGACAAGACCCTGTTGCTCCGGCTTTTCCACATGGAGGCTGGCCACCTGGTCGGAAAACGAGGCAAACCGTGATTCCCATCGGCTGAGTTGCTGGCTTTCGCGGTAAATCAGGTAATCATTCGATAGGTAGCTTAGTTCGCTTGCCCCCTGAGCGATACCGCTTGCAATCTTTTCCTGTTCGCTGGCTTTTACTACCAATCGATTTGTGATGATCGCCGATGCCGCAATAACAACCAGTATAATGCCGAACAGGAGTATGATTATGATGAATGCCGTTCTGATTCTCATAGGTCCCCCTGCTTTATTGGATGATCTTCACCGCTTCTGGCTTTACCGCTTTTAGTCCGTCAACATATAGGCAATTCATGAAATCGGGGATCTTCTTTTGACTCGTAAGTTCATTTCTTATCATCCAACGCGCTTCGTCTTCCATCGCTGTGATAAGCGACTGGTCAAGGGAAAGCAAAAACTGGTTGTCCCCCCAAACCTTCGAGATGTAGGCGTCGTTATACCCGAGCCGCTTTTTCACAACCCCTTTGGTCTCTTCCGGGTGGAGAGATGCGTACTCTTCTGCCACCGAAATCGAACGTAGAAACCGGTTAATTGTCTCCCGGTGCGGTCCTGTCCAGTCAGCACGTCCGATGATGTTCCAATAAGTGAGTTGGCTGCTCTGAATTGGCCACATGATGACACCTCCACCGTACCGATCGATTATCCTGTCCAAGTACGGGTGCCAGGTGACGACAGCGTCGACATTTCCGCCAGCAAGGGCATCTGCCGAATAATCAGGCCGGACGTTCAGGATGGTCACGTCCGCGGGACCCAGACCATGGATGGTAAGGTACCTGCCGAGATAGAACGCAGCGATTGTCCCCAGCGGGACCCCGATCCTCCGTTCCTTTAGGTCGATGACTTTTCCAATCTTCGGGTCCTTGCGGACAATGAGGAACATGTTCTCGAACTTGTCAATGCTCCCAAATGCCCGGATCTCACGTTGCTGCAAGAGATGGTTGACCATGACGAATTCGGAGGCGATGGCAATGTCAATTTCATTCCTCATCAGCCCGGGCACGGCGGCCCCACCAGAATCGTACTCCTTTATTGTCACGTTGAGGCCGTTTTTCTCAAAATAACCCTTATCCCCGGCGATGTAGATGAGGGCGTTTGTCTCGAGCGCAGGCGCACCGATGGTGACTGACTCTACCTTCCCTGAATAGTCGCTTTTGGAACAAGACCAGAGACTAAAGGCACCCAATAGCAGCGATATCAGAATGCAGAATATACCCCATCCCCTTCCTGACCTCCCCCTTGAACGGGGAGGAACATAACAATTTCCCTCCCCCTCAGGGGCAGGGTGGGGGTGGGGAACCATCTTTTTCACACTCTCTTTCCAGTTGCTTTCTGTGGCCATTCCGAATTCCGCACTCCGCATTTGACTCATCGTATAATATTCACCGCTTCAGGCTTTACAGCCCTGAGGGCGTCAAAATAAATATGATCCAAAAAATCGGGGACGTTCTTTTCCTGGGTGAGTTTATTCTTTATCATCCACCGTGCCTCATCCTCCATGGCGGTGATGAGCGACTGATCAAGGGAGAGTGCGAACTGATAACGAGGCCAGATCATCTCCGTATACGTAGCATCAAAACTCATCCGTTTTCTAACGACAGCCTTTGTTTCATCTTGATGACCAACGATGTAGTCTTCCGCCTGGAGCAGCGATTTCATAAGCCGTCCCAAAACGTTAGAATGTTTCTTTGTCCAGCCGGCAGTACTGACTATATTCCAGTAGGCATACTGTCCGCTTTGCAGCGCCCGCATGCTCACTTCTTTACCCATGCGTTGATTTATTTGGGTGACCCAAGGTTCCCACATGGCGACAGCATCAACCTCGCCATTAAAAAAAGTTTTCTCCGACTCTGGAGCCTTGGTGTCAACGAGAATTACTTGCTGAATGCTCATGCCGTTCAGCTCGAGAGTTCTTCCCAGGTAGAATTCCGAAATCGTTTGCAGCGTAACGCCAATTTTCTTACCCTTAAGGTCCTGGATCGTCTTGATGCCACTGCCGGTTCGCCAGATAATGTAGGTGTTTTCGTATTTGGTTATGCTTCCAAAGCTGACAATATCCTTCTTATTGAATACCTGTCTCACGATCGGAAACTCAGCCGCCAAAGCAATGTCCGCCTCAGCGTTTAACATCCCGGCGGCTGCAGTCGCTCCTGAATCATAGCCTTTGAGAGTAACCCGAAGGCCATTACGGGCGAAGAATTTCTGATCTTCCGCAATGTAGACCATTGCATTCAATTCTGTTGGCACAGCTGCCATGGTCAAGGTTTCTATCTTCCCTGAATCGCTACCCTGGGTGCAGGACCAGGAAACAAGGACTGTCAATAGGAGCATTGCAAGAAAGTGGAATCGCCTGAGTGCGGAATGGCCTCCCCGTCTCGCCCTATCACTGTTTCTATTCTTCGATTCTGCACTCCACATTCGACTCACCGTATAATACTCACCGCGTCGGGCTTCACCGCTCTGAGTGCATCAACATGTATGTAATCCACGAAATCAGGCAGGGTCTCTGCCCCATTAAGTTTATTGTCGATCATCCATTGGGCTTCGTCTTTCATGGCGACAATGAGTGTCTGGTCTAGGGAGACCGTAAACCGGTGCTCAGGCCAGACGCTCGACATATAGGAGTCGTCATAATTCAGGCGCTTTCGTACAATCGCTTTCGCTTCGTCTGGATAACGAACGAGATAGTCTTCTGCCTCCAGGAGGGATTTCAGGAAACGCTCAACGACAGAAGCATGCGTTCTCTCCCATTCACTGCCGCAGACCAGAACGCCGTATACAGCCTGACTGCTTTGGGCCGACCAGACGACGACTCCTTTAACTTCCTTTTGTATCCGATGAATATAGGGTTGCCAGGCGATAATCGCGTCAACTTTTCCGCCGGAAACGGCCGCTACATATTGCGCGGGTGCGAGATCAACGAGAGTGACATCCCCCATACCCATCCCGTTCAACGCCAGAAACCGGCCCAGATAGAATTCGTTGATTGTTTTAAGTGCGACGCCGATCCTCTTCCCCTTGAGGTCCGCTATTTTCTCGATTCCCCGGTCTTTTCGCCCCACAATATAATCGTTCTCGAATCTGTCATTACAGGCGATGACAACGATTTTCTCTTTTTGGAATACCGCCCTGACAAATGGAAACTCGGCAGTTCCTGCAATATCCACCTCTCCTTTCGACATCCCATTGATCGCAGTTACCCCTGTATCGTAATCCTTGATCACAATGTGCAGGCCATTCTTGGCGAAAAATCTCTCATGGTCCGCAACGTAGAGCAATGCATTCTGTTCGAGGGGCGGAGCCCCAATATTTATGGTCTCCACCTTCCCTGAATAGTCACCCCGGGAACAAGACCACAGACGAAGGACCACCAGCAGCACGGCCAATAGTGAAATCACAGGGCCACGTTCCAAAAATCGCCTTCTGATATTTTTCGCTTCCATAGATTTAGGTTCTTCGCCCGGATTGGGATTGGTTCATGCTAATGTTTCACAATACAAAAACTGAAGCGGGATGGCAACATTAAATTTCACATTAAATTTCTCAACGGATATTCGGTGCAGAAGAGGTAGAAAAGGATACCTGGAAAAGAGAGCATGACGGATTTCTGTTCTTGTTTGTGCGGGTTCACTCGCGCTTTGCCTCAAAGGGTTCTCCGACCTTCTGGAAAGTATCCGATTCCAGAGGGGACTTGTCGGTTCGAAAATGTTTCACCCTTGCAAACCTCAAGGCAATCCACCGGGATAGCGCGGACTCTCCTGGATCTCGTTGAAGGCAACTTCCACAACCAATTCAGGCTTTACGTAGACGGTCCATTGATCCCGGCTGATCTCCAGCTCCAGAAGCTTTTTTGTCTGCCACTGAAGCATCTCGTCGTCAAACCCTTAAAGATTTTGCCGAGCATAATGAGGTTTCCGCTCCCCGGATCTCTGGCCCCGAGATGAAGGTTGCTCAACCATCCTTTCCGCCTTCCATGGCCCCATTCGGCAGCCAGTACCACGAGGTCGAAGGTCCGGGCCGGTTTGATCAGCAAGGAGAGAAACCTTCTCTCTTTTTCTTGTTGTTGACCCAACCTTTTTGGAAAGCTCCACTAAATCCTTGAGATAGGTCATAGGATCAGCTTAAACACTTCGCGATCTGCTGGCAACTCAACCGGTCCTGCCTTCCCAAAGGAGGAAAGCCTTGATTGAGGATGAGAAGGTTCAAATATCTATGCTGTTTCATCTGGATAAGGAAGGACAAAAAATTTCTGTATTCATCGGCAGGAATTAGAGTTTATTCGATGATTGGACCTTCTTGAATCTAAATCTTTTTTTGATCCCGGGCACGAGACGACGAATATCGTCGAGCCTCTCCCTTGTAGCCTTTTCCCCTTCATCAACGAGAACCATGGCCTGGGAAAAACTTGACCAATGTAAATCCCTTACTTCCGGGCGGATCACCACGTCGGCTTCCGCCAACTCATACTGCTTCAGCCTTTCCCCCATGATCTCATTGACTCTGAGATAGACATCCACCACGTTCCGGAGTTCTTCCGAACCGATGCCCCGGTCTACGACCACAGCAATGACAATGTCCGCCCCCTCCTGTCTCGCTACAGGACTGGGAACGCGGCAGATGGTGCCGCCGTCCGATAGAAGTCTTTCTCCCTCTTTCAGCGGCGCGATCGCTCCGGGGACGGCGCAACTTGCCATCACCGCTTGCCGCAGAGAACCCTTGGAAAAGATGATTTCCTCGCCACTGACTAGGTCCGTGGCAACCGCGCGAAAGGGAATTCGAGTTTCTTCAATCTGGATGTCCGGAATAAAATAATCGATGGTGGCTCGGAAATCCTCATTGGAAAGGATGCCTGGTTTGAACATGGCCTGTATCAAATAAAAGTGATTTCTTAAGTAGGTCTGAATCCTTTGAGTCAGACCGCCTTCTGCCTTTGCATGAACTGCTTCAAAAGCCTTTACGGCCGAAGATTGGAATTCAGCGCTGTTTAGATATCCCTCCACCTTCTTCTGCAACTCATCTGGGCTGATGCCGCTGGCATAGGCCGCGCCTATTAACGCCCCGATGCTCGTTCCGACCACGAGATGAATAGGGATCTCCTCTTTCTCGATCACCTTTAAGACGCCGATATGGGCCAGGCCTCTGGCACCGCCGCCCCCGAGGGCAAGGCCGATGCGCTTCTTTTTCCAAAACATGATTGCAGCGTTCTCCGAAACCTTATTGGGGCTATTCTACCTCTTATGCCCCTCGAACATCAAGACCGTCCTATTCCGATGACAAGGCGAAGAGAGGTTTGATCGGAAATAGGGAGTTGAAATTCAAAAGAGGAGGGTGCTATCCTAAATAAATGAGAAGCAATTTCTAAGGAGGCCTCAGATGGCAACGAAGAACTTTCCCCAGGAGGTTAGGAAATTTGAAATAGAGGCCTATGAAAGGCCTAAAAACTTAAGGGAATTAAGGAAAACCCATGTTCCCTTTTCCGGGTCGCCGCTCAAGCATCCACACAATCCTAAGAAAGTAATCTTAGTCCCAGACCCTTACGGCAGCAGTCCCTTCTATTACGAGTTCACCAGTGATGACATTACCTTTGCGGAAAAGCTTCCAAGTATCGTGAACTTGGAGGGCGCGACCACACCCATGATCAGATTCTGGGTGAAAAAAATGAGCCGGGGAATCATTTGCACCCCCTTTTTGGTAGAAGAAACCAAGAATTTTGAATAAGGGTATCCTCTCATTTCGACGGAGAATATCATCTGGTGAGGAATCCTCGGCCAATCGATCCGACGACGAAAGGCGAGCTGTCAAGATTCTCTTTACCTCCTTTCCCCAGGAGACTGTGCTGTAATCATGAGGCGAAGAAATTTGGACGGGACAGACAGTCAGGTTCCTCAGTTTTAGAATGCGGTCATTTAGAAGTATGGGAAATGGAGGCTATTTCTAAGGCTATCTTCTCAAGGGCTTGTAGCCCAGTAGCTGATTGTTAAAAGGTTTCCGCTCTAAAGCTTCGTCACCTGACCGCTTGTCTCGTTTCGCAAGGGGAGTGGTTTTTCGTTAATGATGAGATAGCCCTCATCGGGAGAGGAGAAAGATGATGGGTAACAAGTGAAAGGAGGCCTACTTATGGCAGATGCGACGATGGAACTGCTTCGGGAACTGACAGAGGCGCCTGGCATTTCGGGCTATGAGCAAGAGGTCCGGGAAGTCATTCGGAAACATCTTCAAGGCATGACGACCATAGAACAAGACCGGCTTGGGAGTATTGTGTGCCGAAAAGATGGCAAGGCAAAAGAGCCGAGGATTATGCTCGCAGGGCACATGGACGAGATCGGATTCATCGTCAAACTCGTGACCGATGAGGGTTTCATCAAATTCAGCCCCCTCGGAGGATGGTGGGGGCACGTCATGCTGGCTCAGCGCGTGGTCATCAAGACCCGAAAGGGCGATGTGATTGGCCTGATCGGTTCGAAGCCTCCCCATATCTTGTCGGATGAGGAGCGGAAGAAACTTCAAGAACCGAAGGATATGTACATCGATGTCGGTGCGATTTCGTCGGCCGAAGTCAAGGAACTTGGTATCAGCCCAGGGGACCCGGTCATCCCGATCTGTCCTTTCACTGTCTTAGGGACTGGCAAAACTTATCTGGCAAAGGCGCTGGACGATCGGGCCGGATGTGCCCTCTTCATTGAGGTCATCAAGAACCTTTGCGGGGAGAAACATCCGAATACGGTCTATGGGGTCGGTACCGTCCAGGAGGAAGTGGGCCTTCGAGGAGCGCGGACAAGTTCGTGGGTAGTTGAGCCGGATGTGGGACTCACGATGGAAGTCGGCGTGGCAGGAGACGTTCCCGACGTCAAGAAAGACGATGCCCAGGGAAAACTGGGGAGAGGACCTGTCATTGTGATCCGGGATGGAAGCATGGTCCCCAACCTCAGACTTCGGGATCTCTTCGTGAACACGGCAGAGAAGTTGAAGATCCCTTATCAATTTGACATGCTGGAACGGGGCGGGACGGATTCCGGAGCCATTCATCTTCACCGCCGCGGCGTACCTAATCTGGTCATCGCAGTCCCTACCCGGCACATTCACAGTCATGCGGGGATCATCTACCGGGACGACTTTGACCACGCGGTGAGGCTTGTCACTGCAGTGATCAAAAAGCTTGATGCGGACACCGTCGCGAGCCTGACAGAATAAGAATGCTGGTATGAGTGATTTTTCCGATCCACACGTCTAAGAAATATATAGGAAATAAAATGGCGAAGTTCCACTGGGTTGAGTTGTAGGAGAGAGGGGAAAGCGGACCGGCCTTAGCCTGGCACGGGGGCCATTTTGGGTTTTTTGTGGCTCCTCCCCCGTTTTGGGTGGGGCCTCCTGCTGTTTACTACGGGGGGTACTATCCGCCGCCTGCTTACTATGGGCCGGGTTATTATTCGGGTTATTATTATGGCCCCCCGCGCGTCTGGATTCCTGGCCACTAGGAAAGCAGATGGATTACTTCTGGGTGGGAAAGGGCTTGGGTCCCGGGCTACTGGCAATACCGGCATTAAATAAAAGGGATTGAAGCCAATAGTTTCAATCCCGTTCATTTAGAGTTTGTCCATAAACTAAGGTTTTAATAACGCGGTGTCATTCCGGCCCCGATTTTCATCGGGATAAACTCCAGCCGGAATCCAGTGTTTTCGAGGGTCTCTGGATGCCGGATCAAGTCCGGCATGACGGACTAACAGACTTTGTGCACAGGCTCTATTTGGAACGTTAACTTGGTTTTGACGATATTTCGAGCCTTGTTCGAGGCGGGCAAGGCTCGGGCACTTTAACTTCAATCCCATTTCTTTACATATTTCGAAATCATCTCTGTAAGCTTCTTCTTCTGCGTATCGTTCAGATTGCCCTGGAAACCCACCAGCAAGTCAAAACCCTTACTCAGATGTTCAGATTCATTCCGAAGCATTCCCTGGAGGAGAGAAGTCATTGTTTGGATGTCGGGGTTTTCCTTTGCGTTCTCCTCCTTGATCTTCGCCAAGGCTTCCTTGTTTTGTTTTGCGCCCTCCTGGAAGTTCTTCCGGATTTCGGCTTTCAGGCCTTCAAGCTTCGTTTTTTGATCCTCATTCAGATCGAGTTTTCCTGCGGTCTTATCCACCTTCTTGATGAATATCTTCTCAGCTTCTGACATCGTATCGATTCGAGGTTTGCATCCAACCGCAGCGCTCACCAAAAAAACAGCCAACCCCAGATAAACGAAAAATCGACCTCGTTTCATGTTTTTTCTCCTTTCTATTAACGAGTATGTTCTCCTCAGGGTACATCAACCCTTATCTTAATCTAATAATGGGACCTATGGAAAGTCAACCCTTCGACTCCCCAGTGTGAAGACACGAGCTTGCCTTTGGTCCGAACTCGGGCCGAGGGGCTCAACGTTGACACTGAGCAGTGATTCTTCGCCCCGCCATAAAAGGCGCGGCTTGAGGTTGTGCTGTAGGAATCGGGCAATAATGTTCTTCTATTGAATCATGGCAAGAAATGTGTGATAAAGGAATTAACCCTCTTGGAGGCGGCGGTGATGCCCAAAAAGAGTCCGCATCGTGAAGACAGCCGCCTTGCAGGGTTTCTAAGGAGTATTTTGCTTCGCTTTCAACTCCTTGTTGCCCTGCAATTCCTCCTTTTACTGTCCTCCCTTCTTTTTCTTATCCTTCTTGGAAGTCTCTTTGTTTCAGAAATGAAGGGAGTATTCCCCTATCTCCCAATCTTCTACTCTGCCATCGCCGCCTTCTCTCTTGGGTCTCTACTCCTTCTTGGAGCTTGGCGGATCCTCTCCCGGCCGTCGCTGAAACGAGTAGCTCGGGCGCTGGAGGAGAAGTTTCCTCAATTAAAAGATGACGTGACAAATTCTCTGCTCCTCTTTGATCAACTAAAAAACGACCGTGGCTCGAACCCGGTCTCGAAAGGATTGATGACAGCCCATCTGAAAAAAACAGTCGAGGAGCTTTCATCCGTCGATCCCCGCCGGGTTGTTAACCTGAGAAAAGCCCTCACTCCCCTCAGGATCCTTTTGCCTTTAATGGGTACCTGTTTGGTGGTTCTCGCAATCGACCCTACCTTCTTGAGCCGATCTCTCGGCCTGATCCTCCATCCTTTTTCAAACATGCCAGATCAGAAGAGCTTTATCTCTGTCGAACCGAAGGGGTCGTTGGTGCTACGCGGCTCCCCCCTTGTCATTAAGGCTTTTGTCACGGGACATATTCCGAAAAGCCTCGACTTGGCCATCTGGCCTGAACAAGGGGAAGTCAAACGCATGCCGATGAATCCGGAAGGAAATGGACAGTTTGCCTACCCGATTCCATCGGCTCAGCTCTCCTTTCGCTTCCAAGCCTATCATGGTAGTAACAACTCTCCCACTTATGACGTTCGCGTAGTCGATCCTCCTGACATAGGAAAGATAAAGCTCACCCTGATTCCGCCCGGCTACTCCGGTCTTCCCCGTGAGGTGAAGGAGGATGGACAGATTGAGGCCTTGAAGGGAACGGTAGCCAATCTTGAGATTCGGACCACAAAACAAGTCAGAGAGGGAAAGATCCTTTTGAGTCAAAACAACGAGCTCCTTCTGAAGGCTGATGGAGATCAGCTGACAGGAAGTCTCTTGGTCTTTTATCCTGGCCTCTATTCCATCCACCTGAAGGATGATCTCGGTTTCGAAAACCCCAGCCCCGTTCAATACCCGATCCGCGTCGTTCTCGATAAATATCCCGAGGGCGAGATCATGAGCCCGGATCATGACCTCGAGATCTCGGGAAATGAAATTCTTCCCGTTCAGTATAGGGTGAAAGACGACTTTGGGATCTCAGCGGTGAGATTGAATTATCAGGTGCGAGGAAAGGAATATTTTATAAGTCTCAAGAATCGAAATGAAAGTCGGAACATCGGTCCTGAGATATTCAAATGGGATCTGAGCAGCTTGGATCTGACCCCCGGAGAAAAGGTCCTCTTTCGCCTCGACGTTTGGGACAATGATTCAATCTCCGGTCCGAAGAAAGGGACGTCACGAACACTGACCTTATCGGTCAGAGATGATAGGGCACGGGCGGCTAAGGAAGGCGAGGATACCCGCCAGATTGCGGAGGCTCTTTTGAACCTGCTGGGGGATCAATTGGAAGATCACAAGGGGAAAGATCAGACGACGCAAGAGATCGGAGAGATCTTGAAACGAGTTGATAAGAATCTTGAGAAGATGGACCGGAGAGAAGAACGCTTCGACCTCGAAGCCTTGAGGCGGAATCTCGCCTCCCTCAAGGAAAGACTCCCCCAGGAACCTAAAGAAACCATCACTCAGGAAATGGAACGATTGGCCCTCCTCGCCGAAGAGATCTCGAAGAGGGCCAAGATGAATGAAGTGGAGGCCATGGCCCGGGAGATGAAGAACCGGCAGAACCGCCTGATGGATTTTCTGAAGGAGTTTAAAGGTCCTTTGAACCGGGAGGAGTTGGAGGGAATCACGAAGGAGCTGAAGGCCCTCGAAGAGCTGATCCGATCAATGATGGAGGCCTTGGCTAAATTGGCCCCTGAACTCCCCCAGGAATTCATGAATCTCCCAGAGCTTCAGGGCTTTGATTTTCAGGATTTCTTAAAAGATCTAGCGGAGATCCGCGAAAAACTGATGGCCGGAGATATCAAAGGGGCCCTCGAAGCGGCCCAGAGGCTTATGCAGGCTCTCTCGGAGATGATGGCTCAACTGGGGAGAATGGGAAGGCAGGCAGGGATGGGTTCCTTCGAAAGACTCCAGGGAGAGATGGCTCGCCAGGCCGGAGAGCTGGATAGAATAGTGGCGGAACAGAAGGAGATATTAAATGAAACGGAAAAGATCGACACGGATTTGAAATGGAAGATCGAAAAAGAGACTGAAAAGAGGTTGGATCGATCCCTTTCGCACCTGAATCAAATTCTCGAGAAGCTCCGTCATGCTCAGACAGAGGAACAGAAAGACTTGATCGAGGAGTTGGAGAGGCTTTTAAAAACCGGCAATCTGGAAAGATTCTCCCAACTCAGGGAAGGGTTGGAGAAAGGATTCTCTGAAAAACCCGATGATCAACAGAGCATCAGAGAATTGATCGAAATCCTAAAAGGCCTGGCGCCCCAAAAAGACGAAATCATCGACCCGGAACAGAAGGAGAAATTCCCAAACCTTTCGCAGAGAGAGGAAGATCTGAGGGAGAGGACGGATCGTTTAAGAGAAACCCTGGAGACGTTCGCCCAGCTCTTTCCGGGTATGGATACGGAGATTCTCAATGACTTTCGGGGAGCCGTGGGGGACATGGGAGAGGCGTCCGGAAAGCTGGAAAAGGAAGATGCTCCTTCTGCCATCCCTCCAGAACAGCAAGCCATCCGGAGGTTAACCCGCTCTCAACAGGCCTTGCAGCAGATGGCTCAACAGATGGCCATGCAGATGCAAGCCAACCAATGGGGCTATCAATGGTGGGGATACGATCCGAGGCCGGGTTGGTATTACGGTCCCTGGATCCCCATGCCCACCCGACCCCAACCCGAGTTTGACCGTCCTTTGGAGAGAGGCTACACGGGCATTGACCGGGAAGAATTCGAGCCTCCGTCGAAGGATGCCTATCGCGTCCCAAAGATCTTCAGGGAAAAGATCCTGGAATCCTTGAAAGAGGGAATTC
>Ga0335085_10002257_pt1 | contig 36692 bp, 24 predicted proteins | sample Lox_Sample_45_FD_206712 | JGI IMG/M metagenome (GOLD analysis project Ga0335085, IMG submission 206712) | Soil microbial communities from Loxahatchee National Wildlife Refuge, Florida, United States - Lox_Sample_4.5 | ecosystem: Environmental > Terrestrial > Soil > Wetlands | place: USA...
TTCTCGTAGAGATCCGATTCCCAGGGCCAGCCCCCGAGCTCCCACTTGGGAAACCAGAGCTCCTCGGTCGCGAGCTGACCACCCGGCAGGTCGACGTCGCCGTCGTGGCAGATCATCGCCGCAAAGCGCGTCGTGTGTCCCAGCATCCAGGCGACCATGTAGCCTCCGAAGGAGGCCCCGGCCGCTCCGATGCGTTTCTTGTCGACGTAGGACAGGGACTCCAGGTCGTCCGCCTGCCGCATCAGATCGTCGTAGACGCGTCCGCCCCAGTCGCGGCTGATCTCGTCGACGAACTGCTGACCGAAGCCGGGTGAACCCCGCGGATTGCCCGCGTAGACGACGTAGCCGTAGCCCGCGAACCCCTCGAGGTTCCACCGGTACGACCAAGCGTCGGACATGGGCACCTGCGGGCCGCCGTGGACGAAGAAGACCGCCGGATACGTCCGGGCGGGGTCGAAGCCCGGAGGCAGGATCAGCCAGCCCTGCAGCCGCCGGCCGTCTGCGGAGGACACCCAGCGCTCGAGCACGGTGCCGCGCTTGGCTTCCGAAAGCAAGGCCGCGTTCAACCTCGTCTCGGTCCGCGGGCCCCGACCGTCCGCTCCGAGGCTCCAGATGTCCGCCGGTTGTGTGAAGGAGCTCGCCGAGAAGTAGAGCCGACTCCCGTCGGGCGAAAAGAGCAGATTCGTCGCGGTCCCGCCCTTCCAGAGTTCCTCAACGGCGCCGCCGGCGACCGGCACTCGATAGATGTTGCCGCGGGCCGCGACCTGCGCCACGAAATACAGCCACTTCGAGTCCGGCGACCACTCGAATTCCTCCACCCAATTGTCGAACTCGGAGGTCAGGGAGCGCGTCCGCTTGGCCGCCCGGTCGTAGACCATCAGCTCGAAGCGGTCCGCCTCGAAGCCCGGCCGCTTCTGGGCTCGATAGGCGATCCACTTGCCGTCGGGCGAGTAACGCGGCGTGCCGTCGAAGGCGTGGTTGTCGGCGGTCAGGTCCCGAGGAGAGCCCGCGCCGTCGAAGGAGGCGACCCACACGTCCGAATTCGTCGAAAGAGCCTCCACCTTGTCGGGGTTGGAGGCGTAGAGCAGCTCCCGACCATCGGATGAAACCCGGAAGTCATGGTCGGCGCCGAAGGCCGGGGCGTCGAGGTCGCCCGGAGTCAGGTCCACCGCTGTTCCGCCATCCGCGGGGGCCTTCCAAATGTGCGTCCGCATTCCATCCTTCCAGGAGTCCCAGTGCCGGTAGAGCAGGCGCTCGGCGATGCGCGCCTTGATCTTCGATTTTTCCCGACTCTTCAGCCTCGCCTCGATGCAGCCCGCCTCCGAGCAGTCCGGAAAGGTGTCCGCGGTGAAGACCAGCCACTTTCCGTCGGGCGACCAGCGAAAGGCGGCGATGTCGCTCGGAAAGGACGTGGCCCTGCGAGGCTCGCCCCCGGCCAGATCGATCGCCCAGATCTGGGACCGGCCATCCCGGTTCGACAGGAAGGCGAGAAACCGGCCGTCCGGGGAGAAGAGCGGATCGGAATCCTTTGCCTGACCCGACGTGAGGCGGAGCGGCTCGCCGCCCCCGGCGGTTTGGATCCAAATGGCCGAGCGAGACCCGTTCTCCTCGACGTCGGGGATGGTGACGGCATAGGCGAGGCGCTTTCCGTCGGGCGACAAGCAAAACGTGGTCAAGCGCTCCACGCGCGCCAGGTCGTCGAAACGGAACGGGTGTTCGCCGCGGGCGGCCGCCGCGAGGCCGATTCCCAGGGCCGTGGTCAGAAGCAGGCGTGAACGTCGCATCGATGCCTCCGGGCGCGCATTCTATGCAGGGTCGAAGCCTCGTCCCCGCTCTCTCGTTTGATATCATTTCGAGCCCCGACGTCTGCGATCGGCTAAAGGAGACACATGTCCACCGCCGTCCTGGAAGACAAGGCGACCGCCGAGGCGGGTCGCCGCCCGGTCGTCAATGATTTCTCGATCCACGTCGCCACGGCCAACGGTTCGGGAAGCATGTCCTCGAACAACATCCTGATGAGGGCCATCTTTCAGATGGGAATCCCCGTCTCGGGCAAGAACCTGTTTCCCTCCAACATCCAAGGACTTCCGACCTGGTTCACGATCCGGGCGTCGCGCGAGGGGTTCATCGCCCGGCGCCGGGACATCGGCGTGCTCATCTGCATGAATCCCGAGACGGCGCACGAGGATGTGAGGACGGCTCACCCGGGCGCCGCGGTAGTTTACGAGGAGAGCCTGAACCTGAAAACGCTGCGCGACGACGTGCAGTTCTATCCGGTTCCGTTCCAAAAGCTCGTTCTCGAGCTCGTTCACGACGGGAAGCTGCGGCGGCTGGCGGTCAACATGATTTACGTCGGTGTCGCCGCCTGGCTGCTCGACATCGACATGGAAGAGATCCGCCGCGCGGTCGTCAAGCAATTCAAGGGAAAAGAGAAAGCCGTCGAAATCAACAACAAGGCGATCCAGGGCGGATTCGAGTGGGCGTCCAAGAACCTGACGAAGCAAGATCCTTACCGGCTCGAGCGCATGAACGCGACGGCTGGCAAAATCATCATCGACGGCAACGCCGCGTCGGCCATCGGGGCGGTCATGGGCGGCGTGCAAGTGGTCTCGTGGTACCCGATCACGCCCTCTTCCTCCCTGGCGGAGGCGTTGATCGAGTACGCCAAGCGCCACCGGAAGGATCCGGCCACGGGCAAGCCGACCTGCGCGATCGTGCAGGCGGAGGATGAGCTCGCCGCGGTCGGCATGGTCCTCGGCGCGGGATGGGCAGGCGCGCGCGCGATGACGACGACCTCGGGACCCGGAATTTCGCTCATGGCGGAATTCGTCGGCCTCGGCTACTACGCCGAGGTGCCGGCGGTCATCGTGGACGTCCAGAGGGTCGGCCCCTCCACGGGTCTGCCGACGCGCACGATGCAGGGCGACATCCTGACGACGTATTTCTTGTCCCACGGCGACACCAAGCACATCCTGCTGATTCCGGGCTCGGTCCATGAGTGCTACACGCTCACCGCGGAAGCCTTCGATCTTGCCGAACGATTCCAGACACCCGTGTTCGTCATGACCGACCTCGATCTCGGCATGAACAACTGGATGTCCGATCCCTTCCCCTACATCGATAAGCCGATGGACCGGGGCAAGGTGATCCGCACGGAGGACGAGCTCAAGGAGCATGTCCGGAAGTTCAAGGAATTCGCCCGTTACAAGGACGTGGATGGCGACGGGATCCCCTACCGGACGCTGCCGGGCGTCATCGACAATCTCGCCGCCGCTTACTTCACGCGTGGATCCGGGCACTCGGAGCGCGCCACCTACACCGAGCGTCCGGACGATTACCGGCGCAACATGGATCGGATCGCCAGGAAGTTCGAAACCGCGCGCCGCGCGGTGCCGAAGCCTGAGGTGGACGGCTCGGGTTCGCGGGTCGGCGTCGTCGCCTATGGATCCTCGGATTTCGCCGTTCAGGAGGCCCGGCACTTGCTCGCTCGCAAGGGCTTGCGCGCCGACTCGCTTCGGCTGCGGGCGCTGCCCTTGACCGAGGAGACGTTCGCGTTCGTCGCGAACCACGACCACGTTTACGTCGTCGACCAGAATCGGGACGGACAAATGCACGACCTCCTGCGCCTGGAGATCCCGGCCGCCGACGTTCCGAAACTTCGCTCCATCCGCCATTACGACGGCTTTCCGCTCGACGCCGAGACCGTGATCGAGGGGATCGAAGCCGGGGAGAGACTCTGATGTCCACCGTTGCAGAGCCGAAGGGAGTCCCGACCAACCGGATTGGGCTGACCGTCAAGGAGTACGGCGGCTTGAAGTCCACGCTCTGCGTGGGATGCGGGCACGACGTCATCACCCGCCAGATCACGCAGGCCCTCTACGAAATGGGGGTGCCGCCGTTCAAGGTTGGGAAGATGTCCGGGATCGGATGCTCATCGAAGACGACGGCCTACTTCGCCGACCGCGGGCACGGATTCAACGCCGTGCATGGCCGGATGCCGGCAATCGCGACGGGGGCCGCCCTGGCCAATCCGACGCTCCTCTGCGTGGGTGTCTCGGGCGACGGCGACACGGCCTCGATCGGCGCGGGCCAGTTCGTGCACCTGCTGCGGCGCAACGTACCCATGGTTTACATCGTCGAGAACAACGGTGTCTACGGCCTGACCAAGGGCCAGTTTTCCGCGACGGCGGACATGGGCTCGCAGCTGAAGACGGGAGTCGTCAACGACCTGCCGGCGATCGACCTGTGCGCCCTGGCGATCGAGCTCGGGTGCGGGTACGTGGCACGTTCGTTCTCCGGCGACATGAAGCAGCTCGTGGCCTTGATCAAGGGCGCCATCGCTCATCGAGGCACGGCGCTGCTCGACGTGATTTCCCCCTGCGTCACGTTCAACAACCACGAGACCTCGACCAAATCGTACAAATGGGCCAAGGATCATGAGGAGCCGATTCAGGAAATCGGCTTCATCCCCTATTTCGAAGAGATCAAAGTGGACTACGACCCCGGCACGACACAGGACGTCACCCTTCACGACGGCTCGCACATCCGGCTCAAGAAGCTGCGGGCGGACTTCGACCCGACCGAGAAGGGCAAAGCCTTCGAATTGCTGCGCGAGGCCCAGGAGAAGGGCGAGTTCCTGACCGGCCTGATCTACGTGGAGCCGACCAAGAAGGACTTCCTGTCGCTGCTCGGGCTGCCCGACGAGCCGCTCATTTCGCTGCCGATGGACCGCCTGCGTCCCCCGCGCGAGGCCCTCGCCGCGATGATGGACGAGCTCCGGTAGAGCCCCGCGCGGCGCCGGGCGATTCTTTCGGGAAGTTTCCGGCCGGCGCGAAGGTTTCTCGAGTCGTGAGCGCCATACCCATGACCCTGCGCCTCGCGCCCATCGGTCTCTCCGTCCTGTTGGCGGCCCTCGCTCTCGGCGCGGACAAGACCTCCTCGACCGGCGCCAAGAAGGCCACTCCGGCACCGGCGGCGACCGCCGCGACAAACGGCTGCAAGACCTGCGTCGAGCGCCGCCCCACGCTCGACCCGGCGCTCTTCACCGACCGGCGGATCTACGAGCCCTCGGTCCAGCCGTCCTACCAGGTCGCTCGCCAGATTCCGGCGACCGTCGACCGCCTGCACTGTTTTTGCGAGTGCGCCGAGAGCCCCCAGTTTCATCACAAAACGCTCCTGACCTGCTTCACGGACAAGCATGCGGCGGGGTGCGGCATCTGCATGCGCGAGGCCCTCATGGCCGCGGAGCTGAAGCAGAAGGGTGCCTCCGACGACGAGATCGTCCTGCTCGTCGAGTCGGCCTTCAAGACCGACGGTCATCCCCCGACGCACACGCACCCGTAGCACGACGCCGAGACCCTCCACGCGGGCCCGCGCGCTTTCTCTTACAATTCGTCTCGATGGCGTTCGACCGGTCGCGCTGGGCCTCCCTCTCCTTGGCCGGCCTCGGCAAGACCAAGCCCCACCACTTCCGCGAGATGGCCCGGATCGCTTGGGAGAACCGGGACGAGATTCCTTTCGCCTGGCGGATCCTGCGGCGCGGGGTCTGCGACGGCTGCTCGCTCGGCACCACCGGAATGCGCGACTGGACGATTCGCGGTACCCATCTGTGCATGGTGCGGCTGGAGTTGCTCCGCCTGAACACCATGCCGGCGCTCGATCCCAAACGGCTGGCCGACGCCGGCGCCCTGGCCTCACGCTCCTCGCAAGAGTTGCGCGCGTTGGGGAGGCTGTCCCACCCGATGCGGCGGCGGCGGGGCGAGAAGGGGTTTTCGGTCATTTCGTGGAGCGAGGCCGTCGGCATCGCGGCCGGCCGGCTGCGGGCGGCGGACCCGAACCGAATCGCCTTCTACCTCACCTCTCGCGGCATTCCCAACGAGACGTATTACGTGGCCCAGAAGGCGGCGCGCCTGCTCGGAACCAACCACGTGGACAACTCGGCCCGGCTCTGCCATGCGGCGTCGACCGCGGCGATGAAAGCGACTCTCGGTTACGGGGCATCGACCGGCTCGTACCGCGACTGGATCGGGTCCGACCTGATCGTCTTCTTCGGATCGAACGTGCCGAACAATCAGCCGGTCACGACCAAGTACCTCTACGAGGCCAAGAAGGCCGGGGCGTCGATCGCCGTCGTCAACCCCTACCGAGAGCCCGGACTCGAGCGCTACTGGGTCCCTTCGGTGTTCGAGAGCGCGCTCTTCGGCACGAAGCTCACGGATCACTGGTTCGAGGTGGATACCGGCGGCGATCTCGCCTTCTTGAACGGCGTGCTCAAGGCTTTGCTGGAAGAGCCGGGGGGCATCGACGCCGAGTTCGTGCAGAGCCGAACCTCGGGCTTCGAGGAGGCGGCCGAGACCGTGCGCGGACAGAGTTGGGAATCGCTGGAGGAATCGAGCGGCGCGACCGCTCGAGCGATGCGAGAGTTCGCGAGGCTCCTCACGGCGCGACCCAGGGCCAACTTCGTCTGGTCGATGGGCCTGACCCAGCACACGCACGGGGCCGGCACGATTCGCGCGCTCGTCAACGTCGGCCTCGCCCGCGGACTTCCGGGGCGCGCGGGGTGCGGTCTCATGCCGATCCGCGGGCATTCGGGCGTCCAGGGCGGAGCGGAAGTCGGATGCATCCCGAATGTGGACCGGCCCACCCAAGAGCGCTGGGCGAGAGTCTGGGGTTTTGACCCGCCGCGCTTCCCCGGAATGGCCACGGTCGAGCAGATCGAGGCCGCCGCGGACGGCCGAATCGACGTGTTCTGGATCCTGGGAGGTAACTTCTTGGAGACACTGCCCGACCAGAGGCGAAGCCGCGCCGCTCTCGAGCGGCCGGCCCTGCGAATCCATCAGGACATCGTGCTCACAACGGCAATGCTGGCCGACCCATCCGACACGGTCCTCGTTCTTCCCGCGGCCACCCGGTACGAGACGCCCGGAGGCGTGACCGAGACCTCGACGGAGCGCCGGATTATCTTCTCCCCCGAGATCCCGGGCCGCCGGATCCCGAACGCCCGCCCCGAGTGGGAGGTGCTCGCCGAGGTCGTCCGGAGCGCCCGCCCGCGGCAGGCCGATCGGATGGCTTTCGCCTCCACCTCCGCGATCCGGCAGGAGATCGGACGCGCCATTCCCCTCTACGGCGGGATCGAGGCGCTCGAGAGGGCCGGCGACCAGATGCAATGGGGAGGGGAACGTCTGTTCGAGGACGGCCGCTTCGGCACGCCGGACGGACGCGCGCGCTTCCTGCCCGTGGGACTCCCTGTGCGGCAACGGCTCGCCGGGACGAAGTTCCTCTCCACACGCCGCGGAAAGCAGTTCAACTCCATGGTGCTGCGGCAGACCGACCCCTTGACCGGAGCGGCGCGCCGGGACGTGTTGATCTCCGACGCCGACGCCCGGGCGCTCGGGGTCTCCGATGGCGACGAGTTGCGTCTGGTCTCCGACACCGGGCAGTTCCTCGGACGAGCGCGCCTTTCTCCCATCAAACCCGGCAACCTCGAGGTGCACTGGCCGGAAGCGATGGGGTTGCTCTCGGACGCCCTTGACCCGGAATCGCTCGAGCCGGACTACAACACGCTCGTGCGGGTCGAGCGCGTCGGACCGGGTCCGTAGCGAGACCTCGGTCCGCCGCCCGCGGCCGCTCTATGGAGAATGCCTTTCGGCCGCTTCCGCCTGAGACGGGGCGTTCAACGGGCCCGGCCCGGCTTGCCGCGCGACCAACGGGATCGCCTTCTCTCGTAGCAGGTCCCGGTCACCGTCTCCCGGTATCACCGGCACGGCCGAGGAGTCCCGCGGCGGATTGGTGCCGTCGCCCGGGTAATAGGGGCGGTAGCCGTACCCGTCCTTGACGGGAAGGCCGGGCTTCTCGGTCAGCCGGTCGATCGAAAACACGGCCTCCTCCCGCGAGAAGAACGCCAGCTCGTAGTCGCGCGTCATCCAAATCGCGTCCTTGGGGCAGGCGTCCACACAGAACCCGCAGAAGACGCAGCGCAGCATGTCGATGTCGAACACAACGGGGTATTTCTCGTAAGCGATCTTGGGATGCTCCCCCGCGACGATCGTGATGCACTCGGCGGGGCAGGCCTGCTGACACATGTAGCAGGCGACACACTTGAGCGACCCATCTTCGCGAGTCTTCAAGATGTGCTTGCCGCGAAAGCGGCCGGAGTAATTCCGCTTCTGCTCGGGGTACAGGATCGTCGGCAGGTTCCGGATGTGCGCCAGGTTGCGCACGAGGTGACGCAGGGTCACGGCCATCCCCCGCGCGATCTCGGGTAGATAGAGCCGCTGCAGAAGCGTGAGCTTCGGCGACGCTTTCCGGCCCACATCGACCACGCCGATCATCGGTCGAGCTCTCCTGCGATCACGTTCAGAGTTCCCAGGGTCGCGACCATGTCGGAGACGGTTCCCCCGAGGATGATCCGCTCGAAGGCGGCCATGTTCGGGAAACACGGCGGCCGGACCTTGAGGCGATACGGCCCGCCGCGCCCGTCAGAAACCGCATAGAACCCGAGCTCGCCGTTGACGCCCTCGATCCACTCGTAGCGCTCGCCCGGCGGCACGCGGATGCCTTCCATGACGAGCTTGAAGTGGTAGATGAGGGATTCCATGTCGTGGTACACGGCGTCCTTGGGGGGCAGCACGACGTGCCAGTCCTCGGAGTTGACCGGCCCCTTTTGCGGAAAGATGTCGAGGGCCTGGCGGATGATCTTCAAGGACTGTCGGATCTCCTCCATCCGCACGAGGTACCGCGCGAAGTTGTCGCCTTCCGTTGCGACCGGAACTTCCCAGTCGAATCGGTCGTAGAAGTCGTACGGGCGGGACCGGCGCACGTCGTAGGGTACGCCGGAGGCGCGCAGCATCGGCCCCGTCAAGCCCCAGGCGACCGCCTGTTCCTTGGTCACGACTCCCGTGCCCTGGAGACGGTTGCGGACGATTCGATTGTTGTCGACGAGCTTTTCGACGTCCGCCAGAAACTTCGGAATCGACTCGATCAGCTCCCGGCAGCGAGCCACGAAATCCTCGGGCACGTCGATCGCGAGGCCCCCGACGCGGACGTAGGAGACCGTCAAGCGGGCGCCGCAGCAGGCCTCCATCAAGCTGTAGAAGTTCTCCCGCGGCTGATACAGGTAGATGAAGGCGGTCAGCGCTCCGATGTCCACGAGGTTGGCCCCGACGCACACGGCGTGATCCACGATGCGGGTGAACTCCGAGAGGATCGTCCGAACCAGCTGCCCCCGCTCCGGAATCTCGATGCCGAGCATCCTCTCCACCGCGCGCGCGTAGCCGACGCCGTTGACCATCGCCGAGACGTAGTTCAACCGGTCCGCGTACGGGATGACCTGGTTCCAGTGGTGCGTCTCCGCCATCTTCTCGAAACAGCGGTGCAGGTACCCGATCATGGTCTCCGCCCGGACGATTCGCTCGCCGTCCAGGCGCGCGAGCAGATGGATGATCCCGTGGGTCGCCGGATGCGACGGCCCGATCGAGAGCGTCTGCGTCTCGAAATGGCCCGCCCGTTCGTCGGTCTGCCTGGCCCACTCGGGCACGCGCATGTCGCTCTCCGTGTAGAACCAGCGCTGCCCGGGGGCGTAGTCCTTGCGCAGCGCGTGCCCCACGAAGGCGTCGTGGCAAAGCAGGCGGTGCAGGTTGGGATGCCCGGGGAAATCGAATCCGAACAGATCGTAGGCTTCGCGCTCGTACCAGTTGGCCGCGGGCCAAATCGACTCGACACTCGGAAGGGACGGCTTGTCCGCATCGGGCAACGGCACCCGGACGCGCAGGTGCTGGTTGTGGGCGAGCGAGTGCAGGTGGGCCACGGCCTCGAAGCGCGTCTTGGGCCCCTGCCGCTTCAGGTTGTCGACTCCGGCCAGGTCGAGGAACAGGTCGTAGCGGCACCCCGGGTCGTCGCGCAGAAACCCCGCCAGGACCGGCCAATCCGCCGGCGCCACCTCGACCGTGGGAAGGTCCCGATCCTCCACCGCGGCCCGCCCCTCGAGCGGCGAGGCCGCGAGGCACTCGCGCAGCTTTTCGGCAGCGGGCGAAAGCGCGACCGCCTCGGCGATACTCAAGTCGGCTGCTCCGCGGCGAATTTCGCGGAGCGCCGATCGCGAGACTTCTCTCCCGAGGCGATCTTCTTCTGCAGCTCGATGACCGCGTGAATGAGCTGCTCCGGAGTGGGCGGGCATCCCGGCACGTAGACGTCGACGGGAACGATCTCGTCGATCCCCTGGGTGACGTGGTAGGCGCGATAGAAACCGCCCGAGGACGCGCACACTCCCATGGAGATGACCCACTTCGGCTCGGGCATCTCGTCGTAGATGCGCCGCAGGATCGGCGCCAACTTGTCGGTCACGGTTCCCGCGACGATGAGCAGGTCCGCCTGCCGCGGCGAGAAACGGATTACCTCCGAACCGAAGCGCGAGATGTCGTAATGGGCCGCCGCGACCGACATGAATTCAATCCCGCAACAGGCGGTCGCGAAAGGAAAAGGCCAGAGGGAGTTCTTGCGCGCCCAGCCGACCATGGCTTCGAGCTTCGTGGTCAAGAAGTCCGTGCCGCTCCCGCCCCCGGTCGCTTTCGGGTCGAAGGCCGGCAGCTTGCCCGTTCTCGGAAAGGCCATCGCAGGCGAATTCTATTTCAACGAAGGACCGGCCCGCACGCCGCGGCCGAGCGCGTCAGCCGAAATTGACCGTGTACGCGAGAGACTTCAAGTCCGGCATCCGGTCGAGGTAGACGAGTCCGTCCAAGTGGTCGATCTCGTGCTGGAGGATGCGGGCGTGGTATCCGGAGGCCTCGAACTCGACGGCGCTGCCAGCCCGGTCGATGGCCCGCACCCGAATCGTTTCGAAACGGGGAACGACACCGCCCCAGAGAAACGGAACCGAGAGGCACCCCTCCGAGTCCTCCTCCAACTTCGCGCCGATCCCCTCGTAGGTCGCGTTGAAGAGGGCCGTCAGCGGGATCTCCGGCTCCTGTCTCTTGCGCTTCTCGGGATGCACCTCGTAAAGGAAGATTCGAAGCGGCGTGAACACCTGCGGCGCCGCGATTCCCGTACCGTCGTATTCGCGCATCGTGTCCTCGAGGTCCGCGAGGAAGGGCTCGTACTCGCCCCGACCGATCGCCTTCGGATCGACCGTCGCCGACCTCTGGCGCAACGTCTTCACACCGAGCTTGGCCACCTTGAGAATCATCCGTCGTTGCTCTTGGCCTTCAATCCGACTCGTCAATCCTTCGGTCGGTCGCCCGAGCGCATTCCCTCCGAATCCGTCCAACACTCGCGGGTATGGTGCCCAGGGACGGAATTGAACCGCCGACACACGGATTTTCAGTCCGTTGCTCTACCGACTGAGCTACCTGGGCGTGCCTGCCACTGCCGGGGCGCGGAAGTGTAACGAAATCCGATGGGGCTGACAAACACCGCGGGAATTCGGGCGACCCGCGGACCGTTTCCGAAAAAATGCGGAACCCGGCCTCCTTTCGACCGGTCCTGGCTTTGGGAATACTGATGATTGCCGCCGCCTCCGCCCTTCCGGCTCAGCCCGCACCCTCCGCCACACCGACACCCCTGGTTCGCAGTCCCGGCAACGCGGATTGGGCGGTGTCCCTGGCCGAAGCTCGACAGCGCGCGTCCGGGCAGCAGAAGTTCATCTTCGTCGAGTTCGATCGCCAAGGGTGCGGAAACTGCCAGCGCATGGACCAGCTGCTCTATCCCGCCTTCGATTTCGAGGCCCTCCTCGTGCCGATGGTCCCGATCAAGGTGGACCTCGACTCCCCCGAGGGCCAGGCCCTCGGGCTCCGCTACGAGATCGATGAGGCGCCTTCCGTGCTGGTCGTGACCCCCGAGGGTCGCCTCGCCTTTCTCATGCAGGGATTTCAGAACGCGCCGGACTTCTACCGCCACATCCACGAGCAGCTCGACGCCTACCGCCGTTTCGCCCGCAAGATCGACGCACAAGACGTCGCCAAGCTGCCGGCCCCCGAAGCTCTCTCGAGCGGGCGCGAGCTTTCACAGCGCCACGACCCGGCCGCCGCTCTGCCGCGCCTCGAGCGCGTGGGCCGGGCTCCCGGGGGCACCGACGCGATGCGCGAAGAGGCGCTCGAGCTCGCGGCCTCGGCGGAGCTGGAGCTCGGGAACCCCGCCGCCGCGCAGAGAACGATACAGAAACTGATCTCCTCGACCAAGGATCCCGCGCGCCAGGAACGGGCCGAGCTCTTCCGCGCGCAGATCCCGCTTTCTGCGAACAATCCGGCCGAGGCGCTCAAGCTCCTCCAGGATTTCCGCGAGGCATATCCGCAGTCGGCCTACGCCGCGCAGGTGGATGCGATCATCCAGAAGCTTCAGGAGGCGAGGCCTCGTTGAGGGCGCCGCGGATCCGTTTCGCGCTCTTCCTCACCGGTCTGGTGGCCGCGGGCATCGGCCTCGCTCTTCCGGCAGGGCCGCTGTTGACCGTCGACGCCGAGCTCCAGGCGGCCGGTCCGGGCCAGGGCACGCTGCATCTGGCCGCCACACTCGCTCCCGGATGGCACGTCAACAGCCACCGCCCTTCGGAGGACTACCTGATTCCGACGACCGTCCGGCTCGACCCGGTCTCCGGAGTCCAGTTCGGAGAGCCCCGCTACCCCGAAGGCGTGAAGAAGAAGTTCGCCTTCTCCGAGACCCCCCTTTCCGTTTATGACGAGCACTTCGCGATCGATGTGCCCGTCTCCTGGACGCCCGGTCCGGTTCCCGCGCTGTCGGGAACCGTCGAATACCAGGCCTGCAACGACCGCCAGTGCAATCCGCCTGCATCGGCGGCGTTTCACGTCGGGGCCGGCGCCGCCGCGCTCCCGGGCGGCGCCCTGGCCTTGTCTGCCGGGAGCGCCGGCACAACGGCACCCGGCGGCGAGCTCTCGCAGCGCCTCGCCCGAGAGGGCTATCCCCTGGTTCTTCTCAGCATTTTCGTCATCGGGCTCGGCCTCAATCTGACCCCGTGCGTCTATCCCGTCATTCCGCTCACCATCGGCTTCTTCGGCGGACAGGCGCCGGGCAATCGGAGCCGGGTTCTGCTCCTCGCGTCCCTCTACGTTCTCGGAATCGTCGTGATGTACGCGGCCCTCGGGGTGATCGCGGCCCTGACCGGCAAGCTCTTCGGCGCCGTGCTGCAGAGCCCCCTGGTCCTTTCGGGGATCGCGCTCGTTCTCATCCTCCTCTCGCTGTCCATGTTCGGTCTCTACGACATCCAGATGCCCGCCGCGCTCCTCCAAAAGGCGGGCGCTCGAACGGGGATCCCGGGCGCCTTCGCGATGGGACTCCTGGTCGGCGTTGTCGCCGCTCCGTGCGTGGCCCCGTTTACCGTCGGCCTGCTGACCTTCATCGCCGAACGGCAAAGCGTTCCTCTCGGAACCCTCCTGTTCGGGGTCCTGGGGCTCGGCCTCGGGGCGCCGTACGTCGCCTTGGGCGCGTTCTCGGGGAGCCTCTCCCGGCTTCCTCGGGCCGGCAGCTGGATGGACGGCGTCAAGAAGGTCTTTGGCCTTCTGCTCCTCGCGATGGCCGCTTACTTCTTCCGGCTCGTCCTGCCCAAGCCGCTCTCCACCTGGCTGCTGCCTGCCGTGGTGGCCATCGCCGGGATCCTCGTGGCGGTCCACGGCTTCGGGCTCCCGCGATTGCTGCGCGGCTCCGCTGCCGTGCTATTCCTCGCCGGCGCGCTCTTCTTCTTTCCTCGGAAGGCCGAAGGCTGGCAACCCTACAACGAGTCCGAAATCCAGGCCGCCGGCCGGCCCCGCATCGTCGACTTCGGGGCAGACTGGTGCATTCCCTGCCTCGAGCTCGAGCAAAGAACCTTCTCGGATCCCCGCGTCCGCAAGGAGCTGGAGAGGCGAGCGTTGTTCAAGGCCGATCTGACTCGCGGGAGCTCGCCCGAGGCCTTGGCTCTGGCCCGAAAGTATTCGATCCTCGGCGTCCCGACCGTCATCTTCCTCGATGCCTCCGGAACCGAGAGACAGGATCTCCGGCTGGTTGGGTTCGAGGGACCCGACGCGTTCTTGAAGAGGCTGGAGAAGGCGCCGTGAAAAAAGGAGGAAGGTGAGAGGTTCTCGCGCCTTCCGACCTCGGTTCTATCCCGGCAGTCGCCCGAGCTTCTTCAGGGCTTCCTTGGCCGACTTGCGCTGAGCCTCGCGCTTGGAGGAGCCCTTTCCGAAGGCGAACGATTCGCCGTCCCAGAAGACCTCGACCACGAAGGACTTCTCGTGATCGGGGCCGTACTCGTCAACCACGCGGTATTCGGGAAGCGGCAGGCCCAGGCTCTGGGCCGTCTCCTGCAACGCCGTCTTGTAGTCGTGAAAGGAGAGATCCCCCACGTCGATGCCCGCCACGTCCGGCCCGAAAACGCGGCGCACGAAGCTCTCGGCGGGAGGCAGTCCTCCATCCAGATAGATCGCCGCGACGACGGCCTCGAAGGCGTCGGCCAGCAGCGAAAGCTTCTCCGAGCCGCCGGAGCGCGCCTCCCCGGCACCCATTCGCAGATAGCGCCCGAGATTGAGCTCTCGGCCCTTTGCGGCAAGCGCGTTGGCCGAAACCAGGTGCGCCTTGATCTTCGAAAGCGCTCCCTCTTGCAGGTTCGGAAACGACCGATAGATGAAGTCCCCGATGACAAACCCGAGGACGGTGTCGCCCAGGAACTCCAGGCGCTCGTTATTGGGTGACCGCAGCTCCCGGTGCTCGTTCGAGAAGGATCGGTGCGTCAGCGCTCGCTCGAGCAGGCTCGGGTCGCGAAAGGCGTAGCCGATCCGTTCCTGAAGACCGCTGATGGCCTCCGTCATGACGCCGCTCACCCGCGCCTCCCCCCATCACCCGTGGTGCCGGAGGCCGGAGTCGAACCGGCACGGGCCTTTCGACCCTCGGGATTTTAAGTCCCGTGCGTCTACCAATTCCGCCACTCCGGCGTTCCGACTGCTCAATTGTGAATCGGCAATCCTAAGCGCAAACTCGACCGATGCGACGCTCCCCGCGGCCGCGCGCGGCTCGATGACTCACGGCTTTCTTTCCGGGCTGGAGGCGACGGGCGGATTCGAACCGCCGAATAAAGGTTTTGCAGACCTCTCCCTTAACCACTTGGGTACGTCGCCTTGAACCGCGCCATTCTAGCAGGGGCGCTCGAGCCGAAAGGAGCTCACCGCTGGCGGTCTCGGCCGGCGGCGGCGCTGACGCGTGCTCCGGCCGCGCGGGCCGGGCCAACATAACTGCGCATCAGACCGGTCACGACCCCTTGGAGCGTCACGTCACGGACGTCGTACGTCATCGGCTTCATGGCGGCGTTGGCCGGCTGAAGCCGAACGCGCCCGCCTTCTCCGTAGTAGCGCTTCAGAGTCGCCTCGCCCCGCACGAGGGCGACGACGGTCTGCCCGTTCTGAGCCTGGGACCGCCGGGCGACAATCACGTAATCGCCGTCCCGGATCCCATCCTCGATCATCGAGTCCCCGCGGACTCGCAACACGAAATGCTCTCCCTTGCCGAGAAGCGAGGCGGGGACTTCGATCGACTCCTCATCCGGAAATGGCTCGATCGGGCGTCCGGCGGCCACCAAGCCGAGCAATGCAACCGGTCGGGACGACCCCTGCTCCGCCGGAGAGATCCCCCGGCTACGGTTCCACTCCCGCGAGAGAGCGCCCTTTTCCTCCAGCCGCTTCAGGTGCTTTTGCACGGTGCCGAATGAGGAGAGACCGAAGCGCTCACGAATCTCGCGTTGCGTGGGCGAGATGCCCTGCTCCGCGCGATAGGTTCGAATGAAATCGAGGATTTCCTTCTGTCGTTTGGTAAGATTCATATTCTTCCTAATAAACTTCGGAAATCGCCAAGCCAGTCACAATAAAGTTAGGCCGACGGAGCCATCGCGGTCGTCCCGTGGCCTCGGGGACGACCCGTCGACCTCCGCTGCAGTCTAGGCGTAAAAGAGGCGTAAGTCAAGGCGTCCGCATTGCCGCTTCGATTCGGATCTTGGAGCCGCAGAGCGGGCACTCGAGGAACCAGTTCTTGGAGTCGGGCGCAAACGTGGCCAGACGCACGTCGTCGACCTCGGTGCGCGCAGCCTTCACGTCGCCGGCCGAGGCCGCCGGAAAGATGAATCGATGAATGAACTCGCGGGTGGAGGTCTCCACCTCTCCCTCGACGAGAACACCGCACCGAGGCGTACAACTCGCAGCGATCTTGGCCCGCATCGCAGAACAGCAGAGCAGTGGTCGGGGCGAGAGGATTTGAACCTCCGACCACTCGGTCCCGAACCCCCCGACTCTGGTTTCCGATGATACGCCATGAGCATCAATGCTCGGGAACTCGCGGGCTTCGCGATCGCGATGAAGGCTGCTGCACCCGCCTGACGGCGCCTGAACCGCTACGTTTTAGCCACGCCCGTCGTGACCAGATGAATGGCCCCGGTCACGAGGAGGGCCAGAAGGGAGACGCAGTGAAACTCGTCAAGGCATCACGGACCCCCCTGGCTCTGCAAGCGGCACGCTCACGGGGAGGGTTTCGAGAATCAGGAGAACGGATGCTCAAGGGACACCAGCTGCCTGGTGGCAGAGCGGGAAGCAATTCGGCAGGCCCTCCGGGCGGTGGCCGCGATGGCAAACGACTCTTACACCGCCTTCGGGGCGGGTGCCATCAACGACGCGGTCCCATGTCTTGGGCTCTCTGGCGCTCTGAAACTGCGCCAAGCGCGTTCCGACTCCTGAGTCCCCCGCCAAGGTCCACGGAAGGGTGACTCCCCTGGCGGCTCTCGAGTCCCACACGGCTCACCATCTGCCCACCGCGAGCCACCTCGTAAGTGGCTCGTCGAAATGGTTCCCCGCACGCATCCCACCTGCGCTTCAGACCTGGAATTGAACGGGAATCCCCTCGGGGCTTATGGCCGGGGCGTTGTTTCCCGATCCGCCCGAACCGAGATCACTGCCTCCAAACGCTGAAGTTCCGCCTTGATCTCCTGAATCTCGCGGCTCTGCTCTTGGATCGTTTTTCGGTCCTTCTGGACCTCGTTGACGAGCATCGGAACGAGGAATTGGTAACGGACCGCCTCGGGCTCTCCGTTCGCAGAGCACTGCACCAGAGCCGGCATCACTTCGGCCACCTCCTCGGCGATCAGGCCGTACTGGCGGATACCTCTCGTGTCGCTCGTGTAGTAGAAGGAGACCGGCCGGAGCTTCAGCAGTGCGGAGCTCTCCTGGCCGATATCTGCAATCTCCCTCTTCCATTTCTCAGAGGAGAAGGGGGTCGTTCCAAGCGTCCCATTGGAATCGATGAGGACGGCATTCGCGTCGCCCAGGACGGTTGCGTCCCGCACGCCCGCAACGACAAATTTCGTCTGCGTGCCGCTGGTGCCGATCCGGATGGTGTTCGACTCCGCCGCAACCCCCGCGTTGCCTATGTCGATGTTGTTGCCTCCCGTGGTGAGATTGGCGCCCGCACCAATCCCCACCGCGGTGTTGCCACTGCCGCTGGTGTTGTTGATGAGCGCGACGCGGCCTACAGCCGTGTTGAGGACGCCGGTGGTGTTGGCATTGAGCGCGAGGGAGCCGATGGCGGTGTTGTCATTTCCGGTGGTGTTGAAGGGGATCGTTTCGTGGCCGATGGCCGTGTTTCGGATGCCACTCATCGTCGAGTTGCCGGCACTGGGGCCGAGAAACACGTTCGTGTTGGACGCGGCTGTGCTTCCGTAATACCCGTTGGCGTCCAGGATGAAGTCGGTGCCGGAGACGCCGGCGATCACGGTGATCGCGCCTCCGGTCCCGAGCGGCACGACCGCGGCGTTGGCGATGACCTGGCCGGCCACGTAGTTGAGCGTCGAGACGGTGGGTATCGATCCGCCGGCGGGGAAGATCTTGATGAAGCCGGCACCGGTGGTGTTGGTCACGGTGAGGTTGAGAGAGACGGCGACTGCCGAGGCCGGGATCCCGCACTGGCCGGTCAGGGTGAAGTCGCGGGGTACACCCTGGGACAGCGCGGGAGGGCCGTAGGCGCCGGAGAAGCCGCCGTTGCCGGTGGTGTTGGCGATGCGGCAGGGCGTGATCCCAACAAAAGGCTCTGGCGAGGTCAGGGGAACTGCCGTGGTCGAGAGCGGCGTCAGGCCACGTGCGCCCCCAGGCCCGACCCCCTCGGGGGCAGACATTGTCTCACCCGAAGGAGTCCAAGAGAGCGGCGCCGGCCAGTTCGCAATTTGCCGCGCCGCCGGGATCTCCTGGCCAAGAACCCCATTGGCGTAGAAGAGGGAAGCCAGAATCAGAGGAGAGATACGAATCAGACGAGACATGAGACCTCCCTGGCGGAAGGCTGGGAGAAATGAGGCAGGAGCCGGCACTCGCACCGGATGTCCATTTCCTCCTCGATCCGCTGCGCGAATCTTATCTCACCGAGAAAGATGAGGGGGGCGAGGAGGTAAGGCTCTTGGCTCGACGCCTTCAGCGGCCGCAAGCCTTTCGCGGATGTCGAAGGGCAGTCTGGCTGGCCAGTTCCATTTGTACCGAAAGGGTTGGTGACCGATTCATCGTTTATCGAGAGCTCTGGGAGGACGCGGCCGTCGTTCGCGATTCTCGAAGTCGCCTGCGCGCTTCCATCCTTGAGGGCATCGGTGGAGGCCAACAGTAGCTGTCGGTCGGCGCTCGATACCCCGGTTGATTGACTTGGGGCGAACCCGCGAGTGAGTGTTCGAACGAGACGACGGTTGTCGGACGTTTGCAGTCCACGAACGGCTACGGGACCGCTACGGTCCGAGCGAGGTAGATGCAGAAATGAGCGGAGCGTGGCAGCGGAACTCGTTGAAGGGATTGGTCGGGGCGAGAGGATTTGAACCTCCGACCACTCGGTCCCGAACCTCAAAGGCGACCCTCAGGACCACGCGGGTCTGATCCGGGCGCTCCGCGGACCGCCGCGGCCGCTGGAATGTCGTCTGCGGAAACGGGAAACTATTGTGATGGTCCAGTTCCTGGCTGTCCCGACCCTGCTGTGCCTGCTCGCTCTGGCGACGCCATCCCTGTCGGCGGACCCGGCCGCGCCGGACCGTCCCGCCCGCGCCGTCGGGGCCCCTTCCGCCGGCACTCGGGTCGAGTCGGCGCCGCCGTCGGCCTCGGAGGCGAAGGAAGCGGAGCTTCGAAAGCAGCTCGCGGCCGGCGAGGAGGCCAACCGGACCGGCAACGGCCCGGAAGCCGTCGAACGGTTTCAGGCGGCTCTCGACCTGTCCGAAGCCCTCTGCGACGAACGGAGCACGGGTGACGCCCTCGAAGGGCTGGGAGTAGCGCGCTGGCTCTCGGGAGACTCCGCGGCGGCGCTCGAGCCGCTGCGCGAGGCGCTCGTCATCCGCCAGCGTCTGGGCCAGACCGCCGAGGAGGCCCTCAACTGGAACGACATCGGCCTCTCGAACTACAGCCTTGCCCGCTACCCCGAGGCCCTCGACGCCTATCGTCGGGCCCTCGAGGTCGACGCCTATGCCCCTTCCGCCCGCCTCGAAGGCGTCGCGACCATGAACATCGGTCTCGTCTATCGCTTCCTCGCCCACTACGGAGACGCCGAGGAATGGATGGAGCGGTCCCTGGCGATCCGGCGCGGGCAAGGCAATCCGGCGGCCATCGGCCAGACTCTCAACGCGCTCGGTCTCGTGGCCCGGGCCCGCGGTCGATTCGCGAAGGCGCTCGATCTGTACGCGGAGGCTCTGCCTCTGCGGCGGGAAGGAGGAGACCGGCAAGGCGAAGCGCAGACGCTCAACGGGATCGGCGTGGTCCTCATGGATCTGGGACAGTTCGAGGAGGCGAAGCCGCGTTTTCAGGAGTCCCTCGTCATCGCGAAGAAGATCGGCTACAAGGCTCAGATCGGCTTTGCCGCCTGGAACATCGGGGTCTGCCTCACCCATCTGGGCCACGAACGCGAGGGCCTCGAGCGATACGACGAGGCGCTTGCGGTGTGGAAGAAGCTCGGCCGCCGCGCGGAGACGGCCCGCACGCTGTCGCAGCTCGGCGACGTGTGCATCCAGCTCGGCGATCTGGAAGCGGCGCGCGCCAATCTGGAAGAGAGCCTCGCCATCGCCCGGGAGATCGGGGAACCGGATCCTGAGGCCTCGGACCTGGATTCGCTCGGCGTGCTGGACCTGCGCGCCGGGCGGCCCTCCGAGGCCCTCGCGCGAATGGACGCCGCACTCTCGCTGGCGCGCACGAACACCATGCCCGACATCGAGTGGCAGGTCCAGGCGGACCGCGCCCGCGCGCTTCGGGCGCTCGGCCGAGATCCCGAAGCGGTCGAGGCCCTTCGCGCGAGCGTCCGCCTCATCGACGACCTGAGGGCCGAGGTCCGGACCGACCCGGGGAAGATCGGATTCCTCGAGCAGAGGCGCCGCGCCTTCGAGGACCTCGTCGAGGCGCTCACCCGAGCGGGGCTCCCGCAGGAGGCTCTGGAGGTCGCGGAGGCCTGCCGCGCCCGCGCCCTCGCCGACCTCCTCGGGCAGAGAGGCGGGGCACCGCATCCGGACGCCCGCGAGGCCCTCGAAGACGTGCGGCAGGCCCTCGAAGAGACTCGCGCGACGCCTCTACCGACAGGGGACGCAGCCGTCGCTGCCGGAGCTCGTGGCGCTCCCGACCGCGTCGACGCGGCGCTCTCGCGGCTCCGGAAACGCGACCCCGAGCTTGCAAGCCTCCTGACGGTAGAGACCCCGACGGGCGAGGACATCCGGCAGGCCGTCTCCGCGCGGAGGGGCACGCTCGTCGAATACCTCCTGACCGAGGATCGGCTCTTTCTCTGGTCGCTCTCTCCCGAAGGAGAGCTGCACGAGGAATCGCTCGAGGCGGGACGGGGCCGCCTCGCTTCGCTCGTGCAAGCCGTCCTCGCCGACATGAACCGCTCGAGCCCGGCCGCGCGGCGCGACGCCGCCCGGCGCCTGCGCGAGCTCGATCGCCTGCTCATCGAACCGGTCGCGCGCTGGCTCCCCGCGCGCCCCGAGGAGCTCCTGATCGTGGCGCCGCAGGGCATTCTCTCTCTGCTTCCGTTCGCGGCTCTCCTCGACCGCAGCGGTCGCACCCTTCTCGAGAGGCATACGCTCGTCGTCGTTCCGGCCGTGTCCGTGCTGCGCTACACGGCAAACAAGGGGCGGCATTCCCCGGGTCTGACGAGCGCTCTCGTCGTGGCGGATCCGGTCCCGCCCCGGGGATCCGGGCTCGAGAGGCTGGCCGGAGCCCGCCGGGAGGGCGCGCTCGTCGCGGCGCACTTTCCCGAATCCCGGCGCGACGTGCTGACCGGCGCCGCGGCCACCGAGGCCGCGGTCAAGAGCCGCTCCGGAGGCCGCGAGGTCCTCCACTTCGCGACGCACGGCCTAGTCTCCGACCGGCGGCCGCTCGACTCCGCGTTGCTCCTCGCGGAAGGCGAGGGCGAGGACGGCTATCTGCGCGCCGACGAGATCTTCGGCCTCGTCCTGCACGCAGACCTCGTCGTCCTGAGCGGTTGCTCGACCGGCCTGGGCGAGGTGACCGGCGAAGGCATTCTCGGTCTGACCCGCGCCTTCCTCTACGCCGGCACGCCCTCCGTCGTCGTCAGCCAGTGGGACGTCGACGACCGCGCGACGACCTTCCTGATGGACCGCTTCTACGCGAATCTGCAGGCCGGGCACGGCAAGGCGGAGGCGTTGCGGGCCGCGCAGCTCGAGGCGCAGCGGCGATTCCGGGACCCCGCCCTGTGGGCCGGATTCGAGCTGGTCGGCGAGCCTTGAGCGACGAACGAAGTTGGAACCTCGGCGCCGAGATCGAGCGCCGCGTTCGGCGGCGTTTCGACGTCGATCCGGCCGGGCTCGAAAGCCGCGTCCGGGAGGCGGTGGCCAGCGGGACGCGTCCCGACCGACTGGCCTTGGACGATCTCTATCTCGCGGCCGCCTGCGCGGCCGGCGAGGAAGCCGCGTGGGAGGAGCTGTTGCGCCGACACTTCCCGTTCATCCGGGACTTCGCGATGCGCTGCACTCGCCGCGATCCCCCCGCGAGCGACGTGGCGGAGCGCGTCATCGCCGACCTGTGGCAGCGCGCCAAGATCCGCCAGTTCGGGGGACGCAGCTCGCTGCGCACGTGGCTGGGAACCCTGGTCGCCCACGCCGCCAGCAACGCCCTCGCCGCGATGCGACGGGATCGGCCGCTCGAGGACGCGGGAGAGCCCTCGCGCGCGCCCGACGGCGAAGATCGGGATCTCAGCGCGCTCGCGCGGGCAACGGCAGCCGCGCTGCAGGCTCTGGACGCGGATGCCCGACTGCTGCTCTTGCTCTACTACGAGCAGTCGCTGACTCTCGAACAGATCTCGCCGATGCTCGGAGTCTCCAAGGCGACCCTGAGCCGCAGGCTCGCCGAGGTTCGCTCGCGGCTGCGCCAGGAGATCGCGACGCGGGAGAAGGAGGAGACCGGCGCGGACGCGAGCACGACCGGCGGCCCGGTCGATTTCGGACGGGTGGATTTCGACCTGAGCGCGCTGCTGGCGGCGCCTCCAGACACGAAAAAGCGCGGCCGGGGACGTGTCTAAGAGGAGTGACGTGCAACAAGACACCTTGAGCCACCGTCCGGGAGACCCGGACACGAGCGCGCTCGCGGCCTTCCTGGACGAGAACCTGAACGCGGAGGGCCGATCCCGAATGATCCGGCACCTCGCGGATTGCCGGGAGTGCCGTTCGGTCGTCTCGCTCACCGCGCGCGCCCGCCACGCCCGGTTCGTTTTTTCTCCCGTCGCTGGCCTGCTCGCCGCAGCGGCTGCGCTTCTCGTGGCGGCGTGGCTCGGCGTTCGGATCACCTCCGAAAAGCCTTCCGAGGGCCGCTCGCCCGCCGCCCCTGCGCCGGCCGCACCCACCGCCGCGCCTGCACCCTCGGAGGTGGGCGCCGCTCCCGCTCCGGCGGTTTCAGCGGCTCCGCGGCACTCCTCGCGGCCGCCCGAATTGCACCGATCCGGCCGTCGGGTGGTCGCCGGCAAGAGCTTCGATCTGATCGCGGGGGAATGGGTGGATCGCGAGTTCGATCCTTCCGCCGACCTACCGGTCGTCCGCGTCGCGACACCCGAAGAGCGACGGGAGGTCCTCTCGCGCATTCCGGATCTCGGGCCGTGGGCCTCGCTGGGATCCCGCGTGGTCGTCCTCTACCGGGGAACGGTCTACCGCTTCGAGGCGCCCTCCCCGTAGACCCTGCCGGCTCGACGCCCGCCGGGCTTCGCCGCGAAACAAAACGCCGCGCCGACTGTCAGAGCGACAGCGGGCCTCGCGCCGGATCGTCCGGCAGTAGGCCCGGGGAGGTACCCATGCGCGGCAGGCCAACGCGGGCCTGGCTTCTCGCCGGAATCCTCTCCAGCGGGTGCATGACCGCGCAGATGTTCACGGAGTTCTCGACTCCGACGGCCGGCGGCCCGCTGAGCATCACGGTGGGTGCCGACGGAAACCTTTGGTTCACGGAATCGAACGTCATTGGGAACCGGGTCGGCCGGATCACGACGGCCGGCGTCATCACCGAGTTCCTAATCCCTGGGGTCATGTTTGCGAGCGGCCCTGTCTACATCGCGCCGGGTCCGGACGGCAACCTCTGGTTTACGGTCTCCAGCACGAACCGGATCGACCGGATCACGCCAGCCGGCGTTCTCACGGAGTTTGCAATCCCGACGCCGACCAGCGGGCCCTTCGGCATCGCCGCCGGTTCCGACGGGAATCTCTGGTTCACAGAACAAGCCAACAAGATCGGGCGGATCACTACAGCCGGCGTTATCACCGAGTTTCCGATACCCACAACCAGCAGCCTGCCTTACCTCATCGCGTCGGGGCCGGACGGAAACCTCTGGTTTACCGAGGGCCGCGATTTCGCCAACAAGATCGGCCGGATCACCACGGCTGGCGTCATCACGGAGTTCCCGATCCCGACGCCCGCAAGCGGCCCCTACGGCATCACGGCGGGCCCGGACGGCAACCTCTGGTTCACGGAGGGATACGGCGGCAATCAGATCGGGCGGATTACGACGGCGGGCGTGATCACCGAGTTCCCGATCCCTTCGAGCAACAGCGGGCCGCGCGATATCGCGGTCGGCCCGGACGGGAACCTGTGGTTCACGGAGGATTACCTCGGCGCGGGCAGGATCGCGAGGGTCACGACGGCCGGAGTCATCACCGAGTTTCTGGTCCCGACCATCAACGCCGGACCCTGGGGCATCGCGACGGGACCGGACGGGAACATCTGGTTCACCGAGGAGAACACGAGTGCGATCGGGCGCTACAGCCTCGCGGCGGCGCCCACGGCGACGCCGACCGCAACCGTCACTCCCACTTTCGGCCCGGCTCCCTCCCCGACGGCTGCACCGCCGGTCGGTCCTGCCCCGGCGGCCGCCATCCCGACGCTGTCCCCGTCGTTCCTCGCGGTGCTCGCGCTCTCGCTCGTGGCGGCGGGGCTGTTCCTGTTGCGGAGGCCCTCGTGAGCGGGATCGCTCACCGGCAGTCGTGCCTCGGTCTCGTCCTGCTGTTGACCGGCGCCGTCGCCACGGCTGCGACGTTCACCGTGAACTCCACCAATGACAAGCCGGACAAGACCATCGGCGACGGTATCTGCGCGGACACCGACGGCAACTGCACGCTGCGGGCCGCGATCCAGGAGGCCAACGCCAACGCGGGAACCGACATGATCGCGTTCGGCATCCCGGGCACCGGCGTGCACACGATCACACCGGCAACCGCGCTTCCCGACATCACCGACCCGGTGATCATCGACGGCACGACGCAGACCGGTTATGCCGCCACGCCGCTGATCGAGCTCAACGGCTCCGCTGTGGCGCCAGGCAACGGCCTGACAATTCTGGCCGGGTCCAGCACCGTGAAGGGTCTTGCGATCAATCGATTCGGTCACGGGATCGTCTTGCTCACCGGCGGCGGCAACGTGATCCAGGGGAATTTCCTCGGCACCAACGCCACCGGAACGGCGTCCCTCCCGAATTCCGGCGATGGGATTTACGTGGGCTCCGCCGACAACTTCATCGGCGGCAACACTCCGGCGGGTCGAAACGTCGCCTCGGGAAACGGCGGCGCGGGAATCGAGATCACCGGCGCGGGCGCCTCCGGGAACACCGTGCAGAACAACCGCATCGGGACGGATGCGTCCGGGACGGCGAAGATCCCGAACACCGGCAACGGCATCTATATCGACTCCGCCAACAACGTCATCGGCGGAACCGACTTCAGCGTGCGGAACTTGATCTCGGGAAACGCACTCCCCGGGATCGGGATCACGGGCAGCGGGGCCACCGGCAACATCGTGCAGGGCAACTTCATCGGCACCGACGTCTTCGGAACCGCCCCGCTTGGCAATGCGCAGGAGGGCGTGGTGATCGTCGGCGGCGCCTCGAGCAACATGATCGGCGGTGCGGCTTCCGGCGCCCGCAACATCGTCTCGGGCTCTGTCGGCGCCTCCGGAGTCAGCATCGTCGGGACGAGTACGACGGGAAACAAGGTTCTCGGCAACTACATCGGGACCGACAGCACGGGGACCGCCGCTCTCCCCAACGCGGGTAACGGCGTCTTCGTCCAGGCGCCCGGCAACTTCGTCGGCGGATCGAGCGCGGCGGAATCGAACGTCATCGCGGGCAACACGCTTCCCGGAATCTTTCTCGGGACCGCGGACGCGCACGACAACCTGGTCCAGGGCAACCTCATCGGCGTCAACGCGAGCGGTGCCGCCCTCCCCAACAGCAAGGGAATCGTCGTCGACAGCGCCCCGAACAACACGATCGGCGGGACGGTCGCGGGCGCGGGAAACGTCATTTCCGGAAACACCCTGTACGGCGTCGAGATCCGCAATGCCGGCGCAACGGGCAACAAGGTGCTCGGAAACTGGATCGGGTCGAATGCAGCCGGAGCCAACCGGCACAATGGTGGCGACGGCGTTCTCATCAACGCCACCACCGGCAACTTTATCGGCGGGACCGCTGCCGGCGAGGCTAACGTCATCGCCTTCAACACGGGCAACGGCGTGACCGTTACGGGCGCGGCAGCGACAGGAAACTCCATCCGCGGGGACAGCATCCACGACAATGGCGGGCTCGGCATCGACCTGGGCGCCGACGGCGTGACGGCCAACGATCCGGGAGACACCGACACCGGGCCGAACAGCCTGATGAATTTCCCCGTCGGGGTCTCCGCGGTCTACGACGGCGCCTCGAACACGACGATCCTCCGAGGACACGTCGATACGGCCAACCCGACGACGGTGCAGATCGATTTCTACGCGAGCGACACGAGCGATCCTTCGGGGCACGGCGAGGGCAAGACCTATCTCACGTCCGCGACGCCTGACGCGTCCGGCTCATTCTGTATCTCGATCGCGGGCAAGCTCCCGGGTGACGCCGCTCTTTCCGCGCTCGCACCCCGCGCGGTGCCTTTCCCTCCTTACGTCACCGCGACGGCCACCGACGCCGCCGGTTCGACGTCGGAGTTCTCGCAGACGAACGCGATCGAGCTGTTTCCTCTGCGGTCCTCCTGCACGTCCCACAGCATCGAGGTGACGCAATCCGTGCAGGATCTGACCAACAGCGTCCCCCTCATCGCCGACAAGCGCACGTTCGTGCGCTTCCACGTGGCCGGCCTAAAGCCGGCGAGCGGCATCACCGCGAAACTCGAGGGCTCGCAGGGCGGCGCGAGCCTCGGCGCCGCCCTCCAGCCCTTGAACCGCGGCGCCGTCATCAACGTTGCGACGGTGCCCCACCGGACTCTCCTGGACGATTCGTTCTACTTCGAGCTTCCCAAAGAGTGGATCCACGCCGGAACGATCACGCTCCGAGCTCAGATCGATCCGGCGCACACCGTCGCCGAGGATGATCCGGGTAACAACAGCGATTCCGTCGACGTAACGTTCGCGGCAGCCAAGACGCCGTCGCTGCGCATCGTGAACTACCAGTACTACAACGGCGGCTTTCCCGGAGGAGTCCTCGTCTCGGCGGCCGCCCTCGACCAGAGCCTCCTCGAGTCGGAACTGCGCCGCATGTACCCGATCAGCAAATTGAACGTGGTCCGGCGAACCTTCGTCGACTACGTTTCTGCGGCCGTTCCGACCTCGAACGTCGTGAACGGGGTCCTGCTCTGGATCCGGAACAATTGGAACGCCGGAGACCCGGGTGTCGTCTACTACGGCATGGTGGACGACAGCGGCGGGTTCATGCGAGGTTCGTCCGCGGGCATCCCGTCGTTCCAGGCATCGGGACCGACAGGGAACCCGCAGACATTCCCGAATTTCAGGTGGGATACCGATGCCGCCTATGGCGACTGGTACGGTTGCCATGAAATCGGACACGCGCTCGGCCGGCACCATTCCACGTTCTGCGGCGCCGTCTGGGCAGCCGGTGAGGTCGCGCCCGCCTACCCGTACCCGAACGGCCTGATCGGAGGCCCCGCCACGAGTCCCCTGCAGTTTGCGGGGTTCGACGCGGGAGATGCCCGCTTCAACATCGCACCGCAACCCGTGAGCCCGAACTGGACCGACATCATGACCTATTGCGCCTACGAGTGGGCCTCCGACTTCACTTACAAGGGACTGAGCGGATACATCAACGCGACTTTCCCGGCCGTGGTCGCAGGATCCACGACCATGGCCGCCGCGCGGACCCAGACGACCGGGGACTTCCTCTCGGTCTACGGCACGATCGATTTCGCCTCCGACGCCGCGTCGTTCGTCGTTCTCTCGCGGCAGTCCGAGGTCGCGACCGTGCCCCCCCTCGTCGCGGGGCCGTATCGCATTCGGCTCCTCGACGGAGCGGGTGGAATTCTGGCCGACCATCCCTTCACCCCGCTCGTCTCGACCGACGACGGAGACACGGGCATCATCCAGCAGATCGTTGACTTCGCCGCCGGAACGAAACGGATCACGATCTTCTCCGACGCCACCGGCCACGAGATCGCTTCGAGGCAGGTCAGCGCGAACCCCCCAACGGTCTCGATCCTCTCCCGCAGCGGCGGCCCGAGCTTGCCGGCGAGCGGACCGGTCACCCTCACCTGGAGCGGCTCCGACGTCGATGGCGACGCTCTCACCTACACCGTGCTGTACAGCCCGACCAGCAAGTCCACCTGGCGAGCCATCGCGACCGGAATCGCGGGGACGAGCCTTCCGCTGGAAGCCTCGGAACTCGAAGGCACGGGCGGCGCGGCGTCGGGCTACCTGCGTGTCGTGGGGAGCGACGGCGTGCTCACCGGTTTTGCCGACAACGGCCCATTTACCGTGGCGGGCAAGCCTCCACAGGCACAGATTCTCAGCCCGGCCAACGGCGCCGTCTACCAGGCCGGGCAGGTCGTCACACTCGAAGGTCTGGGGGAGGACTACGAGGACGGCACCCTGGGAGATGCGCAGCTCAGCTGGAGCTCGAGCCTCGACGGCGCATTGGGCACGGGTCATCTGATTCATACGGCCGCATTGTCGCTCGGAACGCACACGCTGACCCTCACCGCCACCGACTCCAACGGCCAGACGGGCACGTCGACGGTGTCGGTCACCATCGCCGCGAGCGTGGCGAGGCCCGGGCCGACGCTCGTCGCCGGTCCCGCACCCATCCGCTTCTTCAGCGACAACGGAGGTCCCGCGCCGGCTCCCGAGCAGCTCGGGGTTCGCAACTCCGGCACCGGCACGGTCACCTGGAGCGCCTCGGCCGACGCGTCCTGGGTGACCCTCAGCCCCGCTTCCGGAATCGCGCCCTCCGAACTCCGCGTCGGCGTCGATCCGAGCGCCCTGACGGGCCCGGGGACCTACACGGCGCACATCACGATCACGAGCACCGGATCGGCCGGCAGCCCGCAGGTGCTGACGGTCACCGAGGAGGTGATCCCCCAGACGAGCCAGACGACGGATCTCTCGGTCACGTCGACCGCTTCGCCCGACCCCGTGATGCTCGGCGGATCGTGGACACACTCGATCCAGGTAAAGAACGTCGGCCCGGCGACGGCCACCGGCGTCACGCTGACCGATCCCGTACCCTCGGGGCTCGCGTTCGTCTCGGCCGACTCTGACCGCGGAACCTGCGAGCTATCGGCCGGCGTCATCACCTGCGCGCTCGGAGATCTCTCGAGCGGCGCGACGGCGAACGTCACGGTCGTGCTGCTGACGACGCGGGCGGGCAGCGCCTGCGACACGGTCTCCGTCTCGGGAGATCAGATCGATCCGAACTCCGACAACGACTCTTCGTCTGCCTGCGCAACCGTCGAAGGCACCGGGTCTCCCGTTCCCGGATTTTTCACGCTGACCCCATGTCGCATACTCGATACACGCAACGCCGACGGGCCTCTCGGCGGTCCGGCCCTCGTCGCAGGAGCGGTCCGAACGTTTCCGCTCGTCGGGACCTGCGGCATCCCGGCCGACGCGCGGTCCGTCTCCCTCAACGTGACGATTACCCAGCCCACGGCGGCCGGGGACCTCCGCCTCTTCCCGGGAGGCGCGGCGCTGCCCCTGGTCTCGACCATCAACTACCGGGCCGGTCAGACTCGCGCCAACAATGCCATTGCGACGCTCGGGGACTCCGGGGACCTCTCGGTGCGCTGCGATCAGACCTCGGGAACCGTGCACCTTATCGTGGACGTGAATGGCTACTTCGAATAGGCGCGGCGCCCTCGCGTCGGCCTTCCTGCTTCTCGGCCTCTGTGCCGGGATTGGTCCCGCTGGCGGACAGGTCCTGACGGTCCTCCACAGCTTCTCCGGAACGGGCGACGACGGGTCGACGCCCGAGGCGGGGCTCGTCGAGGGCTCTGACGGCAACTTCTACGGGACGACCTCGGGGGGCGGAAGCAACGGCGTGGGGACGATCTTCCAGATCACGCCGGGGGGCACGCTGATGACCATTCACTCCTTCAACGGAAACGACGGCGCGACTCCGCGCGCCGCCCTCGTCGACGGAAGCGACGGCGCCTTCTATGGAACGGTCGGGTACGGCTTCCTGGACTATGGATCGTTCTTCAGGGTCACGCCGACGGGAGCCTTTGCGACGCTCTTCCACTTCTACGGCAGCGAGGGCGGCCAGCCAAACGGGATCGTTCTGGCAAGTGACGGCTATTTCTACGGGACGACCAATCACGGAATTGGGCCCGTGTACGTGTACGGCACGGTTTTCCGAGTCACCTCGGGAGGCGGGCTGTCGACGCTCTACACGCTCGACGGCAGCACCGGCAGGTATCCCAACGCCCCCCCGATCGAGGGGACGGATGGATTGTTCTACGGGACGATCGAAGCCTATGGAACGTATGGCCAGGGAACGATCTACGGGATGACTTCCAGCGGAAGCCTGACGGTCCTCCACTCCTTCGGCGCCTCACCCGGCGAGGGAGCCGCACCTTTCGGAAAGCTCCTCGCGGCGAGCGACGGAAACCTTTACGGAACCACGCGATCGGGAGGGGCGGGCGCCGGCACTCTCTTTCGAATGGCCCGCGACGGCACCTCTTTTGCGACTCTTCGCTCCTTCGTCGACGCCGATGGCTGCGTCCCGAACGCGGGCCTCATCCAGGTAGGCGGGAACCTGTACGGAACGACCAGCGCCTGCGGTGTGGATGGCAATGGCACCCTCTTCCAGATCACGCCGGCAGGCAACTTCGTCGTCTTCCACTACTTCCATGGCACCGACGGATCGAGCCCGAGGGCTCCGCTCCTGCTCGGGAGCGACGGATACCTCTACGGGACGACATCCAGCGGCGGAGGATCCGGATTCGGCACCGTCTTCAAGGTCGCTCTCCCTTCGAAGGCCAACCTCGACTTCTACACGCTTACTCCCTGCCGGGTGCTCGACACGCGAAACGCCGCCGCGCCGCTCGGCGGGCCGGCACTCGCGGCCGGGGCAGACCGGATCTTCCCGCTCGCCGGGACCTGCGGCATCCCGGCCGACGCGCGGTCCGTCTCGCTCAACGTGACGATTACACAGCCCACGGCTGCCGGGGACCTCCGCCTCTTCCCGGGAGGCGCGGCGCTGCCCCTGGTCTCGACCATCAACTACCGGCTGGGAGAGACCCGGGCGAACAACGCGATCGCCACGCTCGGCCCCTCGGGAGGCCTCGACGTCTGGTGCGACCAGACCTCCGGAACGGTCCACCTGATCATCGACGTCAACGGCTACTTTCAGTAGCCGAAGCAGACCGAAGATCAGTCCTCTGTACCGTGAAGCTTCTCGCGAACCCGACAGTGGCGAAGTCCTCGAAGAACCTAGGCCGATCCACCGCCAGCGCGATGCATTCGGTCGAAGTTAAAGAGCGGATGCGAGGGGCTCCCTTGGCCCGCCGCCGCTCGCTCGTGTTTCTGGCCCGCTTCATCGGCATTCTTTTCTTCTTCTTCTTCGCGGTAGCCTTACGGCCGGTCAACGACGTGGTCATCGTGCCATTTACGGGATGGATCGCCGCAGTCTCGGCGATTCTCTTGAAGGCCCTCGGAGAGGCTGTGACCGTGGACGGTACCGAGATCCGGTCGACCGAGTTCGCCGTCAACATCCAGAACGGCTGCAATGGCCTGGAGACCGTGCTCCTCTTCGGCTCCGCGGTCCTCGCGTTTCCCGCGAACTGGCAGCGACGCGCCGTCGGGCTCTTCGCGGGATTTCTAGCGATTGAACTTCTGAATTTCGTGCGGGTCGCTTCACTCTTCTGGGTGGGAAGGCACCGTCCTGCTCTCTTTTCCCCATTGCACACGGTCCTTTGGCAGTCCGTGATGGTCATCTTCGGGGTGGTCTTGTTCCTTCTCTGGGCCAGGCAGATGGAAACAGCTCTCTCGCCAGGTGCTTCTCCCTCCGGAGCTCGGTGAGCCTCGGACATGATGACGACGTTCGCGCTTCCCAAGAGCGGCCTCGCGGTCACCGGGAGGCTTCTTCTCGGTTTCCTTCTCGGCCTGCTGGTCTGGAAGGGCTTCGCCGCGCCGTACGAGCGGCTGCTCGCAGCGGCGGCCGAGTTCGTACTGCGCGCGACAGAGAACCCCGCCGTGACTTGGCTCCGGCCTCTCGCCGACTCCCGTGAGATCCTTGTCGAGCGCCAAGACTTTCCTCCCAGCTCGCCCAGGCCGGGAATCCCCGCCGGCGATCTCCACTTCAACTTCGTGATCCTCGCCGCCCTCTTCGCCTTGCATGCGAAGCCTTGGCGAGGAGACCGAGTGGGAGCCTTTTTCCTTGTCGCGGGTGTCCTCTGCTTGGTCCATGTCGTCGCCCTTTTCTTTCAAGTCCGGACACTCTACGCAACGAGGCTCGGCCCTTGGAGCGCAGCGAACTACGGCCCGTTCGCGCGAAATTTCTGGGCGACCGGATTTCACTTCCACCAGCTTGTCGGACGCTTCGCGGCCCCTTTTGTCCTTTGGTGGCCGTTCGCACTGACGGAGCAGGGGCAGCCGAGGGGCCGGGTCTCCGCCTCCCGGCCTTTCCACAAGCGACGGAAGCGAGAACGGGAGAACGACTGTTTAGATGAAAGGCGGTTGACCCGGCAAATTTGACACTTTTGCCTAACGCTTGAGCGGGGTGTGGATGGCCACGATCAGGGGTCCGAGGAAGGTTAGCGGAACGGCCCCGAGTTCAAGCTGAAGGCTCGGGTCGCCCAGTCGGTCGCCCAGAGCATCTCGAGGCATGAGACCGCCGCGATATTCGAGCGCTACAACATCGTCTCCGGCGAGGACCAGCGCGACGCCCTGGAGAGGACGGCGGCGCATCGGGCGCAGGTTCGGAAGTGACTTTGGGCACAGTCGGCCCGCCGACGGGAATTTCATGTTGACTAACTGCTTGAGTTTGTTGGTCGGGGCGAGAGGATTTGAACCTCCGACCACTCGGTCCCGAACCGAGTGCGCTACCAGGCTGCGCTACGCCCCGAGGCTTCGAGTGTTTATATTCGAATTGGAGCGGGAGGTCAAAGAGGTCCGACGCTTGAGGTCGGGTTGGCCGGCCACGTCGGCGCGCTAGGCACTCCCGAGCCGTTCCGGGTTTACTGGATCCGCGCGGTGAGTTGGCCCTTGGCGTAATCGAGCTTCAACGTGCGCGTCTCGCCCCCCGGAACCTGCCCCGTCGCGGTCGTGTAGGCTGCCGAAGTAAGACCTTTGCCCGAAAGCCAGACCTTCACCGTCACCGGGCCACCCTTGATGGGCATCGAGGCTTCGAGCGTTCCGGTTCCCTCGACGCGCTTGAAGAGCCCCGCCTTCTTCGAGAAGTCAAATGTCCTCTGCAGAACTTTCTCGTCGTTGACGTAGATCATGACGCTGCCCTCCGAGATCGGCGACTCGAAGGACAGCCGCAGGGTGGCCGGGCCAGCGGCTACCGCGACCGTCGGCGGAGGCGTCGCCACCGTGAACTGCTGCGGTTTCTGGGCAACGGCGGTGGCCGGCCGGCGCCCGGCCGGGGGCTTCTTTTCTTCCTTCTTCTTCCGCGCGGCCTCGGCCTCCGCCGCGCGCGCCTCCGCGATCTTCGCGACGGCCTGATCCTTCACCTGCTGCGCCTCGACCTTGCCGCCATCCAAGGCGAGCGTCTGATCCGCGGCGCGAACCGCATCGTCGTAGCGCTTCTCCGCCAGCGCGAGGCGCGCCGCCTCGAGGCTCTTCTCCGCCTCGACGCCCTTGCGCTGCTCCTCCGCCCGGCCGGCCAAGGCGTTCTCCGCCATCTCGGCGTACTGCCTGGCGCGCTGGTTGCCCGGGCTGCGAGCCAAGACCTGCCTCAAGAGAGCCAGGCTCTGCTCGTAGTTGCCCGCCGAGAAGAGCTTCTCCGCCTCCTTCAACGCACGCTTGCGGTCCCACGTTTCCTTTTCGACGACCGGGTCCATCGGGGCGGTCGGCCGGGCGGCCATCCGCGAGCGCACGACGAGCGCCCCGCAGACGAGCAACACGAAGAGCCCGGCCGCGCCAACCGCGCCCCAGAAGTACTGGACGTTGACCTCGGCGCGCAAGAGCTTCCGCCAATCGCCCCAAGGGAGCCTCTCCACCCAGGCGCGCGCGCTTGCCAGCGGCGATGGGCCCGCCGGCTCCGCCGCACGGGTCGCGGCCGCGGGCACGGGCGCCGCTCCCCGGTCGGCACGTGGACGCGGCTCGGCAGGAGGCGCCGCCACCGGAGCCGGCTCGGGAGGCGGCGCGGCCTCGCGCGCCGGAGGAGGACCGGGCGCGGCTTCCGGCGCCGTCGCCGAGAGCTTGGCCAGAATCGGGATCGCCATGGTCTGCCCGTCCGGCGGCTGCTCCAGGGCAGCGGCCGCGCGTTTGGACAAGGAATCGCTCGGCCTCCGAGGCGGAGCGGCCGGGGGTACCGGCGCGGCGGGTGGCTCGGGCGCCGGCTTCGCGCGCGACAGCAGGTTGGCCCCACTGTCTTCCGTCAAGTCGGCGCGGTCTCCTTCGGGCGGCGCGGACGCCGCCGCGGCCTGGCGCGCCGCCGCCTCCGCCACGAGCTTCTCCAGGTTCTCTAGGCGCAGCGTCGGCATGTTCTCGGCGGCCGAAACCATGGAACCCAGGTCGCGCAAGGCCCGCTGCTCCTCCAGACGCGCCTTCAGCTGGTGGAGAGCCAGCGCAAAGTCCTTGCCGCGCTGATAACGGTTCCACGGGTCTTTCGCCATGGCCCGCGCGACGATGGCGTTGAAGTCCGCGGGGACCTCCGGAGACAGCTCGGCCGGCGGCGTGAACTCCTCATGGACAATCTTGTAGGAGATCGCTGTGAGGTTCTCGCCCTGGAACGGCTTGCGGCTCGTCAGCAGCTCGTAGAGGACGACGCCGAGCGAGAAGATGTCGCTCCTCCCGTCCACCGCGGCCCCCGAAACCTGCTCCGGCGACATGTAATTGGGTGTCCCCAGGAACTGGCCCGTCGTCGTCAGGTTCGAGGAAGCGATCTTCGCGATCCCGAAATCCATGATCTTGACCTTGCCGTCGGTCGTGATGATGATGTTGGCGGGCTTGATGTCCCGGTGGATGATTCCCTTACGATGCGCGTAGTCGATCGCCTCCCCGACCTGCGCGATGATGTCGGCGATCTGCTCGTAACCGAAACGGTTTTTCTCCGCCAGCAGGGACTTCAGGTTGCGGCCCTCGATGTACTCCATCGCGATGTAGGAGGTCTGCGTCTCTGGGTCCTCCCCGATGTCGTGAATGGTGACGATGTTGGGATGGGAGAGAATGCCCGCCGTCTGGGCCTCCCGGATGAACCGCTCGCGAAACTCCCGCGACTCCGAATCGTCGTCCCCGAAGCTGGAGGTTCGAATCGTCTTGATGGCGACCATCCGTCCGATGAGGGGGTCCTTGGCCAGGTAGACGACTCCCATCGCCCCCTTGCCGAGCTCGTTTAAGACTTCGTAACGACCGAGCTTCGTCAGCCTGGATCCCGACGTTCCCTTGTCCGCCATCGATCGAAGACTTCTATCCTCTCTCTCCCGAGACGGAGATTTCCCCCCGCACCCGCATTGTAGGGATGGGACGGACCCAAATTCTAGTCCCCCCTCCGAGGAGCGTCAATCCGCAGGACGGCCACTCGGGCCGTTTTTTCGCGCACGGATATCTAAGGTCGCGGGGCTCGCGGGCCGGATCGCCACGCGCGGATCTTCTCGATCCAGCGGGGCGCCAGCCACCCGAGCAGCACGCCGGCCAGCGTCAGCAACCCCACCGCGATCGCGAAGGCGAGGCCGATCGCCAGGCAGGAAACCGCCGTCACGGGGGCAAACGCTATCAACGATCGCGCGAGCCGCGATCGCCAAATTCTCCGGTAGACCGATTCCGAGCCGCGGCCGGGGCTTCAATATAATCCGGCCCCATGAAAAGCTTTTCCGCACCGGCGCTCCGCAACGTGGCCGTCGTGGGCCACAACACCGTCGGGAAAACGACTCTGGTCGCCGCGCTCCTGTACGCCGCGGGCGCCACCACCCGGCCCGGCAAGATCGAGGAAGGCACCTGCCCCACCGACTTCGACGGCGAGGAGATCGAACGACGGATTTCGATCAATCTGGCCTGCGCCCACGCCATCCATCGTGACACCCGTATCAACTTTCTGGACGCTCCGGGATACGGGATCTTCTCCACGGAGGCCCGCGCCGCGGTCGCCGCCGCCGATGCGGCCCTGATCGTGCTCGACGCCGTGTCGGGGGTCGAGGTGCAGACCGAAAAGGCCTGGAAGTTCGCCGAGGAATTCCAGCGTCCCGTGCTCTTGGTCGTCAATCGAATGGACCGGGAGCGCGCCTCCTTCGATCGGGCGATGGAGTCGCTGCACAAGAAATTCGGACGCAACGTCGTCTCGCTGCAGATCCCCATCGGCGAAGAGAAGACGTTTCGCGGGACCGTCGACCTGGTCCGCATGGAGTCGCACGTCCACTCCGACGGCAAGCGCACCGACGGTCCGATTCCCGAGGCGCTCGCGGCGCGAGCGAAGGAAGAACACGAGCGATTGGTCGAGATGGTGGCCGAGGGCGAAGACGCCCTGATGGAGAAGTTCTTCGCCCAGGGAACGCTCGAACCCGCGGATCTGCTGCCGGGCCTCAAGGAGGAAATCGCCGCGCGCAAGGTGTTTCCGGTGCTCTGCGCGTCTTCGGCGCTCGGCATCGGCGTGCTCCGAATCCTGGATGCATGTGCCTCGCTGCTTCCCTCGCCGGAGACTCGGGTGGTCGAGGGGACCGGAAAGGACGGGAAGCTCGTCAGGGTCTTCTGCAACGAGAAGGACCCCGCGGTGGCGCAGGTCTTCAAGACCGTCTCCGACCCCTTCGCCGGACGGATCTCCTACCTGCGCGTCTACAGCGGCCACTTCCAGTCCGATGGCGGCTACTGGAACGC
>Ga0335085_10002258_pt1 | contig 36691 bp, 34 predicted proteins | sample Lox_Sample_45_FD_206712 | JGI IMG/M metagenome (GOLD analysis project Ga0335085, IMG submission 206712) | Soil microbial communities from Loxahatchee National Wildlife Refuge, Florida, United States - Lox_Sample_4.5 | ecosystem: Environmental > Terrestrial > Soil > Wetlands | place: USA...
AAGCGTTATCCTTTGCCGTTGATTTTAATCAACGGCACTAACTGCAGGCAGGAATCCTTCAAGCACCCGATTGAAATCGGGTGCAAAAGATAGCCGGGCAAAATATTGAAACGTTATCCTTTGCCGTTGATTTTAATCAACGGCACTAACTGCAGGCAGGAATCCTTCAAGCACCCGATTGAAATCGGGTGCAAGGGATAACCGAATAAAATATTACAGCCTTATCCATTGCCGTTGATTTTAATCAACGGCTCTTTTCAGTTAATAATCGTTCAAATATTTTCATCTCGTCTTCAAACGATTTGTTTCGGTGATGGATCACCTGATTCTTGATATAGCTTCTTACCTTCTTCACATTCGATTCACTGACTGATATTGCGAAGTAATCATCCTGCCACTCGAAATAATCTTTCGAAAATTTTTGGTCGTTAATCCATTTCGAAGATGAACCTTTCAACTGCTGAACCACTGCGGCGATTGACTGCAATGGTTTTAATGCAATCAAACAATGCAAATGATCTTTATATCCATTTACAATGTCAAGATGAATATTTTTTTCTTCCGAATTCTCTTTCAGAAATCTTCTAATCTTGAATCTCAACCCTGAATTCATAAGTGGCTCACGGTTTTTGGTTGACCAAACGAGGTGAATCCAAACTCTGACGAAAGGCATTATTTTTTGGTTTAGATGATGAAGATAGCGACAGAAAATCACCCGATTAAAATCGGGTGCAAAGGATGGCGGACAAATTATTGAAGCGTTATCCTTTGCCATTGATCTTAATCAACGGGAATTATTCACCCGATTAAAATCGGGTGCAAAGGATAGCCGGACAAAATATTGAAGCGTTATCCATTGCCGTTGATTTTAATCAACGGGAATTATTCACCCGATTAAAATCGGGTGCAAAGGATAGCCGGACAAAATATTGAAGCGTTATTCTCAGCCCTTGATTTTATTCAACGAAAATCTTTTTCGACCAAAAACTGATTCAAGAATCTGTTTTTCGTCGAGTAGAAAATTGCGCGTGAGCACGGGCAATTAATTTGCGGAATAACTTTTTTCTGGAACCAAAAATCACTTGTCATGAAAAAATTTACTCTGCTATTAGTTGCGTTACCCCTCTTCACTTTTGCTCAGTCAATTCAAAAATCGCCGGCGCTTAAACTTTCGCCCGTGAAAAATGCATTGTCAAATAAGGCTGTTCCGTATGTGCGAACCATAGCGAATGATGCTTTGTCGCCTTCGCAGATTAATGCGCCTTCATCACCTCACCAGTTTCATTATGGTGGTTTGCGTGATGTAAATGCAGTTGAGATCGGGGAAACAACCTATGATCTTCAAACGAACAATGCCATTTATCCGCGCATCTTTAACAACGGCGACGGAACATACTCTGCTGTGTGGACCATGTCGAAGAACGGCACATGGAGCGACCGCGGCACCGGATATAATTATTTCGATGGTGCGAGCTGGGGCCCGGCGCCTGCTTCGCGGCTTGAATCAGAACGCTGCGGCTTCACGAATATCTGCATGCCATCCAACGGCAATGAAATTGTTTTCAGCCATCAGGCCATCAACAGCGCTACACCGAGTCAGCTTGACATGGTGCATCGCAATCCGAAAGGCAGCGGATCATGGACTGAAAATAACAACTTGCTTCATTCACCGAGTGCAGGAAGCGAATGGGCGAGAATGATTCGCGGCGGAACGGATGGGAATACGCTCCATGTAATTGCTTTGACAGAAAACGTTGCCAATGGCGGCACGAAATACAAGGGTCAGGATGGGGCACTGCTGTACTCCCGCTCTACCGATGGCGGAAATACATGGGACAAATCACAGGTGGATTTGCCGGGCATCGACAGCTCGCAGTATTCAGGTTTTGGAGGCGACAGTTATGCCATTGATGCAAATGGAAACACAGTGGCCATTGTGATCGGCGGTTTCACCAATGACTGGATCCTTTTGAAATCAACTGACAATGGCGACACGTGGACCAAGACGATCATCTGGCAATTTGCAATTCCATTTTATGCAGCAGGACAAGTTTCCGATGCCACCGGTGACGGTATAGCTGATACACTTGATACGAATGACGGGTCTGTTGCAGTATTGGTAGATGAAAACGGCGTAGTGCACACATGGGCCGGTTACAATCGTTTGTTCAACGATGGAACTGCTACTACCGGATATTATTATTTCCCGGGAACCAACGGCCTCATGTACTGGAACGACGCTGTTGGAGGAACTCCTGCCATCATTACCGGTGCTCTCGATCTCGATGGCAATGGCCAACTCGATATCACTCAGCTTGGGAAGTCATACGGATGCGGGCTTTCCTCTTTCCCAAGTGCGGGTGAAGATGATCTCGGAAATATTTATCTCAGTTATTGGGCCATTGTAGAAAACACGGCAGATCCAAGCGGAAATGCATTAGGTCACTCCTACCTCATCTATACTAGAGATGAAGGAACAACTTGGTCTTCATTCGATGGCCAGGTTGGCCCATTTGACTATACAAACCAGGATAATTTTACTGAAGCGTGCTATGGTTCTATCGAAAGAACAGTTAACAATGAAATCATTCACTGCCTGGTACAGGAAGATGCTTGCGCAGGTCAGGGTGTTTCTACTGATGCAAATAATCAAGTGCTTGATCCGTGCAACACAGGACAGACCAACAGCATTGTGGCTATCACCATTCAGAATTTCATTGCGGGAGTTCCATCAGTAAGTCATCCGGCAGTAAAAATCAAAGTGTATCCGGTTCCTTCGCAGGGAATTTTTACAATTGAAGGAATCACCGATCCAAAAGTGAGCCTTAACATCACGAATGCTCTCGGGCAAATTGTGATGCGGTTTGATAACGAAGCAGTGTACAATAATTCTGTTCAACTTGATCTCTCTTCACTTGAAAGTGGATTGTACAATGTGAATTTCGAAAGCGATGGTAAAACAATTTCGAAAAATATTGCGCTCGTGAAGCAAGACTGATCGTCTGCGACTGTATTTTTTGAAACCCTCGGTAAATTTCTACTGAGGGTTTTTCTTTTGCAGTTAAATCATTCAGTCCTCAGAAAGCTCCTGAACCAACCGTTCTTCATTCATTTCAATGGAAGCATTCAGCTCGAAGCCCACGAGTAATCCGAACGCATTGTAGTAAATCCAAAGCTGGGTAACGAGCAATGTTCCGATAGAGCCGTAAAGTTTATTGTACTGCCCGAAGTGATTGATGAACCAGGAATACACGATTGCGATCAGCAACGAAATAATGGTGGCAAGCGTGGAGCCCGCGGAGAAAAACTGAAATCGCTTGTGCTTGGCCGGCCCGTAATAATAAATGAGTGAAATGGAGAAATAGAAAAGGAAAATAATGAAGAGCCATCGCAGTGCGCCAAGCCAGAAATAGGAGCTTATTTTTTCCATGTGCAGCTCACGGAGAATAAATTTTTCAAGTGCTTCTCCTCCAATGATAAGCACGACCGCCACTAATACCAGCAATCCCAACATACCCGTGATTTTAAAAGCCACTCCCCGCTTCTGCCAGTAATTTCTTTTGTGAAACGTTGGCAGTGCTTTGTCAAACGAATTCATAATTCCGAGTACTCCGTTAGTAGAAAAATAAATGGCAAGCACAAGACTGATGGACAATAGATCAATGCGATGGCGTGTAACAATGTCTTCGATCGTAGAATGAAGAAGCGAATAAACATCTTGCGGCATCACCTGCTGCATCGTACTCATGATCGTTGTTTGAAATGCATGGATGGGAACGAATGGAATAAGTGTAAACAAAACGAGCAGTGATGGAAACAGCGAAACGAAGAGCGAAAACGAAACTGAAGCCGTCCGCACGTTGATGGCGTCGCGCTGCATTTCTTTCCATAGAAATGAGAGCACTTCATGCAATGCGATGTTTCTGTGCCCGGGAAATTTCCATTGGCGCGACATTTTAACCAGCCAATTCCAGCCGCTATACCTTCTCAAAAAATCAATCGTATTATTCACTTCTGCTGATCAAGATAAGGACGCAATAATTCTTTCACAAACTCTGGGCATTGAACGGGCTTGCGCGATTCCTTGTCGAGATAAACGAGCGTGGTATCCGCGGTGTTAATCAACTCTCCCTTTGCATTGTACATTTCATAGCTGAAGTCGTGGCGCACCGAAGGCATTTTTTTTATCATTGTTTTTATCCGCACCACATCATCATAGAAAGCAGGCTTAATGAATTTGATGTGCAAATCACGAACGGGAAGCAAGTAGCCGAGTTCTTCCATCCTCTTGTACGGAATACCGAGTGATCGCATGGTCTCCACACGCGCCTGCTCGTAGTAAAAAGAATAGTAGCCGTAATAGAGATAACCCATCATGTCCACCTCACCGTACCGAACGCGGATTTCAATTTCGTGAGTGTACATCTTGCTATTTCGGATTTCGAGTCGGGTGAGCATTTATAACCGGATCACCATTATCTGCAGCCTACTGAGTTTGCTGATTCAGCCATTGCTGGTATCGTTTTGCATTCAACAGGTGATGCGCGTAATCTTTTGCAAACACATGTGTTCCCGGCTTGTCCGGATCGGCGCAAAAATAGTAATAATCATTCCGCTCGGCATTGAGCACTGCATCGATGGAGGCAACCGATGGCGTGCATATCGGTCCTGGCGGAAGTCCCTGATGCATGTACGTGTTATACGGCGAATTGAAGTTGAGATGAATGTCAAGAATTCTCTTCAGCGTAAAATTTTTCAGCGCGAATTTCACTGTAGGATCGGCTTCTAAATTCATTCCCGCATTCAAGCGGTTCAGGTACACGCCGGCAATTCTGCTTTTCTCTGCATCGTAATTGGTCTCTTCCTCAATTATGGAAGCAAGCGTGATCACCTCAACAGGCGTTAAATTGATTTGCTGTGCTTTTGATTTTCTCTCATCAGTCCAGAAACGATCGTACTCCCGCTGCATCCGGTTCATGAACTGATCCGTGGATGTGTTCCAAAAGAATTCATAGGTGTTGGGAATGAAAAGAGCCATTGCCTCATTAGTTGTGAGGGAGAATTTTTTCAGGTAGTCAGAATCATTCAGCGAATTCAACAGCGTGAGCGAATCAATCTCAAGCTTGTGAGAAATAAATCCTGAGAAATCTTCTTTCAATCTGAATTTGTTGAGCACGAGTTTTACCGGCTCTTGTTTTCCGCTGCGAAGCAACGCCGCCAAATCATAGTTGCTCATGCTGCTGCTCAGCCGGTATTTCCCTGCATGAATATTGTTTTGAAGATTCATTCTCTTGGCCACCCAATCAAAATTCTTAACTGAGGATACTGTGTGATTTTTCTGAAGCGAGTTGAGCACTGAATCATAATTACTTCCCGTAGGGACATAGAGGTAAGGATCATTTGCGTTCACAGAAACTACCGGAGTATATATTTTCAGATAAAAGATATACGCGATGATCAGCAGGGCAATAACAAGTGTTCCCGCAGCTGCGAGGAGAATCTTTTTTCGTGAAGAATAGACTGATGATTTTTTTTTACGCTTCTTTCCCACTGAAAAATTTTGCGCAAAGAACGTAAAACTCAGATAGCTAACCGGCACGCACCCCATTCATTCTTTCCTATGCAGAGGCTGATTGCGTAAAATCCGGCAGATCGACATGCTCATAATCACTGATTTTATTCAGGTAATGAATCGTGGGCGCTCCGGCGATCTCATCGAAGTTGGGAAGAAATTTAGCACCCCATACCATTTCACTTGCCTTGTACGAAAGCCGGTAGTGAACACTGTTTGAAAAGGTTTCATCGTATCCTTTGAAGTAAATCAGTATTTCCAAATCTTCATTCACAAAATCTTCAAGACGTTTTCCCCACAGCGGGCTTTCCGGCGTTATGGAATGAATCACGGTCCAGGAAAGCGGAAACATATTCATGCGATGATTCTCAAGATGCAAGGGAGAAAACTGCCGCACCTCTTTTTCGTTTTCAATCACCACTCTCTTGTAAGTAATCTGAAGATCCACATCCACGAGTTGTGTTCTGCGCATGTTCGCAATGCGAAACATAAGGGCAGCCCCCTTCTTGTACGGCGCGATCAATATATTTCGGCTCTGCAGAAGTTTGGCATTAGGACGGGAGAATCTGCCATAGAGCAACCCGGTAGCAAGCGCAAATCCAAGCAATCCGATCATCGACTCCAGAGCAGCTACGCTGCTTGCCCCAATACCAACAGGTGCCACTCGGCCGTAGCCCACGGTGGTAAGCGATTGAGAACTGAAGAAAAAAGCAAACAGAAATTTCTGCCATTCATTTTTGCTCACCGTGTTTGTCAACTCATCCACACCGATGGAATAATAGATGACGGCGAAAATTGTGTTCACTGCGATGTAAGCCGCAAAAATGAGCAACGTGAATTTCAACCACGACATACGTGTCAATGCCTGAAATGCATCTGACGGACGAAACCACGGCAACCCTCGTGTATCAACATTGAAAGTTCCATCGGGCTTAAGCAATCGGTTGTTACGACTGAGAATTTGCGTTGAAGCATTGCTTTCGTCTTTTCTTTGCTGATCATTTGCCATAAACAAAAATTTCTTAACCGAAAATTAGAAAAGATGATGAATTCGCATCCAGGAAGTTTTCACAGAGAAAACCATCTTGTCAAATCTTCTTCTGTTAGCGAAATGTTTTCAACTAATTTTAAGTGATTAAACAGCAAAACTCATTAGTAATAATTCAAATCAACCCTTCCATGAAATATTTTTTACTTCCGTTATCACTCTGCTTCATTTCATTCTGCTCATCAAAAGCACAACCACTCAACCGCCTTCAGGATTCAAAAAATTTTTATGACATCAAGGCATATTATGAATCGCTTTTCAAAAATTTTGAAGGAAAGCAAGAGTCATTCACGAATCGCAAAGGACGTGATGAAGAATCTGAACAGGACAATGAATGGCTGATTTACCAGCGATGGAAAAATTTTTATGAGCCGCGCGTGTATCCAACCGGCATGATGGATTATGAGCAGCGCATGTTTTCGATTTATCAGGAAGAGAAAAATAAAAATTCGTCACTGCGCGATTTTGGAAGTGATGAACATTGGAGCATCGTGGGTCCGAGTGTGGTTCCGAATTATGGCGGCATTGGTCGCGTGAATTCAATGGCCTTCAACCCGAATGACAGTGACATCATTTGGATCGGAACACCGTCGGGTGGATTGTGGAAGTCCACTGACGGAGGAATGTCATGGACAACGAATACGGATTTGTTTCCTGTGCTCGGCATCAGTGATATTGCCATCAATCCCGAAAATCCTTTGACGATGTATATCGGAACCGGCGATCGCGATGCAGGGGATACTCGAAGCATCGGCATACTAAAATCAACTGACGGTGGAGTAACATGGGATTCAACCGGATTGATTTATTCCACTTACGATTTTCAATCGGTCTATCGCATTCTTTTGTATCCGGAACAGACCAACACGCTTCTCGCTTGCACGAATACCGGCATTTTCAAAACCACAGATGGCGGAGTAACATGGACACAAAAATTCTCAAGCTTCATTCGCGATCTCGAATTCAAACCCGGACATGACTCCACCGTTTATGCTTCCAGCGGAAATCGTTTTTATATCTCTCACGACATGGGAGAAAACTGGACTGAATCCTCGAGCGGATTGCCGATTTCTAATTCCGGAAGATTGAAAATTGCAGTGACTGCTGCAGCGCCCGATTATGTTTATGTTCTTTCCACTGATAATTCAACCTGGGGATACAACGGTGTTTATCGCTCGACAAACGGCGGATCATCGTGGAGCGAAATGTCTTCCACGCCAAATTTGATGGGCTGGGATGTGAATGGTGGTGATACAGGCGGACAAGGCTGGTACACACTTTCCATCGCAGCAGACCCTGATGATGCAAACACAATTTATGTTGGCGGTGTTGACATTTGGAAATCGACCGACGGCGGAGCGAACTGGACGTGCGTCGCACATTGGTACGGCGCGAATGGTGTCCCTTATGTTCATGCTGACATTCATTATTTGCACACCGATCATAATGGTGTCGTGTATTCACTCTGCGACGGCGGAATTTTTAAAACCACGGACGCAGCTTCTTCGTGGAATGATTTAAGTGCAAATCTTGCCATCACACAATATTATCGCTTCGGAAATTCTGCAACCGATTCTGCTGAGGTGATCGGCGGCGCACAGGACAACGGCACTTCACTTTTCAGGGATAGTAGCTGGGCAGAAGTGTATGGCGGCGATGGAATGGAATCGCTTATTGATTTCACCGATGCCGATGTGATGTATGCAGAAGTTTATTTCGGCTACATGGGGCGCTCTTTCGATGGTGGAAATTATTTTACTGACATCACGCCCGGCGGCGGACAAGGTGCATGGGTCACACCTTATATCATTGATCCGAACAATCACAAACATTTAATTGAAGGCGACAAAGAAATTCACCAGACTGATAACTATGGCGATTCATGGACGCAATCAACAAACGGACAAACAAACGGAAATCAATTTCAGTCGATTGCCATTGCTCCCTCAAACTCCAATGTGATTTATGCAGCAACCTACTATCAGCTTTTAAAAACAACTGACGGCGGAACAACATGGACTGACATCACAGGAAATTTACCGGCCGGACTTCCTGCTATCACATATATCGCAGTAAAAGATTCGAATGAAAATACATTATGGATTACCTGCTCGGGTTTCTCTGCCGGAAATAAAGTTTTCCGTTCTGACGATGGCGGCACCACCTGGCAAAATATTTCTGCCGGCATTCCGAATATTTCTGTGAATTGCATCGTGTACAAAAACGGCGACGATGATGAATTGTATGCAGGAACTGAATTAGGTGTTTACTACAAGGAAAAATATCTCAGCAACTGGATTCACATTGACAATGGTCTGCCGAACGTGATTGTGAATGAACTCGAGATTCAATATGCTTCCGGAAAACTTCGCGCAGCAACGTATGGAAGAGGAATCTGGGAAACGCCGCTTGTTGATCCGATCATCTTTGATGTCGATGCCACCGTCGCTGCGATCTCTGCTCCGCAGGGATTAGTTTGTTCTTCGCAGATCGATCCCGTTGTCACCATAAAAAATTATGGACTCGATACACTTTACACCGTTGACATCAATTATTCAATCGACAACGGAACAGTGAGCATTTACAATTTCTCGGGAGCGATTCCTTCTCTCGGCAGCGTTGACATCGCCCTGCCTTCGCAGAGCGTTGCTGCAGGAAATCACCTCTTCAAAGCATACACAAGCAATCCAAATAATTCAACAGACGATTTCCCGCTGAATGATTTGGATTCTTCACTCTACAATTTTGTTGCAGAAGGAACTGTCCCGCTCACTGAAGGATTCGAAGAACCCGGTATTCCGCAGGATTGGCAAATTCAAAATTCTGATAACTCATACACATGGAGGAAAGTTACGCCGGGTGCATGGGGTCAAAGTGATAGCAGCTTGTTCATTGAACTTTATTACTACGGATCCATCGGTCAGCTTGATAATTTTGTTTCTCCTTCTCTCGATCTAACTTCATTCAGCAATTATGCAAAGCTTTCTTTTGATGTTGCTGATTGTCGCTATAGTGCAGACTACAGTGACTCACTTTTTGTTTTAGTTTCTCCGGACTGCGGGCAAGAATGGACGAGATATTATTCGAAAGGCGGCGAGTCACTTGCTACTGCTCCTGATAACACAGGTTGGTTTTATCCTGCAGCCGATCAATGGCGGCATGAGGTAATTGATCTCTCAAATTTTCTGGGGCAAAAAATTCTGATCAACTTTCAATGCAGAAATGGCTACGGAAACAATCTCTATATCGACAATATTAATTTGAGTGATGAGCCGCTTATTTCAGATAATCTGAATTCAGAAACAATTTTCACTTGCTCACCGAATCCTGCAAGCAGCTTTGTGAATGTTGAAATGAAATCTTCCTCTCAAATTGTTTCTCTGCAATTGCTGAATTCACTCGGCGAAATCGTTTATGAAAATAAATTGAGTGGAAATCAATCGCACTTCACAATTGATATTTCAAAATTTCCCGAAGGAATTTATTATGCAACGATGAAAACAGAAAATGAAATGAGCACGAGGAAGATTGCGATTCAGCGCTAAGTGAATCACTGAACTAACATTTGCCGCAGTGCAGCTTTCGCTTTTTCATTCTGCGAATTAATCTTCAACACGCGCTCAAGATAATTTTTTGCTTCTATTGAATTCTGTTCGCTCATTAGCAATGCGGCTTTGTTCATCAATGCCGATTCGTAATCGGGATCGATAGCGAGGGCTTTATCGAAAAGCGAGTTGGCGTAATTCACATCGCCTTTCAGCAATGAAACATAGCCGAGATTGTTTACGGCTGGAGCAAACTTGGGATTCTCATTCATACACTGCAAAAAGATTTTCTGCGCAGAATCAACTTTGTTGAGAGCAAGAAGAGTGCTTCCTAACTTGTTCAGAAATTCGAGATTCAGATTTTCTTTTGAAACTGCTTTTGAAAAATAATTTTCGGCAGAGGAAAAATTTCCGTTTTGATAAAAGGACTCTCCCACTCTGTACATCGTCCATGCATCCTGATTTTTCTTTGAATCCAGTTTCGAAGAAAGATCAATCACTGATGCAAAATCATTTTTCAGGAATGAAAACCGGATTTTGTTTTCAACCACTTCCTGCGACTGATCAGAAATTCTGTCGAGATATTTTTTTGCTGAGTCAAGCAGAAACGGCTGCGCTGAGTAAGCTTCATATGTTTGCAAATAGCCTTCAGCCATCAGCAACGGCGAAGGATTCTTTGTCGTCATGCATTCAAGCTTCACAAATTTCAGAATGGAATCTTGTTTTGATTTTGCAACCGGAATCTGAATGCGGTGATCGTGAACAGTGACATGCGGAATGTCGAGCGTTTCACTTACGGGCATGTGGCACTTGAAACAGTTGTTGTTGTTTGTTTTCATTCTTTCAGCGAGAGGCAGGGTGCATTCCTGCTTTGGTGACGTGTGACACGACTGACAAGCATTATTGAAATGATCATCCGAAGTAAACTTCACACTCACATGCGGATCATGACACGTGAGACAGGTCATGTTCGAATTCTGATAGCATTTGCTTTGCTTCATGCGATCGGCATGTGAAGCCATGATGAATTTGTTTGGATTCCCCTCGTAGCGCGGCATGAAAACATTTTCCACTTCATTCAATTTCATTCCCGGCTTGAAATCAAAAAATGTTTTTCCTTCATTAAGAACTGATATTCCCTGCATGTGGCAGCGTTGGCACAACTCCACTTGCAAATCCCTCGGGAGTTTTTTTGGATTCACAATGGAGTTATCAATCTCTTTCGATGTATCGACAACAATTCCTGCCATCTTCTCCTGCACGTGAATGCTTCCCGGTCCGTGACAACGCTCACATTCGATTCCGGTTTTCACTGTGATGAATTTATTGTCTGAACTGGCGTCGAATTGCGGATACATGTTGTGGCAGTTCATGCATTCCACGCTGATGATGCGGTTCCATCTTGAATTCTCGCCCTGATCAAATCCTGGCGGCAAATCCCAAACTCCTTGTTGCGTGTAAAACGTCATTGGCGCCTGGTATAAAAAGCCGTTTTCACTCCACATATGTGAATTCGTGTGTTGGCCCGAACCCACGATGTAAGAAATTTTTTCCGTGCGGCGATAAACTGTATCCTTGCCTTCAAGGCGGAATTCCTCTATGAAAAGCGCGCTGTCCTTCCAGAAGGGATGATACCAGAAATTTTTAAACTTGTCATAGACATATGCATGCCGGTCAAACTTAGCAGATGATTTCTGCTGTATGGCGTGATCAAAGCTTTCACCCATGCCGGTGTGAATGAAAGTCTGATAAATATTCTCGTGACACTGCCTGCAAGCTTGCATTCCAACATAACGCGCCGTGTCACTGAGGTTTTTGTACGGAGAAGGTTCTGCGGCATGCTGCGAATGATTGCAGAAGACCAATAACGCACTTGCAATGAACAGGAGGGCAACTACAAAAATTTTCTTCTGCATTCAAGTCAAAAGTAAAACAAGGAGAAGATGTGATCAGAGAAATTTCGCTCTCATCTCAGGCGTGGGAATCATGCAGTGGTCTTGTCGTCCGAAAATTTTGTAGCGGTGTTCAGAGATGAAATTGTAAATGGGATCGCGGATAAATCGCGGGACAATGATGAAAGCATAGCCCCATGAATAAATTCCGTTAAGATGTTTCGCTAAACGAAGCGCTGCGGTGGAATAGGAATAAATTTTTTTTCCGTCATCCATGTAAAAGGTTTCGGGCTTCTCGGCAGGAAATCCATTATGTTTCAGAAACTGCTGACCTTTTTCAGATTGAAGAGAAATGAACCGGAAATAATCTTTGTGATCGTGTTTGATAACAAAATTCACCACGCCATTGCAGAAGTTACATACTCCGTCGAAATAAACGATGGCATGATCATCCATTAAGAAGCAAAATTACTTTGGAATCTGCGGTGTATAGCCGTGGCCGAAATTCTTCTTCCAGGCTTCCATACCGCCGCTCAGATTTTTAACGTTCGTGAAGCCACGCTGCTGAAGAAAATGAGTTGCATTGGCGCTCCTTACGCCCGATTTGCAATGCATTATCAATTCTTCATCTTTTAAATTCTGCAGCTCTTCCATCTTGCTCATAAAGATTGACAGCGGAATATTTCGGGCGCCAATGTTGAATTCCTCGTATTCCCATTCCTCACGCACATCAATCACGTTCAGCTTTTCACCTTTTTCCAGTCTTTCTTTGAGTTCCTGTACAGAAATCTCTTTCATCATTGAGAGGTTTTGATGAATTTATGAATAGAAGTTTTTCCGCTGCGAAGATCGGTAACGTGAAGGAAATAAAATCCCGCAGCCAGCTGATGAATATTCAGTGACGATTGATTCTTTTCACTCATCAGGATTCTTCCTGAATAATCCATCACTTCAAGTTTCAAATCACTATCATTCGCGGTTACAAATAAAATATCAGTTGCGGGATTGGGAAAAATGCTGACCTCATCATTGTTCTTCACATCAGGAATGCCGACACCAAAAGGGATTTCTTTACCTAGTACAGGCCGCATCATTACTGCACCGGCCAATTCTGATGGCTGCCAGGTTCCGTCCACATTGTAAAACAAATGCTGGTTCGCGGTGTCATTCTTGTCAAAGCCAACATCAATTTTGTAATCCGTTTGCAGCGAAACCTGCATCCATCCGATGTAGAAAGTATCAGACACAGGAATGGGTCGTGACAAACGGTAAAACGCAAATCCATTCAGTTCATCTTTGAATTCCGGCAATTGAAATTCATCGAAGAGCAGCGTGTCGGCTTCACTGGTATTAGGTACAATTCTGTCCCATACCAGAAGATTGAAGAGGTTGGAAGACATATTTACATCTGTGTGCGCAAATAGAATTTCCACGGCGCGAAGTGTGTCAGGTTCATTTACGATGTACTGCTGCGCTACGGATGCAGGCGAACCAAGCAGCCGGTACACAGCTTCCGGCGTGCCGTCATCATAAGCCATTTCATTGTGAAAAACCTGGTAGCGTGTGATGGTGTCGTTCGAAGTATTTCCGGTTCCTCCCGTAGCGCTGATGGCAAATGATGTTGCAATCACCACGCTGTCGCTGTTGAAATTCGGAATATCAAAACTGCTGAACTGAAGAATTTTGGATTCGCCGGGATCGAAGTTATCACCTGAAACTCCTGAATCAAAAAGGAAAGTGCTCGTGGTGGTCTCATTGGCCTGCATCTGCTTCGATGTATTCTTCGCTACAATGAAATCATTTTTCACTGTGAGATCTATGCCGCTTGCTTTTTCTGTCGCTTGAAAATCCTGAAACTGATTCCACGGCATGAGCCGGTAATTTTTTAAAATGCACGTGGGGAAATATTGGATTGCAACATCAGAAAGGACTGTATCACCCGGATTCCTTCCTGATCCCAGTTTCACATAGTCAATATTCCAGCAATCGTATTGCCCGATGAGCGTTGCAATATTTCTGAAGCGAAACTGGAAATCGTCATGAAAAAAAGAAGGATCGGTGAGCTGAATTATCCTCTGGTAAAAATTTTTATTACTGAGCCCGTCACCCGGCATTCCGTCAACGCCCCAGATGTGCCGCCATGTTCCCGTATTGTCTTTGAATTCAAGAATCAATGAGTCGCCTTCATGCACGTCGTAATTGTATGCATTGAATGTGGAATCATTCGGAAAGTCGCCAAGCCCGCCGGCTTGGAAATAAAAACTCAGGTAAACATTATTTGCTGAAGTGAGTCCTCCAAGTAAAATCGGTTGCGATGTAAGTGTGTCAGCACTGCCAATACTTAATTCGCTGTATGAAGCAGAATCGTAAGGTTCTCCTCGTTCATTTAATCCATCCAGTGTGGCTACGCCAATCGACGGCGGATTAAGAGGAAAAGTTGTATTCACGAATGCCTGATGATCCATCCATAAATTCGGATCGGGAATGCTTCCACGATATGAAAAATCATCAACGAAAGGGAGTGACAACGCATTCCTCACAGAAGCATGAGGCGAATTTGATTTTGCTGCAGCCGTATTAAAAGGAAGCGGCAATACTTCCTCCTGAGCAAATAATTTTTCAGTAATAAACACAAAAACAGAGATCGCGATAATTCCTCTCAATAAACTTTTCATTCCTTATCGTTATTTTTTGAATCGTAATCCTGCGGCGAAGTTAGGAATACATCCACGCCTTCTCCAATGTTCATCATTTTGCTCTGCTTGTCATTCGGATCAGGCACCTGTTTGTAGATGACCGCATCGAGTGTGTCCTTCATAACTGAAGGATCAAGCACTACTGCGCCAAGATTCAATGATGATCCGTCGAGAACGAACTTCGCTTCTCTCAGTGATAGTCCTATCAGATTCGGAACTTCAACTTCAGATTGCCCCAAACCATCGCCGAGCACCAGATCGATCTTCGATCCCTTTTTTACCGTGGCTCCAGCTTCAAGTGTTTTCCCGCCGGAGCTTGTTTCCAGCACAACATCTTTAGCGAGATCCGGTTTGTATGTGAGCTCCCCCACTTTCAATCCGTAGCTTGCCAAAATCATTGAGGCCTGCTTAAGTGAAACATCTTTCAGATCAGGCAATAATATTTGTGGCGCCGTCTTCGCATTTACAGTTAAGTAAATCGTGCGGTCATTTTTTACACTCGACTTTGGTTCCGGATTTTGATCCATCACGGCAAGCGGCGGCTTTGAATCATCAAACATCGAATCAGCAATACTGTAATTTAAGTTGGCGCTCTTCAATACGTTCACAGCGTCTGCAAAGTTCTTTCCTTTCACGTCGGGCACCTGAATGGATTCACCATGCTGTGTATACCAACGCACGAATAAGGCGAACACCACGATGAAGCCAATATAGAACGCAATAATCCCTAAAACATTGTAGAGGAATTTGCGGCTCAGGAAAAAATTCTTCGCTGAATTACGGCTGGACACTCTGAGATTTTTTGTGAAAGCTAAAATCCAAAATTTTGTCAATAAAGTCGAACGGCTTGTAATGATTGATGGCCGCCTGATGAAAGATCACAGTCGCCGGAGTCATGCCGGGCAATGAATTCACTTCGATGATGATCGTCTCCACTTTTCCATCATCATAAATCCTCACAAATGCATCGATGCGGCAATAACCTTCGACGCCGAGAATACGCGCTACTTTTTCAAATTCATTTTTAACGATGGAAGAAATTCTTTTGTATTCAGAAGAATCTTTAGCGAAACGGGCAGGAGTAATATTCTGACCTTCACCTGCTAAAAATTTTTCCTCGAGAGAAAGAACTTCATCCGTTGCCAATGCTTCACTCGGCTCGAACACTTCAAATTTTATTTCGCCGGTGCCGTTCATCCTGGTGAGCATGCCGCCGGTGATTTCGAGAAAATGTTTGGCTCCATTTCGCGTGATCAGTTCCTCAACAAAAAGATTTTTCTTGCGAGGAAATTCTTCATTCGGTTTAAGATGAAGTGCCTCAGAATATTTTTTAGGTTTCTCTTCCTTATCTCTGAAAATGATGTGGCAAAAAGCGTCCAGCTCTTCCTTACTATGAATTTTCTTAACGGCTGAACTGCAGCCATCATCCACCGGTTTGCAAATGAGCGGCAATGAAATCACAGATAAAATTTCAGTATAAAATTTTTCTTTATCGCGCAGCCAATCCTCTTTCTTCATTAAAAGATGGTTCGCCACTTTGATGCCATGTTGCTTCAGGATTTCATTCGTCTGGTATTTGTCAATCGTGATCTGCGATGAAAGAACTCCCGATCCGTTGAACGGAATTCCAAGCTTTTCCAGATCACTCTGAATTTCGCCGTCCTCTCCCGGTCTGCCATGAAGAGCGATGAACACTCCCTTCACCATTGACTTCATTTCTTGCAGGGAAATTTTCTTCGGTTCATAGACGGATGAAGCCGATGCATACATTGAAGTAATTTCTTCCGCCTGCTTTTTTATTTTTTCTACAACCGGATGTTTTTTGAAATGCAGAATCTTGTCGCGGATGTCATCGGCATTATCCTTCAGTAAAAGATTCACAGGAATCTGATACAACTCATAATCATTTTCATCGCCAATGAGATAAAGAGGAATGGGCTCGTATTTCACCGATGAAGCAAGTTTTTCGAAAACATTTCTTCCGCTCTCAACTGAAATGTGCCGCTCGGAAGAATAGCCTCCGAGAATCACGGCAATCCTGATTTTTTCTGAAGATGATTTTTTGAGAGAGGAAATTGAATCGTCAAGCCGATGCAAAACGTCCCGGTAACTCTCCACGTTCGATTGCGATTCAATTCGCTCTTGCAATGAAGTGCGAATGATGTAAGTGAGAAACTGCGAAGGATTCAATCCAATCTCGGCCGCCTGATGAAAGAAAAATGATGACGGCAACATTCCCGAGGTCGTATTCGGATCATTGAGAAAAATCTTTTTGTCTTTCTTTCTCATGAATCCGTCGATACGGGCATACACATGAAAACCGAAAAATTCATAGAGCTCTTCGCATGCTTTTCTGATTCGCTGAATTTCTTTGTCGGGCAAATTGATCGGCGTCACCTTGCGGCTCATGCCGGCGAGATACTTCGAGCGGTAATCATAAACTTCGCCGGGCTTTTTGATTTCCGTGGGTGGAAGCGCGAGCGGACTTCCATCTTCATTTCGAATCACGATGCAACTGAATTCAATGCCATCAATGAATTCTTCAATCAAAACTTCCTGCTCTTCAAAAATGCTTTGAATCAATTTGCTCTGATTCCCCCTGGTGAATTCATCGTTGAGGAATTTCTGCAACTCTTCCGGATGATTAATTCTTTTCTCTTCGATCGTGAATGGAATTCCAATTCCATCTTTGATCTCGGAAACTTTACGAACCCAATCAATTTTTTCTTCTTCGGAAAATTTCTTCCACTGCCCGGCAGAAATTTTCACTGCGAAAAAAGCCGCATCAACAGCGTGTGTGAATTCTTCAAAATGTTTTTTATGAATGATGGAAACGCCAATTGACGATCCCTGATTCGCCGGACGAATTACGCAGGGCATTCCGATTTTCTTCTGCGCTTCTTTGAAAATCTTTTTCCTGTCCTTCTCGTCAAACCATTCTTCTCTCTTGATCACAATACTTCTTGCCACATCAAAACCGCTTTCCTTCATCACGCGCTTTTGAAATGCTTTGTTCATTCCAATTGCAGAAGGAAGAATACCTGAGCCGCTGTAAGGAATGTTCAGCCATTCGAGAATTCCCTGAATGGTTCCGTCTTCACCCCAGGCGCCGTGCAGCGAGAGAAAAGCAAAGTCAATTTTTGATTTCAATTCTTCTATCGAGATTTTCTTTCCGACTGAAGAAATGATTTTGTGTTGCTCTTCTGAAGAAATTTCTCCAAGCGATTCAAGATAGATTTGAAACTGATGCGGTGACGATGGAAGAAATTTCACCGGCGGATAAAAATCGCGGATGGTTCCTTTATAAATGTACTGCCAGTCGAGCTCGATGAAATTTCCGAGAGAATCCACAAAAATGGGAACCGGCTCAAAAAGATTTTTGTCGAGATTATCATAGACGGTTCTTCCTCCGGCAAAAGAAATTTCCCGCTCTCTCGAACCGCCGCCGAAAAAAATGCCGATGCGAATCATGGGCGGCAAAGTTAATTATCGGATTTCAGTTCGATACTTCCGCGAGCGGAACACCTCCTAGGTCGAACGCGCCTGTTCTTTTGCCGAATTTATTTTGAGAGAAAGAAATTGAGATGAAGCTTTGATAAAAAGATTTTTCCCCATGAAAAAGCTGAGCATCCTGATTTTTTCCTGCATCACAATCTTTGCTTTACCATCAAGCGCACAAATGAAGTATGCAAACAATGCCATTAATGTGGCAATTGTCGTGTATGATGGAGTTGAAACGCTCGACTTCGCCGGACCCGGAGAAGTTTTCTCCGATGCCTCGAATGACAGCGGGATGTTGTGCAACGTTTACACGGTTGCTTCCACATCGAATCAAATTTCAAGCAACGGATTTTTGAAACTGCAGCCGGACTATTCAATTTCAAATGCGCCCAAGCCCGATGTGATTGTGATTCCCGGCGGCGACTCGCGAAATGCAATGAAAGATCAGCCGCTGATTGATTGGATTAAGAGTTATGAAAATTCAGGTTGTCATTACATCTCTGTTTGTACCGGCGCTTTTCTGCTGGCGCAAACTGGATTGCTTGACGGAAAGACTGCAACAACCCACTATTGTTGTCAGGATCGTCTCGCCGAAAAATTCAAGAATGTGAAGGTGGTGAGGAATGAACGTTTCGTTGACAATGGAACCGTGATAACCACCGAAGGAATCTCTGCCGGCATCGATGGCTCACTCTATTTAGTTCAGAAATTTTTCGGAAACCAAATTGCAGTCGACGATTCTCATTACATGATGTATGACTGGCATCCTGATTCGCTGCCGAAGATTGTCACAGAATAAAACTCAGCGGAGTAAAGCGTAAACGGAAGCAGCGGTAATTTTACTGTGTGCCCAATTCCTGTTTTCAGTTCAAACAATTTCGAATCGATCAGGATCGTTGCGCGATGAAGGTGACGACGGATGCCTGCATTCTCGGCGCCTGCGCCCCTGCACCTGATCATGGAAAAATTCTTGACATCGGAACAGGGACGGGACTGCTTTCACTCATGCTTGCACAGCGGACCCCAGCGATGATTGATGCGATTGAAAATGATGAACAAAGCTTTCTTCAGGCGAAAGAAAATGTTGCGAACTCTCCGTGGAGCGATCGAATCAATGTTATTCATGAAGACGTGAAAAATTTTTCGAGAGAGGTGAAATATGATTTTATCATTTGCAATCCGCCATTTTTCGAGAATCAACTTCACTCTCCTTCATTTCAAAAAAATCAAGCACGACACAATCTTTCACTGGACTCGGAAAGTTTGCTGGATGCAGTGAATAAACTGATTCGTTCAGAGGGAAAATTTTCAGTGTTGCTTCCCTATTCTCAATCATCGGATTTCAGCAGGAAGGCAAAAACCAGGGAGTTATTTCTCTCCGGGCAATTTTTGATTCGGAATGCGCCGGATCGATCTTTCATTCGCGCGATTATGACTTTCGAAAAATCTATTCCGCTGAAACTAAAAACTGAAATTCTTTCTATAAAAAATGAGAGCGGACAATATTCTGATTTCTTTCAGCGTTTACTCAAAGACTTTTACCTTCATTTATAATCAGAAAGATTGTTGAAATTTAATTGCTTCTTCATTCAAAATCTGCTTGTATAAAATCTTCTACATCGTTTTTCAACACTGTTGAATAACCATTTCGGGACGGCCAAGTGAATCAGATATATTTGTCCGAATCGGTAATTAATCAAAGCACGCCATTATCAATGGCATTTCAATTATGACTTTACTACTTCAGATCACACAATCTGCGATTGACAGTGCCACGCAATCGACAAATACATTTCAGAACACACAACCGGAGCAGCCGCTTACATTTCTCGATCTATTGATGAAGGGCGGATGGATCATGCTGCCCATTGGCATCCTCTCTGTGCTCGCTGTGTATTTTGCGGTGGAAAGATTTCTCGTCATCAGTCGAGCGCGAAAAATCGATCAGAATTTCATGATGAACATTCGCGATCATCTGCTGAATGGGAAAATGGATTCGGCGCTTTCTCTCTGCAGAAACACCAACACGCCGATTGCACGTTTGCTGTTGAAAGGAATCAAGCGCATCGGCAAGCCAATTAAGGAAGTTGAATCTGCCGTGGAGAGCGAAGGAAGATTAGAGATTTATAAACTCGAGCGCAATATGAATTATCTCGCCATCATCGCCGGCATTGCGCCGATGATGGGATTTGTGGGAACCATTAGCGGTGTGATCAAAATCTTCTACAATATTTCCGTAGAGAAAAATATCAGCATCGACATTATAGCAGGAGGATTGTACGAGAAGATGATCACTTCCGCGGCGGGGCTGCTCGTGGGAATTTTTGCATTCATCTGTTATCACATTCTCAACAGTATGCTCGATCGCGTGAGTTACATGCTTGAGCAAAACGCTGTTGATTTCATTGATCTAATTCAGGAACCGGCATGAGATTCAGAAGAAAAAATGATCGACTGAGAGCGGAGGTCGCCACCTCTTCTTTGAACGACATCATGTTCATGCTGCTCTTGTTTTTTCTCATCGTATCAACCATGGTGAATCCGTCAGTAATTAAACTCACATTGCCAAAGTCGACAAGCAGTGAACAAACGGTGGCCAAGAAGATGATTACCGTTTCTGTTGACAAAAATTTGAATTACGCCGTTGACGATAAGCCGGTTGCATTTCCTGATCTCGAATCCGTGCTCTCGCAAAAGCTGGCTAACACTAATGAGCCTACGATTGTGCTCCGTGTAGATAATCTTCTCACGATTCAGGATATGGTAGACGTGATAGACATCGGAACCAAACTCCATGCAAAAATGGTTTTATCAACACAAGCCAAGAAATAGTTTCTCTGAATGTTTGCATTAAATCAAAATAATTTTCTGAAGCATGAAGTGGATGTGAATCCATCTTTTGAATCAGAGAATAAGCGGCGAGACAGAAATGCGGGCGTAAGCAGCATGCTGATCACGATTGCATTTCATGCTGCGCTTCTTTTAATTTTTTTGTGGCTGTTACTGAAACCACCCTTCCCTCCTCTCAGCGATTCAGGTGTGTTTTTGAATCTCGGAATCGAAGATGCCGGAATGGGAAATGTTCAGCCGGAAGGAACAGCGAGCGAGTTGCAAATGCCCGCAACGGAAAAATCTGCACCGGCAGTTCAGCAGAAATCAGAAAATGTAATTTCTCAGGACATTGATGAAACAGCACCCGCTGTGATGAAGAAAAATGATGCGAGGAAAAACCCGACACCGATAAAAACCGAAACGAAGAAAACTTCTGATGTGAAGAAGAACAATCCGCCTGTGGAAGCGCCACCAAAACCAAAAGCATTATACCCCGGCAGCCAGGCCAATTCAAGCACAAGTGAAGGAACAGGAACTGTTGCCGGCGATCAGGGAAAACCAAATGGTGATGTTCACGGAACGGATTACACCGGCAATCCCGGCTTTGGCGGACCGGGAAAAGGTGGCAGTGGCGGAACGCCTCAGCTCGGGATGAGCGGAAGAAAAATTATTTTCTATCCTCCCATCATCGACAATTCACAGAAATTCGGTCGCGTGGTGGTAAACATCAAAGTCGACAAGCAAGGTAATGTGGTGTTCGCCAAGGCAACACAGAAAGGAAGTACGACTACTGATTCGTATCTCTACGGATTAGCAGAACAAGCGGCCATGAAAACAAAAGTGAATGAAGATGCAGATGCTGCAGAAGAACAATTCGGAACCATCACATACACGTTCAAGCCCGAATAACTTGTTGACGAGAATAGATCAGCTGCGTGCAGAATCTTTTTGTTCCGCTTTCGTGATTGAACCCGGGCAACCCATCTTCTGTGTTCCGCAAGACGAGACAGAGAGGATGATTCCCGAGAAAAGAATTGCGATAGCAATCAAACGAGCAATAGATTTCATGATTGTGATTTATTTATTCTTTTTACTTAGAAATTCAGGTCGCAAACTTAAAACTATTTCCCTTTGCTTCGGGTTCAAATGTAACGGATGAAAGTTTATTTTATTGCCATCGGCGGAAGTATTATGCACAACTTAGCAATCGCTTTGAAGCTAAAAGGCTACGATGTTTCCGGCTCCGACGATGAAATTTTTGAACCCGCCAAATCCAACCTTGCCAAATACAATCTTCTTCCTACTGAATACGGATGGAATGCCTCGCGGGTTACGGACGATATCGGTGCCGTTGTACTTGGAATGCATGCGAAGTCGGACAATCCGGAACTGCTGAAGGCCCAGGATCTTGGTTTGAAAATCTATTCATTTCCGGAATTCATCTATGAGCAATCAAAAAACAAAACACGGGTAGTGATTGCAGGCAGTCATGGTAAAACCACGATCACCGCCATGATCATGCACATTCTGAAAAAAGCCAATCGCGATTTTGATTACATGGTGGGCTCATCAGTTAAAGGATTTGACATCAACGTGCGTTTGAGCGATACTGCAAAAATCATAATCATCGAAGGGGATGAATATCCTGATTCAGCAATAAATCAAACTCCCAAGTTTCACATTTATCAGCCCAGCATTGCTTTAATCAGCGGCATTGCCTGGGACCACATCAACGTGTATTCCACTTACGAGATTTATGTGGATGCCTTCCGGAAATTTGTTGAGCTCATTCCTTTCAACGGCGCCCTGGTTCACAACGCAGAGGATCAGGCGCTGAAGGTGATAGCGCGAAATGTAAATCTGAACATCTCCAGAGTAGCCTACTCATTACCTTCTTTTGAGATTAATAACGGAATTACAAGCATTATTCACGAAGAAAAGAAGATTCCGCTGAAAATTTTTGGGCGCCACAACCTGCAGAATCTTTCAGGCGCAATTGAAGTGTGCAAGCTGCTTGGCCTCGCTGAAGATTTTTGCTACGAATCCATCAGCGATTTTACCGGCGCCTCACGCCGCTTGGAAATAATTTCCAGCAGCAATAATGCAGTTGTCTTCCGCGATTTTGCTCATGCCCCTTCTAAACTCAGAGCTACAGTCTCTGCTGTCAAAGAACAATTCCCGAAGAGTAAGCTGGTAGCATGCTTTGAGCTGCACACTTACAGCAGCCTTGATAAAGATTTTCTTCCCGAATACTACAGGGCTATGAGCGGGGCTGATATCAAAGTGGTTTTTTACAATGCACACACTTTTGAATTAAAACGAAAAGAATTAATTGAGCCGGAATTTATTCATGAAGCATTCGGCGATCGCCGCATTCATGTTTTTACAGAAAAGAAAAACCTTGAGCTGTTTCTTCAAAAACAATCATGGCGCAAAACCAATCTGCTCATGATGAGCTCGGGCGACTTCGACGGCATTGATATGAAGGCATTGGCTACTTTTGTCACTTCACCTCGCTGAATGGAACTGCACATAAATCGTCCTCTGGCTTTCATCGATCTCGAAACTACGGGAACCAACCTGGCTAAGGATCGCATTGTGGAAATTGCGGTGATGAAACTTATGCCCGATGGAAATGTGCACGAGAAAGAAACACTGGTGAACCCTGAAATGCCCATTCCTGCTCAGGTAACAGCCATTCATAAGATCAGCGACGCAGAGGTAAAAGATGCTCCAACTTTTTCCCAAGTGGCGAAATCATTTTTCCTTTTTCTTGACGACTGCGATCTGTGCGGTTTCAATTCAATCCGATTTGATTTACCAATTCTCGTGGAAGAATTTCATCGAGCAGGAGTAACATTTGATTTATCGAACAGAAGATTTGTTGATGTACAGCGCATCTTTCACGTCATGGAGCCCCGCAATCTGAAAGCCGCTTATAAATTTTATTGCGAAAAAAATCTTGAAGATGCACACACAGCGATGGCTGATGTGAAAGCCACTTACGAAGTACTGAAGGCACAGTTAGATCGTTATAACGGTTCCTTGAAAAATGATGTTGACTTCCTTCATGAATTTTCCAAGGATGGAGACTATGTGGATCTTGGCAAACGTATGTACTACAATAATGGATTGGAAATTTTTAACTTCGGAAAACATAAAGGAAAATCTGTTATGGAAGTTTTTAAAGCGGAGCCGAGTTATTACGATTGGATTCTGAAAAGTGAATTCCCTTTTGAATTCAAAGAGAAAGTGAAATCAATCAGGGAGCGCATGAAAAAAGAAGAAGTCAGATAAACTTTTGTTCAATCCATAATCCTGCTTGCATTGGAGGTAACACGCACTCTCATCATTATCCCCACCTACAACGAGCTGGAAAATATTTCGCGCCTGCTGAACGAAATATTTTCAATGTATCCTCAGGTTCATGTGCTTATTGTTGATGATGGCTCGCCCGATGGTACAGCCCGGCGCATCAAAGAACTGCAGAAGCAGTTTCCCGGAAGGTTATTTCTCGAAGAGCGAAACGGAAAACAAGGATTAGGCACCGCTTACATCTGTGGATTCAGATGGGGATTGGCAAGGGACTACGATTATCTGTTTGAAATGGATGCAGATTTTTCACATCCTGCCAAATCAATTCAGCCGTTGTTCAATGCTTGCGCAGAAGGAAACTACGACATGTCAATCGGGTCACGCTATGTGAAAGGTGGTCGCGTATTGAACTGGCCGGCCGACCGTGTGCTCATGTCTTATTACGCATCTGTGTATGTGCGCATGATCACCTGGATGCCGATTCAGGACACCACAGCAGGATTCATTTGCTATTCGCGAAAAGTTTTAGAATCGATCGACCTTGATCAAATAAAGTTCGTCGGCTATGCATTTCAGATTGAAATGAAGTACGCTGCATATTCGCTCGGCTTTAGGATCAAAGAAGTGCCCATCACTTTTGTCGATCGTGTAGAAGGGAACTCCAAAATGAGCTCCGGCATTTTCAAAGAAGCAGTGACCGGCGTTTTAAAAATGCGATGGCATGGTATTTCGCATAGCTATAGGAAAAAAGTTTCTCCTCTTCACACCACGTAGATTTTCCGTTCATCTTTCGCATAAAATATCAATGTCTTGCAGTATTAACGAAGAAATAAGGTCATTGAGATGTTAATAAGTGCAAGGGAGAAATACTAACTTTCTCAGGAGAAAATTATCTACATTTCACTTGGTAATTTTTTCTTCACAAAAAAACATTTTTATGAAAGCTCTACTCTCCTTTTCCGTTTTTTCGCTATTTGCCCTCGCTGCATCAGCACAATTAAATGCCGGTTCATGGTTAACCGGCGGAAGTCTGAAATATGACGCTTCAAAATCCGATGAGAACAATACAAAGAATTCTGAATTCAAATTTAATCCCCAAACATTTTACACCTTTAACAATCATTGGGGTTTTGGAGGCGGAATTAATTTCGACTATTCAAACGATAAAACCACAAACCCAACGAGCGAAACCAAAACAATGACGTCGACTTATGGTTTAGCTCCGGGCGTGCGCTACTATGAAAATATATCCAAATCAGTGAGCTGCTATGGGCAGGGTAATTTGTTTTATGATTTAGGAAGTACCAAGGTCACTACTACTGTTAGCGGTAACAGCACAGAATCCAAAAGTAATATTTCTGAATATGGTGCCTACCTGACACCCGGAATAATGTGGAATGCTAAATCCAATTTGTTTCTGGATTTTAATTGGGGATCACTCAGGTACGACAGTCAAATTACAAAACCGGAAGACAGTGATACAAAATACAAGGATAACGAATTCAAACTTTCTGTCAATCCATTTTGCATTTGCGTTGGGATGTATTACTCATTTGGAAACGGAGTTGCTGCAGAATAAACCTTCAACTCCCGCTCAATAATGTTTAGTGCCCCAGGAGGGACTCGAACCCCCACGATATTGCTATCACTAGATTTTGAGTCTAGCGCGTCTACCAGTTCCGCCACTAGGGCCTGTTGAACTTCGAATTTCGGATCTGAATTTAGAAGCAACAGGAATTGCACAAAAGTATTCATTGAGTGTTTGCCGAACAATAAGTATTTCTTATTTAAAAGGAGAATTCATCAACGAAACAAATGCAGAATATCATTTCCGTTCGCGTAAGCGATGAGCGCAAGAAGAATAACCATCCCGACAACCTGAGCGTATTCAAGAAATTTTTCGTTTGGTTTTCTGCGTGTAACTATTTCTATCAGAGTAAACAGTACATGACCTCCATCCAAAGCAGGAATGGGAAGTAAATTCATGAACGCAAGAGCAAGGGAGAGAAATCCAGTAAACGCCCAAAACGCTCCCCAATCCCATGTAGCATCAAATGCATTGGCAATGCTGATGAATCCTCCGACATGTTTATACCCCTGCACCTGCGGAGAAAAAATAAGAGCAAACTGTTTCACGTAGCTCACTAACGTTTGCCAAGCTTTGTTTATTCCTGCAGGTAACGCTGTAAAAAAACCATAGTGAATTTTCTTTGAAGTAATGAATTTATCAGGCGTCACCACTTTCACGCCAAGCATGCCATCAGAAGAAAGTGTGGCACTCCCGGTGATCAATTTATGATCGCGCAAAACTGTTATTGAAACCGCCGATCCGGCATTGGCCTGTAACTTCTCGCGCACTTCGTTGTAATACATTGCAGGCTCGCCATTCACGGCAACCACAATGTCTTTAGGTTGGAGATTAAGCTCCTTCGCTGCTGTTCCCGGCTCCACTTCATCCACCATAAATGGAAAACGAACTGAAATGAAATCACCCGCTGATTTACTGTCAATGATTTTTCTGATTTGATCCTGACTTATAGGTATGTCAACACGTTGTCCATCTCTGTTCACCGTCACCTGGCTTGCCATATCAATGATAATTGTGCCCGGTGCTTTATTGAAATTGTCAATCGGTTTTCCATCAATTGCAATTAACTGATCCCCATCTTTGAAGCCAATTTCTCTGCCAATGGAATCAGCAGAAAGCCCGTACTTCATATTTTTCACCGGGAAAAATTCTTCGCCACTGAAAAAAAGAATCATCCAGTAAATGAAAATTCCCAGCAAGACGTTCATAATTATTCCACCCAGCATGATGATGAGTCGCTGCCAGGCCGGCTTCGTTCGGAATTCCCATGGCTGTGGCGGAAGCTTAAGTTGCTCCTTGTCCATGCTTTCATCAATCATTCCTGAAATTTTTACATAGCCGCCGAGAGGAAGCCAGCCTAACCCGTATTCAGTTTCTCCGTGCTGAAATTTGAAAAGTGAAAACCATGGATTGAAAAAGAGATAGAATTTTTCTACACGCACCTTGAAGATGCGCGCAGCAACGAAATGCCCGAACTCATGCAGGAGAATTAAAATGGAAAGCGACAACAAGAGTTGTCCTCCTTTGATCAGCACTTCATTCATGGAACAGGTTCAATTTTTAATCAGTGATAAAGCAAACCGGCGTGTTTCAGCATCCGTTGTCACATAATCATCATAACCGGGATTCTTAATGAAGAAAACCTTGTTCATGCATTGTTCAATGATTTCTGAGATAACGGGCAATGTAATACTTTCACTAAGAAACGCTTCAACAGCAATTTCGTTCGCGGCATTGATGATGCACGGCATATTGCCCCCGCGCTGCAATGCTTCATACGCCAGTGCAAGGTTACGAAATGTTTTGGTATCGGGTTTTTCGAAAGTCAATTGCGGATACCTGAGAAAATCAAATCTTTGAAAATTTGATTTCGGGCGATGCGGATAACATAATGCAAACTGAATTGGAATATGCATGTCAGGCAATCCCATTTGCGCTTTCATGCTCCCGTCTTCAAACTGAACGATGGAGTGAATGACGGATTGCGGGTGAATGATTACTTCCACCTGATCGGCTTCAAGTGCGAAAAGCCATTTCGCTTCAATGACTTCGAGCCCTTTATTCATCAGGGTTGCAGAATCGATGGTCACCTTCGCTCCCATTTTCCAGTTTGGATGATTCAGTGCTTCAGTTCTTGTGGCCGTTCGCAATTCATCAGCTGTTTTTCCTCTGAATGGTCCGCCGGAGGCTGTCAGATAAATTTTTTCAATCGCATTTTGCCATTCACCCACCATACACTGAAAGATGGCTGAGTGTTCACTATCGATTGGAAAAATGTTGACGCCGTTTTGCTTGGTGAGTTGTGTTATCAACTCGCCTGCTACTACGAGTGTTTCTTTATTAGCCAGAGCGATTGTCTTTCCATTTTGAATTGCAGCTATGGTGGGTTTGAGTCCAGCATAACCAACCATTGCAGTCAACACTACATCAATCGAATCAAGTTGAACAATCTGGCTGATGGCATCGTAGCCTCCAAAAACTTTTATTCCGTGTGAAGAAAGCGCATCACTCACGAACTGAAATTTCGCGTCATCAGCAATCACCACGTACTTCGGATGAAACTTCAGCGCTTGCTGAACAAGCAGATCGGCATTGTTTCTTGCCACCAGCACTTCAGCTTTCAGAAGTGAGGGATGCATTTCGATTACATCGAGCGCTTGTTTCCCGATGGAGCCGGTAGAACCGAGCAGCGCAATTTTGCGAAGGGGAAATAAAGAATCGCTCCGGGAGGATTTCAATCAACAAATTTTCTTTCGCAAAGTTACTGTGTGTGAAAGAATCATTGAGAATTTCATTCCACACGAGTCCAATATTCCGTTCACCCGATCACCGAGATCCCGATGTAGCCATGCAGCTTAAGTTTGCCTTTACTCTCCATCTTCATGTATACACTGTAACTATTACAGCTTTGAGGATCGTATATGGAACGTGACTCCCACTCCTGATCTGCCGCATTCCAAACAAAATCCTTCACTAACATCATTCCCTTCACCGGGTTGGTTCTGTTCGCTGCAACAGGATTCTTGTTATCCACTCGCGGCTTGTCATCTTTCAGCGGAACTTTCAGCCAAATGATTTTGCCGAAGTATTTATTGCCGTTTTTATAAATGATAGCTTTAGCTCTGTCATCACCCGGATTAAGCCAGGTGCCAGGAACATCATGGCATTGAATGAAGATTTTTTCGTGGAAAGAAAAACGAGAAACAGAATGAGAAGAGAGTTCACCGCAAAGAAATATGCTTATTCAACAATCAGCATTTTTACAAACGGAAGCCCGTCACTCTTTTGCAGCTTCACATAGTAAATGCCCGAAGCAAAATTCTTCCTGAGTAAAATGTATTTCTGACCCGCGAAAAAATCCGAAGAAATTCTCCTTCCCGATGCATCATCAATCTCAATGAAATAATTTCCATCCATTGGCAAATCAATGCTCGCCATTTGATGCATAGGATTGGGCGAAATGGACGTCTGCTCAACGAACACCTGGTTCTCTCCTACCTGCACACCGAGATACAATGATGCAGATGCCTGGCATCCTGTAAAGTCAGTGACCGTAACTGAATAAGGTCCCGGCGGAATGTTTGCATCGGTTGAATCCGTTGCACCATTGCTCCACAAGTACGTGTACGGCGGAAATCCGCTGCCCGCATGAACGGTCAGGGATCCGTCACTTGCTGTGGCGGATGAAGCGAGCACTACATCAAAATTCAATTTCAGAATATCAAGCCTGAGCGAATCAAAAAAATATTTTGCATTCAGCAATGAAGGGAACACGCACCCATCGTGATCGAAGTTTGCTCCGCTGCTCATTTTAGAAATCACGGTGCTACCATTCGTAATGAAGTGATCGTAAGCAACGAACGCATTTTGATAATTCACATCGTGATCTCCTTCGCAATAAAACATGCGAATCGGGTTTTGCGGCGTCCAGCTATACGTGTCATTCAATTTCAGATAGTGATACATTCGGTAGGATGTATCAGTCTGAAATGAATCAAGTACAGCGGGCACAATTACTTTATTCGGGGTGTCGGGCATCACGGCATTCACTTCATCCATCTCGTGCGTACCATCAAAGAGCGGAGGAAGAATACTGTCATAAGGATGAACAAGAAAATCAGAATCGTTACTGAACAGATGGTAAATGTTGTTGTAAGCAAACATGAGGTAAGGAATATAACCCGGGTTCGGATACGGGTTATTTGAAGTGATGGTTTGAGCCTGAACTCCTGAAAGATCATAAGGACCTGACATAGGGCACGAAGCAGTAACCGTGAAATAACTTGAGTACGATTGCTGAATCATCTGATGTGCGGCCATTGTCGCATGCCCGCCCTGCGAATAGCCAAACAAAAAAAGCTGGCCGTTTCTTGAAACTGTGAGATCATCGCAGATTTGCAATGAAACTACAAGCAAATCTGCAGTAGCCCTTGCTTCCGTTTCTGCATGGACATACGGGTGCAATCCCGGGCTGTCTCCCAATCCCAGATAATCAGGCATGGCAACTACTGCGCCTTCAGAAGCGGATGTTTCCCCGATAATCACTTCTTCGTCATTCAATGTCGATGGCACTTCCGTTTTCACCAAAATTGTTCCATGCTGATAACTCAGCAATGGCACTTTGCACTGTGGATTTTCCGGAACGAACAATGCACCGGATGCGATAACAGGAAGTGAATCCTGATCGAGCGTGTTGTAAACTACCTTGTAAACATCCACATTATAAATCGATGGCAGAATAATCCCCGGAATTCCGTTCGCTGACAGAATCGAATCAATCTGATCCGTGGTGTAAGAGGCAATTAGGTTGTATGAAACTAGGGATTGCGCTTTTGCAAGAGTGGTGAAAAAAAGTAATGCGAGAAAAAGTCTTTTCATAGATAGAAGTAGTGAGCCAAAACTAAGTGATCTGGTAATTATACTGATGTAAAACTTACCCACGACTAACATTCCGATGGATTGGAACTCTCTTTACATTCGCCAGATGCAGGCACTTGGCTTTTACATTCTTCTTCCGTTTCTCTATCTCATGTCCGTTCTCCCTTTTTTCATTCTGTATTTAATTTCCGATGTGGTTTACTTTTTTACTTATCATGTTTTTCAGTACAGGAGAAAAATAGTGAAGATGAATCTGAAAAATTCTTTCACTGAAAAATCAGATGAAGAATTAACCATCCTTTCTAAGAAATTCTATCGTCACTTCAGTGACATGCTCGTTGAATCAGTGAAAGCCCTGACGGTTTCGAAAAATGAAATAAAAAGGCGTTGTGCATTCAAGGAGGGTTCGATGGCAATTTTTGAACGGCTTTTTTCAGAAGGTAAAAATTGCATTGCTCTTATGGGGCATTATGGAAATTGGGAGTTGGCAGGCTTGAGCATGAGCTTTCAGTCTCCCTATTTACTTAAGGTAATTTATCGGCCGCTGAGCAATGAATACTTTGATGCGCTTATTTATAAACTGCGCAACCGCTTCCATGCGCAGCCGCTTGCGATGGATAACGCGGCAAGAGAGATGCTGAAGAGAAGCGCGGATCTCTCCTGCACCGTTTTCATCGCTGATCAGACTCCACAACCTGATGATGCTTTGTGGCTGAAATTTCTCAATCAGGATACGCCTTTTTTTCAGGGTGCAGAAAAACTTTCGCGTAGACTGAATTATCCAGTTGTGTTTGCTTCTGTGAAAAAAATGAAGCGCGGATTTTATGAGATCGCTATCGAAACGCTTTTTGACAACCCTTCTCAAACAAAGCTGGGTGAAATCACTTCTTCATTTGCCAGGCAGCTTGAGAAAGATATTCTGGCCCAACCGGAGATTTGGTTGTGGAGCCATCGCCGGTGGAAGCATAAAAAAAAGCAAGCAACCCATTGATTCTTTGAAATAGGTCACTGATAGATTTTTACTTGATGAACCCGAAAGCAATGAATAGAATAATCAGAAAAATCCCCACCAGTGATGTGGCGAACAGGTAATCCGCAATATTTTCAAGCCGCTCTTCCCTCTTTTCGCTTGGCGTTCGTATTGAAAAGAAGGAAAACAAACACGATAAAATAAGCAACAGAGCTATTACTGACGTAAGTTCATCAATAATGCTTCCCGCTGCATAATTAGTTATGTGCAGTGAAGTAATTACAAAAAGGCAAAAGCCTACAAGATTCGTCGCCGTGCCTAAAATGTGTTGTGATGTTTTATTTGCCATCTATAGCAGTAAAAGTTCAGTTTTTTGCTCACTCGGATTGCGAAGCACACTGGTACATGAAAATTCATTTCCGTTCCTCAAAAACAATTTCGTACTTGATGCCTTCCAAATCTTTAAAGAAAAGAGCATAATAACTTTCACCATGCTGAGGGAAAAATTTTGGTTCTTCAACTATGTGTGCTCCGATACCTTTTAGCTTAAGGAAAAGCTCATCAACTTCATTACGTGACTCTGCCTTAAATGCAAGATGATGCAATGCGCCGGGCTTTCTTCTGTGAATGGCATCATTTTTAAATGCTTCTCTTGGAGAGTTGATGCCGAAAATCAGCAATGGGTGCGCATACTCAATCACGTCAAAGTCGTGCTTCTCCACTCTGCCCTTTGATTTGCGATTTATGTCAAAACCCAGAATGGGAAGAAACTTATCATAAAATGGTTCAGCAATTTTCAGATCCCTTACCGTAATTTGGATGTGATCGATAGTTGGTTTCATAGATCAAAATTAAGCACAGTTGTGACACTTGCTGGTGATTCATGAATGAAAACAAATCATGCAAGCGGTATAAAAGATCGCCGGGATTGACAGTTCACAATACAAGCAAGAAAATCCGAAGCCGGCATTTTCAATCGTGACTGAAATATTGCAAAAGAATTATGAAGAACACAAATCAATAGTCCGCTTTACCACCGTAACATTCACGGACAGTAAAACTTCATCGCCTATTTTAATTATTTCAGTTTCACTAAAATTATCTGTTCCTATTGCCCACGCAAGCTTAGTGCATTTACATCGAAGCAGGCTTTATCCCGCAAGAAGTAATAAACGAATTTATCAAGATGGTTATTTTCTTTGTCACCGTGACTTGTTACCTAGATCAAGGTATGATAAAAACATAAGCGGGGAATCGTTTTTTGGTTCTCTCATTTGCAATTACCTCTTTGCCCCTACCATTTTATTATTTTCATTCTTTGGGCTCCCACAATTGAATTTTGTTTCCTTCAACATCCATTATGTGAACAAACTTGCCAAAATCAGAATCCTCAATTTTATCTACAATTGTGACGCCTTCACTTCTAAGTTGCTCTACAAGGGCTTCTAAATTCTCAACTCTGTAATTAATCATAAAGTCCTTCGTCGAGGGTTCGAAGTACTTAGTCGTCTCCGCAAATGTGCTCCAAGCTGTAGAACCTTTTTTGCTGGGGTCGTCAGCTTCCCGCCACTCAAAATTTACCCCCCATTGGGTTGTGTCTAATCCTAAATGTGTTTTATACCATGCTTTAACGTTGTCCGGGTCTTTGCATTTAAAAAAAATGCCACCGATGCCTGTTACTTTTTTCATTTTATTTAATTTTTAATTATTGTTTGTATTAATTGCTGATTTCCTTTTTAATATAAAAGAACTAATAAGTGCCATTGCTTCCCCAACAGGTAAAATCTCCTGGTATGTCATCATTGCATTGTAGAAAGGGTTATTCAACATTGCAGACATATTTTCCATCTCTTTTATCTGCTTATCAATCTCTATTTGACTTGCGTTGCCTGCTTTTAACTGATCCATCATGTGTGCTGAATATTTTTCAGCAAAATAATGTTTTTTTTCATTTTATTATTTTTAATGGGTGCAAATGTTGCTATTGCTTACCGTATTCCTCTCATACTTTCAGCTATTTTTTTAATTCATTCATTCCACCATACCAAATTTTTAGATTTAAGGATAAGGTTTAAGCGTTTCGCCTTCTCTACTGCCTGTGTCCGCCTCTTCACCTCTAATTTTACAGAGATTTTGATTGTGCGTTATTACAGTTCTAAGTGAAAGAAAAAGTTCTCTGGCTATTTCTTCGTTGCTATGCCCTTGTGCCATTAAACTCAAAATTTGCAATTCACGTTTGCTTAGTTTCAGGTGAGTGATGAGGGAAGTATTAAGAATGAAATTATTACTCCGCACTACAAGCACTTCTTCTTCGACCGCCACCGTTTCAATTTTTTGGATTTGAATGTTTTAAGACAAGCCAAATACCCAATGCCGTAAAAATTGCTGCAATAGCGCCCATATATATTTCAAGCGACAGTGCGAATACTATAAACCGAAGCTCAAGCCATTTCAACAGCAAAAGCAGAAAAGCCAGGCTGATGCTGTAAATAGCTATTGATTTGTGTTGGTCCAAAAACAATTTATCCGGATTCACGTAATACTTGCGGCCTTATGGCAGGCAGACAAGATAGAAAAATTCCTGCTGCAGCAAATTCGCGAATTTGGTTATAGAATTTATTCCCACAATAAATATTACAGAATTGCATCCGTATTATTAGGAAGAACGCTATCAGGTTTTTTAAATGTAATGATTGTCGTTATCCCGCCTTACTTTTTTGCTATAAACATTACCTAACGGATGCGGGATCATTGCAAATTTTATATTTGCACAGAATACGAATGCAGCATAAGAAGAATAAAAAATCTGATTCCCTTCCTGATCATTTTTGCTTTTAATAGATCACTATGTGTTACGATCTTGTTTATATGACCGAACGTGAACTCCGCTATGCCATTCACATTGGGACAAGCGAAGAAGAAATTGAAAAAATCCGCCTAAAGCTTGATAAGATAAAAGAGAATATTCGCCCGGTATATCACGTTACCGGCTTTGCTCATCCGCTTATTCCAGTAATTACCGATTGCGATCCATGGAATTTTGAATTCATGCAATGGGGTTTGTTACCACCCTGGGAAAAGGACAAAGTGAAAGCAGTAAAAGCGAGCAATAACACACTCAATGCGCGCGGAGAAACCATTTTTGAAAAACCGTCTTTCAAGAAAGCAGCACTCGAGCGACGTTGTGTAATTCTTGCCGATGCTTTTTTCGAGCATCACCAATTCAATGGAGCCAAGTATCCTTTCCGCATCAGTTTAAAGAACAGTGATCCCATTTTTCTCGGTGGCTTGTGGGGATCCTGGGTGAATAAGGAAACAGGTGAAGTAGTCAACTCCTGCACCATCGTAACCACTCAAGGAAATGAACTAATGGCACGCATTCATAATAACCCTGACCTCGAAGGACCACGCATGCCGCTCATGCTTAAGCGGGATGAAATAAAACAATGGCTGAGGGCCACTACACAGGATGAAATTCAAAAACTAATAAAGCCCTATCCTGCCGATCAACTCATGGCTTACACAGTACGACGACTGAGGGGTAAAGAAGCGGTGGGAAATATCCCTGAAGCTGCACAGCCATTTGAATATGCTGAATTGGGCAAAGTGGTTTAAATGCCCGATCTCAACGTCATCACAAGGAAAGCTGTGACGAAGCAACATGCGGGATCTAAATTGTGCCTAGGCCCTGGATTCCTTCAAAAGACTCTAACAAAATGCTAATGAATTTATCCAGCAATGATTTTCGCCGTCTAATTCTCTTTTTATCTGCTGGCAAGTTTTTCCTTTTCTTTCCGGGTCATAGTATATTCAATTTTGAGGACAGGCGAACGAAATGAATAAGCAAACAAAAAATTGCTCCGGAATTTTTGCTTCATTCATTTTATTCAATCTGTAATCCTGAAATAACAGGCTCCAATTCTGATTCAGCATCCATTTACCTGGCGTAAGTTCTAACCGGAAAAGATTGATGAGTACAGCTCTTGCCACCGTCGTCAGTGAACGAACACAATTAACGGGGCCATCTCAATTACTTTATCAGCTGCCTGTTTCATCCCGAACCGCAAACCCGTACCGAATCGCGTCTTCAAGAATATCAACGTTAATATCCTTCAGTGTTTTGAACTTAATACAGTAGCCGGTCACTTTTGCCTTGCCTAGCTTTTTGCCATACGTTCGGGGCAGGTAGTTCTTATCTTTTATTCCAAGTATGTAGACAGATATTCCGGTTGTGTTTGCGCTCATACCAATTTGATAAAACTCCCTGGTTTTTCCATCTGCATATTTTATGATCTGAAGCCCATAGCCGATATTAGGATTAGTAACAACTTTCCCCTTGTCGTCTTTGCCGTCTAAGAACCATAACTTAGTTTTTGGCGATACCTGGAGTATTCGTTTGTGCAAGGCTTCCATGTCTGAACGCTTTGGCTCGGATTGAGAAGCGATGTAATCTTTGATTTGTTCTTGAATGTTCATTTATTGTTCTGTATAATTTCCGCCCTTGTCGGTCTTCCCGCATGAGCGCCGTTGTCGGTGTTTGACCACCGGCAACTGTCGGGAGAGTTGTTGCATCAATTGATTATCTCTTTTTTTATTAATCATGTTCCATGTAACGGGTTAAGAATCCCCAGTCATCAATGTTCAGGATATAGAATCTCGCACTTGAAAAATAGTAATCTTCCGGCGCATCAGCCAATCGCCATTTTTCCTGAACAGGATTGTTGTGGATATAGCCGAGTTTTTGTTCCATGACTTCCCGTGAATAAATGGGAATTGACAATGGGTTTCGTTTCCAAATCTGAAACTTGCGCTCCTGTTGTGTTGATTTGAAATTCACGAGGTGCGCATCATCCA
>Ga0335085_10002259_pt1 | contig 36690 bp, 36 predicted proteins | sample Lox_Sample_45_FD_206712 | JGI IMG/M metagenome (GOLD analysis project Ga0335085, IMG submission 206712) | Soil microbial communities from Loxahatchee National Wildlife Refuge, Florida, United States - Lox_Sample_4.5 | ecosystem: Environmental > Terrestrial > Soil > Wetlands | place: USA...
CCCACGACGGGCCGCCCTCCTCGATGTCGGAAACGACCGGGCCCCGCTGGTCCTCGGACAGGCCGGCCTCGCGCACGATGTCCGGCGTCATGTCCTCGAGCGTGATGCCGAGCTTGGTGGAGGCCTCGGTCGTGGGTGCCGCCGGCTTGCTCCGCCCGCCGGAGGCGCTCGCCACCTGGGTGCTGTCGCTGTCGGCCGAGATCAGGTGCACGTCGAAGGTCTGCCGTTCGCCGTGGCTGCGCACGACCGTCACGCGCACGACCTCGCCCGGATGCTTGAAGCCGACCATCGTCTGCAGCTGGGCGACGTGGTCGATCGCCGTATCGTTCAGCGCGATGATCACGTCACCGGGCTGGATTCCCGCCGCCTTCGCCGGGGAGTTGGCCCCGCTGAAGTCCTCCACGACCACGCCCTGGATGGACCGCAGGCCGACGGCCTCGGCGTCCTCCGGGGTTATCTGCTTGATGGAGACGCCGAGCGCGGCCCGCTGCACGTGGCCGGTGGCGATCAGGTCGTCCATCACCCGGCGCGCCAGGTTGATCGGGACGGCGAAGCCGTAGCCGGCGTAGAACCCGGTCTGCGACGCGATCGCGGCGTTGATCCCGATGACCTCGCCCTGCAGGTTGACGAGCGGCCCGCCCGAGTTGCCCGGGTTGATCGCCGCGTCGGTCTGGATGAAGTCCTGGATCTGGTAGCGGTCGGTGTCGTCGCCGAGGCCCGCGAGCAGGCGCCCCTTGGCGCTGACGATGCCGGCCGTCACCGTGAACTGGAGGTTGAGCGGGTTGCCGATCGCCAGCACCCAGTCGCCGATCCGTGCGTCCTCCGAGTTGCCGAAGGAGATCGGTGTCAGGTGGTTGGCGTCGATCTTGATCACCGCCACGTCGGTCCGCGGGTCGCGCCCCACGACGCGGGCGGTGAACTCGCGGGCATCGAGCAGGGTCACCGTCACCTTGTCGGCGTCGGCCACCACGTGGTTGTTGGTCAGGATGTAACCGTCCTGGGACACGATGAAGCCGGAGCCCGACCCCTCACGGATGTGCGGCTGGGACGGCCCCTGATGGAAGCGGAGGAAGTCCCTGAACTCGGGCGGAATCTGGACGTTCGGCGTCCGCTCGGTCTTCTGGATCGTCACGTAGACCACCGACGGCCGTACCCGCTCGGCGATGTCGGCGAAACTCGGCACGACCCCGTCCACGGTCTTGAGCGGGGCCCGCGGGCCCGTCACGATGTTGACGGGATGTGCAGCCTCAGCCTGCCCGGGCCGGGGCAGGCCGAGTCCCGTGGCGAAGAGCAGGCCCGCCACGAATGCGACGGCGATGATGCCGCCCAGCTTCAGGAAATCACGACCCTTCGACGACATACATCACCCTCCATGGAATGCGCCGAGGTTACCTAGTACCCGCCACCGCGCGTCCGGTTCTACTTGTTGCCGGACGGCTTGGATTCGTCCACGATCTCGTAGTCGGCGTCGACGACGTCTTCCTTCTTGGGCTCGGTCTCCGGACCGGCGCCCGCGCCGCCGCCCGGCGGCTCGGCCGCCCCGCTGCTCCCGGCGGTCTGGCTCTGATAGAGGGACCGTCCCGCCTCGCTGTAGGCGCCCTGCAGCGCCTCCGCCGCCTTGCGGATCTCGCCGGCGTCGCCCGAGCGCAGCGCCTTCTTCGCGCCGTCCACCGCCTCTTCCAGCCGCTTCTTCATGGAGGCCTCGAGCTTGTCCGACCACTCCTTCGAGTTCTTCTCCACGTCGTAGACCAGCGCGTCCAGCCGGTTGCGGGTCTCGATCTCGTCGCGCCGCTTCTTGTCGTCCTGGGCGTGCTCTTCCGCCGCCTTCACCATCTTCTCGATTTCCTTGTCGCCCAGGCCCGACGAGGCCTCGATGCGGATCTTCTGCTCCTTGCTCGTCGCCTTGTCCTTGGCGGTCACGTGCAGGATGCCGTTGGCGTCGATGTCGAACGTCACCTCGATCTGCGGCATGCCGCGCGGGGCCGGCGGGATGCCGGTGAGCTGGAACTTGCCGATCGTCCGGTTGTCGATCGCCATCTCCCGCTCGCCCTGCAGCACGTGGATCTCGACCGTGGTCTGGTTGTCGTCCGCGGTCGAGAAGACCTCGGAGCGCTTGGTCGGGATCGTCGTGTTCCGCGGGATCAGCACCGTCGTCACCCCGCCCAGCGTCTCGATGCCGAGCGAGAGCGGCGTCACGTCGAGCAGCAGGATGTCCTTCACCTCGCCCGCGAGCACGCCCCCCTGGATCGCGGCGCCGATCGCGACCACCTCGTCCGGGTTCACGCCCTTGTGCGGCTCCCGGCCGAAGAACTCCTTCACGATCTCCTGGACCTTCGGCATGCGCGTCTGGCCGCCGACCAGGATCACCTCGTCCACGCCCGAGGGCTGGAGCGCGGCGTCGGCCAGCGCCTTCTTCATCGGCTCCAGCGTGCGCCGCACCAGGTCGTCCACCAGCTGCTCGAGCTTGGCCCGCGTCATCGTGAGGTTGAGGTGCTTCGGGCCCGACTGGTCCGCGGTGATGAACGGCAGGTTGATCTCCGTCTGCATCACGGTCGACAGCTCGCACTTCGCCTTCTCCGCCGCTTCCTTCAGACGCTGGAGCGCCATCGGGTCCTTGGAGAGGTCGATCCCCTGGTCGCGCTTGAACTCCCCCACCAGCCACTCGATCACGCGCTGGTCGAAGTCGTCGCCGCCCAGGTGCGTGTCGCCGTTGGTGCTCTTGACCTCGAACACCCCTTCGGCCAGCTCGAGGATCGAGATGTCGTACGTGCCGCCGCCCAGGTCGTACACCGCGACCTTGTGCTCCTTCTTCTTGTCCATCCCGTACGCCAGCGCCGACGCCGTGGGCTCGTTGATGATCCTGACCACGTCCAGGCCGGCGATCTTCCCGGCGTCCTTCGTCGCCTGCCGCTGCGAGTCGTTGAAGTAGGCCGGCACCGTGATGACGGCCTTCTCGACCTTGTGTCCGAGATAGTCCTCGGCGGTCTGCTTCATCTTCTGGAGGATCATCGCGGAGATCTCCGGCGGCGTGTACCGCTTGCCGCTGATCTCCACGGAGGCGAGCTCGTTCTGACCGGGCGCGACCTTGTAGGGCACCCGCTTCATCTCCTCGACCACCTCCGGCATCCGCCGGCCCATGAACCGCTTGATCGAGAAGACCGTGTTCGTCGGGTTGGTCACCGCCTGCCGTTTGGCCACGGTGCCGACCAGCCGCTCCCCATCCTTCGTGAACGCGACGACGGACGGCGTGGTGCGGCCGCCTTCGGCGTTCGGGATCACGACCGGATCGCCGCCCTCCATCACCGCGACGACGGAGTTCGTGGTGCCCAGGTCTATGCCGATGATCTTCTCTGCCATGGCTCGATCTCCGACCGCAACTAGGGTTGATGTGCGAGAAGCACTTATGGTCGCAGGAGCAAGGGGCGTGCCCCCCATCTCTGCCATATCGGCAGTGCGCTAAGGTCTTGTCACGCTTGGTGGTGCGTTGACTTGCCCCCCGACGACGTTAGGTTGAGCGCGTGATCCCGTACCGGGACGAGAACCCGACCCTCAAGACGCCGGTGGTGACCTACGCCATCGTGGCGTTGAACGTTCTGGTGTGGGTGGTGGTGCAGGGAGCGGGGCTGGGGTATCCGCTCGCCAGGTCGGTATGCGAGCTGGGGCTGATCCCGGGGGAGCTGACCGGCCGGGTGGCGGCCGGGACGGCGGTCGCGATGGGGCCCGGCCTGGTGTGCGAGATCGACGCGGGCCGCGGCTACTTCCACGTGCTCTCGTCCATGTTCCTGCACGGCTCGTGGATGCACATCATCATGAACATGTGGTTCTTCTGGATCTTCGGGAACAACGTCGAGGACTCGATGGGGCGCCTCCGCTTCGTCGGGTTCTATCTGATGTGCGGCGTCGCGGCGGCGCTGGCCCAGGTGGCGATGGACCCGTCGTCGCCCGTGCCGGTGGTGGGCGCCTCCGGGGCGATCAGCGGCGTGATGGGAGCGTACCTGATCCTCTATCCGCGGGTGCGGGTCTACACGCTGGTGCCGCTCGGCTTCTTCCTGACCACCATCGCGCTGCCGGCGTGGGCGATGCTCGGCTACTGGATCGTCCTCCAGTTCCTCGGCGCGCTTCCGGCCGTCGCCGGCGCGCAGGCGGAGGCGGGCGTGGCGTTCTGGGCGCATATTGGGGGCTTCATCGTGGGGGCGGCGACCATCCGGCTGTTCGCGCGGTCGGACTATCTGATCTCGCGACGGCAGAATCCGTGGAGCCCGCAACGGGTGCGCTGGGGCTAGCATGTATCTGGCTCGTATAGTCGGACGCGTGGTGTCCACGCAGAAGCAGGACACGCTCAAGGCCATCCCGCTGCAGTGGCTGCAGCCGGTGGACGCCGCGGGGAAGGACCGGGGCGCGCCCCTGGTGGCTGCGGACACGTTCGGGCTGGGCCCGGGGGAGATGTGCTACTACATCACGGCTCGCGAGGCGTCGATCGCGCTGTGGAAGCTGGATGTGGCGGTGGACGCGGCAGTCGTCGGGAAGGTCGACAGGATCGATCTGGGTGAGAGGTGAGACGTGAGGAGTGAGAAGGCGAAGTGAGAGGTGAGAAGACGAAGTGAGAAGCAAGGGCGTGAGAAGCCGCGGCTCGCCCTCTCACGCCTTCGCCCCTCACGTCTTTGCCTCTCACTTCTCACTTGACCCTCTCACGTCTCACGCCCCACGCCTCACGGAGATGCCATGTATCTGGCCACCGTCGTCGGTGACGTCGTCAGCACCCACAAGAACGAGCGGCTCGAGGGGAAGAAGCTGCTCCTCGTGCGGCGGCTCGATCTCGAGATGCAGCCCGAAGGGGTGGAGGTCATCGCGCTCGACGTCGTGGACGCCGGCGTGGGCGACAGGGTGCTGGTGGTGCAGGAGGGATCGTCGGCGCGCAAGATCTTCGACGATCCCTGGCTCCCCGTGCAGGCCGTGATCGTGGGCGTGCTGGATCGCGTCGACATCAGGGGGAAGCAGGTGCTATGAACGATTCCGAGCTCGACGCCATCGCGGCCGAAGTGGTCAGAAGGCTGCTTTCGGGTGCAGTCAGGTTGCCAGACGCCAAGTTGCCAGTGGTTACCAGAGGCAAGTCGGCGGAGCCAGTGGCCTTCGCCGTGCCTCCGCGCCCCCGTGCCTCCGTGCCCGCCGCCGCTACGGCGCCGGCGCGGCCCCTCGAGGACATCTCGTGGCGCGGGCCGCGGATGCTCGCGGCGTGGACGCCGGCGGCGGGCGCGCGGCGGGTCGCCGACTTCGTGGACCACACGCTGCTCAAGCCCGAGGCGACGCGCAGGGACATCCTGAAGCTCTGCGCGGAGGCGCGCGAGCACCGGTTCGCGGCGGTGTGCGTGAACCCGGCGTGGGTGGAGCTGTGCGCCCGGGAGCTGTCGGGGACGGAAGTGGCGGTGGCCAGCGTGTGCGGCTTCCCGCTCGGCGCGACGACCTCGCGGGCCAAGGCGTCCGAGGCGGGCGAGGTCGTCTCCCGCGGCGCCGGGGAAGTGGACATGGTGGCGGCGCTCGGGCACATCCGCGGCGGCGAGTGGGGCTACGTCGAGGACGACATCCGTGCCGTGGTCGAGGCGTCGCGCGGCGCGCTCGTCAAGGTGATCATCGAGAGTGCGATCCTCACGCCGGAGGAGATCGTGAAGGCGTCCGCGGTCTCGAAGCTCGCCGGTGCGCACTTCGTGAAGACGTCGACGGGCTTCCACGCGGCGGGCGGCGCGACGACGGAGGCGGTACGCCTGATGCGGCTGGCCGTGGGCGACGATCTCGGGGTCAAGGCGGCGGGGGGCGTGCGGGACTGCGCGACGGCGCTGGCGATGATCGGTGCGGGGGCCAGCCGGATCGGGACGTCGAGTGGCGTGAGCTTCGTCGGCTGCCTCGGGCCGGAGCCGCTCTCTCTGGCTGAGCTGCTGAAGCAGCCCGAGGCGCATGCGGCCTCGTGCCGGAGCGGCAGCTGCGCGGCGCCGGCGGGGGGCCAGCCCTACTGATGGCCGCGCCGGAGCGGCCGACCCGTCTGCGCCTCCCGTCGCTCGGCGAGGCGCTGGGGGCCGCGTCGGCCACGCTCCGGCGCTTCCCGCTCGCCCTGGCCGCCGCGGCGCTCGGCGCGCTCGCGGCGATCCTCACCAGCGAGAGTCTCGGCCCCGGGTGGCTGCACGATGCGATGCTGGCTGCGGCTACCCTGGGCATCCCCCTGCTCGTCGCCGTCGCGCTGCTCGGCAAGCGCCTGAGGTCAGGCGTGACCCGGGTCGCGATCTCGATCGGAGCCGTGGCCCTCCTCGTGGGAGTGCACCAGTCCTGGGACGGCTGGTCCGAGCACGTGCGGTTCGAGCGCTTCGTCCAGCTGGCGGTGGCCTTCCATCTCCTGGTGGCGTTCGTTCCCTTCGTGCGCCGCGACCGGCCGCGCGCGTTCTGGCAGTACAACCGGCTGCTGTTCCAGCGCTTCGTCGTGGCCGGGATCTCGAGCGGCACGCTGTTCCTCGGCCTCGCGCTGGCGTTCGCGGCGCTGGACAAGCTCTTCGGTGTGGACGTGCCCAATCAGGCGTATCTCCGCCTCTGGGTCCTGTGCGCGTACGTGTTCAACACCTGGTTCTTCCTGGGCGGCGTGCCGTCGGACCTCGACGCGCTCGAGTCGTCGAGCGAGTACCCGGCGGTTCTCCGGGTCTTCGCGCAGTACACGCTGGTCCCCCTGGTCACGGTGTACCTCGTCATCCTGACCCTGTACTTCGGGAAGGTCCTCGCGACCCGCGTCTGGCCGAGCGGCTGGATCGGCTATCTGGTCTCGGGGGTGGGAGCCTCGGGCATCTTCGCGCTGCTGCTGGTGCACCCGCTCGCGGAGCGGGAGGACCAGCGCTGGGTCCGGGTGTTCGCGCGGGACTTCTGGCTCGGGATCCTGCCGGCGGTCGTGATGCTGTGGCTGGCGATCTACCAGCGGGTCCACCCGTACGGGTTCACGGAGCCGAGGTACTTCCTGCTGGTGCTCTCGCTGTGGCTGGGGGGGATGGCCGTTTACTACGTCGCGACGCGCTCACGGAGGATCATCGTGATCCCGGCGTCCCTGTGCGCGCTGGCAGTCGTCACGTTCGCCGGTCCCTGGGGCGCGTTCGCCGTCTCCAGACGGAGCCAGATCGGGCGCGTGCGGGACCTGCTGGCGGCACACGGGGCCCTGGTCGGCGGGAAGGCGCGACGAGTGGCGACGGACCTCTCCGTGGAGGACCGGAAGGCGCTCTCGGGCGCGGTGCGGTATCTGATCGAGACCCACGGGGCCCGGTCGCTGGCGCCGCTCCTGGGCGACTCGTTCGCGACGAGCGTGCTGGTCCACGTCGAGCGCAACCCGGCCGGGGTGGACCAGGGGGCCCGCTGGATCGTCGGGGCGCTGGGTGTCACGTACGTGGATCAATGGACCTCGGGCACCGGCGCGGCCCCCTGGTTCCAGTACAGTGCCCAGCAGAGCAGCGCGGTCCCGATCGCCGGGTACGAGCTGTTGCTCCTGATCCGTGGAGCACCGCCGCGGGCAGCCGCGCCCGACACGGCGCTCGTCGCCTATCTGGTGCCGGAGGCGCGCAGCGTGCGGATCGCCCGGAGCGGGCGCGCGCTGCTCGACGTCCCGCTCGATTCGGTGCTCGCGCGTGCCCGCGGGTCCGTGGGGAACGTGCTTCCGGAGGCGAAGCTGCGGTTCGAGGCCTCCAACGGCGAGGCCCGGGCCCTGGTTCTGCTGCGCAGCGTGAACGGCTACCGAAGACCGGGAGTCCCCGACATCCGTGAGGTGAGCGGCGTGGTGCTGCTGTCGCTGCGTTCCGCTCGCTGAGTTGACAGGGCGTCCTCCAGGGGCGGCCCCTTCAACCGTTGATACCAGACCTTTACCTGCCGTTGACGCAGACCCTGCCGAAGCGGGTGCACGTTGGTTGTGCCCGGCGGCCCGGATGGCCGGGACAAGCCGCTGCGCACTCACTCGCCAGGGGGTTGCATGTCCAGCCACAAGGCTGCGGAGCACCACCGCCGTGCCGCCGATCACCACGAGAAGGCGGCGCACCATCATCGTGAAGCCGCCAGGCACCACGAGGCCGGGGATCACCATCAGGCCGCCCACCACGCGCACGTGGCCCACGGGCATCATCTGCAGGCGACCGACTACGCGGAGGAGGCGGTCCTCTCGCACGTGCGGGCCCATGGCGACAGCTCGGAGACCAGTGACGAGTGAGGAAGCCGGTGCGGCGGCGGGGGCGTGACGTTCACCCTGCCGCAGCACCTGGCGGTCATTGCGCTGGTCGCACTGGATGTGCTCGTGCGGGGGCTGCGGTACCGATCGCTGGTGCCGATGCCCCTGGCGCGTGCGGTGGGCGTCACCCTTTGTGGCGATGCGGCGGGGGCGATGACGCCGGTGGGGATCGGCGCGGATCCGATCCGGTTCGCCGCGTCGTGGCGCTCGGGCGCCGCCGCATCCGCGGTGCTCGCGGCGTTCGTCACCGAGTTCGGCATGAGCGTCGTCGCCCTCGTCGCGGGGGCCGCCATCCTCTCAGGCATCTTCGCCGGCGCGGCCGGGCAGCTTGCGCACCGGCTCGAGGCGCTCGCCGCTCCTTCGTGGACCCTGCGGGTGCTGGCGTTCGGGGTGCTTCCCACCGTGATCAGCGTCGCCGTCGCCGTCCGTTTCCGCCACCGGCTGCCTCCCGCACTTGTGCATCACCTGCGGGACGTGCGTTTCGCCATGCGGAGCCTACGGCCCGCGCTGCTCGTGACCACGGGCTGTCTGACGCTGGTGAGCCTGGCGGCACGCACGGCGATCCTGCCGGTCCTCGCCGTCGGACTGCCGGGGATGACGGCCGGGATGTTGATCGTCGGTTCCTACATGCTGCTCGTGGGGCAGGCGGTGCTCCCGACGCCCGCCGGCGCCGGAGGGGTCGAGCTGGGCTTCCTGGTGGGTTTCTCGGGGAGCTTCACCGGCGGTGACGCGGGCCGCTTGCTCCTGGTCTGGCGGTTCTACACGCTGCTGCTCGCTGTGGGGGCCGGGGCGCTGTTGCTCGCGCGCGCCGGGTGGCTGCGGCGTACGGCGATGGCCGCACCTGCGAGCCAGGACTCTGCCCACATGGAAGTCAACTCGTCCCGGGAGACCTGACGAAGCGGAAGAGGCAGTGGCCCTCCGCACACGAGATGGCCACGTCCCAGCCGGCCGCGGACGCCCGATCCTGCCACCGGGTCTCGTACAGTGTCCGGTACGCATCCGGCGTGATCTGCAGCTTGAGGTGGCCGGTGCGTTCGTACAACTGGTAGTAGAGGGGCGTGATGCGGACGACGGCCGTGTCGTCGTCGAGGCGCTCCAGCACCACCCCGTTCCCGCGCAGATTCGCCTGCTCCCAGCACAGATACAGGATGAAAGCCCGCGGTGGCGGGACGAAGGGGACCCAGGTCCGGGCGGCCAGTGCGTAGCCCTGGCCGTCCTTGAACCACTGGAGCGCCGCGGCGGCACCTTTCTCCGCGGCCAGCGCGTTGTAGAGGCTCACCTCGCGGCTCACCTCTATCTCCTCGCGCATCCAGGCCTTGTCCGTGTCGGGCAGGTCGGGGAACGAGTGCGCCGGCAGGCGACCGACCTGGTCCATCCGAATCGAGATGCCTTCCATGTGCTCGAAGGACCAGCGGCCATGCTCGCGGACGAAGGAAAAGCTGAACGTCCGCGTGTGCCCGTCGAACGTCAGCGGCAGGAGAAAGTGCACCTGGTCCCCGACCCGGAAGGTCTCCGGTGACACGTCCCACTCGTGCCAGTCGGCCTTCGCGCGCATCGTCTCGAGGAACCCGAGGAGCGGCGCGCGCAGCTCTTCCCGGTAGGGCTTGATCCTTTCGGGCGGGAAGTTGCCCGCTCGCACCAGCGCGACGAACTCCTGCCACATCCGCCGTTCATCGGGCGTGGGCCGCTGCCGGCCGGCCCCGCCGACTCCGGAGGTGCACGCGACCACGGCCAGCAGGAGGACGACGCCTCTCACGCGATCCTACCGTTCCTTCCCGTCGGAGAGCAGCCCCCGTTCCCGTGCCTGAGCCAGCAGTCGTTCGGCGAAATCGAGCCGGTTCTGCACCTCGTTCAGCTGCTGCTGCAACTGCTCCACCTCGCCCTGCAGTGCCTCGATGTCCGCCGCTTCCCGCCCGCCTTCGCCATCGCCTCCTATCCGACGAGCCAGGGCCCTGCCGATGGGGCTGAACGAGATCGGAATGAGTCCCAGCATGATCAAGAAGACTATGGGGATCACGTCGTCTCCTCCGACTGTCCCTGTCGGCCGCCATCGCTATCTGCGGTAGCACATCCCGTCGACGCCTGTGCCAATACCGTAACCAGCGGCTTCATGATGCTGGCTCCTTCAGCGGGACCGCCGAACGGACGAGCGCCAAGCTGCGCCTCGCCAACTCGGCGCCGTACGTCATTCCCGAAGAGGCAGCCGCTGCCGGTTCATGCGCTGGGTAGTCCGCGAGCCCCCACGCGTAAGAGCCAGACAACTCCCAGGGCCGCGAGAAGCGTTGCTCCGGCCGTGCGCAGGCCGCCCGCGACGCTGGCGCGGCCCCAGACTACAGCGGCCAGTCCTTGAGCAATCGTGACGCCCACCACCCAGCCGGCCAGGACCCACGGACCCAGCACGCGCCGCCAGAAGGTGGTGACAACACCAGCCAGACTGAGCAGCCCACACGCGATCTCGGCTGCCGCTTGCGCCTTCTGGCCAGGCGTATGGGATTCGGGGAGCCGCCGCGGCCCGCCGCTCAAGCTGGTCCAGGCCTGCGCCAGCAGAAGCAGCAGGGCAACGGCGAGCAACACGCGTCGAACGCCTGGGCTGGGACTCAAGAGCCGGCGGCCCGAGGCGCGGCGGCTATCGACGCGAGCATTGGTCCGTTGGGACCCAGGGGACTTCCGTTGGAACGTCGAAGTAGAGGTCCGCGACGACCCCGCGGCTGTCTACGAGGACGGCCAGGAAGACTTCTGGCGACTGGAGGCGCGTGGTCCAGCTCATCACACGGGCGCCGTGGAGAAGGCCGTCCCTGGTGGGCTCGCCGAGCAGACGTCGCACGGAGTCCGCCGTGGTCTTGCAGAGCACCACCGACCTGGCCACGATCCGGGCATCTACGGTGTCAACGTACGCAGGCATTGAAGCCGTCTGCCGGCCGGGAGACCTGGAGACGGACCCCGACGCGCTGGCGGGGGGCCCGGAACAGGCAACGGCGCCGAGTATCAAGAGACCAGGCGGAAGCGACCGGCGAAACAAAGTGAGCATGGCGTGGCCCCCTCGCAGATGTCAGGTTGATGCAGCTTCGGACCTCTTGCCCAGCATCTCCTTCATCTTCGCGTCCGAACGCCGAGTTGTTCGAGCAGGAGGTCCTTTGGTGTCTTGCCGCCCTGGACCGCGTGCATCCTGCGGAACGCCGCCGTCAAGGCCACGTAGCTCTGCAGGGTGGTGGGCAGGTACTCGAGCGCGGTCTGGCGCACGGTGAATAGGCTCGCGTCGCCTACGTTCTCTTGGGCCAGCAGCCGGGGCAGCTGACTCATCACGCGCAAGGGGCGCTTCTATGGTAGCGTCTGTCTCCCCGCTTGGCCATTGCGCTCCGTCCGATCCCGTGCCCGGCTTCGCGTCGTGCCCCCTGTGCGATCCCGAGGTTGCACGATGACCGTGCCCGAGCCTGGTCGGCCCCCGCGGCGCTCCGCGACCTTGAATTCACGACGTTCGAAGTGGCTCCAGTCACCGCACCTGGGACACGGGATCCGCACGCCCATCTGCTCGTGCGCGATGTACCCTTCCGGCAGCAGGAACTCGACCGCGCAGATCCGGCACCATACCCGGTATTCCAGCAGGTGCAGCCCCGCAGGCCGTCGGATCCGGACCATCAGGTCACGACCATCGAATTCTCGCTTCCGAACGGGTTCGGGACGTACCTGTCGGCCGATGGATCGTTGAGCCAGTGAACTCCATCCACCAGATACCGAAAGCTGTACTCGCGCCCTGACGGCAGCTCCACCGCCACTCGCCATACCCCTTCAGGCAATCGCCGCATCGCTCGCGCCTGCCAGTCCGTGAAATCCCCGAGTAGATCAACGGTGCGCGCCTCAGGCTCAGGGAGCGCGAAGGTGACGCGAAGGTGGCCATTCTTGGCGATTCGCTTCTTGGTGAGCGTGTGCGGGCGCCTCGGTGCTATGGGCCGAGGACTTCAGGAAGGGTGACGCCATCAAGGGGCTCGGTTGGACGGACCATCAACAACCGGGCCAGGGTCGGTGCGATATCGACGGTGCGCACGGGCCGCGCCACGCGTTGCGCACGAATGCCGGTGCCGAGAAATGCGATCGGCACCTCCACATCCTCAGGATTCCCGGCTCCGTGCTCCGCGCCCAACGCGCCGTTCGACCAGATGTACCCAGGCCTGGTGGACACGCAGATCAGCCATCCGAAGGCCGGCGGTAGCAGGCGTCGCCAGAGGTGCGCCGCAGCCACGGAGTCAGGCGCCGCGACCAGGGCGGCCGGGGTATACACAGCCGCGACTCCGGGAACCTGCTGCACCTCGCCAGCGAGTGCCGACGCGATGCTGTCCACGTTAACGCCGCGGGCTCGCAATGCCTCGACGTCTGCAGTCACCAGTCCGTTGTCGAACGTCACGTCGAACGCCGTCCGATAGCGGGCCTCGAGCTGCGCCTCCAGGTGGGACGCGAACCCGGCGAGCGAGATCCGGCCCGCCTTCTGGTGGCGCACCAGGACCGCGAACTCGGGCATCGACGAGATGCCATGATCCCCCGTGAGTACGAAGACGGTCCGACTCCGTGGAACCAGCTGCGCCAGCGAGTCCATGAACTGCCCCAACCACAGATCCACCCTGAGGAGCTGGTCGTGGATCTCGCGCGAATCGGGCCCGAACGCATGTCCGACGGCGTCGGTCGTGGACAGCGAGATCGCGAGAAGATCCGGACGCGGCCGCTGCCCCAGGTGCAACTGCCCGACGCCCTCGAGGGCGAGCGACAGGGTGAGCGAGTCCATCCAGGGGTACGCCGTGATGCGTCGGGCGATGACGTCCGCTGCCGGAAGGTGATGCGGGAACACGAAATCCTGACCGCCGTTCTCGAACGGCATGCTGTCGGGCTCGGCATAGGCCGTATCCGGCCGCAGCAGGTCCCAGGTTGTGCCCGCCAGCCGGGCCACGCCGCCCCGGGCGTTGAATGCACGCACCCACGCAGGGAGCATGTCCCCGTAGTAGCGGCTGGTCGTGAACTGGCCGCCGGCGAACCATAGCACCGGTCCGCGACCTCGCCCGATCGGGAGGATGGCGGCCCGATCCTTCCGCGACACGGACAGCACCCGCGCGTCGGGATCCTGCGCCAGCATCCAGTCGTACAGGGTGGATCCCTGGAACCGGCGGGGAGATGCCCCGACTGAATCAACGACTTCAAGGGCCGGAGCTGTCGGGTCTTGTATACCGCGGTTGTTGAGCACGATCCCCGTGTGAGTCGGCTCGCGGCCCGAGAGCATCGTGGCATGCCCGGGAGCCGTCTCGGTGGCCGCATGATCCTGCCGGCCGTGCTCGAACAGCGTGCCTTCGCTATAGAACCGTCGGAAGCCGCCGATCCATTGGCCGGCGAAGCGCCCCAGATAGTCCGCGCGCATCTGGTCGACTGCGACCAGGACGACCAGCGCCGGAGTGTCGGCGCGCGGAGGCGCGGCCTGCCCGGCGGCCATCCCCCGGAACAGCGGCAGGGCCGCGGCGAGACAAAGAGCGACGAAGGGTCTAGGAGCCAGGCTTCGTACCAAGAGGCCGATCCTCAGACTGCGCCCGCACCTGGATGCTCAGGGTACAACGGTCGCAGCGCACTGAGTAGAACGCGGGCCGGAACCTCGACGGAATGGGGAGTCGGTCGAAGCCGCGCCCGTCGCCGTTCGCGTCCACGGCGTAGACGCGGACGGTCAGACAGTCCCCGTCGCGAGGGCATGCGGGGGCGTCGGGCGAGCCTCGGACGAGGGCAAGGACCTCGAGCGTTTGACGCAGCATGTGTTCTCGCGGCTCGCCTGGAACCGGCCCAGCTCCTTCCTCGATGCTCAATGACACGGATCGCCCATCGCGACGCGCTAACGGTCGCATTCGCCTGTCAGCATTGTGTGACTGCTGAGTAACGAACGAGCCGCAGGCCTCGGCACTTTGCGAGGGGCCCGGACCGGCAAGGGGCCTCCCAAGCCTGCGGCCCCCAAGTGATTGATGCAGAAGATCTTACGAGAGTACACGGTCCGCGCCGGCGGTCACTGCCAAGGGCGAGGCCGCGGGCGAGGCTAGGAGCCCGTCTTCGAAGCCGCCAGTGGTGCGGCGCGCACCATCACTTCGCGCTTCAACAGCTTCGCCAGCACGTCCGCCTTCCGCTGCGCGCCCCACAATTCGAGCTTCAGATCGGTCGTCACCAGGCGCGGCACCACGTCTACCAGCAGTCGATCGGGCAACACCCGGAGCCGCATGGCCTCCACTGCGGAAACGTGCCCGCGGTCGAGCCCGCAGGCCACGCGCAGCAGGGCCGAGAGGCGGCGCACGCGGGCGCGCTCGGCCGGCTCGAGCGCCGCGTACTCGGGGTGCTTCTTGTTCGGGCCCCGCTTGCGGTGATAGCGGCTGATCAGCGCGATCTGCACGCGCTCCCGGGGCGGGAACGGCAGAGACTCCGCGTGAGCGATCAGGTGGTAGCTGTGCTTGTGATGGCTGGGGTACGACACGATCGTGCCGACATCGTGGAGCAGGGCCGCAGCCTCGAGCAGCTCCCAGTCCTCGGGAGCGCACCCGAGGCGCTTGCCGAGCACGTCGAACAGCTTTCGCGCGAGACGCGCCGTCTGCTCGCCGTGCCGGCGGTCGGCGCGGCAGCGGTCCGCGAACCGGCGCAGCGCCTTGGCCTTGCTCGGCGCCTCGCGGTCGCCGGCGGGGCGGGCGAGGTGGATCAGCAGCCCCTCCCGGAGCCCGAACGCCGAAACGGTGACCTTGGGCGCATCGAACAGCTCGAGCACTTCCGCGGCTACGGCGAGGCCGGCAACGATGATGTCGGCGCGCTCGGGATTGAGGCCGGCGACCTTGCGGCGCTCCGCGACATTCATCGCGACCAGCCACTCCAGGATCCGCTGCAGCTCTGCGGATGTCACTGAGGTGGCGTGGATGCCGCCCGGCGGGACGCTGCCCCGCTGCCGAGCCGCGGCGATGCGGGCCAGGTTGGTGAAGGTCCCGCCGGACCCGAACAGCTTCGCGGCGGCCCACTCCCCGCCCGGGATCGCGCGCCGGAGCTTCCGCCGCACCGCGCCGCGCAGGCGGCGTACGCTGGTGCCATCGTCCTCCGCGCCGGCCAGGAACTGCTCCGTAAGCCGCACTGCACCGAACGGCAGGGATACGACGCGGTCCACGAGGCCGCCGATCGCCAGCACCAGCTCCAGGCTTCCGCCCCCGATGTCCGCGACCACCGCGCGGCCCCGGCCGGTGGCGAAGTGCTCGCTCACGGAGAGGTACGCGAGCCTCGCCTCGGTCTCGCCGTCGATCACCTCGAGCGGGATGCCAATCTCCCTCTTGACGCGCTCCGCGAACTCGCGGCCGTTGGCGGCGTCGCGGACGGCGGAGGTCGCGACCAGGGCCACCCGGGAGGCGCCCCGCCGCTCCGCGGCCTGCACCATGCGGCCGAGCGACTCGAGCGCGCGCTCGACCGACTTGGGCGACAGCAGTCCCGTGGACGAGAGGCCCCGCGCCAGGCGGGGCTGGTCCTTGAGGTCGTCGATGATCTGGAGGTGACCGTCCTCGCCGCGCTCGGCGATCAGACAGCGAATCGAGTTGGAGCCGACGTCTATGGCGGCGAAGCGCTCAGTCGTCGGCGACATCGGTCGCGGGCGTCAGCAGCGACGGGTCGAGCAGGTTGGCGACCTCCCGGCGCAGCTCGGCCTGCACCTCTTCGACGGTGCGCGAGGCGTCGATCGTCGTGTAGCCATACTGCTCGGCCATCTGATCGAACTCCCCCAGGATCAGCGTCTGGTACTTGCGGAACGACGTATAGAGGTCGGGAGCGAGGCCGATGTCGCGCCCGGACTCCCAGTAGTCCAGCTCGCCGCCGCGGCGCAGCGTGCGGCGGATCAGCTCGTCGGGATCGAGCCGGAGAAAGAAGACCCGCCGCGGCACCAGGGCGAAACCGTAGAGCTTGGCGAGCCAGTCACGGTCGAGTCCCCGTACCGAGCCGCGAGCCATCGTCGTGTAGATGTAGCGATCGGCCAGGACGACGAACCCGCTGCGCAGGGCGGGGATGATCTCGTGCTCCAGCCGGTCGGCGAGGTCGGTGGCGTAGAACAGGGACATCGTCGTGCGATCGAACGAATGGCCTTCCTTCGCCAGCTCGATGCCGCGGCGGGTGAGCGCCGAGCGGACCAGCCCTGTGGAGGCGACGGCGAAGCCCTGGCCCTCGAGCCATCCCTGGAGCAGCTCAATGTGGGTGGAGCGCCCGACGCCGTCCGCCCCCTCGACGACGATCAGGTTGCCCGGCAGCTCGGTGCCCACGTCGAGCTTGGCCAGGCCGGCGCCGTAGAAGCGGGTGTCCATCAGGCGATCCTCGCGGTGGCCAGCCGCGCCGACCCCGCGCTCGGCCGCTCCGCGTGGGCTCGGCGCAGGCCCTTGAGGATCGGCTTGACCAGCTTGCGCATCTCGCGCTGCTGCTCGACCACGGAGCGGGCGCCGTCGAGCACCGTCAATCCGAACTCCTCGGCCACATGGTCGTACTCCTCGAGCACGCGGGTCTGGAAGATGCGGAACGACGTGATGGGATCGGGCGAAAGGCCGAGGTCCATCCCCGCCTCGTGGAACTTGAGCGAGATCCGGCCGCCGGTGATCCGCGCCACGGCCGTGTCAATGTCCACCCTGAAGTAGAGCGCCAGGTCTGGGCGGGTGGCGAAGTCGTACATGTTCCGGATCCACGCCTGGTCGCAGCCGCGGGCGGCGTCGCGCGCGAAGGCGGTGTAGGCGTACCGGTCGGCCAGCACGATCAGACCAGCCTGGAGCGGCGGCAGGATCGAGCGTTCGTGCCGGTCAGCGAAATCGGTCGCGTGGATCAGCGAGAAGGTGGTCGGCGAAAAGAGGTTCTTCTTCTTCCCCCGTCTCGTCGTGTCCTTCACGATCGGACTGGAATTCCACTCCGTGAACGAGACGTCGTAACCCTCCGAGACCAGGTACGTCTGGAGGAGCGACAGCTGGGTGGACTTCCCGGAGCCGTCGATGCCTTCGACGACGATGAGGCGTCCGGGGAAGTTGTGCGAGTCGTGGATGCCCATGGGTCCTTCACGCCGCGCCGTCGGGTGCGGGCCGTTCGTCTTCCGCGTGGTGCTTGATCGTCTTGCCTTCCGCCAGGAAAACTACGTCCTCGGCGACGTTCGTCGCGAGGTCGGCCACCCGCTCGAGGTTCCGCGAGACCAGGAGGAGCTCCATGCCAGCCCCGATAACTCGTTGATCCTCCATCATATGCGTGAGGAGGATGCGGAACACGGAATCGTTGAGCGAATCGACCGCGTCGTCCCGCCTGCAGACCTCCCGCGCCAGCGGGGCGTCGCCCCGCACAAAGGCGCTGAGGGCGTCCGCGAGCATCTTGCGCGAGAGGCGGGCCATCTCGACGATCTCCGGCTCGGGCACGATGTGCGGATTGGTCGCGAGCCGCTCGGCGGATTGGGCGATGTTGACGGCGTGGTCGCCCACCCGCTCCAGGTCGCCGACGATCCGGATCGCAGCGAAGATGAGTCGCAGGTCCTTCGCCATCGGCTGATGGAGCGCGATCAGCTGGAACGCCTGCTCCTCGATGCTGCTCTCCAACGTGTTGATCGTCTTGTCGCCCCGGATCACGTCCTGCGCCTTGACGCGGTCCCGGGTGAGGAGCGCGCTGACCGCCTTGCCCACGGCCTCCTCCGCCTCCGCCGATACGGCCATGAGGCGCTGCTTGAGCTGCGACAGCTCCTCGTGGAAATGGCGCTGTGGCTCGAGCGGAGTGGTCATCCGAATCTCCCGGTGATATACGCGTCGGTGCGCTCGTCGCGCGGGTTGGTGAAGATCTGCTGCGTCGCCCCGAACTCTACGAGGTGGCCCACGAAGAAGAAGCCGGTGTAGTCCGAGACGCGTGCGGCCTGCTGCATGTTGTGCGTGACGATGACGATGGTGTAGCTCGCCTTCAACTCCACGATCAACTCCTCGATCTTCTGCGTCGCGATTGGGTCCAGCGCCGAGCACGGCTCGTCCATCAACAGGACCTCGGGCTCGTTGGCCAGGGCCCGGGCGATGCAGAGCCGCTGCTGCTGGCCGCCCGAGAGCGAGGTGCCGAAGTCGTCGAGCCGATCCTTGACCTCGTCCCAGAGCGCGGCGTTGCGCAGCGACCGCTCCACCCGCTCGGGCATGTCGCGTTCAGCAACCGAGCCCGTCACTCGGGGCCCGTAGGCCACGTTGTCGAAGATGCTCTTGGGGAAGGGGTTGGGGCGCTGGAAGACCATCCCGATCCGCCGGCGCAGGTCCACCGGATCCACGGAGTGGCCGAACACCGACTCGCCGTCAAAGGCGATGTCCCCCCGGTGCCGGGTGCGCGGCAGCAGCTCCTGGAGCCGGTTGACGGAGCGGAGGAAGGTGGATTTCCCACACCCGGACGGGCCGATGAGCGCCGTCACCGCGTTCGGCTTGGCTTCGATGCTGATGTCGAAGAGCGCCTGCGTGGCGCCGTACCAGAAGCAGTAGTCCTTCGCGGCCAGCGTGCCGACGAGCCGGACCGTGCCGCCCGGAGTGACACGGACCGTGGGGGCGGCGGTCATCCGAACCGCCCGGTGATGTACGCCTCGGTCTGGGGCTTCTGTGGCGCGGTGAACATCCGGCTCGTCGGGCCCACCTCGATCAGCTCGCCAAGGTAGAAGAACGCGGTCACGTCGGACACCCGGCCGGCCTGCTGGAGGTTGTGGGTCACGATGACCACGGTGAACTCGCGCTTCAGCTCCTGGACCAGCTCCTCGATGTGGGCGGTGCCAGCGGGGTCCAGCGATGCGGTCGGCTCGTCGAGCAGGATCACCTCCGGCTCCGGAGCCACCGTGCGGGCGACGCAGAGCCGCTGCTGCTGGCCGCCCGAGAGGTTCATCGGCGAGTCGTGCAATCGGTCCTTGACCTCGTCCCACAGGGCGGCGCGCCGGAGTGAGTGCTCGATCACGCGGTCCCGTTCGGCACGCGCGATGGGAGGTCCAACCGCCAGACCCGCGGCGACATTCTCCGCGATGGTCATGGTGGGGAACGGCGTCGGGCGCTGGAAGACCATGCCGATGCGCCGGCGCACTTGGACCGGGTTGATTCCGGTGTCGTAGATGTCGTAGCCGTCGAGCAGGACGCGGCCGGCGACGCGGGCGCCCGGCACCAACTCGTGCATCCGGTTCAGCGACCGGAGCAGGGTGGACTTGCCGCAGCCGGAGGGACCGATCAGGGCTGTGACGGTGTTCTCGCGGCAGGCGAGCGTCACGTCCCGCACGCCGGAAACGCCCCCGTACCAGGCCGTGAGCGCGTCCGTGGCGAGCCGCGGCACGGTCGCGGGCGCCGCCTGGGCCGGCGGGGCCGCCTTTGCAGGCGGCGTGGTGGCGGGCGGGTTCGTCACGGGCGGACCAGGCCGCACCCGCTCACGCGTGCTGGCGCTTGGCACGGACCACCGCGCGGGCGATGAGGCTCAAGGCGAGGACGAGCACGATCAGCACGAGGGCCCCCGCCCACGCCTGCCGGTGCCACTCGTCGTACGGGCCGAGGGCGTACGCGTAGATCTGGAGCGGGAGCGCGGCCATCGGGCCCAGCAGCCTCGTCGAGAAGAACTGGTTGCCCAGCGCCGTGAACAGGAGCGGCGCCGTCTCTCCGGCGACCCGGGCCACCGCGACGAGGCAGCCGGTCACGATCCCGGCGGCCACGCTGCGCACGACCACCTGCAAGGAGGTACGCCAGCGCGGGTAGCCGAGAGCCAGGGCCGCCTCCCGGAGCGAATTGGGGACCAGGCGCACCATCTCCTCGGTGGTCCGGGCGACGATCGGCACCAGGATCATGCCGAGGGCAAACCCGCCCGCCAGCGCCGAGAAGTGGCCCATCGGCTTCACCAGCCAGGTCCACGCGAAGATGCCGATGACGATGGAGGGAACGCCGTTCAGGACGTCGGCCACGAACCGGACGGTGAAACCGAACCGTCCGCCGCCGAACTCGGCGAGGAAGATACCGGTCGCCACGCCGATCGGAACGCCGATCAAGCAGGCCAACCCGACGATGATCAGCGTGCCCACGATGGCGTGGGCGAATCCGCCGCCAAGCTCCCCGACCGGCACGGCCGACTTGATGAAGAAGTTCAGATCGAGGGATCCAGCGCCCTTGACCAGGAGCATGATGAAGATGACGGCGAGCGGGAGGATCGCGAGCGCCGCGGCCCCGTAGGTCACGCCCGTCATGGTCGAGCCGATCAGCCGGCGAGCGAGACGGCCGCGCATCAGATGGCCGTGCTGCCCACCGCCGAGCCCCGGGCCACGCGCCAGACCAGCACGCGCGCCAGGGCGTTGACGATGACCGTGATGAGGAACAGCACCGCCCCGACCAGGAAGAGCGACGAGAGGTGTATGTCGGACACTGCTTCGGAGAACTCGTTGGCGATGGCGGCCGCGATGGTGTAGCCGGGCTGGAGCAGCGATGCCGACACCTCGTGGCGGTTCCCGATCAGCATGGTCACAGCCATCGTTTCGCCAAGGGCGCGGCCCAGTCCGAGAATCACAGCGCCCATGATGCCCGCCCGCCCGTACGGCAGCACGACGTGCCACACGGTCTCCCACCGCGTCGCGCCCAGGGCCAGGCCGGCCTCCCGCTGGTCCGCAGGCACCGCCAGCAGCACTTCCCGCGACACGGCGGCGATGTACGGCAGGATCATCACGGAGAGAATCACGCCCGCTGCCAGGACCGAGGGGCCATAGAACACGCCGCTGAAGATCGGCAGGTGCCCCAGCACCGGCCGCACCACGGGCCAGAGGTGGTCGCGCAGGAGGGGAATCAGGACGAACATGCCCCACAGACCGTAGATGACGCTCGGGACGGCGGCCAGCAGCTCGATGAGCGTCGCCACCGGCGTGCGCAGCCACCGCGGGGCGAACTCGGTGAGAAACACGGCGCACCCCAGGGCCAGCGGCACGGCGATCACCAGGGCCACCAGCGAGGAGTACAGCGTGCCGAAGATCAGCGGCAGGGCGCCGAACTGGCCGCGCACCGGGTCCCACACGCTGGTGGTGAGGAACGACAGGCCGAACTGGCGCACCGCCGGCATGGCTTCCGACACCAGCTCGACGGCGATCAACAGGAGCAGCAACGGGAGGAGACACGCGAGGACGGTGAGCGCGACGCGGAAGATTACGTCGCCGCGGCTCACCGTCCTCAGGGCCCGCCACCGTTCTTCGGCCGTGGAGCGTGGAGGGATCTCCGGCTCCAGAACGGTGGCGGAAAGGTCAGTCAACGCTTAGCGCCCGCGGTAGTTGCGGGGGAGGACCGCTTTGCCGTCTACGGTCACGCTCTTCAGACGCTCCTCCTCCAGTTGCACGACGCGGCGGGGGAGCGGCGCGTATGACAGGTCCTTGCAGTACTGCTCGCCGTCGTGCACCGCCCACCACACGAACTCGAGCAGGGCCCTGGCCTTGGTCGCATCGGTCATCTGCTGCGGCACGAGCAGCCATGTAAACGAGGCGATCGGATATACGTCCCGGCCGTCCGCATCGGTGATGGACACCCGGAAATCGGTGTTCGCGTCCAGCGAGGCCACGGCGCCCGCGGCGGCGTTGGTCGTCGTCTCGAGCGTCGCCTGGATGTAGTTGCCGGCCTTGTTGCGCACCAGACCGTACCCGATGTTGTTCTGAATCGCGTAAATCAACTCCACATAGCCCAGGGCGCCAGGGGTCTGCTTCACGATGTTCGCGACGCCCGGGTTCCCCTGGCCGCCGAGGCCGACGGGCCAGTTCACCGAGGTCCCCTTGCCGACGCGCTGCGCCCAGTCCGGGCTCACCTTCGAGAGGTAATCGCTCCAGATGTACGTGGTGCCGGAGCCGTCCGACCGGTGCGCGACCACGATGTCCTGATCGGGCAGATTCACGCCCGGGTTGATGGCCGTGATCCGGCTGTCGTTCCACTTGGTGATCTGGCCGAGGAAGATGGCCGCCAGGACGTCGCCTGTGAACTTCAGCTGCGCGGTGACGCCCGGGATGTTGTACGTGGGCACCACGGCGCCGAGCACCGTGGGCAGGTGATACACGTTGCCGTTCACTGCCTGGATCTGCGCGTCGGTCATCGGGCCGTCGGTGGCGCCGAAGTCCACGGTCTTGTCGGTGAACTGGCGGATGCCGCCGCCCGAGCCGATGGCCTGGTAGTTGATCTCGACGTTGGGATGCGCGGTGTGATACTCCAGCACCCACTTCGAGTAGATGGGATTGGGGAACGTCGCGCCGGCGCCGTTGAGGCGCACGGTCTCCTGGGCCGCCGCGCCACCGGCGAGGAGCGTCGTCGCGGCCGCTGCCGCGAGGAGGTACGTCAGTGCCTTGGTCATCAGTATGCCCTGGTCAGAAGGTGAACTGGGTCTGGAACGCGACCTGCTGGAGCTTGCGCGGCGCCGTCGTGGAGCCGGTCACGCTGCCCTGGAGCGACGTGTTGTCGAGATCCAGGAGCAGGCGCAGGTTCGAGGTGAGCTGGTACGAGGCGCCCACAATGATCGTCGTGCGCTTGTCGTTGCTGTTGGCCACGGCGCTGTTGGCGGTGTTCGGATCCACGATGTCCACGCGCCCGACGACGGCCAACGGCGAATCCGGAATGTGCAGGACGCCGAACGCGCTGAGGATGGAGCCCTTGACGTCCGGCTTGGCGCCGGCGGGGTAGCCAGACGTGCTGTCTTCCGTCGACACGTACTCGCCCGCCAGGGTGAGCATCTTCGAGCGGAACGACAGCATGCCGATGAAGCGGTTGCGCGTGCCACCGCTGGTCGGCGCGCCGCCCTGCGCGTACCCCGTCAGACGGAGGCCGCCCACGCGGCTGCCGTCGTCGGTGCCGAGGACGCGGACCGACACGCGGCCGGCATACGCCTTGTGCTGGTCGCCCGGGGCGCCGCTGTAGTTGTTCCCGTTGAAGACCGACGCCTGGAAGTCAACCAGCTCGCTGTTGATGTTGCCGTCAACGCCGGCGCCGAAGTCGGCGGAGGACATGTAGCCGTTGCGGTCCACCGCCACGGGCCCCTGCATGCGGTAGTCCCACAGCGCCTCTTCCCAGTCGATCCACGGCGTCGTGATGAGTCCGATCCGGTAGGTCAGAGCGCTGCCGGCCGGCGTCCAGTTCACGAACGCGTACTTGAGCCGGTAGGTCCGGGAGCCGTCGGCGTTCTGATAGATGTCGCCGGTCACGCGAGTCATGATCCCGCCATTGAATCGCCCGATGACGTTCAAGTACGCGCGCTTGACGTCGAAGTTGCTGTTGCTGTTCGCGCCCGGGGGGGCCGAATCCAGCTGCCCGGCGAACTGTGCATACACGACGCCGCCGACGGTGACCTGGGGTGCCGTGGGCGCGTTCTGCGCGACCACGGGTGCGGCGGCGACCGCTGCGGTCACGAACGTGGCCGCGAGCGTCCGACGTAGCAGTTGCGCCATGACTTGCTCCTTGAGGCTTTGTGGTGACGTGGGGACGACGGATCGTCGCTTCGACAGCGCGGCTAAGAAAGCGCCCCCGCGTCACGCTGAGGTGCCCGGCACGTAACAACCCTGTAACTGCGAATGGCGGCCTCGCCACAGCCGTATGCCGCTAGCTGAGCAGGCTCCGCGCTGCGAGCGCTCCTGCGAGGCCAAGTGCAGCACCCGCAAGGACATCGGTGCGGTGATGGACCCGGAGCCGGACGCGCGAGAGGCAGATCGCCCCCGCGAGTGGCAGTGCCAGCGGGGCCAGCCAGGGGTGCGCGAAGGAGAGCGAGGCCGCCACGGCCGTCGCGGCGGCGCTGTGCCCCGAGGGGAACGAGAAGGGATCGGGGATGGCGACCTCGGCGAGCAACACTCCGTTCGCGTCGCACGGTCGGGCGCGGGCCACCGTGCGCTTGAGGATCTGCACGGCGACGTGGGACATCACATTGGCGACGAGGGCGGTGCGACCGGCGGCCGCCAGGTGCCCACCCGCCAGAGCGAGCGCGGCGGGGATGCCGACCGTGGACGGGGCGCCGCCGAGGTGCGTGATCCAGCGCATCAGGCCACCGCGGCGACCGGCTCGGCGACCACGAACGCGTCGCGCAGCACGCGGCCCTCGTACTCATCGGGGACGTCGAGGCCGAGCCACCAGAGCAGGGTGGGCGGAACGTCGAGGATCGATGTCGGCTGGTGAATCACGTGTCGCCTGCGGACTCGCGGCCCCGCGAGCAGGAGCGGAATGCGGTCGTTGACGGGGTGGGGCGCGTCGTGGTCCGTCGGGGCGACGCCGCCTCCACCATGGTCCGCCAGGACCACGAAGAGGGAGTTGGCGACGCAGCCGCGGAGGATGCCGGCGGCGACATCCACTTCGCGGACTGCCTCGAGATACTGGCGCGACATCCAGCCATGCGCGTGCCCGGCGCGATCGCAGTCGTTCACGTACACGAACACCAGTCCGTCGGGGACGAACCGGAGCCGCCCGAGCGCGGCGGCGGCGACGTGCCGCGCCGGCCCCGCCGTGGCAATGAACCGGCTGACGCCCGCGAACGAGCTGAGCACGCGAGCGATCGGGACCTCGGTCGCCTTGATGGCGCCCGCCACGACGACGGTGGGCAATCGGCGCGCCGCGAGCTCCTTGGGGATCGGGCGGAGCTTGCCGAGCCGACGCAGCGCCGTGAGCCCGGGCTCCGTCAACTGGTGCGTGGCCGGACCGACTCCGGTCGTGAGCGACAGCAGCGCCGGGACGGTCGCGCTCGGGCGGACGGTGAGCGCGAACGCCGCGTGCGAGTAGTCGGAGGTCAGGGTCGAAAGTGACGGCGCGAGCGCCGGACGGATCGCGTCGGGCTGCAGGCCGTCCACCAGGAAGACTACGCAGCGCGCCATTGGGACTCCTCGGTGCGGCGTCCAAGGGCCGCGGCGTAATCGGAGAGCAACCGCTCATCCTCCTCGCCGCGGTCGGCCATCACGGCCGCGAGCCGGGCCTCCGCGCCCATGCGCTGACGCAGATCCGGATCGAGAACGAGCTGGGAGATGGCTGAGGCGAAGCCCCGCGCGTCATCAGGCGGGATCAGAAACCCGTTCGTCCAGGTCGTGACGCTCTCGCGGAACCCGCCCGCATCGGCCGCGATCACGGGCAAGCCGGATGCCATCGCCTCGACCGCCACGAGGCCGCAGGTCTCGGTGCGTGAAGGCAGGACGCAGAGGTCGGCGCTCGCGTAGAGCACGGCAAGCGTGGACACGTCCATGAAGCCAAGCTGGATGGCCCACGGCATCTCGCGGGCACAGCGTCGGGCGAGAGGGCCGTCGCCGGCGAACAGGAATACGGCGCGACCGCCCAGCTCGGCGTGGGCACGCGTCCACGCCTCGGCGAGCACCTCGATGTTCTTTTCCTTCGCGATCCTGCCGACGTAGAGCACCAGCGCCGCCGCGTCGGGCACCCCGAGCCGGCGCCGCAGCGCCACGTCCCGCTTGCGGTGGTCGAACTGCGCCGTGTCCGCCGTGCGCCCCCAGACACGCACCCGCGTAAGCCCCCGCCGCTCCAGCTCGGCCTTCACGAACGCGCCCGGCGTGTGGGTAAGCGCGGCCGGGTGGTGAAACCAGATCAGCCAGTGCCAGATCGCGGCCTCCAGCGTGCCGAGACCGTAGTAGCGGCTGTGCTGGGGAAAGTCGGTGTGGTACGAAGTCACGAGGGGCAGGCCGCGCCGCAGCGTGTACTGGCGCCCGATGAGCCCCACCGGGCCCTCGGTCATCACGTGGACGAGGTCGGGACGGAAGGCGTCCAGGAAGAGCGCGACGCGGCGTGGCTGGGGGAGCGAGAGGCGTAGGGCCGGATAGAGAGGAAAGGCCACAGAGGGTACGCGCAACTCGACATCCGCCGTCCCCGGCTGCGAGACGGGATACTCCGGCGCGACCACGACGACGTCTTGTCGCGCCCGGCCGAGTACCTCCACGACGCGACGGACGATCGTGGTGACGCCGTTGACCTGTGGCGTGTAGGTGTCGGTCACGAGCGCGATGCGCACGCGTCGAGGATCGCCACGCTCCGTCAAGCCGCGGCGACGCCCGCGTCACGTATCCGTAACGGCTTGCGGTTCTTGGTCTTCCGGGGAACGCCGCGGATCGCGGCGCCGGCTCAACCGGTGGGGGGCTCCGGGAAGAGCACGCGGATGGTCGTGCCGGCGCCGAGTGCGCTTTCGGCGGTGACGCGCCCGCCGTGGGCTTCGACGAGGTGCTTCACGATCGCGAGGCCCAGGCCGGTGCCGCCCAGCTCGCGGGAGCGCGCCGCGTCCACCCGGTAGAACCGCTCGAAGATCCGGGGCAGGTGGTCGCTGGGAATGCCCACCCCGGTATCGCTGATCTCGACGATGACCCCCTCCGTCGACCGGCTGGAGCGCACGGAGACCCTGCCGCCCGGCGGCGTATACCGCACGCTGTTGTCCAGGATGTTGAGGAGAATCTGGCGTGCGCCCGGGCCGTCGGCCTTCACGGCCGCGGCGTTGGGCGCGATCTCGGACTCGAACGTGAGCCGCTGCGCGTCGGCGCGCGGCTTGACCGTGGTCCAGACCTCCTGGATGAGCGGCGCCAGCGCGAGCCACTCCAGACGCGGCGTCCACGCGCCGGACTCGATGCGCGAGAGGTCGAGCAGATCGTCCACCAGCTGCTGCATCCGCTGCGCGTTCGCGAGGACCTTCTCGATGAAGCCCTTCCGGATGTCGGGCGGCGTCTCTTCGGCGAGGAGCGTCTCCGCGTAACCGCGGATCACCGTGAGCGGGGTCTTGAGCTCGTGCGAGACGTTCGCGACGAAGTCGCGGCGCACGTTCTCCAGGCGCTTGAGTCCCGTGATGTCGTGGAGCACGAGCACCGCGCCGCCGGTGGGGAGCGGGTGCCCGGAGAGCAGGACCGTCCGGTCGTCGAGCTCGATCTCCAGGCCGGCGCTGGCTCCGCCGGCGAGGCTCTTCTCCACGAGGTCGTGCGCGGGGCGCTGACGGAACAGCTCCAGGGCCACCGGGGGCGGGCCAGCCGGGGCGAGCCGCAAGAGCTCGCGGGCTGCCGGATTGAGCGCAGTGACGGCTCCGGAGGCGTCGAGGGCGATGACCCCCTCGACCATCGAGGAGATCAGCGCGGTCATCTCGGCGCGTTCCCGCTCCAGATCGGCCATGCGCCGAGAGAGGTTCTCCTGCAGCGTGCGCAGGGTGCGCGCCAGATCGCCGACCTCGTCGCGGCCGCGGGTGTCGATCGTCGTGGAGGTCCCGTGCGCGAACGCCTGGGCGGCCTCCCGCAGGCGGAGCAGGGGGCGCGCGACGGAACGCGCGAATCCGAACGCCAGCACGGCGCCCACGGCGAGGGCCAGGAGGCCGCCGAGGAGCACCGCGTTCTGCGCGTCCGCGACGACGGCGTCCACCTGCGGCAGCGGCGTCGAGACGCGCGCGGCGCCGCCGGCGATCGGCATGGCGACCTTGAGCTCCCAGCGCCCGGTCGAGACGCTGTGCCTGAGGTCGGTGCCCGTCGCGCCGTGGAGCGCGGCCCTGAACTCCGGGCGGGTCGCATGGTTCTCGAGCGTGGCCAGCTGGTCGTGCGGGAAGTCGGAGTCGGCGATGACCAGGCCCGTCGTGTCGATGACGGTCACGCGCCTCCCGGTCTCGCGGCCGAGGCGGTAGACCAGCGCGTCCAGCGCCGCGCCGTGGCGGCCCGCGACCGCGTGCACGAGGAAGGCGGTCTCGCGCGTGACCTCGACGGTGGCCTCGGTGAGCAGCCGAGAGCGGAGGGAATGGTCGGCGGCGATGACGAGCGTGATGGAGCTCGCCGCGACCAGCAGCACGTAGGACGCGAACAGCTTGCGGGAGAGCGTCACTTGGCGCGGCCGCGCGGCGGATCGCCGCGGAACCGGTACCCGAAGCCGCGCACCGTCTCGATGGCGCCGCCGGCCGCGCCGAGCTTCGAGCGCAGGCGCTGCACGTGCATGTCCACGGTCCGCGTCTGGATGTCGGGCTGCGACTCCCAGACGGACTCGAGGAGCTGGGGGCGGCTCTGGACCCGGCCGCGCCGCTCGACAAGCAGCAGCAGGAGGCGATACTCGATCGGCGTGAGGTCGACGGCGGAGCCGTCCACCGTGACGACGTGCGCACCCCGGTCGATCGCGATCGTCCCTACGCGGAGCAGGGGGCCGGAGGCGGCGGACGGCGCGCGCAGGCGGCGCAGGACGGCGCCCACCCGCAGCACCAGCTCCTCGGGGCTGAAGGGCTTGGTCAGGTAGTCGTCCGCGCCGCCCGAGAGGCCCTTGATGCGGTCGGTTTCGTCGCGCCGCGCGGTGAGCACGATGACGCCGATCTCCCGGGTCTCCTCGCGGCGCCGGACCTCGGCGAGCACGTCGTACCCGCTGCGGCCGGGCAGCATCAGGTCGAGGACGATGAGGTCGGGGCGCTCCGCGGCGACGGCTTCGAGGGCGGCGACGCCGGTGCCGGCGGTGCTGACCCGGTAGCCGGCCTTGGCGAGATGATAGGCGACGAGCGCCGTGATGTCGCGCTCGTCGTCCACGACGAGGACGTGCGCCTCGGGCGCAGGCATGGCGCGGAGTATCGCCTTGCCATCGGCGCGAAGCAACCCGCCTGCGCCGGGGTGACTTCGGGATTCGAGCGGCATCGCGCGGGCGGCGCGACGGATGGTCACGCGGTATCGCAATCCTGCTCCGGCGCCATTGCGACCCCCGCCGCGGCCCTTACATTTCCTTATGGCTCTCCTCTCGACGTTCGTCGCGGGCGCCATGCTCCTCGCCGCACAGGCGCGAGCGGCCGGCGACTCGATCCTGCTCCGGGTTCTCACGACCAACGATTTCCACGGCTCGCTCGAGGCGAAGGTGCTCGCGTGGAGCAACCAGCGCCCCGTCGGGGGCGCCGCGGCCGTCGCCGGGATGATGGACCGGATGGCGCAGGCCTGCGGGTGCGTCACGATCCGGCTCGACGCCGGCGACGTGATGCAGGGCTCGCCCGCCTCGAACCTCACGTACGGCAAAGGGAGCGTCGAGGCGTTCAACGCGATGGGCTACGCGGCCTCCGCGATCGGCAACCACGAGTTCGACTGGGGCGTGGACACGCTCGCCGCCCGCGTACGGGACGCGCACTTCGCCTGGCTGTCCGCGAACCTGCGGGAACGGAGCACCGGCCGCGCGCCGCCCTGGACCGCGCCGTGGCGGATGCTGACGGCGGGGCGCTGGCGCGTCGCGGTGGTGGGCTACAGCACCGAGGAGACGCCCTCGACCACCCGTCCGTCGAACGTCGCCGCGCTGGAGTTCGACTCCGGCCCCGCCCGGCTCGACGCGGCCATCGCGTCGGCGCGCGCGGCGCATCCCGACTTCGTGATCGTGGTGGCCCACGCCGGCGCGTTCTGCGACCGCGGCCGGGGCTGCGCTGGCGAGGTGATCGACCTCGCGCGCGCCCTCACGCAGCGCCCCGACCTGATCGTGAGCGGCCACACCCACTCCCTGATCACGACCACGGTCAACGGCATCCCGATCATCCAGGCCCGCTCCAACGGCACCGCCCTGGGCGTGGTGGACTTCGTCGACAGCGCGGGCGTCCGGGTGGCGCACCTGCGGGTCGAGACGGTCTGGGCCGACCGCGAAGCCCCGGACACCGCCGTCGCGCGCGTGGTGGACACGTACGTGGCGCGGGCCCGGCCCCTGGCCGACCGGGTGATCGCGACGCTCGCGGGGCCCCTGGGCCGCACCGGCGACCAGTACCCGCTCGGGAACCTGCTCGCCGACGCCTACCGGGCGGCGGCGCACGCGGACGTGGCGATCGTGAACAACGGCGGCATCCGCGCCGACCTGCCGGCGGGCACGGTGACCTGGGGCCAGCTGTTCGAGGTGGTCCCGTTCCAGAACTTCGTCGTGCGGGTCAGCGTGAGCGGCGCGGTGCTGCGGGCCGCGCTCGAGCACGCGGTCGGGATGGCGGAAGCGCGGGCGCACGTCTCCGGCATCATGGTGAAGGTCGCGCCCGCCAACCCGGCGGGCCAGCGCGTGACGGCGGTGACGCTCGCCGACGGGCGGCCGGTGCTCGATTCCGCGACCTACACGCTCGCGGTGCCCGATTTCATGGCGGCGGGCGGGAGCGGCTTCGCGATGCTGCGCCTGCCGTCGGAGAACACCGGCGTCGTGGACGTGGAGGCGGTCGTCAACTACTTGCGGTCGCTCCCGCAGCCGGTCCGCGCCCCTGACGAAGTGCGCGTGGACGCCGGGAGGTCGCCGTGAGCGCGCGGACCGAGCGCGCGCCGGCGCTCACCAGGGACCTGATCCGGCGGATGCCCAAGCCGGAGCTGCACGTCCACCTCGACGGCAGCCTGCGGCCCAGCACGCTGGCCGAGCTGGCCCGCGACCAGAAGATCAAGCTGCCCACGACCGATCTCGCGGAGCTGACGGACTACCTGCAAGTGCACGACGCGCGGAACCTGATGGACTACCTGCAGCGCTTCGAGGTGACGCTCTCGGTGCTCCAGGTCCCCGAGGCGCTCGAGCGCGTGACCTACGAGCTGGTGCAGGACGGCGCCGCCGACGGCGTGCGCTACATGGAGATCCGCTATTCGCCGATCCTCTGCACGAAGAAGGGGATGCCGCTGACCGAGGCGGTGGAGGCTCCGCTGCGCGGGATGCGGCGCGCGGAGAAGGACTTCGGCGTGCGCACCGGGCTCATCATCTGCGGGATCCGGAACATGAGCCCCGCGACCTCGATGGACCTCGCCAACCTCACGGTCGCGTTCAAGGGGAAGGGCGTAGTGGCGTTCGACCTGGCGGGCGCCGAGTACAACTACCCCGCCAAGAAGCACCGCGAGGCCTTCTATACGGTGGTGAACGCCAACGTCGCCGCGACGATCCACGCCGGCGAGGCGTACGGTCCCGAGTCCATCGCCCAGGCGCTGCATTACTGCCACGCGGACCGCATCGGGCACGGCACCCGGCTGTTCGAGGACGCCGACCTCGAGCGCTACGTGAACGACCGCCGCGTGCCGCTGGAAGTGTGCGTCACCTGCAACGTGCAGACCCACGCCGTGGCGTCCGTCGAGCGCCATCCCGTGCGGCGCTACTTCGACCTCGGGATCGTGGTGTGCCTGAACACCGACAACCGGCTGATGAGCGCCACCACGGTGACCGACGAGTACTGGCTCGCGCACACCAAGCTCGGGTTCTCGCGCGAGGAGATCGAGCGGATGATCCTGTACGGCTTCGAGAGCGCCTTCATGACGCACCAGGAGCGGACCAAGATGGTGGAGCAGGCGAAGGCGGACCTCGCGAAGCTGCGGGACTGACGGAGGAGGCGGAAGCGTGGCGGACATGATCCGGGACGCGGCGGACGCCGTCCGGAAGGCGATCGGGAAGCGGAAGCCGGAGGTCGCGCTCGTCCTCGGGTCGGGGTTGGGCTTCCTGGGCGACGAGATCGCGGACGCGGTCCGGCTGCCCTATGCGACGATCCCGGGCTTCCCGCAGCCCACGGTCCAGGGCCACGCCGGCGAGCTGATCGCGGGGACGCTGGAGGGGCGCGGCGTGATCGCGCAGAGCGGCCGCTTCCACATGTACGAGGGCCATCCCGACGCCGTGGTGGCGCTGCCGGTGCGGGTCTTCGCGACGCTCGGCGTCCGGACGCTGATCGTGACGAACGCCGCGGGCGGGATCCGCCGCACCTTCCGCCCCGGTTCGCTCATGCTGATCGCCGACCACATCAACACGACCGGCCGCTTCCCGCTCTCGGGGCCGCTGCTCGAAGGCGAGGAGCGCTTCCCGGACATGTCGGACCCCTACGACGCGGAGCTGCGGACCGTGGCGCGCCGCATCGCGGCCGAAGAGCGGATCCCGCTCGAAGAGGGCACGTACGCGGCGACGCTCGGGCCCGCGTACGAGACCAGGGCGGAGATCGAGATGCTGAAGCGCGTCGGCGCCGACGCCGTCGGGATGAGCACCGTGCCCGAAGTCATCGTCGCACGCGCGCGCGGGATGCGCTGCATCGGCATCTCGACGGTCACGAACCTCGCCGCGGGACTCGGCGCTCCGACGCTGTCGCATGCCGAGGTGCTGGAGACGGCGAACCGGGTGAAGGGCGACCTGGCCCGTCTGGTCCGGGGGATCGTCAGGAGCCTGTAGCAGCCGCCGCCACGAAGTGGTTCAGCGGGCCGTGGCCCCGGCCCAGACCCGGGGCGGCGGCCATCGCGCGATGTACGAAGTCGAGCGCGTCGGGCACGGCCCGCTCGAGCGGGCGGCCGAGGGCGAAGCCGGCCGCCACGGCGGCCGAGAGGGTGCAGCCGGTCCCGTGGGTCGAGGTGGTCGCCAGCCGCGCATGCGCGAACCGCGTGACGCCCGCGCCCGTCGCCAGCACGTCCACGAGGTCGCGCCCCGCGTCCGCCAGATGCCCGCCCTTCACGAGCGCCGCCCGGGCGCCCATCTTCACCAGCGCGCGGGCGGCGCGCTCCATCTGTTCGACGGTCCCGACGGGCTCGCCGACCAGGATCTGCGCCTCGTCGAGGTTGGGCGTGACCAGCGTCGCGAGGGGGACGAGTCGCGACGCGATGCCCGCCTCGGCCTCGCGCACCAGGAGCCGGTCGCCCGAAGTGGCGACCATCACGGGGTCGAGGACATAGTTGGGCAGGCGGAAGCGGGCGACGGCATTCGCGACGGCCTCGACGACCTCCGCGGTCGCCAGCATCCCGCTCTTGAAGGCGTGCGGCGGCAGGTCGTCGGCGAGCGCCTCGATCTGCCGGGTGACGAGCGCGGCGCTGAGCGCCTCCCAGCCGCGCACGCCGACCGTGTTCTGCGCCGTGACCGCGGTGATGACGCTGGTGCCGAAGACGCCGAACTGATGGAAGGTCTTGAGATCGGCCTGGATTCCCGCGCCGCCGCCGGAATCGGACCCCGCGATCGTGAGGGCGATCTGCATGTCGGGTAATCTGCACACCCTGCTCCGTGATCTCCAACGCCGCAAGGCGCGGGAGCGCCGCGGGCTCGTGGTGGCGGAAGGGCGCCGGCTGGTGATGGACGCGCTCGAGGCCGGCGTGAACGTGAAGGCGCTCCTGGTCGCGGAAGACTCGACGGGGGCGCTGGATCCGGTGCTCCAGGCGGCCACGCGGCGCGGTGTGACGGTCGAGACCGCGCCGCGCCGCGCCTTCAACGAGCTGGCGGACACGGAGACGCCGAGCGGCGTGCTGGCGGTGGTGGAGTGGCGGCCGAAGACGCTGGCGGACCTGGCACTCGAGCGGCACGCGACGCTGCTGGTGCTCGACGCGGTGCAGGACCCGGGAAACGTCGGCGGGATGATCCGGACCGCGTACGCGCTCGGCGCCGCCGCCACCGTGGCGCTCGACGGGACGGCGGACCCCGGCGCGCACAAGGTGCTTCGCGCGGCGATGGGCGCGGCCTTCAGGCATCCGGTCGTCGAGGCGCGGTGGGCCGCCTTCGCGGCGTTCGCGCAGGACAATGACGTGGCGATCTGGGCGGCGTGCCAGGGTCGCGAGCCGCCCGAGGGACGGCCGGACCGGCTCGCGCTGGTCGTGGGGAACGAGGGCGCGGGCTTGCGCCCGGAGGTCATCGCCGCCGCGGCGCGGCAGGTCGGCGTGCCGATGCAGCCGGGCGCGGAATCGCTCAACGCCGCCACCGCCGCGGCCATCCTGCTCTACGAGGTGACGCGTGGACGTCGCTGAGCCCGTGCTGGCGGTCTTCGCCGGCGTGTGGGGCGCGATGCTGGGGAGCTTCCTCAACGTCTGCGTCTGGCGGCTCCCGCGGGACGAGTCGGTCATCCGTCCCGCGTCGCATTGCCCCGGCTGCGGCAAGCCGATCGCGTGGTACGACAACATCCCGCTGCTCTCCTGGGTCTTCCTCCGGGCGCACTGCCGCCACTGCGGCGCCCCCATCAGCATGCAGTATCCCCTGATCGAGCTGGCGGTCGCGCTGATATGGGCCGGCGCGGTCGTCCGGTGGAGCGCGTCGTGGGACGCGCTGAGCGCCGCCGTGCTGACGACGCTCCTGCTCGGCATGGCGCTCACCGACGCGCGCCACTACCTGATCCCCGACGAGTTCTCCCTCGGCGGCCTCGGTGCCGGCCTCGCACTCTCCTTCGTCCCCGGCGGGATCAGTCCGGTCGGGTCGCTGCTGGGCGCCGCCGCGGGCTTCGCGCTGTTGTGGGTGGTGAAGACCGGAGGCGATTGGGCGCTGGCGCGCGGGATGATCGGCGGCGAGGAGCTGCAGCAGGTGCTGGAGGCGGGCGAGAAGCCGACCACGCTGGGCGCCGGCGACCTCAAGATGATGGCGATGATCGGGAGCTTCCTCGGCTGGCGCGGCGTGCTCCTCACGGCGTTCCTGGGATCGGCCGCGGGGGTGCTGGTCTTCCTCCCGCTCGTCCTCCTCAAGCGCCGGAGCCCCATCCCCTTCGGCGTGTTCCTCGCAGTCGGGGCGGTCGTGACGCTGGTCGTCGGCGACGCGCTCATCGCCTGGTACTCTGGGATGCTGGTGGGGAGCGTGCCGTGAGCTTGAAACCGGGTGAAGGGTCCAGGGGGTAGGGTGTAGCATGACCGAAGGACTGTTCGGGACCTCCGAGACCGGGGACGACGTGCTGGAGCGGCTCGGCTACGATCTCACCGCGGCCGCGCGGCGCGGCGACCTCGAGCCGGTGCGCTGCCGCGACGCGGAGGTCAGCCGCGTGGTGGACATCCTGCTGCGCCAGACGAAGCACAACCCCGCCCTGGTCGGGGAGGCGGGCGTCGGCAAGACGGCGATCGTCGAGGGGCTCGCGCAGCGCGTGGTCGCGCGCGACGTGCCCGCGGCCCTGCGCTCCGTCAAGATCTGGGCCCTCGACCACGTCGCCCTGCTCGCCGGCACCGTGTACCGGGGGCAATACGAGGACCGCCTGCGCCGCCTGGTGAAGGCGGTCTCCGAGGACCCGGACGTCATCCTCTTCGTCGACGAGCTGCACAACCTCATCGGGCAGGGCACGGCGATGGGCGCGGCGATGGACGCCGCCAACATGCTGAAGCCGGCGCTGGTGCGCGCCGACATCCGCGTGATCGGCGCCACGACGGCCGCGGAGTACGAGCGGTGGATCAAGGGGGATCCCGCGCTGGAGAGGCGCTTCCAGCCGGTGCTGGTCGGCGAGCTGAGCGGCGAGCAGACGCTGGAGATCCTGAAGGCGCGGCGGCCGCGGCTCGAGCACCATCACGCGGTGGCGATCGAGGACGACGCGCTGCACGCCGCCCTCGTCCTGACCGACAGGTTCGTGACCGGCCGCGCGCAGCCCGACAAGGCGATCGACGTGCTCGACGAGGCGTGCGCGCACGCGCAGGCGACGGCGACGCTCCCCCCCGAGCTGGAGAGGATCGTGCGCGAGCGGCGCCGGGTGGACGCCGCCATCCGCCGCCGGCTGGCGCGGGGCGAGGTGCTGGAAGACGGAGGCACGGGGGCACGGAGGCACGGGGGCACGGAGGCGGGCGCGGCGACCGGGGCGGAGGAGGCGGACCCGCTCGAGGTGTTCGCGCGGGAAGTGGGCCCCGCGCTGGAACGGCTCGGCGCGGAGATCGAGAAGCTGTTCGGGGGGAGCGGCGCGGCCGCGGAGTCGGCGGGCACGGGGGCGCGGGGGCACGGGGGCACGGAGACCGGCGCTGCAGCGCGCGAGGGACTGCTGGCGCGGCGGGACCGGCTCGACGGCGAGCTCCGGCGCGGGCTCGAGAGCCTCGGCATCGTGGTGCGGGGCGCGGACGTCGCGCGCGCCGTCGGCGTGGCGGTGGGGAAGCGGATCGAGTGGACCGGATGAAGGCCCTCGCGGTCGCCCTGGCGGTGGCGGCGCTGGCCGGCACGGCGAAGGCCGCCCGCGCGCAGGACGAGAACGCGGCGCTGCAGATCGCCCGCGAAGTGACGCCCGGCGTCGAGCAGGCGGTGGGGCTCAAGTTCAAGCGCGAGCCGGCGATCCTGGTGCGCTCGAAGGAGCAGGTGCGCGGCTACCTGAGCCGGAAGCTGGTCGAAGAGATGCCGCCCGCCGAGATGACGGCGGTCCAGCGCACCTACCGGGCCTTCGCCTTGATCCCGGAGACGACGGATCTGCGGAAGCTGATGCTCGACCTCTACAGCGAGCAGGTAGCCGGCTACTACGATCCGGATTCCAGCGCGCTGTTCGTCGTGCGCGGCGCCGATCCGTTGGTGCTCAAGCTCATCCTGGCCCACGAGCTGGTCCACGCGCTGCAGGATCAGTACATGTCGCTCAATTCCATCCTGAAGCTGCGGCATCAGAACGACCGGCAGATGGCGGGGCAGGCCGTGGCCGAGGGGCAAGCGACGCTGGCCTCGATCGAGGCGATGGCTCCGGGCGCCGATCTTTCGGGAGTGCTCGGGGACTGGGACCAGGTGCGGGAGCTGATCCGCTCCCAGCAGGCCGCGATGCCGGTCTTCGCCACCGCGCCGCCGATCATCCAGGAGGGGCTGCTCTTCCCGTATCTGGCGGGCGCGCAGTTCATGCGCGACTTCAACGCCCGGCGTTCCCGG
>Ga0335085_10002260_pt1 | contig 36690 bp, 37 predicted proteins | sample Lox_Sample_45_FD_206712 | JGI IMG/M metagenome (GOLD analysis project Ga0335085, IMG submission 206712) | Soil microbial communities from Loxahatchee National Wildlife Refuge, Florida, United States - Lox_Sample_4.5 | ecosystem: Environmental > Terrestrial > Soil > Wetlands | place: USA...
ATCGAGCACGTTGAAGCCGAGCCGCCGAGCTTCTTCCTTGCAAGCCGGCGCAGCGGTGCTCGGCTGTGGCTGCTGGTCCAGGGGTTGCTGCATGCAGCCGACGAGCCCGACCGGCAGAAAGAGCGCAAGGAGACGCGTTTTCCTGCAACGCGGCGTGGCGTCGGAGCTTCGGTGCATGCGCTGGATTCCCCGCGAGACCGCAAACCCGAGGGAGCCTACGACGAGGAGAGCGGCCGCGCCATAGCCCTTCGGACCAGGGGTCGAAGAAGCCCGCTGGCAAGCGCCGGACGGTTGTGACGTCGAGCGCGATCAGGGGTGGAGCGACAGCCCCTTCAAGACCTTGTCCGCGGGCTTGCGGTCCGCGTGGAATGCGATGCCCGCGAGCCGCAGGCCTTCGCGGAGTACCGCGCGCACGGCCGCTCTGTTGTCGATATCGTTGCCGGTCCGGAACAGATCCTCAGTGAAGATCGAGAGCCTGACGCCGAGGCTCATGGCGCGCTCGTATGCCCCGCGGACGGCTTCTGCCGCGCCCGCGAAGACCATGACGGGCTGACGGAACATCGGGAGGTAGAGGTTCCCGGAACCGTCGGCGTAATTCTCGCCGATCGTTTTGGGCTGGCGCGCGGCGACGCCGCTCACGAGGAAGGCCGTCATGTTCAGCTTCTGCCACACCGGCAGATCGTCGCGAACGACGACCGCTATCTTGGTGTCGAATCTCATGCCTCGATGTCTCCGGTCCGCACGCCTCGCAGATTGAGAATAGGTTGCAGCCATGGGCAATGATTGTATCCTCGTGCTCAATGGCGAAGGGCATCGAGGACCGGGAGTGGACGCGTTACGGCGTCGCGCGGACCCGCGGCGTCGAGCTTCTGCACGCGCATTACGTCCGCCACAGCTATGAGCGCCATGCGCACGACGTGTACGCCCTCGGCGTCACCGAGGCCGGCGTGCAAAGCTTCAGCTATCGTCGCTCCTTCTACGCGAGCAGGTCGGGGACGACGCTGTTGCTGCTGCCGTCGGAGATGCACGACGGCCGCGCCGGCACTCCCGAGGGCTTCACCTATCGGATGCTCTACATCGAGCCCGCAGTCGTGCGCGACATGATCGAGGACGCGACGGAGCGCGCGAGCCCGCTCCCCGTCGCGGGGATGCCGCTGATCCGCGATCCCGTTCTCGCGGACCTCGTGGGCCGAACGCATGCGGCCTTCAGCGAGGCCGCGCCGCGATTGATCTGCGACACGCTGCTCTCGAAGCTCCTCGTCCGGCTTGCAACCAGGCACGCGGACGCGCCGCCCTTCGTCCGCGAGCAGGCCGCGAACCCCCGCGCCCTCGAGCGCGTGCGCGAGTTCATGCGCGAAAACTTAACCGCGGACATCTCGGCCGAGGAAATAGCGGCGGTCGCTGGCATGAGCCGGTTTCACCTGAGCCGCCAGTTCCAGCGCCAATTTGGCCTTCCGCCGCATGCCTACTTGGTCCAGTTGCGGCTCAACGACGCGCGCCGCCGTCTTGCCGCGGGAGAGCCCGCGGCGGAGGTCGCGGCCGCCGTCGGCTTCGCCGATCAGAGCCACCTCACGAAGCGCTTCAAGGGCAGCTTTGGGATCACGCCCGGGCAGTTCGCACGGGCGACGCTCACCCCGTGAATTCGCTTGAGGGCCCGGTCCGCGCTGGCTAAGAGCTAGGTGCGGAGCCCAATCTCCATGAGAGGCACACTTGACTTCGACGGAGGCCGAGCCGCGGATCGTCATCGTCGGCGCGGGCCACAGCGGCGGGCGCGCGGCCGAGGCCTTGCGCGCCGCGGGATTCGCAGGACCGATCCTGATGCTCGGCGCCGAGCCCTACCCGCCCTACGAGCGGCCGCCGCTCTCGAAGGAGCTTCTCGCGGGCAGCATCGAGATCGAGAGGACCTATGTCCGGCCGCTCGCCTGGTACGGCGAGAACGGCGTCGCACTTCGGCTCGGCTGCACCGCGAGCGCGCTCGATCTCCGCACACGGCGCGTGCTGATCGAAGGCGGCGGCAGCGAGGCCTTCGGCCGTCTGCTCCTCGCGACCGGCGCACGCGCGCGCCGTCTCCGCTCACCTGGCGCGGAAAGCAGGCGCATCCACTACATCCGGGACATCGCGGATTGCCTGGCGCTGCGCGAGCGGCTGCGGCCGGACACCCGCGTCGCCATCATCGGCGCCGGCTTCATCGGTCTCGAGGTCGCCTCCGTCGCGCGCCAGCGCGGCTGCGCCGTTGCCGTGATCGAGTTCGCGCCGCAGCCGCTCGCGCGCGTCGTGGCGCCGGAGATCGGCGCTTGGTACGCGCGCCTGCATGAGAGCCGCGGCGTCGAGCTGCGCACAGGCACCTCGGTCGAGGCGATCGAGGATACGGGCTCCGGCTTGCGGCTCCGGCTCAGCGACGGAGAGACGGTCGAGGCGGATCTGACGGTCGCGGGCATCGGCGCCGTGCCGAATACGGAGCTCGCGGCATCCGCGGGTCTCGCGGTCGATGACGGCATCGTCGTCGACGCCTTCGGCCGGACCGCCGATCCCGCGGTCTTCGCGGCCGGCGACGTGACGCGGCACTTCAACCCGATCCTCAATCGGCACATTCGATTGGAGGCCTGGCAGAATGCGCAGAACCAGGCGATCGCCGTCGCCAAGGTCATGGCCGGCGGCAGCGAGCCCTTCGCGGAAGTACCGTGGTTCTGGACCGATCAGTACGACGTGAATCTGCAGATAGCGGGAGCGCCGGAGCGCTGGGACCGCCTCGTCTGGCGCGGCGATCCCAACCAGCGGGCCTTCACCCTCTTCTATCTCGCGGAGGACCGCGTCGTCGCCGCCAACACCGTCAACAATCCCCGCGACATGCGCTTCGCCCGCATGCTCATCCAGAGCGGCAAGACCGTGGACGCCGCGGCGCTTGCCGACCCCGCAGTCAAGCTGCAGGACCTCGCGCGCTGACGAGCCTTGCAAAACTCCGGCACGGCGGCAAATATCCGACGCTTCGCAATCATGGATCGGATCGGACATGGCCGCGGATGGTAATTGGGTCACTGTCGCATCCCGCGCAGGGCTGCGCGAGGGCGACATCGCCGGCGTCACCGTCGGCGAGGAGCACATCGCCCTCTACAACATCGGCGGCGAGGTCTACGCCACCTCGAACGTCTGCACCCACGCTTTCGCCCTGCTCTCGGACGGCTGGCTCGACGGCGACGTCATCGAATGCCCGCTCCACGCGGGACGCTTCGAGGTCAAGACCGGGAAGGGCCTCGGCCCGCCCATACCCTGCGACATCAAGACCTATCCCGTTCGCATCGTCGGCGACGAAATCCAGGTACAGCTCGCGGGCTGAGATGCACCGGCGCACTCATGCCGCTAAGATGACGGCGTGAGCGAGCCCGCGCCGCATTTCCCCTATCGCGCGAGTCCGGATCAGCGGGCGGCAAAGCCCGTGCGGCATCCCGTCGTGATCGCCGGCGGCGGGCCGGTCGGGCTCGCGACGGCGATGGACTTGGTCGAGCGCGGCGTCCCAGCGGTGCTGCTCGACGAGGACGATACCGTCAGCACCGGCAGCCGCTCGATCTGCTGGGCCAAGCGCACGCTCGAGATCTACGACCGGCTCGGTTGCGCGGAGCCCATGATGGCTCGCGGCGTCACCTGGAATCTCGGCAAAGTCTTCCACGGCGAGAAGCTCCTCTACGAATTCGATCTACTGCCGGAAGGCGGACATCGCTTCCCTGCCTTCATCAATCTCCAGCAAAATCTCGCGGAGGAGATCTTCGTCTTTCACGCCCAGAGCCTCGCGAACCGCGGCCTTGATCTCCGCTGGAAGAACCGCGTGACGGACGTCTCCGTTCATCCCGGCCATGTCCGCGTCGCGATCGAGACGCCCGATGGCCCATACGCGCTCGACTGCGACTATCTCATCGCGGCCGACGGCGTGCGTAGCACGGTGCGCCGCGCGCTCGGCCTCGACTTCAAGGGCCAGGTCTTCGAAGACCGCTTCCTCATCACGGACGTCCGCATGCACGCGGACTTCCCGACCGAGCGGCGCTTCTGGTTCGATCCGACCTTCCATGCCGGGCGCTCGGCGTTATTGCACCACCAAGCGGACAACGTCTGGCGCATCGACCTGCAGCTCGGCCCCGACGCCGATCCCGAGATCGAGCGCCAGCCCGCGCGCGTGACGGCGCGGCTCCAGAAAATGCTGGGGCCGGACCGGCGCTTCGAGATCGAGTGGGTAAGCCTCTACACCTTTCAATGCCGGCGGCTCGACCGGTTCCGGCACGGGCGCGTGCTGTTCGCGGGCGATTCCGCGCATCAGGTCTCGCCCTTCGGCGCGCGCGGCGGCAATGGCGGCGTGCAGGACGCCGACAATCTCGCCTGGAAGCTCGCGCTGGTGCTGCAGGGAGCGGCGCCCGAGCAGCTCCTCGGGAGCTACGATGCCGAGCGCATTCCCGCCGCCGACGAGAACATCCTGCACTCCACGCGCGCCACTGATTTCATGACTCCGAAGACGCCCGCGAGCGCCGCCTTCCGCGATGCCGCGCTGGGCCTTGCGGAGCGCTTTTCCTTCGCGCGGAGCCTCGTCAACAGCGGCCGCCTCTCGCGGCCGGCGATCCTCGAGAACTCGCCGCTCAATACGCCCGACAGCAGCGCCTTCGCGCCGGCGATGCGCCCCGGCAGCCCCTGCGCGGACGCGCCAGTCCTCAGTGCCGATGGTCGGCAATGCTGGCTCCTGCGGACGCTCCAAAATGGCTTCACGGCGCTCTTCTACGGCGATGACGATGGGACGCTCACTGCGGTCGCAGGTCAGGCGGGCCTGCCGGTCCCGGTCGCGACGCGAAGGATCGGGCGCGGCGCTTTCGGCGATCCCACGGGTGCCGCTCGCGAGCGCTACGATGCTCAGCCGGGAACGCTCTATCTCGTCCGGCCGGACCAGCACGTGGCGGCACGCTGGCGCGCAGCGGATGCCCGCTCCTTTCGCGCGGCGCTCGATCGCGCGCTTGCCCTGGGGGATTGATCGCAATGGCCGGGCTTCGCACCGATCCCAATATTGCCGACGCCGACGCATTCTATGCCGAATTGATCGAGCTCCATCGCGGACTGAGCGCGGAGCAGTCGCGACTTCTCAACGCGCGGCTCATTCTGTTGCTGGCGAATCACGTCGGCGACCTCGGGACGCTGCGCGCCGCAATGGCAATCGCAAAAGAGGGGGTTTGAATGGGGGAATTCGCCTTCGGCCAGCCCGTCCGTCGCAAGGAGGACCCGCGCCTCCTCACGGGGCGGGGCACCTTCATCGAGGATCGCCGCCTGCCTGGCGAGGCCGTCGCCTACGTCCTGCGCTCGCCCCACGCGCATGCGCGCATCCTCGGTATCGATAAAACCGCGGCGGCGGCGCTGCCGGGCGTGCTCGCGATCCTCACGGGAGAGGATCTCGCCGCAGACGGCATCGGCGGCATTCCCTGCGAGTTCACGCCGCCGAAATTCGGCGTCACCGGCATGGAGAATTGCCCGGTGGTGCGGCCGCAATTTCCGGCCCTAGCCCGGGATCGCGCCCGTTTCGTCGGCGAGGCGGTGGCGCTGATCGTCGCGGAAACTGCGGCGGCGGCGCGCGACGCGGCCGAGCAGATACTCGTGGACTACGAGACCCTGCCCGCGGCGATCGCCCCCGCCGACGCGACCAGTCCCGGCGCGCTACAAATCCACGACGAGGCGCCCGGCAACGTCTCATTCCGCTGGCACGCCGGCGACCGCCCGGGCGTAGAGGCGGGGTTCGCCCGGGCGCATCGCGTCGCCGCGATCGACGTCGTCAACAACCGCGTCGCCATCGCCGCGATGGAGACCCGCGGCGCGCTCGGAGCCTACGACGCGGCGACCGGGCGGCTCACGCTCTACACGGGCACGCAGATGCCGCACGGCCTCAAGCACGACCTCGCGGAACATGTGTTCCACCTGCCGCCGGAGCGGATTCGCGTGGTCGTCGGCGACGTCGGCGGCGGCTTCGGCGCCAAGAATTCGCTCTATCCGGAGCAGGTGCTGGTGCTCTGGGCCTCGCGGCGGCTCAGTCGTCCCGTGCGCTGGATCGCCGACCGCGGGGAGGCCTTTCTCGGGGACTACATGGGCCGCGACAACCTCACCCGCGGCGAGCTCGCGCTCGACAAGGACGGCCGCATCCTCGCGCTCCGTGTGGTCACCACCGCCAATCTCGGCGCTTACCTCGCGCCGGAGGGCCCGCTCTCGCCCACCAGCAACACCACCGCGCTTGCGGGGGTCTACCGTACGCCCGCCATCCACGTGACCGTCACCGGCGTCTTCACCAACACCGTGCCGACCGACGTCTATCGCGGCGCCGGAAGGCCCGAGGCGACGCATCTCCTGGAGCGGCTCATCGAGGCGGCCGCGCGCGAGCTCGGCATGGACACGGTCGAGTTGCGCCGCCGCAATCTGATCTCGCCGGCGGAGCTTCCCTTCAAGACCTCGCTCGGCCTCCTCTACGACAGCGGCGAGTTCGAGCACGTGCTCGATGCAGCTCTCGCCCGCGCGGATTGGGCGGGGTTCGCCGCCCGGCGCCGCGAGTCCGAGACACGCGGCAAGATCCGGGGCATCGGCTTCGCGCATTACGTCGAGCGCGTCGCCGGGAATTGGCCGGAGACCTCGCGGCTCGAGATCACGCGCGAGGGCCGCGCCATCGCCTATGTCGGGGCCATGTCGAACGGACAGGGACACGAGACCGCCTTCGCACAGCTCGTGGCCGCGCGGCTCGGGATCGGAATCGACGAGGTCGAGGTGGTCGAAGGCGACACCGACCGCGTCGCGACGGGCCACGGGACCGGCGGCTCGGCCTCGCTCGGCATCGCCGGCGCGGCGCTCGACGGCGCCGTCATCAAGGTGATCGAGCGCGCAAAGCACATGGCCTCCGAGCTGCTGGAGACCGCTGCCGCCGACATCGAGCTCGTGGACGGGCGCTTCGTGGTCGCGGGCACCGACCGGTTCGTCACTCTCGCCGAGGTCGCGCGCATGGCCTTCGATCCCCGCTTCGTGGCGCCGGGCGCCGCGCCGGGCTTGGGCGAGAGCGCGGACTACCGGCCCAAGAACCCGACCTTCCCCAATGGCTGCCACGTCGCGGAGGTCGAGATCGATCCCGAGACCGGCGCCCTCGCCCTGCTGGGCTACACCATGGTTCACGATTTCGGCCGCGTGCTCAATCCGCTGCTCGTAGAGGGGCAGCTTCACGGCGGTGTCGCCCAAGGCCTGGGGCAGGCTTGGCTCGAGCGCGTCGCGCACGATCCCGAGTCCGGCCAGCTCCTCAGCGGCTCATTCATGGACTATTGCGTGCCGCGCGCGGGCGATCTCCCGGAATTCGTTTTCGTGGAGCGCTCGACGCCCTCGCCGGTCAATCCCCTGGGGATCAAGGGTTGCGGCGAGGCGGGCGCAGCCGGTGCGCCGCCTGCGCTCATGAACGCCATCATGAGCGCGCTGACGCCGCTCGGCGTCCCTCACCTCGACATGCCCGCGACGCCCGAGCGCATCTGGCGCGCGATCGAGGCCACTCGGCGCTAGGGAAGGAATTCCACCAGGACCTTCTGCGTGGAGACGCGGCTGATCGGGTCGGAGGTTGCGGGACCGACGAGCGCAGTGCGTCGGACGATCGAGCCCGAATCCACGCCCGCCTTGACGAGCGCGGCGACGACCGTATCCGCGCGCTTTACCGCGAGCTCGGCGTCGCCGGGCGCGGCCGCGAGCGCCTGCCCCTCGACGATGATCTTCGACGGGCTCGCCTTGCGCAAAGAATCGGCGACATCGCCGATGATCTGCTGCGCCGTGGGAGTGAGGTCGGCGCTGCTCGCGTCGAAGTATACGGTGAAAACGCGCGTGGGCTGCGGCTCGGGCGCCGGGGGCGTTGGCTGAGCGCAAGCCGCGAGCGCAATCGAAATTGCGATGAGCATGATCCAGCGCATGTCTAGCCCCTTTCCCGGGTGACCTCAGGCCTGCAACGCCTTCCACATCTCCATGTCCCGCTCGGCGGTCCAGATCCGGGGATCGGCGATACCGCTGATCTCGTCATAGCAACGGCTGACGTTGAACGGCTGGCAGTGCTCGAAGATCACCCACTTGCCGTAGCTCGGCGCCATCGCGGCATAGGCGGCGTCGTAGACCGCCTTGAGCGGCTTCCTCGCGCGCACGCCGGCCTCGACCTCGCGCGTCATGGTTCGGAGGAAACCCTGTGTGCCCTCGATCGCCCTCGCGATATCGGCGGGGCTCGTCAAGGCGTCGCCCCGGCCCGGCACCATCTTCTCCGCGCCGAGCGCGCGCAGCTTCTCCAGCGTCTCCGGCCACTCCCTGAAATAGGCGTCGCCGCAATAGGGCGCGGCGCCGTATTCGACGAGATCGCCCGCGAAGAGCACCTTCTCATTTGGGAGCCACGCGACGGTGTCGCCCTTGGTGTGGCCCTTGCCGACATGCATGATCCGGACCTCGCGCTTCCCCATGAAGAACGTGAGCGAGCGCTCGAAGACCAGCGTCGGCCAGGTGAGGCCCGGCACGGTCTCTACCGCGCGGAAGAGCCGCGGGAAGCGCTGCGCCTCGCTGTCGAAATCCTGCTGGCCCCGCTCGCGGATGAGGTCGTAGGTGCCGCCGCTCGCGATTATGTGCTGCGCGCCGTAGGCCGAGGCGCCGAGCACGCGCACGGCGTGATAGTGGGTGAGCAGCACGTATTTGACGGGTTTGTCGGTGACGCCGCGGATGTGCTCCAGGAGCTCACGCGCCAGCACCGGGGTCGCGCGGGCGTCGACCACCATGACGCCGTCGTCGCCGACGATCACGCCGGAATTGGGATCGCCCTCGGCAGTGAGGCAATAGAGCCCCTCGCCGAGCTTGGCGAAGGTAGTCCTCTTCTCCGAGAGATCTGCTTGCGAGGCGAATGCCTTGGTCATGGCCGCGATCTCCTCAGGCGTAGACGCGCGTATAGAGCTCGACGATCTCGTCCTTGCTGGGGACGCGCGGATTGTTGCCGGGGGAGCCCGATGCCAACGCCTGCGCCGCCATGGTCGGCATGAGCTCCCGGTAGCGCTGCTCGTCGATGCCGTAGTCGCGGGGCGAAGGCACCTTGAGGTCGCTGTTGAGCGCGCGCAGCTCGTCGAGGAGCCGCGCGACCGCGGACTGATTGCCCTCGCCTTCCGCCGCGATCCCCATGGCGCGCGCGCAGTCGGCATAGCGCCCGAGCGCCGCGGGCGCGGAGAAAGCAGTGATCTCCGGCAGGAGCATCGCGTTCGAGAGCCCGTGCGGCACGTGGAAGAAGGCGCCGATGGGCCGGCTCATCCCGTGGACGAGGCAGACGCTCGAATTGGAGAAGGCCATCCCCGCCTGCGTCGCCCCCAGCATCATCGCCTCCCGAGCCTTGGGGTCGTCGGGGGTGCGGCAGGCCGTGCGGATGTTCTTGGCGATGAGCGCCATCGCGCTCCTGGCGACGCCGTCGGTGAAGGGGCTGGCGCGCTTGCTGACATAGGCCTCGATCGCATGGGTGAGGCTGTCGATTCCGGTATCCGCCGTGAGGCGCCAGGGCATGCTGAAGGTGAGCTCGAAGTCGACGATCGCCGCCGCGGGACAGCAGGCGAGCCCCATGATCAGCATCTTCTCGTCGCGCTCGGTGTCGGTGATCACCGTGAAGCGCGTGACCTCGGAGCCGGTGCCGGCGGTGGTGGGGACGGCGACGATGGGCAGGCCGGGCTTCGGGATCTCGTTCGGGACCTTGTAGTCGCGCATCTTGCCGCCGTTGGCGGCGAGGACGGAGATCGCCTTGGCCGTGTCTATGGGGCTCCCGCCACCCAAAGCCACGAGACAGTCGAAGTCGCCGGCTTGCAGCACTTCGACGCCGGCCTCGACGACGGTATCGGTGGGGTCCGGAACCGTATCCGCGAATACCCGCCAGCGGAGCTTCGCCCGGTCGAGCCGGTCCGTGAGCTTCGCGAGCATGCCCGAGCTCTCCATGAACCGGTCGGTCACGATGAGCGGGCGGCTCGCTCCCAGCCGGCCGAGCGCGGTCGCGATCTCCCCGATGGCCCCGCCGCCGATATAGAGCAGCCGCGGCATGGTGATGGTCGCGACCATGGGTCCCTCCCCTCTGCGTTACCTCTCCGGGCTCTTTTCTAATATGAGGCGGGCGCGGGGGCGAGTCCCCGTCCCGGGTCTCGGCTTAGACGACGCGCCGCAACCTCCGTCGCGGGGCCTCGCCCGCCGCGGCATAGACCTCGGGATCGAGGCGCTCGAGAAAGGCGAAGGGCGCCGGCGGCTCCGCGAAGCCGACCTTCCGGTAGAGCCCCTGCGCGTGCCTCGTGCCGAGGAGCCACCTCCGCATCCCCTGAAGGCCGGGGTGCGCGAGGACACTCTCCACCAGCCAGCGGGCGAGGCCCTGGCCCCGCGCCTCCGGCAGCACGAAGACATCCGCGAGATAGGCGAAGGTTGCGCGGTCCGTCACGACGCGGGCGAAACCGATCTGCCGCCCGTCGCTGTAAAGGCCGAAGGGGAGCGAGTTCGAGATCGCCCGCTTGACCGTGGTCATGGGGATGCCGCGCGCCCAATGCGACCGGGTCAGGAAGCCGTGGATGACGCGATAGTCGAGCCGCGCCCGGTCGGTGTCGATTTCGAGGCGGGCGCCGCCCGCGGACTTCACGAGATGATAAGGCTGATCGGCCATGACCGCCCCCAATGCGCAGGGTGTTGGTCGGGTTCCCTCGGACGACGCGGGCGCGCACGGCGCGGCCGCGCTTTGCAGCCCCGCTGGGCTGCTAGCGAATTCGTCGTCGCGAGATCCGGAACCCTGCGGTCATGTCGTATCGTCGCTCCCGATCGGAGGCTGTGGAGGGCGGGAACATAGTACGCAAATTCCGCTTGTCAACGCCCATCCGTGGCCGGCCAGCGCTCCCGCTCGAAATTCGAGGGGCAATCAGGGCTTCGTGATCATCCACGGCAGCGATTCCGGCTGCGTCTCGTACCGGATTTCGCCGTCGGGTATGTCCACCCATTTCTGCGCGCTGCGCGTCCAGAAATGGATCGTCGGCCTCAGCCAGGACGTATCGTCGAGCGTTCCGGGCTTGAGGTTGCGATTTGCATATGCGGACCCGCCGGGCATGTGGAAAAGGCGCGCGCCGCAGTCGGGACAGAACCAGCACTCCATCACCTTCGTCGCCGCGGTTCGGCGCGAGAACATCTTGGGCTCGCCTCGCGTGACCCGGAAGCGGTCCTGGGGGATCACGGCGGCCATGGCGAATGCGGAGCCCGACTGCCGCTGGCACTCGGTACAGTGACACGCATAGACCGCGAGCGGAGGACCGGTGATCTCATACCGGATCGCACCGCATTGGCACCCTCCCGACTGCGGGAAATCCATGGCCAGCTCCTTCCGTCGCCCGGCCGGCATCGGTCGACGTGCCCGGCCTTCGCCAGAGGTGGGGATGCCGTCCTCGCGCCACAACCGCCCGCGGCCGGCCGCCAAATAATCTCGATCTTTGTATGTCACCTGCTGGGAATTAGGTCTAGGATCGCCCCGTTCTCGAAATGAAGGAGGCGTCGTCAAGAATGGCGCCGAAGCGTGCAACGAGGCTCTCGGCAGGCAGCGATCGAGCATCGCGGCGGCGGAGCCTTGCGCGCCGACACTTCCTTTTCGCCCTTTCGAGCCTGCTGCTGCTCCCCGCCCGGCCGAGCGCGGCGCAGGACGAGATCCGCTACTTCCGTATCGGCACGGCCGCCACCACCGGGACCTATTTCCAAATCGGCGGCCTCCTCGCCAACGCGATCTCGAAGCCGCCGGGCTCGCGCGATTGTGATCGCGGCGGGAGCTGCGGCGTGCCCGGCCTCGTCGCCGTGGCGCAGGCGACCCAGGGTTCGCTCGAGAACGTGCAGGCCGTGGATGCGGGACGGCTCGAATCCGCGCTCGCGCAATCCGACGTGGCCTATTGGGCCTATTCCGCGACCGGCCTCTTCAAGGGCAAGCCGCCACTCACGAAGCTCCGCGCCATCGCGTCTCTCTTTCCCGAGACCGTGCACATCGTGGTCCGCGCGGACGGGCCCATTGCGACGCTCAAGGACCTCAAGGGCCAGCGCGTGGGCCTCGGCGAGAAGGAGTCCGGCACCATCGTGGACGCGCGCATTATCCTGGAGGCCGCGGGGATCGCCGAGCGCCAGGTCAAGGGCGACTACCGCAACCTCGGCCAGACAGCGGAAGCACTCGCGCATGGCGAGCTCGACGCCTTCTTTCTCTTCGGCGGATATCCGGTGCCGGCGATCTCCGAGCTCGCGAATGCGACACCCATCCGCCTCATCCCCCTCGCCGGCGAGGTCGCGGAAAAGCTCACACAGCGCAACACCTTCTTCGCCCGCGATACGATTCCCGGCGGGACATATGCGGGAATCCCCGATCCGACCCCGAGCATCGGCACCCGCGCGCTCTGGATCGTCGGTGCGGAGGTCGCGGAGCCGCTGGTTTTCGACATCACGAAGGCGCTGTGGGCGGACGCCAATCGCAGGATCCTCGACCAGGGCCATCCGATGGCGAAGCGCATCACGCTCGCGACCGCGCTCGAGGGGCTTGTGCTCCCGCTCCATCCCGGCGCCGAGCGCGCCTATCGCGACCTCGGGCTCAAGGTTCCCGAGGCCCCCGGCCGGCTGAACTGAGGCCGGAGCTCAGTCGACCTTCTCGATATCGAAAGCGAGCACGCCGGCATCCTCGCTTTGGGCGAGGAGCCGATGACCCGTGGTCCTGCAAAAGGCCTCGAAGTCCTTGACCGCGCCGGGGTCGGTCGCGAGCACGCGGAGCACCGTCCCGGCGGCGAGGTCCTTGAGCGCCTTCCGCGCCTTCAGCACCGGCAGCGGGCAGCGCAGCCCCTTCGTGTCAAGGAGGACCGGGTCGGCCATCGGCTCACGCGAAACGGTTGGATTTCGGGAAGCCGCTGGGGACGATGCGGCCGGATTGGGCGCGCGCTCCCTGCCAGGCCCTGAGATCTGTCTCAGTCCGCGTCTGGCCGCCCCGCCGCCAGGTCAGCCCCTCCGCCAAGGTGAAGACCTTGAGATCGGAGAGGCCGCCCTCCTTGTAGCGTTGGAGGATGACGCCGCGTCCGCGCGCCATCTCCGGCACCTCCGAGAGCGGAAATAGCAGGAGCTTCCGGTTCTCGCCGACGGCCGCGACAGTGTCGCCGGCGACGGGCGCCGCCGCGCGCGCAACCGCCCCCTCCCCGATATTGAGGATCTGCTTTCCGGCTCGCGTCTGCGCCAGCGCCTCGTCCGCCGCCACGACGAAGCCGCGGCCATCGCTCGAGGCGAGGAGCAGCTTGAGCCCGGTCCGGTGCGGCATGAGCGCCACCACATCGTGCTCGTTCCCGAGCTCGATCATGAGCCGCACGGGCTCGCCGTGTCCGCGCCCGCCCGGGAGCTTGTCGATGCCGAGTGTGTAGAAGCGGCCGTTGGTCGCGAAGAGCAGGAGCTTGTCCGTGGTCTCCGCCTCGACGGCGAAGCGCTGAGCGTCGCCCTCCTTGTATTTGAGCTCGCCGAGCGCCACGCCGTGGCCCTTGACGACGCGGATCCAGCCCTTCTCCGAGCAGATGACGGTGCAGGGCTCGCGCTCCACCAGCGCCTCCACGGGGACGCGCACCTCCGCGGGCGGCGCGCCGATCTCCGTGCGCCGGCGACCGAGCGGCGTCTCCGGCCCGAACTCCTTGCGGATTTCCGCGATATCCGCGGCGACCGCCTTCCATTGCCGCTTGTCGTCGCCGAGCAAGGCCTTCAGGTCCTTCGCCTCCGCCGCGAGCGCCTCGATCTCCTTGCGGATCGCGATCTCCTCGAGCTTGCGCAAGGCGCGCAGGCGGAGATTGAGGATCGCCTCGCTCTGGACGTCGCTGAGCTTGAAGCGACGCATCAGCTCGGCCTTGGGGTCGTCGCTCTCGCGGATGATCTTGATCACCTTGTCGAGGTTCAGATAGACGACCATCTGCCCGCGCAGGATCTCGTCGCGCCGGGCTATCTCCTCGAGGCGGAAGCGCGTGCGGCGCTGCAGGACGACGCGGCGATGGTCGAGGAAGGCTTGCAGCGCCTCCTTGAGGGTCATTACGCGCGGGACGCCCTGGGCGTCGAGGACGTTCAGATTGAGCGGCACGCGGGTCTCGAGCTCGGTCGCCCGGAAGAGCGATTCCATGAGCACCGCAGCCTCGACATTCCGGCTTTTGGGCTCCAGCACCAGGCGGACCACGTCCGTGGACTCGTCGCGGACGTCCGCGAGGAGCGGCAGCTTCTTCTCCTCGAGGAGTGACGCGATGCGCTCGACCAGGCGCGATTTTTGCACCTGGTAGGGAATCTCCGTCACCACGATCTGGTAGACGCCGCGCGAGAGCGTCTCCTCTCGCCAGCGAGCGCGGAGACGGAAGCTGCCGCGGCCGGTGTCGTAGGCGTCGCGCACGACCTCCGGCGCCTCGACCAGCACGCCGCCCGTGGGGAAATCGGGTCCCCGCACGTGCTTCAGGAGCTCGTCGAGCGAGGTCCGCGGATGCCTCGCGAGCTGGATTAGCGCGTCGCAAAGCTCCGCCGCGTTGTGCGGGGGAATGCTCGTGGCCATGCCGACGGCGATGCCGCTCGCGCCGTTCGCGAGCAGGTTCGGGAAGCGCGCGGGCAGGACCAGCGGCTCCTGCGCCTCGCCATCGTAGGTGGGGCGGAAGTCGACGGTGCTCTCGTCGATGCCCTGGAGGAGCGCCTCCGCGACCGCGGTGAGCCGGCTCTCGGTATAGCGCATCGCCGCAGCGTTATCGCCGTCGACGTTGCCGAAATTCCCCTGCCCGTCCACGAGCGGATAGCGCTGCGCGAAGTCCTGCGCCATCCGCACCATCGCCTCGTAGACGGGATCGTTGCCGTGTGGGTGATATTTGCCGATGACGTCGCCGACCACGCGCGCGCTCTTCTTGTAGCCGGAGCGCGGATCGAGCCTGAGCTCGCGCATGGCGTAGAGGATGCGGCGATGGACGGGCTTGAGCCCGTCGCGCACGTCCGGCAGCGAGCGCGCGGTGATGGTGGAGAGCGCATAGGAGAGATAGCGCTCGCCCAGCGCCTCTGCGAAATCGACGTCGCGGATGGCGCCGGCGGGATTCGAAGGTGGAGTCATGTCGATCCGATCGTGCCTACATCTGCTTTGGGTGAGTGTGTCGCCTCGCGCCCGAGTCGGTCAACGAAGCGGGTGCGCGCGGCAGGAAGCTTCCGGCCGTGCGGCTGGAAGACGCGGCGCTCCCAGAAGAAGCCCGTGAGCCGCAGCGCATCGGCGATCTCCGCCGCGGGAGGCTCGGTGTCCCGGCCGTCCAGAAGAAATCCCGGCAATGGCAGAAGCTGCTTGCGGTAGGGCTCGCCGGCCGCGCGCGAGACGGCTTGGCCGGATCTGGGCGAGACGTAGACGAGGTCCTCGCCGGCACCCGTTGCGGCGCAGCGCGCGAGGTCGAGACCGAAGCCGAGCTCCGCCAGCAGCGCCAACTCCCAGCGCGCGTAGAGCGTGGCCCAGCCGCGGTCGCCGTCGAGCGCGCCGAGAAGGGCTGCGAGACCGTCATAAGCGCGCGGATGCGGCTCGCGCTCCGGAAGCGCTGCCTCTGCCACCGCTGCCGCGGCCGAGAGACAGGCAAGGCGCAGCGGATCGTCGATGACGAGGGCAGCGTGACCCGCCGCAAGCTCGCCGGAGAAGGTTCCGAGCTGCTCCTCGAGCCGCGCGCGCCAGGTCACCGCGGCCGCATTGCCGACCTGGTAGATCGTGCGGCCCTTGCGGCCCTGGCCGCCATGGACAAGGCCGGCATGCCGTCCATGCTCGCGCGTGAGCAGATGCACGACGAGCGCGCTCTCGCCGTGACGGCGCACCGCCAGCACGATGCCTGTCTCGCTCCAGTGCATCGGCCGCCCCTTACTTCTTCTCGAAGTCGAGGCCCATGGCCTCGTAGCGCTCGCGGTCCTCGGTCCAGGACTTCTCGACGCGGACGAAGAGAAAGAGATGGACGCGGCGTCCCAGCATCGCCTCGAGCTCCGCGCGCGCACGGGCGCCGATCCGCTTGATCTGCTGGCCGCCCTCGCCCAGCACGATCGCTTTCTGGCCCGGGCGCTGCACGAAGATCGTCTGCTCGACGCGGACGCTGCCGTCCTTGCGCTCCTCCCATTTGTCGGTCTCGACGGTGATGGCATAGGGGAGCTCGTCGTGAAGCTGCAGGAAGACCTGCTCGCGTGTCACCTCCGCCGCGAGGAGTCGCTCCGGCAGGTCGGATAACTGATCCTCGGGATAGAGCCAGGGCCCCTCCGGCAGAGCGGCGGCGAGATGCCGCCGCAGGTCCGGAACACCGTCGCCGGTGAGGCCGGAGATCATGAAGATGGGCTCGAAAATCCCCTCGCGCTCGAACCGGGCCGCGAGCTCCAGGAGCGACGGACGCGGCACCAGATCGATCTTGTTCAGCACCAGCGCCGCCTTGCGCCCGGCGGATTTGAGACGATCGACTATGCCGCGCGTATCGGGATCGTCGGCGCGCGTCACGTCGACGAGGAGGACGACGAGATCGGCGTCCTCCGCGCCTTCCCATGCCGCCGCAACCATCGCGCGCTCGAGGCGGCGGCCGGGGCGCGGCGCGAAGATGCCGGGCGTGTCTACGAAGACGATCTGCGAGGCGCCCTCCACGGCGATCCCGAGGATCCGCCGGCGCGTCGTCTGCACCTTCGGCGAGACGATCGAGAGCTTGGCGCCCACGAGCGCGTTGAGGAGGGTCGATTTTCCCGCATTGGGCGCGCCGATCAGCGCGACGTAGCCGCAGCGCCGGGGATGGGTCCTGCTCATGACGCGCTTCGGCGCTCCGCCGTGAGCCGGCGCAGCAGCTCGGCGGCGGCGGCCGTCTCCGCTGCGCGCTTGGAGCCGCCGCTCGCGGTCGCGGGCTCGGCGCCCTCTACGCGGGCGGTCACGGTGAAGATACGCTTGTGCGCGGGGCCCTCGGCGGCGACGGTCTCGTAAACGGGGAGACCGCGGCCGCGTCCCTGCGCCCATTCCTGAAGCGCAGTCTTGGGATCGCGCGGCGGCACCGCCGAGGCCTCCAGCAGCAGCGCCCAATGGCGCGCGACGAAGGCACGCGCGGCATCGAGGCCGCCGTCGAGAAAGAGCGCGGCGATCACGGCCTCGCAGGCGTCCGCGAGCACGCTGCCGTGCTCGCGCGCCCCCGCGTGCGCCTCGCCCGAGGATACCCGAACGAAGGGCCCGAGCCCGACGCTCCGGGCGACATGGACGAGCGCCTCGCGCCGGACGAGGCCGGTGTGCCGGCGCGTGAGCTCGCCCTCGGCCTCGTCTGGAAAGCGCCGCCACAGCATTTCGGCCACGATCAGTCCGAGTACGCGGTCGCCGAGGAATTCAAGCCGCTCGTAGCTGCGGCGCACTCGCCCGTGGCGGCCGGTGGCGCTCGGATGGGTGAGCGCTTCCGCCAGCAACTCCGGGACGGCGAAGCGGTGTCCCAGAGCTTCGATCAAGGGTTCGAGCTCGGAACCCCCGGAGGTCATCCTATCGGATCGCCTTGAACAGCCGGTCGTATCGAATGGCGAACGGCCATTTCCAGATTTCCCACCACGAGGCGGAGCCGTTGGTGGAGAAGAAGATGAATTCCGCCCGCCCAACCAGATTCTCGGCCGGAACGAAGCCGACGCCGCTGTCGCGCACGCGACTGTCGGAGGAATTGTCGCGGTTGTCGCCCATCATGAAATAGGTGTGGGGCGGCACGATGAAGACGCAGGTGTTCTCGGCCTCGGTCTTGGTGTTCGCGAAAGTGTTGGGGGCGCAATCCTTGGGGGGCGTTCCGTCGATCCCGTCGAGCAGCATCATGTGCTTGACGCCGTTGGGCAGCACTTCCTCGTACTCCTCCCGCTCGGTCGAGCCGCCGTTCTCGCTGTCGACGAACTTGCCGACCCAGGTCCGCTTGGCGGGAACGCCGTTGACGTAGAGGGTGCTGCCGACAACCTGGATCCTGTCGCCGGGCAGACCGATGAGGCGCTTGATGAAATCGGTGGAGGGATTCGCGGGCTGCTTGAAGACGACGACGTCTCCGCGCTGGGGCTCGCCGCCGAAGAAGCGTCCGGAGAAAGGCGGCGGCCAGAATGGAAACGAGTAGCGGCTATACCCGTACGAGAACTTCGATACGAAGAGATAGTCGCCGATGAGCAGGGTCGGGATCATCGAGCCCGAGGGAATGTTGAAGGGCTCGTAGGCGAAGGTGCGCACGACGATCGCGATCAGGAGCGCATAGACGATCGTGCGGATGACCTCGCCGAATCCGCTGGCCGCGCGAACTTGCTTGTGGCTGGTCGCCTTGTCTTTCATGAAACGTTTCCGTCACGCCAGGGGCGCGGCTGTTCGGGCTCTCGGGGAGGTTCGGACGCGGCAGATGAAGCCCGCGTGCCCGCGGGAAGTCAAGGCTGCCGCTCCGCCGATGCTACGGGGTCGGCGGATATCACCACCAGCGCGTGAGCGAGCGGCGGCTCGTCGGCGATGGTGAGATCGAGGCGCACCCGCATGCCCGGCGGCGTCATCGCCTCGAGCCGCGCGCGGGCTGCCCCCGCGAGCACCAGCCCGGGCCGGCCCAGCGGCCGGTCCACCACGCCGAGGTCGCGCCAGCGCACGCCCTCCCGAAAGCCCGTGCCGAGCGCCTTGGCGCAGGCCTCCTTGGCGGCATAGCGCCGCGCGTAGCTCGCGGCGCGGTTCGCCCGCGCTTCCGACCTCGCGCGCTCCTCGGGGGTGAAGACGCGCTCTAGAAAACGTGCGCCGAAGCGCGCAATGGTGCGCTCGATGCGCCGCACGTCCACGAGATCGCTGCCGAGGCCGAGGATCATCAGGCGCTCCGCTGGCCCTGCGCCTCGGATCTCGCCTTGTCCATGAGCGAGCGCATGCGCTTGATCGCGCTGTCGAGCCCGCTGAAGATCGCCTCGCCGATCAGGAAATGCCCGATGTTGAGCTCGACGATGGTGGGGATGGCGGCAATCGCACCCACGGACTCGAAGCTCAAGCCGTGGCCTGCGTGGCATTCAAGGCCGATCGCCTCGGCATGCGCCGCCGCGGCGACAATCCGCCGGAGCTCCCGCTCGCGCGCGGCGCCCTCGGCCTCACAGTAGGCGCCGGTGTGGAGCTCCACCACCGGGGCACCCAGGGCCCTGGCGGCGTCGAGCTGGGTCCGCTCGGGATCGATGAAGAGCGAGACGCGAATGCCGGCCGCGCCAAGATCCCGCACGAAGGGAGCGAGATGCTTGGCTCCGCCAACGGCGTCGAGACCGCCCTCGGTCGTGATCTCCGCGCGCTTCTCCGGCACGATGCAGGCGGCGTGCGGCTTGTGCCGGAGCGCGATCGACAGCATCTCCCCGGTTGCGGCCATCTCGAGATTGAGGGGCAGGTCGATCTCGCTCGCGAGGCGCTTGATGTCGTCGTCGGAGATGTGCCGGCGGTCCTCGCGCAGATGCGCGGTGATGCCGTCGGCGCCGGCTTGAGCGGCAAGCCGCGCCGCACGGACGGGATCGGGATGCTTGATGCCCCGGGCGTTTCGGATCGTCGCGACGTGATCGATGTTGACGCCCAGTCTCAACGGACGCTTCGGTGCGGTCATGGGCCCGGCCTCTCCAATGCTGTGCCGCCTCAGGCGCGCGCCCGCTCGACCGAGTTGATCGAGGGCGCGGCGCGCAGAGCGGCGATGATGTTGGTGAGATGCTTGACGTCCTGTACCTCGATGTCCACGAGAATCTCGAAGAAATCCAGGGAGCGGTTAGTGATCTTGAGATTTGTGATGTTGCCCTGGTGCTTGCCGATGATGGTGGTGAGAGCCCCGAGGCTTCCGGGCTCGTTGCCGATGGTGACGTTGATGCGTCCGACATGCGCCTGGTCGGGATCGCCGCTGTTGCTCCAGGCGACGTCGAGCCAGCGCTCCGGCGTATCGGCGTAGTTCGCGAGCGTCTCGCAGTCGATGGTGTGGATCGTGACGCCCTTCCCCGTCGTGACGATGCCGACGATGCGGTCGCCCGGAAGCGGATGGCAGCAGCCCGCGAAGTGCAGCGCCATGCCCGGAATGAGGCCGCGGATCGGCACTGCGGTATCGGAAGCCTTGCCCTTCCCGCGCCCCTTCGCCCGCGCCTCTGCGAGCGGCAGCACTTTCTTCGGCCTCTCGTCGGGCTTCGGCGGGAAGAGCGCGTGCACGACCTCTTGGCCCGTGTGCAGCCCCTCGCCCACGCTGACGTAGAGATCGTCGACGGTCTCGGCCTGGAATTGCTTCAGGATCGGCTCCAGCGCCTTCTCTGTGAACTCGTGGCTCTCCTGCCGGAACGCCTTCTGCACGATGGCCCGGCCGAGATCGAGATACTGCTGGCGCTGCTGCGTGCGGACGAAGCGGCGGATGCGCGCGCGGGCCTTGCCAGTGACGACGAAGCGCTCCCAGGTCGGCGAAGGCGTCTGCGCCTTCGAGGTCACGATCTCCACCTGGTCTCCGTTCTGGAGCGGCGTGCGCAGCGGCACCAGTCGGCCGTTGATCTTGGCGCCTACCGTGGTGTCGCCGATCTCGGAGTGGACGGCGTAGGCGAAATCGACCGGCGTCGACCCCCGCGGCAAGGCAAAGAGATCGCCCTTGGGCGTGAAGCAGAAGACCTGGTCCTGGAACATCTCGAGCCGCGTGTGCTCCAGGAACTCCTCGGGACCGGACGCGTGCTCGAGAATGTCCAGGAGCTCGCGCAGCCAGCGATATTGGGGCCCTTCGGTCTTGGGCGCGCCCTGCTTGTAGCTCCAATGCGCGGCGACGCCGAGCTCGGCCACCTCGTGCATCTCGCGGGTACGGATCTGGATCTCGATCCGCTGCCGCTCCGGCCCGATCACGCCGGTGTGGACCGAGCGGTACCGGTTGGGCTTCGGCGTCGAGATGTAGTCCTTGAAGCGGCCGGGGACCACGTGATAGCGGCTGTGGATCACGCCGAGCGCCTGATAGCACTGCTCGATCGTGTCGACGACGACGCGAAAGGCCATGATGTCGGAGAGCTGCTCGAAGCCCACGTTCTTGCGCTGCATCTTGCGCCAGATCGAGTAGGGCGATTTCTCGCGGCCGGAGACCTGGGCGTCGAGCCCTCCCTCCTTGAGCGTGTCCCTCAGTTCAGCGATGACGCGCGCGACGAGATCGCCGCCCTTTTCGCGCAGGAAGGCAAGGCGCGTGAGGATGCCGTCGCGGGCGTCCGGATGGAGCTCGGCGAATGCCAGATCCTCGAGCTGGTCCTTCATCTCGTGCATGCCGATCCGCTCGGCGAGCTGCGCGTAGATCTCCATGGTCTCGCGCGCGATGCGCTTGCGCTTCTCCGGGTCCTTGATGAAGCGGAGCGTGCGCATGTTGTGGAGCCGGTCCGCGAGCTTCACCAGGAGCACGCGGATGTCCTCGGACATCGCGAGCACGAGCTTCCGGAAATTCTCGGCCTGCTTGGTCTGGCCGGATTGCAGCTCGACGCGGGAGAGCTTGGTGACGCCGTCGACGAGGCGGCCGATCTCCGGCCCGAAGACGCGCTCGATCTCGTCGAGGGTCGCCAACGTGTCCTCGACGGTGTCGTGCAGCAGCCCCGTCACGATCGAGGAGCTGTCGAGCTTCATCCCCGCGAGGATGCCCGCCACCTCCACAGGATGGGAGAAATAGGGATCGCCGGAGGCGCGCTTCTGCGTCCCGTGCGCCTTCATGGAGAAAACGTAGGCGCGGTTGAGCGCGTCCTCGTCCGCCGACGGGTCGTAGGACTTGACCCGCTCCACCAGCTCGAATTGCCGCATCATTGCCGGCTACTCTCGCGCCCGGCCCGGCGCTCGCTCAGGCGGAACGGTAGGGGGGCGGAAGGGACCCGGATGCCGCCGCCCGCCATCCCGTTACTGCGAACCTTTGCGGGCCTCGGTGTCCGCCTGCCCGGCCTGCTCGCCGAGGTCCTCGACGGGAGCGGTTCCGTCCTCGGTCACGAAGAGCGCATCCTCGTCGAGCTCCTCATCGGTCGCGGCCTCGTCGCCGAGTTCCTCACCCTCGCCCTCGCCGATCGGCTGATCCGCGGGCCAAGTTTGGGTGTCCGCAGCGAGTTCCTTGTCCTCCTCCGGCTCGTCGACCTCGACGTGTTTCTGCATGCCCTTGATGAGGGCGTTCTTCACTTGCTCGAGGTTAATGGTCTCGTCCGCGATCTCCCGCAGGGCGACCACGGGGTTCTTGTCGTTGTCGCGCTCCAGCGTGATGGGCGCCCCAGACGTGACGTCCCGTGCCCGCTGTGCCGCCAACAGGACCAGCTCGAACCGATTAGGAACCTTGAGTACGCAATCCTCAACCGTTACGCGCGCCATACCCGCCACTCTCCACCGAGGTCATGGAAGAATTCTAATATATGGAATGAGGCCTACCGCTGCAACCCGTGATGGCGGCTCAACCCATGGGCTCCGCGGCCTGGCCGGGGGGCAGGCGTGGCAGCAGGTCCTGGATGGCCTGGCCGGTCACGGGGTGCCGCCAGTGGGGCACCACCTCCGCCAGGGGCCGGAGCACGAAGGCGCGCTCGGCAAGCCGGGGATGCGGCAAGAGCGGCGGGGGGTCGCCGAGCGCACTCACCCGCCCGTCGTAGTCCAGGAGGTCGAGGTCGAGAACCCGCGCGGCATTGCGCTCGCGCCGGATGCGGCCGAAGCGCGTCTCGATCGCCTGCATCAGCGCGAGGAGAGCGGCCGGATCGAGCGTCGTCTCGATCGCCGCGACGCCATTCACGAACCAGGGCTGCTCCGAGACGGGAACCGGGGCCGTGCGGTACCAGCGCGAGCGTCGCACGAGAACCACACCGGATTGCTGCAGCATCCGGAGCGCCGCATCGAGGCTCGCGGGCGGCGCTCCGAACTCCGCGCTTGGGAGATTGGCGCCCAGGCCGATTAGGATCATCGACCGTCGGTCCTTCGCCTTGACGGCCCCGGGAGATGGGCCGCTAATTGAGGCTCGCTAGAGGCCATTGCTCTGCACCATTTTATTCGGGAGTTGCACGCGACATGTTTTACGCACAGGAGAGGATCGCGATTTTCATCGATGGAGCCAACCTCTACGCCGCCGCGCGCGGCCTCGGCTTCGACATCGACTACAAGCGCCTCCTCGACCTCTTCGCGGGCAAGGGACGATTGATCCGCGCCTTCTATTACACCGCGCTCATCGAGGATCAGGAATACTCGCCGCTGCGCCCGCTGGTGGATTGGCTCGATTACAACGGCTACACGATGGTGACGAAGCCGACCAAGGAGTACACGGACGCGATGGGCCGCCGCAAGATCAAGGGCAACATGGACATCGAGCTCGCGATCGACATGCTCGAGATGGCGCAATACCTCGATCACGCGGTGCTGTTCTCGGGCGACGGCGATTTTCGCCGCCTCGTCGAGGCCGTGCAGCGCAAGGGCGTGCGCGTGAGCGTGGTTTCGACGCTCCGCTCGCAGCCGCCGATGGTCGCGGACGATCTCCGCCGCCAGGCCGATACCTTCATCGAGCTGCAGGATTTGGCGCCGCAGATCATGCGTGTGCGCGACGATAGCCACCGCCCGGCCCCGGTCCACCACGACGAAATCGAGTGAGCGCGGAGCCCGGGCGCGACTGCCCGCGCTGCCCCCGCCTCGTCGAGTTCCGCCGGGCCCTGCGCGCAAGTCACCGCGATTGGCACAATGCGCCGGTGCCGTCCTTCGGCGCGCTCGAGGCGAGGCTGCTGATCGTGGGCCTGGCGCCCGGGCTCAAGGGCGCCAACCGCACCGGCCGCCCCTTCACCGGCGACTACGCCGGCGATCTACTCTACGCGACGCTCCTCAAGGCCGGATTCGCCAGCGGCACCTACGCCGCGCGCCCCGATGATGCGCTCGTGCTCCGGGACTGCCGTATCACCAATGCCGTCCGCTGCGTCCCGCCCGAGAACAAGCCGGAGACCGCGGAGATCGCGGCCTGCGGCGCTTTTCTCGTCGAGGAAATCGCGGCGATGCCGAGGCTCCGCATGATCCTCGCCCTCGGCGCCATCGCCCACAACGCCGTGCTGGGCGTGCTCGCGCAGCGGAAATCCGCATATCCCTTCAAGCACGGCGCGCTCCACGCCCTCCAAAGCGGCGTCCTCCTCGCCGACAGCTATCACTGCTCGCGCTACAACACGAGCACCGGCGTGCTCACGCCCGCGATGTTCGAGATGGTGCTGGAGGAAATCCGCCGGCGGCTCGGTCCAGCGTGCTAATCGGCAGCGGCCGCGCTCGGCTCGCCGCAGTGCTCGGCGAGCCAGTGATCGTCGTAGAATTTCGAGAGGTATTTGAGGCCGCTGTCCGGGAGAACGGTGACAATGACGGCCTCACGGTCGAGCCGCTCCGCAAGCCGCATGCAGGCCCAGACATTGGCGCCGGAGCTGCCGCCAGCGAGGATGCCCTCGAGAAGCGCGAGACGCCGCGCCGCGCCGAAGGCGTCCTGATCGGTGAAGGTCATGACCTCGTCGATCACGCCGAAATCCATGCACTCGACGATGTGATCCTTGCCGATGCCCTCGACCTGGTATTTTCGCTTGTGGCTCGCATCGAAGGAGCCCGTGCGGAAATAGGGCGCATAGATCGAGCCCGCGGGGTCCGGCAGCACTACCTTGAGCGCGGGATTCCGCTCCTTGAGATAGCGGCCGGTGCCGGAGACGGTGCCCCCGGTGCTGCCAGCGGCGACGAAATAGTCGACGCGGCCGCCGCACTGCTCCCAGATCTCGGGGCCGGTGCTGAGGTAATGCGCCTCGGGATTGTCGAGGTTGTCGTATTGATTGATCCGGAAGGCGCCGGGAATCTCGCGCGCGAGGTCTAGCGATTTCTGCACGTAGTGCTCGGGCTCGCCGGGCTTGGCATCGGGCGGCGAGACGATCACCTCGGCGCCGAGCGCGCGCGCCGCGAGCTGTTTCTCGATGCTGGCCTTGGCCGGCATGACCAGAATCGCGCGGTAGCCTCGCGCGGCCGCGATCATCGCGACGGCGGCGCCGGTATTCCCGGACGTGCTTTCGATGATGGTCCCGCCGGGCTTGAGGCGCCCTTCGCGCTCGGCCTTGAGAATGATATGACGGGCGATCCGGTCCTTGATGCTTCCGGTGGGCGAGACGAACTCGAGCTTCGCGAGCACCGTCAGGTGCCGCTTCGGGATCATCCGCCGCAGCGGCACCAAGGGGGTATGGCCGATGGCATCGATGAGCGAGCGCACGCGCACCTCCGAGTGTGCGAGCGTGCGGCACGATCTCCTAATGCAGGGTTAACCATAAAATGCGCGCTATCCCCGTGCGCGCATGATCCGGGCCTTGTCGCGCTTCCAGTCCCGCTCCTTCTCGGCCGCGCGCTTGTCGGCCTTGCGCTTGCCCTTGGCGAGGCCGAGCTGAACCTTGGCGCGGCCGCGCTCGTTGAAATAGAGGCCGAGGGGGATGAGGGTCATGTGCTCGCGCGTGACCGCGCCCAGGAGCCGGTCGAGCTCCTTCTTGTGGACCAAGAGCTTCCGCGGCCGGCGGGGCTCGTGATTGAAGCGCGCCGCGGGATATTCGGGGATGTTCGCGTTCATGAGATAGAGCGCGCCGTCGCGCTCGGCCGCGTAAGACTCGCCGATGCTGGCCCCGCCCTTGCGCAGCGATTTCACCTCGGTGCCCACGAGCATGAGCCCGGCTTCGAGCGTGTCCGCGATCAGGTAGTCGTGACGCGCCTTGCGGTTTTGCGCGATGAAGCGGTCGGTCTCGCGCGCCATGGAGCCCGGAAAAAGCCTCCGGCGCTCAGTTGAGGACGCCGGCGTGCCGCAGCGCCTGACGCACCTTCTCCTGCGTCTCCGGCAACGGCACCACCAGGGGCAGCCGCACCTCGGCCGTGCACTTGCCGAGGAGCGAGGCCGCGAACTTCACCGGCGCCGGGCTCGTCTCCGCGAAGAGGCTGTCGTGCAGAGGCAGCAGGCGCTGATTGATCTTCATGGCGCGGCCGACATCGCCCTTCTGCCAGGCATCGTGCATGTCCGAGCAGGCCCGCGGCGCCACATTCGCGGTGACGGAGATGCAGCCGTCGCCGCCCTGCGCCAGGAAGGCGAGCGCGGTGTGATCCTCGCCGGAGAGCATGCAGAACTCCGTGCCGATCGCCTCGCGCGTGCGCAAGGGCCGCGCGAGGTCGTTGGTCGCGTCCTTGACGCCGATCACGTTCGGCAGCTTCGCGAGCCGCGCCATGGTCGCGACGCTCATGTCGACGGCGGTGCGGCCGGGGATGTTGTAGATCACGATCGGGAGGTCGACCGCGTCGTGGATTGCCTTGAAGTGCTGGTAGAGCCCTTCCTGGGTCGGCTTGTTGTAGTAGGGATTGACGATGAGCGCGGCATCCGCCCCAGCCTTCTTCGCGTGCCGCGTCAGATCGATCGCCTCCGCCGTCGAGTTGGAGCCGGTGCCGGCGACGACGGGCCGGCGCCCCTTGGCGACCTCGATGCAGATCTCGACGACGCGCTTATGCTCTGGGTGGCTCAAGGTCGGCGACTCGCCGGTCGTGCCGCAGGGAACGAGCCCGTGCGTGCCCTCGGCGATCTGCCACTCCACGAAGTCCCGGAAGCTCTTCTCGTCCACCCCCCCGTTGCGGAAGGGGGTGATGAGCGCGACGAACGAGCCCTTGAACATGGCGAACCTCCACGCAGCAGGAAGGCGGGCGGACGCGCCAGCCACTGGTAAAGATATCGTTACGAGCAATCCTCGGCAATATCCGGAGCAATGCTTGTACAGGATAAGGCCACCCCGCTAAAATGCGGCAATGCCTCGGTTTTCCGCTGCGACGCTCCGGCGAGGAGCTCTGGTGAGACGGTCCCTTCGCCTGCTCGTCCTGGCCATCCTTCTGATGCTGCCGCTGAGCCCGATGCGCGCGGCCGTGCTCGGCGACGCGGACCGCGGCGCATATCGTCTCGCCTTCGAGGCCGTCCGCACCGGCGATTGGGCCGCCGCCTACCGCGCCGCGGAGGGTGCGCAAGACAAGATCCTCGCGAAGGTCATCCGCTTCCTCGACCTGAGCCGGGCGAATTCCGGCGCCCGCTTCCAGGACATCACCGACTTCATCTCGGCCAATCCGGGCTGGCCGGGACTCCAGCTTCTGCATCAGCGCGCGGAGGAAGCGCTCGCGACCGCCGGGAGCGACGAGCTCGCGCGCTGGTTCGCGCAGTATCCGCCGGTGACGCCGATGGGCCGGCTGCGCAACGCCGACTACTGGCTCGCGCGCGGCGAGACCGAGCGCGCGGTGACGGAAATTCGACAGGTCTGGATCGCGACGGAATTCAGCCCGTTCGACGAGAAAGCGATCCTGCAGAAATACGGGGCCTATCTGCGCCCGGTGGACCACGTCCAGCGCCTTGACGGTTTCCTCTGGGACGGCCGCTTCGAGGCCGCGCGGCGCATGCTCAGCATGGTCGACGCCGGACACCGCAAGGCGGCCGAGGCGCGGATGGCGCTCGCGCATCAGGCTTCGAACGCGGAGAAGCTCCTGCGGCAGGTCCCGCGCGAGCGCCTCAACGATCCCGGTCTGCTCTTCGAGCGCATGCGCTGGCGCCGCCGCCAGGACCAGTGGGATGGCGCAGTCGAGATCTTGAATCATGCGCCCAAAGACCTCGGCCGGGCGCAGGCCTGGTGGAGCGAACGCGAGCTCCTCACGCGCCACGCGCTCCTGAACGGCGACGTCACCCTCGCCTACCGGCTGGCGGCGCGACACGGCATGACCAGCGGCGTGAGCTACGCGGACGCGGAGTTTCTCGCGGGCTGGATCGCGCTGCGCTTCCTCAAGGATCCAGCCGCCGCCAACGAGCATTTCCGGCGGCTCTATGCGGAGGTCTCGCGTCCCGTGAGCGTCGCGCGCGGCGCCTATTGGGCGGCCCGCAGCGCGGAAGCGCAGGGGGACCGCGCAGCAGCGGGCAAGTGGTATGCGATAGCCGCCAAGCATCTCGCGACCTATTACGGCCAGCTCTCCGCGGCCAAGATCGGCGCCGACGGGAAAGCGGCGGTGCTCGAGGACCCGCAGCCGACGCAGCAGGATCGCGCGGCCTTCGAGGCGAAGGAGCTCGTGCGCACCGTACGCGCGCTCGGCGAGGCAGAGGCCGCGGATTTCGCCAAGCGCTTCGTCCTGCGCCTCAGCGACAACGCCACGACCCCCGCGGAGCATGCCATGATCGCGACGCTCGCGCAGGAGATCGGGCGGCCCGATCTCGCGGTCACCGCCGCGCGCCGCGCGAGCTATGCAGGCGTGACGCTGCTCGCCGAGGGCTATCCGCTCGCGGAGGTCCCCGATGGCGGCAGCGTCGAGCAGCCGCTGGTGCTGGCGATGACGCGCCAGGAGAGCGGCTTCGACCAGTTCGCGGTGAGCCGCGCGGGCGCCCGCGGGATGATGCAGCTCATGCCCGCCACCGCCAAGACCATGGCGCGCCAGCTCGAGCTCCCGTTCTCGCAGCAGCGGCTCCTCAGCGACGTCGGCTACAACATCACCCTCGGCCGCGCCTATCTCGAGGGGCTGCTCGGCCGGTACGGCGGGTCCTACCTCCTCGCCGTCGCCGCCTACAACGCAGGACCCGCGCGGGTCAATCAGTGGCTCCGCGACCTCGGCGATCCCCGTGCCGGCGACACCGACGTCGTGGACTGGGTGGAATCGATTCCCTTCTCCGAGACACGCAACTACGTCCAGCGCGTGATGGAGAACCTCCAGGTCTACCGGCTGCGGCTCGGCGATCGCGCCCTCGCGTTCTCGCTGCCGACCGACCTCAAGCGCTGAGCAGCTCACCGGGAGTATGCCGATGCCTGCCGCCGGGCTCTCCGACACCGCCGCCTGCGTCTTCGACGCCTACGGCACACTCTTCGATTTCCTCTCGGCCTCGAAGCGCTGCCGCGACGCCCTCGGCGACAAGGCGGATGCGCTGGGCCAGCTCTGGCGCACGCGTCAGCTCGAATACAGCTGGCTGCGGAGCCTCATGGGGACCCACGCCGATTTCTGGCAGGTGACGGGCGAGGCGCTCGATTTCGCGATGGCGAGCCTCGGGATCGAGAACGCCGCGCTGCGCCAGCGCCTCATGGACCTCTTCCTCAACATCGAGGCGTTCCCCGACGCGCGCCGCGCGCTCGAGGCGCTGCGGCGCGCAAGGCGGCCGACCGCGATCCTCTCGAATGGCTCGCCTGCGATGCTCGATGCGGCCGTCAGGAGCGCAGGGGTCGAGGGATTGCTGGACGAGGTTCTCTCGATCGAGGACGCCGGCATCTACAAGCCGCACCGCAGGGTCTACGAGCTCGTAACGCGACGCCTGAAGCTGCCCGCGGAGCGCATCTGCTTCGTCTCATCGAACGGCTGGGACGCCGCCGGGGCGGCGCATTTCGGCTTCCGCTCGGTCTGGGCGAACCGCGGCGGCGTCCCGCGCGAGCGCCTGCCGGGCACGCTCGCCGCGGAGATCCCGACGCTCGAGGCGCTGCCGAACTTGCTCGGACTCTGAGGCGCAAGCGCGCCGATGCAGTGCTATCGCGAGCGGCGGCTGACGGCGCAGGACGGACTGCAGCTCTACTATCGCGACTACGGCGATCCGCTCGCGCGCAAGACCCCCGTACTCTGTCTCGGCGGCCTCACGCGCAACAGCGCTGACTATCACGATGTGGCGCTGCGGCTCGCGCGCGAGCGCCGCGTGCTCTGCCCGGACTACCGCGGCCGCGGCCGCTCCGATTACGACCGCGACTGGCGGAATTACGCGCCGCGGACTCATTTGAACGACGCCCTGCATCTGCTCGCGGCGACGGGAGTGGGACGCGCCATCGTGATCGGCACGTCGATGGGCGGGCTCCTCGCGATGGGGCTTGCAGTGATGCGGCCGCTCGCGGTCGCGGGCGTGGTGCTCAACGACATCGGCCCCGAGGTGGACAGTCAGGGACTGGCACGAATCCTCGAGTACGTCGGAAAGGATCATCCGATGCCGGATTTCGAGCATGCCGCTCGATTCCTCAAGCACCTATTGCCGCGCCTCGCGCCGAAGGCGGATGATGCCTGGTGGCTTAGGCTCGCGGCGCGCACCTATCGCAAGGGCGAGGACGGACATCTGCATTTCGATTGGGATCTGAACCTCGCCCGCCCCCTCCGCGGTCAGACAACGACTGCGCCCGACCTCTGGACGCTTTATCGCGGCCTCGCGCGCATCCCCACCCTCGCGTTCCGCGGCGCGCTCTCGGACGTGTTCCCTGAGGAGGTGCTCCGGCGCATGGCGCTTGAAAAGCCGGATTTGGTCTGCGTAACTGTGGCGGACATTGGCCATACGCCGACCCTCGTTGAACCCGAAGCCGTGAGCGCCCTCGATGCCTTCCTCGAGCCCCTCTAGCGCGGAGACGCGCGCCCATCCCACGATCGACGACATCCGCGCTGCGGCCGAGCGCATCAAGGGCAAGGCGGTGCTGACGCCGCTCCTGGAATCGCCGGCCTTGAACGCGAAGCTCGGCGGCCGCCTCCTGGTGAAGGCCGAGGCGCTGCAGCGCACGGGCTCATTCAAGTTCCGCGGCGCCTACAACACGCTGGTCCAGCTCGACGAGCGCCAGCGCCGCGCGGGGGTCGTGACCTTCTCCTCCGGAAACCACGCCCAGGGCGTTGCCGCCGCGGCGCAGCTCCTCGGCATTCCCGCCACCATCGCCATGCCAAAGGACGCTCCCGCGATCAAGATCGCGAACACCAAGAGCTACGGCGCGGAAGTCGTGCTCTTCGACCGCTACACCGAGAACCGCGAGGAGGTCGGCCGCCGGATCGCGGCGGAATGCGGCGCCGTCATCGTCGCCCCCTACGACGAGCCGAAGGTGATCTCGGGCCAGGGCACCGCGGGCCTGGAGATTGCGCAGCAGGCAAGAGCCATGGGCGCCACGCTCGATGCCGTCATCGTCTGTACCGGCGGCGGCGGCTTGACCGCGGGGATCGCGATCGCGATTGCCGCCGAGTGTCCCGGCACCGCCGTCTACAGCTCCGAGCCCGCGGATTTCGACGATACCCGCCGGTCTCTCCTCGCGGGCGAGCGGGTCGGCAACGACCCGAAGGCGCGCTCGATCTGCGACGCGCTCCTCGTGCCGACTCCGGGCGAGCTCACCTTCGCGATCAACAAGCGCCTGCTCAAGGGCGGCTTTGCCGTCAGCGACGCCGAGGCGATGCGCGCGATGGCGATGGCCTTTGACGCGCTGAAGCTCGTGGTCGAGCCCGGCGGCGCCGTCGCGCTCGCGGCGGTGCTGAGCGGAACTTTCCCCATCGCCGGCAAGACCGTCGCCGTCACCGCCTCCGGCGGCAACGTCGACCGCGAGACCTACATTGCGGCGCTACGGCAGGGTTAGCCTATCGATCACGAACCCGTCGCCGCGCTGGGCGGGCTGTCGTCGGTGAGGGCGCCGGCGGATTTGCCGCCGGTGATCGGCGTCACCGTCGCGCGCGCGGGCGGCAAGGAGAGGGGCAGCGTCGTCTCCTCCTGGCTGATCGTATCGACGCGGCGGCTATAGCCCTCGAACACCGCACCCGGCTCGATCGTGAGCGAGACGTGCGTGATGTCCGCGACGACGCGCGCGGTGCTCGCGAGCGTCACGGTCGTCGCCGTGAGGCGCCCTGTGAGCGTTCCCGCGACCATCGCCACCTCGGCCTCGACGGCGCCGATGACGGAGCCGCCCTCGCCTATCGTAAGCTTCTTGGCGGTGATGTCGCCCTTGACCACGCCGGAGACGTGTACCTCGCCGGCGCTCGCGATGTCGCCGGTGATCTTGAGGTCGGCCCCGAGGATCGACGGGGCGGAGGCGCGGCCGCTGACTGCGGGAGGCGCCTTGTCCTTGCTACCGCTTGACCTGAACAACGTTCTTCCCCAGTTCCATGAATTTCTCGGGATCGACGGGCTCGCCATTGACCACGACCTCGTAATGCACGTGCGGCCCCGTGCTGCGCCCGGTGCTACCGAGCTCGCCGATCTGCTGATGGGTGCCGACCTTCTGGCCGCGCACAACGGTGATGCGGTGCAGATGGGCGTAATGCGTGACGATGCCGTTGCCGTGGTCGATCTCGACGTATTTCCCGTACTTGTCCTTGTTGCCCGCGAAGGTCACGACGCCGGGCCCGGTGCTATAGACCGGCGAGCGGAAAGGAGCGGCGAGGTCGACGCCGGGATGGAAACCGCGGCGCTTGTTGATGGGATCGACGCGCGGACCGAAGGAGCTCTCGAGCTGATAGTGCGCAAGAGGCGCGGCGAGCGGCAGGCTCTTGAGGAGGGTACGCATCACCGCGTCGCGCTTGATCTGGTCCTCGCTCCCGGTCTTCGGCGTATTGAGCGCGATGTAGGGGCCGCCCTCGCCCTTGGGTGCGCCGCCGAGCCGCGCCAGTAGGTCGTCGACGTCGACGCCCGTCGCCGCGAGCAGTTTCTCCACATCGCCGCCTGCCGAGCCGGCGCTGCTCTCGGTCGGAGCAGGCGTGGGAGCCGGAGCCTGGGTCTCCGGCACCGTATTGGCGCCCGTGATCATCTCGCCCTTGGCAAGACGTGCCTCGGCCTCGCGGAGCTTCTGCCGCAGGAGATCCCGCTCGGCGGTGAGGCGCTCGCGGTCGGCGGTCAGCTTCTCGCGCTCGCCCGCGACCTGCTGCAGCTTCTTCTCGGTGCTCTCGAGCGAGGTCTTGAATTCCGAGGCCCGCGCGCTCGCGAGCTGCAGCTCCTTCTCGAGCTGGTGCAGCTTCGCAGCCAAGGCCGCCCGTTGCGTCTCCGTCTGGACGAGCTCCGACTTGTTGCGCTCGAGGCTGCTCGCGAGCTGCTGGGCGTAGTCGGTCTTGACCTCGGCGCTCGCCTGCGCCTCCTCGAGGCTCCGCTGCAGCACCTCCCGCTCGGCGAGCAGGCGGTCGCGCGTATTGACGAGATCGTTGAGTTGCTGCTCCGTGCTCGTAAGCGAGCCCTGGAGGGAGCCGTATTGCGAGCCGATCGCGGCAAGACGCGTCTGCGTTCCGTCGATCTCGGCATTGGCGTGCGCGAGCTGATCGCGCAGGTCCGTGACCAAAAGCCGGAGATCGGCGTTAGATACCTGGGCGCGCAGCACCTCGGCCTGCTTCGCCGCCACCGCGCGCTCGAACTGCACGTAGCCGACGGCGAAATAGGCGATGCTGCCGATCCCGAGCAGCAGCGCGGCCGCCGCCGTGATCTGCGCCCGACAGGTCAGCGTGATGCAGCTGATCCGCCCCTCGGTGCGAACCAAGATTTGCCGCTCGGGGAAAAGACGCTCCCCCCATCGTCTCAATCGCAGAACCATGCCCTCCCGCCCTACCGATTGCACGCCGTTACCCGTTGCCGACAAAACCAACGCCCGACACCGGAACGAATGCAGCCCCCTGGGGGACACATGGGTACCGACGGCGCCCGCAACCCTTCGGGCCTCGATTCCAAAGGGCGCTCGAGATGGAACGCCCTCTAAGGAATCGCAAACCGGCAGGTTGTCTCCACAGTCCCGCCGTCAGTTTCCGGGCGAGACCGTACCGCCTCGGCTGGACGCTGGCAAGACGGTTTTCCCCTTTCGCGTCAGACCGTCAGCGTATCGGCAAACGGGCCCGGCTGGCGTCCGGCGCGCACCATAGTCCCGCGCGCCACGGGGATGGAACACCTTCTTCATGCGAAGTCTGAACCTCGGGGCCAGTGGGCGACGGGCCGCAGCCTCCTCCGAATGCCCGGCCGTCTTTAGCGCCACCAAACACCTGTTCGTCCGCGCATCGCGGCTCTATGCTAGCGAGAATCGCGCTTCGGGTTGGCTGGGACTACTGGGGGCATAGAATGAAGCGAGCTGCACTGCCGCTGGCTGAGGAAGAAGGCATAGAGGGAGCCCGAACTCTAGGAGAAGTGGCGTATCGGCGCCTGCGCGCGGACATCGTGATGGCGCGGCTGGAGCCTGGGAAACCCCTGCGCTTCGACGCCCTCAAGACCCAATACGGGTTGGGCGTGAGCCCACTCCGGGAGGCGCTCTCCCGCCTCGTCGAGGACAAGCTCGTCACCGCCATCGGGCAGCGCGGATTCCGCGTCGCGCCCATCTCGCCCGATGAGGCCTCGGAGGTGACGAAGCTCCGGCAGAAGCTCGAGGTGGACGCACTGCGCCTGTCGATCGCCAACGGCGACGAGCGCTGGGAGGCGGAGCTGGTGGCGTCCTTTCACCGTCTCTCGAAGGCGCCGGAGCCGCGGGCAGTCGACGGCGCGGCGCAAGAATGGGAGCCGCGGCACCGCGCCTTCCACGAGGCGCTCATCAGCGCTTGCGGCTCTCCCTGGCTCCTCAAATTCGTCTCGATGCTGACGGACCAGCTCGAGCGTTACCGCTACCTCCGGGTGCGGCGCACGCCGCCCAAGAGCTGGATGCGCGATCTCCCGCGCGAGCACCGGGAGATGATGGAAGCGGCCTTGGCGCGCGACGCGGACCGCGCCTGCGAGCTCCTGGTCTCGCACCTCGCGCAAACGGCACAGTTCATCTCGGCGCTCACGGCGGCGGACGGCGCCGCCGTCGCGGCTCAGGCCGGCGGGCGGTGAATGGCGGGGCGGCCGAAGAGGTAGCCCTGGCCGTAATCGATGCCGAGCTCGCGATAGCTGACCGCGTCGGCCTCGGTCTCGATCATCTCCGCGATCGCGAGGATGCCGTTCTCGCGGCAGAAGCCCGAGACGTAGCGCAGGAACGAGCGGTCGCGCTCGTTGCGCAGCGCGTCGCGGCCGAAGGCGCCGTCGATCTTCACGAAATCGACGGGGATGCTCCGCAGGAAGTGGAACGAATTGGCGCCAGAGCCGAGGTCGTCGAGGCAGAAGCGATGGCCGCGCTGGCGCAGGTCCTGCACCACGCGGTTGACGCTCTCGACCTCGCCGAGGATCGCGGTCTCCGTAAGCTCGAACATCAGGCGCTCCGCCGGCACACGACAGGTGTCGAGGAGCGCTGCAAGCCGCTCCGGGAACCCCCGCGCCTCGAGCGAGCGGCCGGAAAGGTTGACCGCCACCGCCGGCACCGCCGGAACGGAGGCGTGGAGATGCTCGATCGCGCGCGCACAGATCGCGAGGTCAAAGTCGGCGATCATCCCCGCCGCCTCCGCCGCGGCGATCGCAACGAGCGGCATCGTGCCGTCCGCGAACCGCACCAGCACTTCCGCATGCCGGACGCCACGGTCCGCCAGGTCGACCACGGGCTGATAGGCGAGATCGAAATCGCCGGCGGCGATCACCCGCTCGAGCGTGTCGACGCGGGCGAGCGTGTCCGGGAAAAGTCGCTCGAGCGCTCCTTCCGCCGCGAGCGCTTCCATGTGCTCGCCGCCGATGGCGAAACGCTCCATCGCATAGCGCAGGACGCGCGCAGCCTTCCGCCCGTAGATGCCGTCGCGGTCGGGGTCCAGATTCGCGGCGAGGATGCGCGGGCGAGGCGCCGCCGGCGCCGCCGCCTGCACCAGCGAGGCGATGGCGTGCTCGAGCTCGGCGAGCCTGATCTCGCCGCGGTAGAGGACGCCGTAGCGCCCGCGCCCGAGATCGCCGACGGCCTCGATGAAGGCGCCGCTGAGCCGAACCTGCCGCGCGATCGCGGTCGCCAGACCCCACATCATCGCGGGCGGCACGTGATCTCCAAGACCCGTGAAGCCCGCGACCTCGATGAAGGCGAGCTTGAGGCCGCTCGCGATGTCCTCGGGCAAGCGCCGCATCGCGAGAGCGGTGAAGACCGGCCGGCTCATCAGGCCGCGCTCGGTCTCCGCGATGAGATTGAGCGAGCCCGCCCGCGGGCTTGCCTGATCGGCAACGCCGAGGAAGAGGATGGTGCGAGCCTGCGGCATGCGGCAGCCGCCGAAGAGCATTGTCTGCACGCCGCCGCGGCGCAGGCGTACCAGCAGCGGCGGCACGGCGCGGCCCGCGCCGAGCTCCGCCACGTGATCGCGCACGGCTTGGCGGTCCGCCGGATCGAATAGGTCGAAGAGCGGGAGGCCGACGGGGGACTGGATGGCGCTCGCGCCGATGCGCTCCATGGCCCCCGCAATGAAGGCGATGGTGCCGTCGTCCTCGATCTCGACCAGCAAGTCCGACGCGGCAAAGGCAGCCGCGACGAGCTCGTCCCGCTCACCCTCGTAGCCGTCCATCGCCGTCATGGCTTCGCCGTCCACCCGGATTCCTGCTGCGTCCCCGATCCTTAGCCCGACGCGGGGCTTCCCCTTAAGCAGGAGCCTAGGTTACCGATGGCTAACGAATCGTGAATCCCGACGCCCCTCAGTCCCGGTATGAAGGGTCACGACGATCGAGAAGACGCAACATGGTGGGCCATTCCAGCACACCCCAGGGGCGGCGAACCTCCGGCAAATAGAGATGTGCTGTCTTCTCCGCCACCGCCGCGGGCGGCAAGCTCACCTCCTGGCCCCCCGCGAGCGCGTCCACCTGCGCCTCGCAGGCGCGCTCCAGCCAATAAATCGTATTGAAGGCCTCCGGTACCGTGGGCGCGCAGACGAGAAGGCCGTGGTTGCGCAGGATCATCGCGCGATGCTTTCCGAGGTCCCGCACCAAGCTCTCGCGCTCCGCGAGGTCGACGGCCGGTCCTTCGTAGTCGTGATAGGCGATCTGCCCATAGAAGCGCATCGCCGTCTGCGTCAGCGGCAGGAGGCCGCATTTCTGCGCCGAGACCGCCATTCCCGCGCGCGTGTGCGTGTGGATCACGCAATGCGCATCGGCGCGC